>Ga0070741_10001695_pt1 | contig 64423 bp, 58 predicted proteins | sample Coa_R1_4_FD_66440 | JGI IMG/M metagenome (GOLD analysis project Ga0070741, IMG submission 66440) | Surface soil microbial communities from Centralia Pennsylvania, which are recovering from an underground coalmine fire - Coalmine... | ecosystem: Environmental > Terrestrial > Soil > Unclassified ...
TTGGACCACTCCCAGCCGTCGCCCATGTCGGTGTTCCAGTTGATGAAGACCATCGGCCGCCCCGTGTCGTCGAGGATCGTGCGCAGATGCGACACGAACCCGCCTTTCTCCCACGAGCGACCGGCGAGAAACGATCCCAGCCCCGCGACCTGGGGGTAGCTGTCCATCTTGTAGAAGCAGCTGAAGACGGGGTGATCCTTCGGCACCTCGACGATCGAGCGGTCCGGGAAAACGCGCTTCAGCTCCTTCTCGAGGTTCTGCCACTCGAAGGGGCCGTGGAAGTCGTCGAACGTCGCCGTTCCGCCGCGCATGAGGAACTCGCGCAGCGTGGTGACGTCGCTGTCGAGCATCTTCAGGTTGCCGGGTTCGACGAAGTAGATCCACGGGTACTGAAAGAGCCGCGGATCGTCGAGCGTGAGGACGATCGGATCTTCGACTTGGATGGCCGTCGCGGTTTTGACGCGGCGCGACAGATTCTGCTCCGCCGCCGGCGCATCGATGTACCACGGCTCGCCGTAGAAGTCCTGCTGGATGTGCGTCCCTTCGGTGATGAAGTGGTACTTGATGCGGACGAAGCGCCACTGCAGCCCCGCATAGCGATCGTCGGGCGCGCTCGGCAACTGCGCGTCGAGCCGCGGCTGCAGCATCGGAACGAGGCTGAGGAGGCCGGCGATGGCGAGGACGAGTCGGCGGTTCATGTCTCGACGAACTACTTATCCACCAGCTTCAGGAGCAAGTCCTGTGCTCGTTCGTAGGTCGGCGCGATTTCGAGCGCCGCCAGCGTCTGCTTCTTCGCCTCCGCCTTGCGTCCGCTCTTGAAGTAGCTTTCGGCCAGGTCGGTGTACGCCGCCGCGCGGTCGACCGGGCCCAGCGCGACCACGGCGCGGAACTCGCGAACGGCTGTGTCGGTGTCGTTGCGATCGAGCGCGTCACGGCCGAGGTAGCGATGCGCCTCGGCGTCGAACGGATCGAGCGACGCGATGCGTTGATAGACCGGCCGCAGCTTCTGCGGATCCTCGACCTTCGTCTTTCGCAGCGTCGCCGCGAGCTGCCGCGCTGCCTCGACGTCCGTCCCGTCGACCGCGACGAGCGCCGTCAACTCGGTCACCACTCGCGCATCGTCTTTTTTCTGCGAAGCGATCGCGGCCATCTGCGCGTGCGGGCTGTCGTGGCCGGCCGCCGTCGGAATGAGCGCGGCCGCGCGCTCGAACGCCGCCATCGCCTCGTCGAGCTGGTTGCTCTTGCGCAGCGTGGCGCCGAGGGTCATCTGAATCGGAAAACTCTTCGGGTTCTGCTGCGCGAGCGCCTGCAGCTCGGCCAGCGGCAGACGCCCGAGCTGCGTGACGCCTTCCGGCATCGCCATCGCGCGGCGCATGTCGCCGAACTTCTGCTCGATGGTCCGATCGAATCCGGTTTGCATCTGCGCGAGATCGACGTTGAGCGTCGCCTTCAACGCGGCGTCGGTGTCGAGCCCCTGCGCGAAGGCGCGAATGAGACGGTTCATCGCCGCATCGCCGTACGTCTTCACCATGTGCTCGACGAGGAGCGACCCTTCGTAGTACGCGAGCTGGATCTTCTTCGGATCCTGGAACGCGGCGTTCAAATCCTTCAGCTTGATGTCCTCGTTCCGGTTCAGCAGGGTCGCGTATTCGAGGTCCATGTCGCGGCGCCACTCGGGATGCGCGCGCGTCTCCTCGTACTCGGAAATGCCCTCGGTGAGCCAGCGCGGGATCCGCTGGTTGGACATCTGCAGCGTGATGACGTGCGCCAGCTCGTGCCAGAGCGTCGCTTCCCACTGGAACTCGCCGGGCGGCCGCGCGTGCGGCGAGTCGATCGACACGACGCGGCCGAAGCAGATGCCGAGCGCGCCGATCGCGCCAGGCAGGCCGAGGTTCCTGACGGCGAAGTCGTCGTGCTTCGGGAAAATCTCGACGAGGATCGGTCCGCGCGGCACGAACTCGTAGCGCTTCGAGAACGTTTCGAGCGCGCGCTTCGCGAGCGGCATCGCGTACTCGCCGAGCACCGGCGCCTCGTCCGGGTCCATCCGGATGATGAGATCGCCGTCACGAACGGTCGTGAACTTGTCGAGCTTGTCGAGCACCGTTTCGAGGTTCTTGCGGACCGTGTCGTCGAAGTTGTCCAGGTCGAACGACTTGTTGATCGCCACGCGCGCCGCGGCTTCGTCGCCCGTGCGCATCAGGTCCATGCCGAGGTCGGCATACGCGCGCGCGTTCTTGGGGTCGAGCGCGATCGCGCGCCGCGCCAGGGCCACCGCCTCGTCGAATCGATACTTGTGCGCCGCGCGCTCGGCGACGACGCGATAGGCCTCGCCGTAGCCGGGGACGATCGCGAGCGCCTTCGCGATTTCCGATTCGTACTCCGGCGTCTTGTCCTCGACGTACGCGATCGCACCGAGCAGCGCGTGCGCCTCGAGGCTCGCCGGGTTCACGTCGAGCGCCTTCTTCAGCTCGGCGCGCGCCTCGTCATGGCGATCCGCGTCGGCCGCCTGCTCGGCGAGGAAGACGTGCGCGTCGACTGAATTGGGGTTGATCTCCAGCGCGCGCTTCGCGAACTGCACGGCCTGCGGCGGGTTCTCGTCGGCGAGCGTCCGCGCGGCGCCGAGGAGGGCGGGCGCGTACTTCGCATCGTACTGCAGCGCCATCTGATACGAGCGCAGCGCCTCGGCCTTGTTGTACTTCTCGAGAAACAAATCGCCCCACGCGGTCTGGATTTCTGGGTTCGGTCCCGCCGCCATCGCGCCGTCTCGGAACGCCGCGTTGGCTTCCTGCGGACGACCGAGCGTGCGGAGCGCACGCGCCGCGCGCGCGAGCTCGATCGGATCGTCGCTCGTCTCCGCGAGTGCGGCGACCTTCGCGAGCGTCGCGCTCGGATCTTTCCCGAGCAGGTGCTCGAGCAGACCGAGCTGCAGCGCGGCCTCGCTCGACGGCGCGCGCTGCGCCGCGGGGCGCAGCAGCACCTCCGCGTCGGCGTAGCGGCCGGTCGCGACGAGCGCGCGCGCCCGCAGCGCGACGCCGGTCGGATCCTTCGCGTCGAGCTTCTCGGTGAGCGACTCGACCTCGCCGTAGCGCCCTTCGACGAGCGCGCGCTGCGCCGCTTGCACCGGCGTCATCGGGCGGCGCGGCGCCTGCGCGGTACCAGAGGTCGACAACGCGAAGATCGCGAGCGCACCCGCGAGCACGGAGAGCCGCGAAAAAGACATGACGATTCGTATTATAGGCTGCGCCCCAGCGCGCGCTCCTCGACCGCGATGCGCTTGTTCAATAGGACGCCGAAGATCAGGACCGCGGCCGGCCCCGCGACCCACGAGCCGGTCATCAGCGCCGCACCGACGAGCTCGCCGGCGACGGCGACGTAGTTCGGATGCCGAAGGAATCGGTAAGGACCGGTGTGGGTCAGCGGCGCGCCAGGGACGACGATGACGCGAAAGGTCCAGGCGGGGCCGAGCGTGGCAATCGCCCAGTACTTCAGCGCTTTCGCGAAAACGAACAGGAGCGCGCCGGCCGCGATGACGAAGGTCGCCGGGCCGCCGCGCCACGCGAGCTCGACGAGCATCAGCGCAAAGGCGCCCGGATAGATGATCCGCATCGCGCGGTAGACGTCCGCGTCCGGCTCGACGCCGCCGCGCGCAAGCTGAGCGCGCTCGTGCCGCGCGGCGACGAGGGCTTCGGCGATCATCGGGATGAAGATCGCGGCCGCGAGGCCCACGACGGTGCCTGTCACCTGCCTGTCACCTGCCTGTCACTTGCCTGACACTTGCCTGGCACTTGCCTGGCACCTGCCTGGAACTTGCCTGGCACCCGCCTGGCACTCACCTGGCACTTGCCTGGCACTCGCCTGGCACGTCGCAGTCGCCTGCGTGCGCGATGACGCGCCTCAGCACGCCGGGCGCGACGCGCGCCCCGAACGCGGCCACGTCGACGAGCGCCGGCGTCCCCACCACGCGGCGCAGTCCGCGGTTGAACACGTGCTTCGCGCCGAACGCCGCGCGCCGGCGCGCGGCGTGGCGCGCGTGCACGCCGCGCCATCCGTGCGCCAGCGCGTCGAGGACCGCCATCGCCGCGAGCTCGCCGCCGCGCACGGCGAAGCGAAGGCCGTCGCCGGTCATCGGATCGATGAAGCCGGCGGCGTCGCCGGCGAGCAGCAGGCCCTCGAGCGCCGGTGGGACGACATCGACCGCGAGCGGCCCGAGCACGACCGGTCGGGTCACGCGCCGTGCGTCCGCGAACCGCGGCGCGAGTTGCGCATCCGACGTCAGCGTGGCGTCGAGCAGTCCGACCGGATCGCTCATCACCGCGTCGCCCGGAGCGGACGGCCGCACGACGCACACGTTCGTCAGCCCCGGCCCGACCGGCGCGACGCCGACGTACCCGTGCCGCCGCACGTGCATTTCTCCGAATGATGCGGCGCGATCCGGCGGCGCCTGCCCGCACGGTTCGACGCCTTCGTAGTACGCGCCGACGGCCCATCGCCGCGGCCGGACCGGATGCCGCGCTACCCCGAGTCCCCACGTCAGTGCGGACCGCCGGCCGTCCGCCGCAATCGTCACGCGCGCGAGCAACCGCCGCGCGCGGCCGCCGGCGATCGTCGCGCCGACGACTCGGTCGCCGTCGACGACCGCACCGGTGACGAGCACGTTCGGATCGAACGCGCATCCCGCGTCGATCGCGTGCCGCAGCAGGATCGCGTCGAGCTCGCGCCGCACGATCGCGCGGCCACAGAGATCGTGCGGGTACGTGCCGGCGATCGCCGCGCGCGCGCTCGTGACGACCATCCCGTCGACGCGCAGCCCGCGCGCGTCGATCTCCGCCGCGACGCCGAGCGCGCGCAGCCGCGCGAGCGTCCCTGGATTGATCGTGTCGCCGCACAGCTTGTCACGCGGAAAGGCCGCGCGATCGACGAGCCGCACGCGCACGCCGGCGCGCGCGAGAACCAGGCCGGCAATCGCCCCGGCCGGACCGGCGCCGACGACGAGGACGTCAGGCTCGCCCAATCACGATCACGCTGTTCTTGGATCCAAAGCCGAGGCAGTTGCACATCGCCGCCTCGACCTCCGCGGCGCGTCCGTCGTTCGGGATGAAATCGAGATCGCACGCCGGGTCGGGCTCGCGCAGGTTGATCGTCGGCGGCAGGAAGCCGCGCGACATCGCGAGCGCGCTGGCGACGATGCCGGCGGCGCCGCTCGCGCCCTGCGGGTGACCGATCATCGACTTGACCGACGATCCCGCGACGCGATCCGCATGCGCGCCGAAGAACTGCCGCACGCAGCGCGACTCGACCGCGTCGTTCAGCACGGTCGACGTGCCGTGGAAGTTGACGTAGCCGATCGCGTCGCGCGGCCGCCCCGCGCGATCGAGCGCCAGCCGCATCGCACGGACGATCTGCTCGCCGTCGGGCGCCATCTGCACGCGGTGATACGCGTCGCAGGTCGATCCGTAGCCGTCGATCGACGCGTAGATCGTCGCGCCGCGCGCCCGCGCGCGATCCTCCCGCTCGATCACGAGCATCCACGCGCCTTCGCCGAGCACGAAGCCGTCGCGATGCTTCTCGAACGGGCGCGACGCTTCCGCCGGCCGATCGTTGTAGGCCTTCGAGACGACGCGCATGCGCGAGAAGCCGAAGATCATGCCGGGCGTCACCGCGGCGTCGGCGCCGCCCGAGAGGAGCACGTCGGCCTCGCCGCTGCGGACGAGCGCGGCGGCATACCCGATCGCGTCGGTCGAACTCGTGCAGCCGCACGAGAGGACGTGGCTGATCCCGTGCAGCCGCAGCGAGATCGAAATCTCGCTCGACATCATGCCGACGATCGACACCGGGATCGCGTACGGCGACACGCGGCGGCCGCGGTCGACGAAGTAGTCGTAGTACTGCCGCTCGCCGACGTCGATGCCGCCGCCGCCACTGCCGATGACGACGCCGGCGCCCGGCTCGCCGATGGCGAGCCCCGCATCGGCCCACGCTTCGCGCGCGGCGATGACGCCGATGAGCGCCGCGCGCGAGTACCGCTCGGGGTCCGCGCGGTAGCCGGCATCGCCGTGATCGTCCCCCTCGAGCGCCGGCACATCGTCGATCGACACGGGCGGGACGGGCGCGGCGACGCGGCAGCCGAGATCCTGCGCGTCGAACTCGGTGATGGCGCGCGTGCCGCTGCAGCCGCGGCGGACCGCGTCCCAGTAGCGCTCGCGTCCAATGCCGAACGGCGAGACCGCGCCGATGCCGCTGATCACGACGCGCGTCATGCGGCCCCTATAATCGCACGATGCGGGACGCGCGCGCGTTCGTCTGGCTCGGCGGCGGCGTGTTCGTCGCCTCCCTCGCGTACTGCGCGTGGTGGTATCTGTTCGCGGCGGGCGTCGACCGCCCGTTCGCCGGCGCGGCGCCGATCGCGTGGAATGCGGCGCTGCTCGCGCTGTTCGCCGTGCATCACAGCCTCTTGGCGCGCGACGCGATCAAGCGCCGCCTCGCGCCGGTCTTCGGCGATCACCTGCGCTCGGTCTATGTGTGGACGGCGAGCCTGCTGCTCGTCGCGGTGTGCGGATTGTGGCGGCCCGTCGGCGGCACGCTGCACGATCATCACGGCCTCCTCGCCGGCGTCGACATCCTGATTCAGTTGCTGGGCGTGCGTTTGATCGCGCGGTCGGTATCGACGATCGATCCGCTGGCGCTGGCGGGCATCAGGCAGCCGCCGCCGGACGACACCCTGCAAGTCACGGGCCCCTACCGATTCGTGCGGCACCCCTTATATCTGGGCTGGATGGTGGCGGTGTTCGGCTCGCCGCACATGACCGGCGATCGGTTGGTGTTCGCGGTGCTGACGTCGCTGTATCTGGTGATCGCGATTCCCTGGGAGGAGCGATCGATGCGGACCGCGTTCGGCGACGAGTACGCGCACTACGCCGCGGAGGTACGGTGGCGCGTCATTCCTTTCATCTATTGAAACGCGAATCCTCGTCGAGCTCGGCATCGTCGCCGCCGGGCCGCGCGCCGGCGGGCGCGCCTTTTTCGAGGAACACCATCGAGTGCTGCGACGGGATGTCGAACTTCTTCCCGCACGTCTTGCACGTCACCGCATCGTCGATGCGGATCATGTAGTCGCGCAGCTTCTCGAAGAGCGCGCGGTCGCGCGCGTCGGCGCCGGGCGGCACCCGGTCCTTGCGCGTGCGGACGACCCAGCGCATCTGATAGTCGTTGGTGCGCTTGCAGCGCGGGCACAGCAGGCGATCGGTGCGTGTCTCGTTGCGGTTATTGAAGAAGTCGCGTTCGTCGAGAGCCACGCACCGATCATACCCTGTTCGCTACCTCAGAAGTTCACCGCCAGGCTGATCTTCATGATCCGCGGCGAGACGATGGCGTTGGGCACGAGATACGTCGTGCCGACGCCGGCGTTCAAGCCCGTGATCGTGGACGCATTGCCGACGTTGTAGATGTCGAACGCCGGCTCGAGCCGCCGCCCGCCCGCGAAGTGGAACGCGCGCGAGAAGCGGAGGTCGATCAACGTGACCGACGGCAGACGCTCGTCGCCGCGATCGCTGAGGAAGATCGTCTGCGACGAGCGCGTCAGCGCGACGCCAGCCGCGGCGGCCAGTGCGCGCGTCACCGTGTAGGTCGAGACGTACGGATAGCCGGTGTTCGAGACGAGGCTGCCCGACACGTTGATGCCGTACGGCGCGCTGTAGATGCCCGACGCGCGGAACGCATACCGCGAATCGTTGCCGACGATGCCATTGGTGTACAGCGTCGCGTTCGGATCGTTCAGATCCGCTTCGGTCGCGGAGCCGGCCGTGCCGATCGTCGAACCCTGGCCGCTCCCGGTGCCGCCGGTGTTCAGGCCGCCCGTGTTCTTGCCGGCGGTGAAGCCGGCGGTCAGCTGCCAGTGCTGCGACATGCGCTTGGTCGCCGTCACCTCGACGCCGTTGTAATTCGTATCGAGATACGGGTCGTTGTCGATGACGTTGTTCTGCAGGCCGTTGTACGCCGGGAGCAGGTTGTAGACCGTCGCGCTCTTCGCGCCGTTCGGGCCGTTGGGCACGTTGACCGTGAACGGCACGTACGCGCTCGACGGCACCGCCAGGTTCCGCGAGCCAATCTGGTCGCGGTTCGTGCGGTGGTAGTACATCACGCCGACGCGCATGTCGCGAACGATCTCGCGCTCGACACCCGCGGTGATCTCGTCGGAGTAGGGCCACCGCGGACCGGTCGCGCCGGCGTAGCGCAGCGCCGTGCTCGGAAACCCGCTGCAGCCGGTGCCGAACTCGTTCGGTTCCGCGATGCCATCTTTGTTCGGATCGGTCCACGGACACGTCTGCGACGCCGCGCCGAACGGATTGACGTTCAGCACGCGATCGATCCCCACTTGGAGCCCATACCGGCTCGCGCTCGCTTTCAGCGCGGTTTTGCCGTCGCCGATCGGATCGAACGAGGCGCCGGTCCGCCACACGAAGAGGTTCTGCTTGATCGGCGTCGACTCGGCCAGGCTGCGCGGCGCGACGAACGGGCCGCCCGGCGTCGATTGCGACGGCAGCGTGCCGCTGTTGTGATCGAAACGGACGCCGAGGTTCAGCGTCAGCTTATGACCGATCGTCCACGCGTCCTGCCCGAACAGGCCGATGACTTTGTCGACGTTCAGCGCTTCGGTCGGCGTGTTCCACTCCTGCACGTTGGTCGGCACGCCGTTCGAGTAGTTCAGGTACATGTTGTTCAGGACCTGATACTTGTCGTCGAAGTACAGACGCGCAAACTGCACACCCGTCTTGAACAGGTGATCGCCGGCGATGCCCGGCGCGTTGTACGACAGGATGTTGTCGAACTGCAGCCGCGAGTTCGGCTGCTGCTCGGCGCGCTGCGCCGCGTTGGCGGCGGTATCGAGCGTCGAATCGACGACGCGCACGGCCGTGAGCGGCGTGCCGGGCTGATAGTCGTAGTCGGTCTCGCCCGTCATCAGGCTGAACGACGACTCGAACACGGCCTTGTTGTGGATGCCGGTGTACTTCGCTTGCGTCGACGACGCGGGGTTCGTCTGCACGAGCGACGCGATGTCGGGCACGAGATTGGGGGGCGTGTCGCGGCGATGGCCGCGAATCTTGTTGTTCCAGTTGAACGAGAACGACATCTTCTGGTTCGACGTCGCCGAGAACACGCCCTTGCCCGAATAGTTCTTCAGGGTGTTGTCGTCGATCGCCTGCGTCCCGTCCGGGTTCCGCGCGTTGACCAGTTTGTTGATGACCCACCGGCGGATCGCGCCGTTGACCCACAGGCGATCCTGGACGAGCGCGCCGCCGCCGGCGGCGTTCAGGTCGTAGCCGGACTGCGTCGGGTTGCCGAGTGCCAGGCCGGGCGCGCCGCTCAGATTGTCGCTCTCGAGGCAGCCCGGCTTCACGTTGTGCGGATCGAGACAGCCGGTCGTCCAGTTCGAATGCAGGTCACCGCGCCATTTGTTGCCGCCGTCTTTCGTGACCATGTTGATCGACACGCCGCCCGCCATGACTTCGGCCGGAATCGCCGACGTCATGTAGTTCACTTCCTCGAACATGCCCTGGTCGTAATACATCATCGTCGCGCCGCCGCCGCCGCCCGGCCAGTTCACGGTCGCGCCGTCGATGTTGTAGCTGACGTCGTTGGTGCTCGATCCGTGAGCCGACAAGCTGCTCTGCTGAAACGACTGCGTGCCGCCGACGTCGTAGGTCGAGACCTGCACGCCGGGAATGATCTTCGCGACCGACCACGGATCGCGGCCGGACGGCACGCCTTCGAGCACCGCCTGCGTCATCACGGTCTGCTGCAGGTTCGAGCGGACGTCGACGGTCGGCGAGTCGCCGGTGACGGTCACCGTTTCCTGCACGCTGCCGACGCCGAGCTTCGCGTTGATCGTCGCGACGAACGTCGCGCTGACTTCGATGTCTTTGCGCTCGAGCGACTTGAATCCCTGTAACTCGAACACGAGGTTGTACGCGCCGGGCGGCAGCCGATCGAACCGGTACGTGCCGGTCGTATCCGTCGTCTGCGTTTGCGCACCGCCGATTAGTCTTTCGCCGGTCAGCGACACGGTCGCACCGGGCAGAACTGCGTTGCTCTCGTCGGTGACGACCCCGGTGATCGACCCGGTCTGGACTTGCGCGTATGCCGGCATACCCACCGCGAGCGTGAGCATCGCCAGCGCGAGCGTCCGAACCCCTCTCATGCCGCCCCTCGCTTTCGTTCTCGGATGTATCAGGTTGTCTTCGATGATTGCCGCCGAAATCCAGCGCCAACCGCGCGTTATTGGGGCGCCATCTTACCTGACCGCACCGTATACTGAGGCGGCGATGAAACGGATTTTTTTCATCCTGTTTGCCGGATCCATCGCGACGAATCTGGTTGTCGCGGCGCCGGAACAACAGACCGCCAGCGACCAGGATGCGCTCGTCAAACAGTACTGTTCCGGCTGTCATAGCGAGAAGGGCAAGGCCGGCGGCCTGTCGCTGGTCGGTTTTGCCGTCGAAGATGCGCCGGCGCACGCGGACGTGGCCGAGAAGATGATCCGCAAGCTGCGCGCCGGCATGATGCCGCCGGCCGGCGCGCGGCGGCCCGAGCCCGAGGCGCTGCTGGCGCTGGCCGGCTCGCTCGAAATGCGCATCGATCGCGAGGCCGCGCTCCATCCGCGTCCGGGCCATCGGCCGTTTCAACGGCTCAATCGTCTCGAGTACGCGCGCGCGGTGAAGGATCTGCTCGCGCTCGACATCGACGTCAGTTCGTATCTGCCGCCCGACACGATCAGCGACGGCTACGACAACATCGCCGATACGCAGGCGTTCTCGCCCGCGCTGCTCGACGGCTATCTGCGCGCCGCCGGCCGCGTCGCCGCGCTCGCCGTCGGTGACGCCGACGCCGAGAGCGCCGAGGCGCACTACCGCGTGCCGAAGACCGCGTCGCAGCTCGCCCGCGTCGACGGCGCGCCGCTCGGGACGCGCGGCGGCCTCTCCGTGGTGCACACGTTCCCCGCCGACGGCGACTACGTCTTCCGCATGGATCTGCACGGCAACGCCGACGGGTTTCTCTTCGGCGGACCGGCATCGGGCGAGCAGCTCGAGCTATCGATCAACGGCGAGCGCAAGGCGCTGCTGCCGATCGATCCGCTGATGGCGGAAGTGACGACCGGCCTGACGCTCAAAACGCCGCTCATCCACGTCGCGGCCGGACCGCAGCGCGTCACGGCGGCGTTCCTGCGCCGGTTCGAAGGACCGGTGAACGACTTGATCGCGCCGGTCGATCACACGCTGGCCGACACGCAGATCGGCGTCGCCTACGGCATCACGACGCTGCCGCATCTGAAGGATCTGTCGATCGCCGGACCGCAGCACGTCAGCGGCGTGTCCGACACGCCGAGCCGGCGCGCGATCTTCATCTGCCGGCCGACCTCGCCGGCCGACGAGCGCGCGTGCGGCGAGCGGATCGTGGCGCGGCTGGCGACCGCGGCGTTCCGGCGTCCGGTGCCGCCGCACGATCTCGAGCGGCTGATGACGTTCTTCGATCGCGGACGCCGCGATCGCGATTTCGAGTTCGGCGTGCGCGCCGCGCTCGAAGCGGTGCTCGCGAGCCCGCAGTTCCTGCTGCGCCTCGAGGCGGTGGAACCGCGCCGCACCGCCGGCGCCGTCGCGCGCCTCGCCGACCACGACCTCGCGTCGCGGCTGTCGTATTTCCTCTGGGGCGCGGCCCCCGACGCCGAGCTGCGCCGGGCCGCGGCGGAGGGCCGTCTCGCGCTGCCCGGCGGGATCGCGGCACAGGCGGCGCGCCTGCTCGCCGATCCGCGGTCGCGCGCGCTGTCGACGCGGTTCGCCGCGCAGTGGCTGCGCCTGCACGACGTCGACGCGATGCTGCCCGATGCCGTGCTGTATCCGTACTTCGATCGCACGCTCGGCGACGCGTTCGTGCGCGAAACCGAACTCTTCTTCGACAGCATCGTCCGCGAGGATCGCAGCGTGCTCGATCTCCTGACGGCGGACTACTCGTTCGTCAACGAGCGCATCGCGCGGCACTACGGCATCCCGAACGTCACCGGACCCGAGTTCCGCCGCGTCACGCTGCCGGAGTCGCGCCGCGGGCTGCTCGGTCAGGGCAGCATCCTCACGCTGACGTCGGTCGCGGATCGCACGTCGCCCGTGATGCGCGGCAAGTGGATCATGGAAGTGCTGCTCGGATCGCCGCCGCCCCCGCCGCCGCCGAACGTGCCGGCGCTCGAAGAGACGAGCGCGAACGCCGGCGGCAAGCTGCTGACGGTGCGCGAGCGCATGGAGGAGCACCGCAAGAACATGCCGTGCGCCTCGTGCCATCGCGTCATCGATCCGCTCGGCCTCGCGCTCGAGAACTTCGACGTCACGGGCCGCTGGCGCATCAAGGACAACGGCGCGCCGGTCGACGCGGTCGGCGTGATGTACGACGGCACGAAGCTCGATGGCCCCGCAGGCCTGCGCGCGGCGCTGCTGAAACACCAGGACGTGTTCCTGCAAACGTTCGCGCAGAACCTGATGACGTACGCGCTCGGCCGACGCCTCGAGGCCGCAGACATGCCCGCCGTGCGCGCCATCGTCAGGAACGCGGCGGCGCAGGACCAGCACTTCTCGGCGTTCGTGCACGGGATCGTCGAAAGCGCCGCATTCCGAATGACGACCGCAGACGCCGTCGAGACGACGGCAGGACAGCCGTAAATGTACATCCGCAACCTGCATCTCGATCGCCGCACGGTGCTGAAGGGGCTCGGCTGCACCGTCGCGCTGCCGTGGCTCGAGGCGATGATTCCGGCGCGCGACGCGTGGGGCGCCACGCCGTCGCGCACGCGGCTCTCGGCGATCGAAATCGTCCACGGCGCGGCGGGCAGCACGGCGTTCGGCGCCAAGCAGCACCTCTGGTCGCCCGCGGCGGCGGGGACGGCCTTCGATCTCTCGCCGACGTCGCTGGCGCCGCTCGAACCCTACCGCGACGCGATCACCATTGTCAGCAACACCGACGTCAGAAATGCGGAGGCGTTCATCCCGCCGGAGATCGGCGGCGATCACTTCCGATCGGCGGCGGTGTTCCTGACGCAGTCGCATCCGAAACAAACGCAGGGGTCCGACCTGCACGCCGGCGTGTCGCTCGATCAGATCTACGCGAAGGCGTTCGGCGAGGACACGCCGCTGCCGTCGCTGCAGCTCTGCATCGAGGCGATCGATCAGGCGGGCGGCTGCTTCTACGGCTACTCGTGCGCGTATACCGACTCGATCAGCTGGCGGACGCCCGAGGAACCACTCCCGATGATCCGCGATCCGCGCGCGGTGTTCGATCAGCTGTTCGGCGTCGGCGCGACGCCGGAAGCGCGCGCGAAGCGGCGGCGGCAGGATCAAAGCCTGCTCGACTGGGTCACCGAATCGATCGGCGAGCTGAAGTCGACCCTGGGCCGCGCCGATCGCGCGCGGCTCGACAGCTATCTCGAAGACGTGCGCGAAATCGAGCGGCGCATCCAGAAGATCGAAGCGCACAACGCCAGCGGCGAGGCGCGCGAGCTGCCGGCGGCGCCCATCGGCGTTCCCGATGCGTACGACGAGCACGTCAAGCTGATGTTCGATCTCCAGGCGCTCGCGTGGGCCGCCGACATCACGCGCGTCTTCGCGTTCAAGTTGAGCCGCGACGTGTCGAACCGCGTGTACCCGGGCACGGGCGTCTCGACCGGGTTCCACATCGCGTCGCACCACGCCGAGCGCGAAGAACGGATTCTCGACCTCGCGAAGATCAACACGTATCACGTCAGCCTCGTGCCGTATTTCCTCGAGAAGCTGAAGAACACGCCCGACGGAGACGGCACGCTGCTGGATCATTCGCTGATCGTGTACGGGTCGCCGATGGGCAATCCGAACGTCCACAATCACAAGCGATGTCCGCTGTTCTTCGCCGGCCACGCGGGCGGACGCCTGAAGGGCGGCCGGCACATCGTCGCGCCCGACGGCACGCCGATGGCCAACGCGATGTTGACGGCGCTGCAGGCGCTCGGCGTGGACGTCGACACCTTCGGCGACAGTACGGGTTCGTTGGATCTGAACGCATGATGACCCTTCGCTCGGCTGAAGCCTCGCGCGCCGGTGTCACAGCCTCGCGCGCCGTTCTTGCCGCCGCGCTCGTCGCGGCCGTCGCGATCGCGGGCGCGAGCGCGGCCGTCGCCGCCGCGCAATCGCCCTCAACGGTCGTCGACGCGACGATGGCGCGCGACGCCGCGGCGGTTCGCGCGCTGCTGCGGCGCGGCGCCGACGTGAACACGGCGCAAGGCGACGGCATGACCGCGCTGCACTGGGCCGCGAAGAACGGCGATGCGGAACTGGCGGCGATGCTCCTCGAGGCTGGCGCCAACGTCCGCGCGACGTCGCGTCTCGGCGAGTACACGCCGTTGCATCTCGCCGCCGCGTCCGGCGCGGCGCCCGTCATCGACGCGCTGCTGCGCGCGAACGCCGCGGTCGATGCGCCGACCGCCACCGGCGCGACGCCGCTGATGCTCGCGGCCGGCGCCGGAAGCGTCGCCGCGGTCGAAACGCTCGTCGCGCACGGCGCCGACGCGAACCGCCGCGAGCACGCGAACGGCGAAACGGCCCTGATGTTCGCCGCCGCGCTCGACCGCGCCGACGTCGTCCGCGTGCTGCTGAAGCACGGCGCCGACGCGAACCTGGCGTCGGCGACGGTCGACGTGGCGAAGCTGACCGCGCCCGAAGAGCGGCTGCAGGCGGCGATCCGCGAGGCGCAGTCGCAGCCGACCAAGACGGTGGCGGGCATCGTCTCGGCGCCGCCCGCGCCGCAGACCGGCGTCGGCGGCGTCACGCGCGCGTTCACGTTCGACGAGTTGATCGGCCGGCAGGGCGGGCTCACGGCGCTGCATTTCGCCGCCCGTCAGGGACACGCCGCCAGCGTGCATGCGCTCGTCGACGGCGGTGCCGACGTCAACGCCGCGTCCGGCGACGGCACGACGCCGCTCGTGATCGCGACGATCAACGGCCAGTACGACACGGCCGCGTATCTGGTCGCGCACGGCGCCGATCCGAACCGCGCCAGCGCGAACGGCATGACCGCGCTGTACGGCGCGCTGAACATCGAGTGGGCGCCGCGCATGTTCTACCCGCAGCCGCGCGCGCAGTTGCAGCAGCAGTTGTCGTACCTCGATCTCATGAAGCTGCTGCTCGATCACGGCGCCGATCCGAACGCGCGTCTGACGCGCAAGGTGTGGTACACGCAGTACAACTTCGACCTGCTTCGCATCGACGAGAGCGGCGCGACGCCGTTCTGGCGCGCCGCGTACGCCAGCGACATCGCTGCGATGCGCCTGCTCGTCGACGCCGGCGCCGATCCCGCCATTCCGACGATGAAGCCGGCCGGACGGACACGGGTGGGCGACAACGACCGCGAGAACCGGGACGTGGCGGCGCTGCCGCCCGTGCCGACGGGCGGACCCGGCATGCCGCCGCTGCTCGCCGCGGCCGGCGCCGGGTACGGCGAAGGGTTCGCCGCCAACGCGCATCGCTTCGCGCCGACCGGCATGCTCGCGGCGGTCAAGTACCTCGTCGAAGAGCTGCACGCCGACGTCAACGCGCAGGACGCCGACGGCAACACGGCGCTCCATAACGCCGCCTCGCGCGGCGACAACGAGATGATCCGGTATCTCGTCTCCCAAGGCGCCGACGTCACGCTCGTCAACCGCATGGGGCAGACCACGGTCGACATGGCGAACGGTCCGGTCCAGCGGACGCAGCCCTACCCCGAAACGATCAAGCTGCTCGAAAGCCTCGGCGCGAAAAACAACCACAAATGCGTGTCGTGCTGACCGACAGGACCGGAACCGTCGCATTCGCAACCGGCGAGCCGATCAAGTAGCCTTGTGGACGTCCGTCTATGGCGACTGATCCGGCCCGCACCGGCCCGAGCGAGCTCCCCGTCCTCGCACTCCGACAAACCGTCGTTTTCCCGCTGACGCTGCAGCCGCTCGCCGTCAGCCGCGGGCTGTCGGTCGATGCGGTCAACCGTGCGCTGTCCGGCGACCGGCAGCTGTTCCTGGTGCTGCAGAACACCGACGCGGACGTTCCCGACGTCTCCGACCTGCGGACCGTCGGCACGGTCGGCGCCATTCGCCAGATGGCGAAGATGCCCAGCGGCGGCATCCACGTCATCGTCGAAGGGCTGACGCGCGCGAAGTCGTCGCGCGTGATCAAAACGGCGACGTCGCTCAGCGCCGAGGTGACGCCGATCCCCGACGCGTTCGCGCGCACGCTCGAGATCGATGCCTACGTGCGCCGGCTGCAGGAGCTGATCGATCGCGCGCTGTCGCTCTCGAGCGGCCTGTCGCAGGAGCTGCGCGGCCTCGTCTCGGGCATCGACGATCCGCTGCGCCTCGCGTATCTCCTCTCGAGCCTGCTCGACATCAAAGCCGACGAGAAGCAGCAGATCCTCGAGACCGACGATCTCCTCGCAAAGCTGCAGGCGGTCGCCGCCGCGATGAACCGGGAGATCTCGCTGCTCGAGATGAAGTCGAAGATCGAATCGGCGGCGCAGCAGGAGATGAACGACGCGCAGCGGCAGTATTACCTGCGGCAGCAGCTGAAGGCGATCCAGGACGAGCTCGGCGAGGGCGAGAAGACGGAGATCCAGGACATCCGCAAGCGCCTCGCCGACGCGAAGCTGCCCGAGGCGGTCGCGAAGACCGCCGATCGCGAAGTCGAACGTCTCGAGCGCATGACGCCGGTCTCGCCCGAGTACCAGATGCTTCGCACCTACGTCGACTGGGTGCTCGACGTTCCGTGGTCGACGACGACCGAGGATCGGCTCGACCCGGTGGCGGCCCGCGCCGTGCTCGACGAAGATCACTACGATCTCGACAAGGTGAAGGACCGCATCATCGAGTACCTCGCGGTCCAGAAGCTGAAGATGAAGAACGTCGGGACGGGCACGAGCCGGACGATCCCGACGCAGATCAAAGGGCCGATCCTCTGCTTCGTCGGGCCGCCCGGCGTCGGCAAGACGTCGCTCGGCCAGTCGATCGCGCGCGCGATGAATCGCAAGTTCGTACGCATCTCGCTCGGCGGCGTGCGCGACGAAGCCGAGATCCGCGGCCATCGCCGCACCTACATCGGCGCCATCCCGGGCCGCATCGTCCAGGCGCTGAAGCAGGCCGGCGCGATGAACCCGGTGTTCATGCTCGACGAGATCGACAAGATCACCGTCGGCTACCAGGGCGATCCCGCCGCGGCGCTCCTCGAGGTGCTCGATCCGGCGCAGAACCACGCGTTCCGCGATCACTACCTCGAAATCAACGTCGATTTGTCGCACGTCCTCTTCATCGCGACGGCGAATCAACTCGGGACGATCCATCCGGCACTGCTCGACCGCATGGAATTGATCTCGCTCGCGGGCTACAGCGAGGAAGAGAAGCTGCACATCGCGCGGCGCTACCTCGTGCCGCGTCAGCTCGAAGAGAACGGCCTGACGCCCGCGGCGGTTGCCTTCGACGACGGCGCGATTCGCCGGATCATCAGCGAGTACACGCGCGAAGCGGGCGTGCGCAGCCTCGAGCGGCAGATCGGCGCCGTCGCGCGCAAGATCGCGGCGCGCGTCGCCGCCGACGGTCAGACGCAGACGACGCTGACGGTCGTCGCCGACGCGATCCCCGACTACCTCGGGCCGCCGCGCTTCCGCGACGAAGTGTCGTTCCGCGTGTCGCGTCCCGGCGTCGCGACCGGCGTCGCGTGGACCGAAACGGGCGGCGAGGTCCTGTTCATCGAGGCGCGCCTGCTGCCCTCCGGCCATCACAACTTGATTCTCACCGGCCAGCTCGGAAACGTCATGCAGGAGTCGGCGCGCGCCGCGCTCAGCCACATCCGCGCCGAATCGGCCGCGCTCGGCATTCCCGCCGAGGAATTCGACAAATACGATCTGCACGTCCACGTGCCGGCCGGCGCGATTCCGAAGGACGGCCCGTCAGCCGGCGTCACCATGGCGACGGCGATGGTGTCGGCGTTCAAGAACCAGTCGGTGCGCGACGATGTGGCGATGACCGGCGAGATTACGCTGAGCGGTCTCGTGCTGCCGGTGGGCGGCATCCGAGAAAAGGCGCTCGCGGCGCGGCGTCACGGCATCAAGGAATTCATCCTGCCGGCGCGGAACGAACCCGACCTCGCCGAATTGCCGGCGGAACTCAAAGCCGGCATGACCTTCATTCCCGTGCACACGTTGGAAGAGGTCCTGAAGGTGGCGCTGCCGCCATCCGCGCCGTAGAACGCCGCGTCCTTCACGTAGAACCTCGTGTTCGATCACCCGTAGTTTCACGATCCCGCAACTCGACCGCACGTACGAACTGCCGAACCTCTCGCCGGGCGACTACACCGTCGTCGGCTGGCACGAACGCGTCGGCGAGCGGACGGCGCGCGTGCACGTCGAACGCGGCCGGGCGGCGCCGGTGGATCTGTCGCTGCCCGTGGAAGACACGCGCTGATGGCCTCGGCGCCGCCTCGTCTCCTCGTCAAGACGCTCGCGATGACGTTCACCGCGGCGGCGACGCTGCTCGTCATCGTCTTCGCCGTCGTCTGGGTGATGGTGCTACGCGCGTCAGATCTGCGGCGCGACGACGTGGGACAACCAGGCGGGCGCATCGATCGTCTGGGCGCGGCGCTGGTGGTAATATCGCGTCGCATCCCCATTCCCCCAAGGAGCTGACGGTGTCCCGATTCCTCCGATTCGCGGCCGGTGTGTGCTTCGCCGCGCTCGCGCCGATGCCGCTCTTCGCGCAGGGGCGCCCCGTGGCGCTGGCGACGAGCCGGGTCGATGCCGCGTCGCTGCGCGCCGCGGATCTGCAGGTGACGCAGATGCTGCGCAGCGGCGAGCTGCGCCTGCGGGAAAGCGTTCGCGATCCGCTGATGCCGGATCGCACGCACGAACGGCTCGATCAATACGTGCGCGGCGTCCGGATTGTCGGCGGCGATCTGACGCGGCAGACGGCGGCGGACGGCACCGTGTCGATCTTCGGCATGCTGCACGACGCGGTCGACATCCCGACGACGCCGACGCTGGACGCCGACGCCGCGCAGCGCGCGATCGCGGCGGCCGGCGGCGGCGCGTATCGCAGCGGGTCGGCGGAACTCGTGATCCTGCCGCTGTCCGACGGCTACCATCTCGCTTATCTCGGCCAGGCGACCACCGACGTCGACATCGTCAACGTGGCGATCGATGCGACGAGCGGTGCGCTCCTCAAGAAATACAGCGAGTTCATCACGGAGGTGGCGGTCGGCACCGGCACGTACGGCGATGCGAAGAAGCTGAGCGTCAAGCCGCAGGCGGGCACGTTCGTCGCCGACGATGGACTGCGGCCGTCGGAGATCACGACCTACGATCTAAAGGGGAACTTCGGCCGGACTCTGGCGATTCTCGATGGCCTCGCCACGTCGCCGACCGACATCGCGAGCAATTCGTCGACGCAGTGGACCGACGGGACCGTGGTCGACGGTCACGCCTACGCCGGGTGGTATTACGACTTCCTGTTCAAGCGATTCAATCGCCGCGGGCTCGACGATCGCGATCTCCGAATCCCGGTGCTGACGCACCCGGTGCCCGCAAACGCGATTGCGTCCGCGACGCCCGACGTCGTCGGCCTCTTCTATCTGAACGCGTTCTGGTGTCCGAGCTGCATGGCCGATGGAAAGGGGTCGATCACCTTCGGCGAGGGTGCGAGAAACGGCAGCTACTTCCGCGGCCTCGACGTCAAACCGTTCTCCGCGGCGCTCGACGTCGTCGCGCACGAGTTGACGCATGGCGTCACGGCCTACACGGCGCGCCTGAACGGGTACCCGTTCTCCGATGCGGGCGCGCTGAACGAAGCGTTCTCCGACATGTTCGGCACGGCCACCGAGTTCTTCTACCAGCCGGTGGGAACGGGGCCGCTGAAAGCGGACTACCTCATCGGAGAGGATCTCGTGGCGCCGTTCGGTGCGGCCACATACCTCGTGCGGTCGTTGAGCAATCCTCTCGCGTACGGCTATGCGGACCACTATTCGCAGCGCAATCCCGCGGGTGAAGTGCATCAGCAGTCGACGATCGCCAGCCACGCCTTCTATCTCGCGATTGAGGGCGGGACGAATCGGACCTCGGGCCTTTCGGTGACGGGCGTCAGCGCCGCGAACCGCGATCAAATCGAGAAAGCATTTTTCCGCGCGCTGACGGTGCTGCTGCCGTCGAACGCGACGTACGCGCTGACGCGCGACACGACGATCCAGGCCGCGCGCGATCTGTACGGCAGCGGCAGCGCCGCCGAGCGGGCGATCACGCAGGCGTGGGATGCCGTCGGCGTCCAGGATCGGATCGCGCCGACCGCGACGCTGCTTCCGAACCCGGCGGTGTCGACCGCCGACGTGTGCGGCGGCTTCACGCCGAGTTGGGCGCTCGGTGTCACCGTGTCGGCCGGTAACCGCAACCTCCAAATCACGCAGTGGGTGTATGACGTGTTCGACAGCAGTGGCGCGAACATCGAGCACGCCGTCCACTCGCCGGCAACCTTTGCGAGCTTTTTCACGTCGTGTGGCCCCGCCAGTGCCAACATCCTCGCGCAGACGGATGCATGCGCGGTCATCTGCAGCGAAATTCGAGGCAAGACATCGGGAACCGAGGTCAATACCTTCACGGCCATCGATAGCAGCGGCCAGACGATCACGTTCGCGACGCCGCGCGTCGCGCTTCAGCAGTGAGACCGATGACACGCATAGCCCTCGCAATTGCCATTGCCGTGTTCGTCGGCGCGTCCTCGACCGCCCACGCGCAGTCGGCCGCCGTCGAACGCGGCTACATCACCGGAGCGGCGGACTTGCTCGTCGCCGGTTCGACGTTCACCGACACGATTCATCCGATCGAGTTCGCCGAGGCGGCGACGATCACCACCAGCTACCCGTCGAAAACGACGATCGGATTCGCGGTCGGCGGCGGCGCTCGCGTGTGGCGCCGCTTGTCGCTCGGCCTCGAAGTCGGGCGCGTCAGCCGATCGGCCGACGCCGACATCTCGGCGCAGGTGCCGCACCCGTTTCTGTTCAACACGCCGCGATCGGTCAGCGGCAGCGCGAGCGGTATCGATCGCGCCGAGCTCGCGGTCCATATCATCGCGGCGTGGGTGGCGCCGTTGTCCGACCGCTGGCAGTTGAGCGTCGGCGGAGGCCCGTCGTGGATCTCGGTCGATCAATCGGTCGTCAGCGACATCACCGTCAGCCAGACGTATCCGTACGACACGGCGACGTTCGCCAGCGCCACCACGCAGCAGGTGTCGAAGGGGCGCGCCGGCTTCAACGTCGGCGCGGAGGCGGCGTATCTGTTCCGGCCGCACGCGGGACTCGCGGTCGGCGCGCGCTACGCGCACGCGCACGTCCCGCTCACCTCGACCGCCTCGACCGATGCGGGCGGCGCGCACGTCACCGCCGGTCTTCGGCTACGCTTTTAGCGGAGAGTGCTGATGCCATCGCGACGATCGTTCCTGCTCACCGTCGGCGCCGCCGCCGGTCTCGCCACCACGCGCGTCGCCGCCCAGCGCGGCCGTGAAGGGAGTGCGCCCGCGGGGCCGCTGCCGCCGAGCCTCGCGGCGCTGACGTCGATGCGCGATCGCGCGAGACCGATCACGGCCGACGAGCGGCGCGCCCGCATCGAGCGCGCGAAGCAGATCATGGCCGAGCAGAAGATCGACGCGATCATCCTGGCCGGCGGCACCTCGCTCACCTACTTCACCGGGATCCGCTGGGGCAACAGCGAGCGGCTCACCGCCGCCATCGTCCCGCGCGTCGGCAACCCGTACATGGTCACGCCGGCGTTCGAAGAGGACCGCACGCGCGAACAGCTCGCCGGCGGACCGATGGAGCACACCGACGTCGCGATTTGGCAGGAGGACGAGAGCCCGTTCGAGCGCGTCGCGCAGGGGCTGAAGGACCGCGGCATCGCCACCGGCCGCCTCGGCGTCGAAGAGACGATGAAGTTCGTGTTCGCGGACAGCATCGCGGCGGCCGCGCCGGGGCTGCACATCACCACGGCGACGCCGGTCACCGCCGGCTGCCGCATGATCAAGACGGCGCACGAACTCGAGCTGATGCGCGTCGCGTGCGAAGCCACGCTCAAGTGCTACGAAGCGGTGTTTCACGCGGTGCAGCCGGGCATGACGCAGAACGAAGTGAGCCGCCTCATCGACGCCGGGTACGCGCGCCTCGGCTTCCCCGGTCACGCGAGCATTCAGGTGGGCGAGTACACCGCGCTGCCCCACGGATCGATCACGCCGCAGACGATCCGCGAAGGCACGATCATCATGATCGACGACGGCTGCACCGTCGAAGGCTACCAGTCGGACATCACGCGCACCTTCGTGCTCGGCAAAGCGACCGACAAGATGAAGAAGGTGTTCGACGTCGTCCACCAGGCGCAATCGGCGGCGCTGCACGCCGCGCATCCGGGCGCGCCGCTCGAGTCGATCGATGCGGCGGCGCGCAAGGTCATCGTCGATGCCGGTTACGGTCCGGGCTTCAAGTACTTCACGCACCGTGTCGGCCACGGCATGGGCATGGACGGCCACGAATGGCCGTACCTCGTGAAGAACAACATGTTCGGCTGGGAGCGGTCGCTGACGATGAAGCCGGGGATGGTGTTCAGCGACGAGCCGGGCGTGTATATCCGAGGCGAGTTCGGCGTGCGGCTCGAAGACGACATGCATGTCACCGAGAGCGGCGCTGAACTGTTCACGCCACAGAGTCCGGATATTGAGAACCCGTTCAGTCGCTAGTCGCGAGTCGGCTCTTATTTGGTTATCGGGTTATCGGGTTGGCGAATTAACCAGATATTAGATCACCAGATAACGAATTAGTCTTTGATGCAGGTGACGAGCGACCAGATCCGCGGCACGTTCACCTTCTGAATCGACACCGGCTTCAGCTCGGCCTGCGCGAGGAACGCGGGCAGATCGAGATCCGACTTGAAGCCGACATGCACGGTGAGCGGCGAGATGAGGCGTTCGAGCCACGCGCCCATCCGATTGCTGCTGCGGAAATGGTTGAGGATGACGATGCGGCCGCCAGGACGGCAGACGCGGCGCATCTCGCGCGCGACCGCGACCGGATCGGGGACGACGCTGATCACGTACGGCGCGTAGACGATGTCGAAGGTATCGTCGGCGAACTTCAGGTTCGCCGCGTCCATCTGGAGCAAGCGGACGTTGCGGACCGCTTTGCGGGCCACGCGCTCGCGCGCTTTTTCAAGCATCGAGCTCGAGAGATCGATCCCGGTGACCGAGCAGTCCTTCGGGTACAGCGCGGCGTTGATGCCGGTGCCGACGCCGACCTCGAGCACGCGATCGCCGGGTTTGATGCCCATCCGGCGGATCGCGTCGACCCGGCCGGGATGCAGCGTGGGGCCGAACACGAGGTCGTAGCCCCAGGAGATGTTCTCGTAGACCTTCGCGACGAAGTCGTTTTCAACGGCCGTGACGGATAGCGCCCGCGTGGCGGCGTCGGTTCCGATGATTTCTTCGTCTTCGCGTGCGCGATCACGCTCGAATAAGGGCATCGACCAGCGACTATACATCTGGACTGTTAGCGAAGTCCATCGAGGACTGCCAGAGCGGCCTCGATTTCGCCAGACTGTGTAGAGACCTGCAAACCCTGCACCGCGCCGCGCAGCTGACCTGCGATCTCGTGGGCAATCGCCACGCCCTCCGCCACGCCCGATTCCGCAGACCCCGCCGCGCGCATCCGCGCCAGCAGCGCGTCGGGCACCCGCACGCCCGGCACCTCGTTGGCGAGGAACTCGGCGTTTCGGGCGCTCTCGAACGGGAAGATCCCCGCCACAATCGGCAGCCGTGCCTGCGTCAGGCGCGGCAGCAGCGCCTCGAACGCGCGCACGTCGAAGATCGGGCGCGTCAACACGAACTCGGCGCCCGCTTCGACCTTGTAGTCGAACCGCCGCAGTTCCTGATCGAGATTGGTCGCCGCCGGATTCACCGACACGCCGAGGTGAAACGCCGTCGGGGCGCCGATCGCCTGGCCGCCCACGTCGCAGCCGTGGTTCAGCCGCGACACGAGATTGGTCAGCCCGATCGAGTCGACGTCGAATACCGCCGTCGCGTCGGGATAGTCGCCGACGCGTCCCGGGTCGCCGGTGATGAGCAGCAGGTTGCGCAGCCCCATCGCGTGCGCGCCGAGCAGATCCGATTGGATGCCGAGCAGGTTGCGATCGCGGCAGGCGTAGTGCAGCAGCGTCTCGATGCCGGCCTGCTGCTCGACGAGCACGGCAAGCGACAGCGCGCTCAGCCGCGCGCCGCTGCGCTGCCCGTCGGGGATGTTGATCGCGTCCACGCCGCGGATCCGCAGCGTCCGCGCGCGCTCGATGACCTGATCGGCCTGAAACCCACGCGGCGGCAGCAGTTCGACGATCGTGACGAAGCGCCCCTGCACCATCGCGTGCGCGAGCCGCGATTTGCGATCGCGCGCGATCGGCGCGCCCTCGATGCGGGGCGTCGGCGCGACCGGCGCGTGCACAGCGTCGCGCGGATGCTCCCGCAACGCCGCCGGCCCCACCGCGCGCACCGCCTGCGTGATCTGCCGAATGTGCTCCGGCGTCGTCCCGCAGCAGCCGCCGACGATGCGGACGTTGTGGAGCATGAAGCGGCGCGCGTAGGACGCCATGTACTCGGGCGAGCAGAGATAGATGTTGCGCCCTTCGACATCGCGCGGCTTGCCGGCGTTGGGCTGCGCCGACAGTTTCAGCGTCGACACGGCTTCCATCCGCTCGACCGTGTCGAGCATCGGCGCGGGGCCGACCGCGCAGTTCACGCCGATGACGGTGGCGCCGCGGCGCTCGAGCTCGGGCGCGAACTTCTCGGGCGGCGTGCCGTCGAGCGTGTTGCCGTCCTCCTCGGTCGTCATCTGCGCGACGATCGGCAGCGGCGAGATGCTCCGGATCGCGTCGATCGCGGCGCCGATCTCGTTGAGGTCGCGGAAGGTTTCGAGGATGAAGAGGTCGACGCCGCCGTCGGCGAGCGCCTGCGCCTGCTCGCGGAAGTACTCGCGCGCTTCGTCGACGCCCGTCTTGCCCCACGGCTCGATGCGGATGCCGAGCGGACCGATCGCGCCCGCGACGTACGCGCGGCCGCCGGACGCGCGACGCGCGATGCGCGCGCCCTCCGCGTTGATCGCGTGCAGCTTGTCGGCGAGGCCGAACGAGCCGAGCTTGATGCGGTTGGCGCCGAAGGTGTTCGTCTCGATGATGTCGGCGCCCGCGCGCACGTACTCGTCGTGGACCTGCGCGACCAGATCGGGCTGCGTGAGGTTCAGCGCGTCGAAGCTCTTGTTGATGAAGACGCCTTTGGCGTAGAGCATCGTGCCCATGGCGCCGTCGCAGACGAGCACACGCTCCGCGATCGCATCCGCAAACGCTGTCAGCATTCGGATCCTGACGATTGTACCCCACGGGCGCCGGGACCCGCCGCCACGCACGGCGGTTGCGACACGGTGAAGCGCCGTAGCGCAGAGACGCGACGCGCGGCAGCAGCCTGCCGGTCTGACGTCACTCGGCGTCGTGCACGAGCAGCCGTGACCGTGCGCGTGCGGACAGCTTGTCGGCGTGGGCGAGCAACTGGCTCACCTGCCACAACTGCTCGTCGCTGAGCGATCCGCGGTAGGCGGGCATGCCGGTGAGCCGAATGCCGTTGACCGCCTTCCAGTACGTCTCGCCGACCGGATCGTCGGTGACGCCCTTGCCGCGGAGCAATTGTGGCGGCGGGGGGAACATGCCCTTCGCCGTCGGCGTTTTCGCGGCGTCGGGCATGTGCCCGCGCCGCCGCGTCATCCGTGGCGCGCCGTGCGACGATAACGCATGTGGAAACGGGTCGAGATCGGAACGGTGATGGCGGTGACGGCGCTCGCCATCTCCGCGTTGAGCTTCTATCGCAGTTATCTCTACACGAAACAGGATCTGCAGGTCACCGTCACGGACGTGTCGTACGTGACGAACCAGGGCGGCGTGTACATGACCGTCGCGTTCTCGAACGGCGGCAACCGCGACGCCGCCGTCCTGCGACTCGAGCCGGCGGTCTGGTCGAAGGATGCGCAAGGGCCGGCCGCGTGGCGGCCGCTCGGCGAACGCGTGCATCCCGACATCGGGATCGCGACGCCGAACACGCCGCTCGTCGTCAAGGCGGGCGGCGTCGATGTCATTCGCCTCGCCGCGGTGCTGCGCGCGACCGACGCCAAGAACAGCGCGATTGCCGCTCAGGGCGCGGCGTTCCTCGGCATCCGCGTCGAGACGATGAACTCGGACGGCAACCTGTATCTGCTCGAGCATACGGTCGCGCGCCTCGCGATCGATCGCAGCGGCCGCATCACGGGCGCGAAGGCGGCGATTCACCAGACGCTCGGCGGGTTCGAGGATCTCCGCGTCGCGCCGCCGGGCGACAATCTCCAGGACAACAAGCAGACGCCGTTCGTCTGGGCCGACGAGGAGTCGTGAAGGTATGCTGAGGCATGCGCTGGATTGCTGCCGCCCTCGCCCTCGCGACCTTCGCGTGCTCCTCCTCCCCGCCGCCACCGAACGTTGACGATTCACCGCTGCGGTCGCTCGCGCACGAGATCCTGCAGGACCACTACACGCGGCATCCGAGCCAGGCGACCGATCTCGGGCTCCACCAGTTCGACGCGCAGCTCGAGGACGCGTCGGAAGCGGCCGTCCATGCCGAGTCGCAGGCGCTGCAGCAGTTCAAGCGCCGGCTCGATGCGATCAGCGCCGGCAGCCTGACCGTCGAAGCGCAGCTCGATCAGGCGCTGCTGCGCACGTCGCTCGACGCGGGGATCATCGCGCTCGATCGCATCCGGCAATGGGCGAAGGACCCCGACTCGTACAGCAGCGCGATCACGAATGCGGCGTACGTCATCATGAAGCGTCCGTACGCGCCGGCCGCCGATCGGTTGAAGGCGCTCGTCGCGCGCGAGAAACAGATGCCGGGCACGCTGCAGGAGGCGCGCAAGAACCTGCAGACGCCGCCGCGGATCTACACCGAGATCGCCATCGAGCAAGTCGACGGCAACATCCGGTTTTTCACGAACGATCTCCCAGCGGCCTTCGCCGACGTCACCGACACGGCGCTCCTCGACGAGTTCCATCGGACGAATGCCGCCGTCGTCTCCGCGCTCGGCGACTACAAGACGTACCTGCAGCAGACGCTGCTGCCGAAGTCGACCGGCAGCTTCGCGTTTGGCGCCGACACGTTCCGCGCCGCGCTCGCCGCGAACGAGATGATCGACATGGCGCCCGCGGACCTGCTCGCGATCGCCGAGGCCGACCGGCAGAAGAACGAGGACGCGTTCCAGGCGACGGCGAAGCGGATCGATCCGAAGAAGACGGCCGACGCCGTCCTCGCCTCGATTCAGGCCGATCATCCGCCCGCCGATCACCTGCTGCAGGCGACGCAGGACGCCCTCGACTCGATCCGCCAGTTCATCGTCGACAAGAAAATCGTGACGATTCCGCCGTCCGAACCGGCGCGCGTGAAAGAGACGCCGCCGTTCATGCGTTCGACGACGTCGGCGTCGATGGACACGCCGGGACCGTTCGAGACGGCGAAGCTGCCGGCGTTCTACAACATGACGCTGCCCGACCCGCGCTGGCCCGCCGCCGAGCGCGCCGACTTCATGCGTCAGTGGTACTACCCGGCCATCGTCAATGTATCGGTGCACGAGGTCTATCCGGGCCACTACGTCCAGTTTCTTTACGCGAAGGACTTTCCGTCGGACGTGCGGAAGGTGTTCAGCGCCAACACGAACGTCGAAGGCTGGGCGCACTACTGCGAGCAGATGATGCTCGACGAGGGATTCCACGACGGCGATCCGAAATACCGGCTCGCGCAGTTGCAGGATGCGCTCCTGCGCGACGTGCGGTTCATCGCCGGCATCAAGATGCACACGCAGGGCATGACGGTCGACGACGCGACGACGCTGTTCGAGACGGAGGGCCATCAGCCGCATCCGGTCGCGGTGTCCGAAGCCAAGCGCGGCACGGCGGACGCGCTGTACGGCTACTACACGATGGGCAAGCTGATGATTCTGAAGCTGCGCGACGACTACAAGGCGAAGCAGGGGGCCGCGTACTCGCTCGAAGGCTTCCACGACGCCTTCATCAAGCTCGGTCCGCTGCCCCTGCCGCTTGTCCGCCGCGCGATGCTCGGCGAGGTCGGCCGCGTGTTCTGACGCGAGCCGCGCCGTGCGCGCCTAGGCGCGCCGAAGCTGCTCGGCAACGAAGCGCTTGACGCGCTCGCGCGCGCGGTCGGTCTGCGCCCCTTCGATCGCGACCCACTCGTGCTCGCACCCCTCGAACAGCTCGTACTCGCAGCGGCCGCCCGCGGCGCGGTACGCCGCCGCAAACTGCTCCTGGATGGCGGGCAGCACGTTGTCGTCGAGCGCCCCCTGCATGACGAGCAGCGGCGGCATGGCGATCGGCTCGTGCCGCTCGAGGATCTCCTGTGGATTGCTCTCGTGGATCGTCTCCCACGGATCGAAGAATCGCGTCGTGTTCTTCATCATCGCGTCGCGCCCGAGCCGCCGCGCGTTCTCGAAGCGCGCCACCGGATTGCTGACCGGCGATCGCATCGCGACCCACGCGACGGTCGCGTCGACGGCGGCGCCGCCCGCGAGCGGTATCGCGCCGTAGCGCGCGTCGTGCGGGCGCATCGCGAGCAACTCGGCGACGTGACCGCCGCTGGAGCTGCCGTAGATGCCGACGGCCGATCCGTCGCCGTTCCAGGTCGCCGCGTGCGCCTTCAGCCAGCGCACGCCGTAGTTGGCGTCCTGCACGCAGGCGGGATACGGCGCCTCGGGCGCGAGCGTCATGTCGATCGCGACGACGAGCAGACCGCTCGAGGCGAGGGCGCGATCCATCGGCTCCTCGGCGTGGCGGTCCTTCGCGTTCCACGCGCCGCCGTGGAGATCGAGGACGGCCGGAAACGGTCCCGTGGTTTTCGGCTGGTAGATGCGCGCCATCAGCATTCGGCCCGCGGCGTTGCGGCGGAACTCCACGTCCGTGACGCTGACGTCGTACCTCGCACGCGGATCGTAGGGCGGACGGCGCTCCAGGGCCGTCGCGCCCGCGAACGGCAACGCCGCGCCGCCCATGCCCAGCAGTCGCAGCAGACCTCGGCGTGTCATCGCGTGCTCAGCCATACGTCCTCCGCGCGCATCGTAGCGCAGGATTGGCACCGTCGTTGAACACGACGCGGCCGGAGGGTGACGTGCTGTTTCTGGTGTTCCTGCTGCTGATTCTCTGGTTCCTCGGCCTGGTCACGAGTTACACACTGGGCGGTCTGCTGCACATCCTGCTGGTGATCGCGGTCGTGCTGTTCCTCGTGCACATCATTCAGGGCAGCTCGGTCGGCGAGGCGTGAAGATCTGGCACGCGGGCGTCGCGGCGCTGCTGCTCGTCGTCTGCGGGTCGCCGGCGGAATCGGCACCGCCGGCACGCGTGCACGCGACTCGCCGCCCCGTGCATCATCACGCGAAGCGCCGCAAGCTCGTGCACGCGGCCGGTTGGGCGGGCGCCGGCGCTGCGGCCAGTCACTTCGCCGGTCCGATCGGCAGCGTGGCTGTCGGGGCGACCAAGTATCGTCACGACCTGAAGAAGAACTGGCACACGCGCAAACAGGCGATGGTCAAGATCGGCGCGCCGCTCGCGGCCGGCGCGATCGCGGGTCCGATCGGCACCGCCGGTTACGAAGCGTACGACCACCGCCACTGGATCAAGCGTCACCTGTTCGCGAAGCGCCATCATGCGCGGCAGGGTCACCACCGCACCCATCGCGCGCGGCGGCGTCACCCCATTCCTCCGCGTCGCCGATCTCGCCGCCGGCCGTGAGTACGATGTCGAACGTCGACGCCGAAGTGGGTCAGGAACGAGTCCAGAGCATGGGCGAAAGCCCATTGAACTGGCCCACCCACTGGCCGGCCACGCGAATCGCCGCCACACGCCGCTCCGCGCCGATCGGCTGATTGAACCACGCGAAGAAGTAGAGCCCGCCGGCGATGGGATGCTCCGACGACTCGCCGCGAAATTCGATGCGGACTTGGTCCGCATCGGCCGGCACCTCGTCCCACAGCGTGTGGACGCCGAGGCCGGTCTTCTCGTCGGTCAGCGACCATCCGCCGCCATTGCTCGACATCATCTCTTGCCACCCGTCGCCGTCGTTGCGGCAGACGACGCCGTAAAGGTACGCGCGGCCCGGCGATCCGGTATCAAGGAGCACGTACGCATCGGCGCCATCGCGGGCGACGGCGACGATACGGCAATGCGCCGGCTGAGAGCCGGCAAGAGCGGCATCTTCGGGCGTGGCGAAGCCGGTCATCGGGACCATTCTAAAGTGCGGCGGCGATGCGGCGAACGAGCCGGCGCGGATTCGTGCGGCGGGAAGGTCGAGCCGACACGCCCACCGCTCGGCTGAAGCCTCGCGCTCCGTTACGTGTCGAGGCGATCGGTTTTGAACGTCTCGGCGTTGATCAACAGGTAGGACTTCGTCACCACGTCGAGGCCGATCGAGCGGACGCCCTGGCGCATCGAGTCGGTGAACTCGTGATGATGGCCGAAGAGGTGCAGCTTCGGCTTCATCGCGGCGAGGACGTCGTTGATCACCGTCTTCCCGGCATCGATGCGGCGGCCGGCAGGATAGAACGGACGCGGCGCTTCGTGCGTCAGGAACAGATCGATCTCGCGCAGCGCCTTGCACGCGATCACTTCGTCGCGCACGAAGTGGCGCCGCTTGTCGTCGCGGCTCTTGCCCAGCTTCACCGTGGCGCTCGTCGACTTGCGCCCCTTCGACGGCGGCAGCTGCGACGCCGGCGTGTTGTACCAACTCGGCGCGAACGTGCCGCCGAGCGCCGCGACACGCCACGGGCCGACGACGTGCGGTCCGCCGTTGACGAGATAATGCAACTGCGGCGCGATCGGACGGCCGGCAATCGCCGCCGCGATGACGTCGAACTCCTCGTTGTTGCCCTTGATGAAATAGATCGGGACAGGCGGCGAAAAATACTCGCCGTCGTTACTGGCCACATCGCCGACGCAGACCCACAGCGGGACATCGGGGTGCCGTCCCATGATGTCGCGGACCGCGTCGAACTCGCCGTGAATGTCGCCTAACGCGCCGATGTAGCCGCCGGCACCAGCAGGTCGGTCTTGTCCCAAACGAAGTCGTCCTTGCTGTAGACCGCGAGCTCGTAGTCCTTGCCCATGAAGATGGCGCCGACCGGGCACGCCTCTTCGCAATAGCCGCAGAAGATGCAGCGCGTCTTGTGGATCTGATAGACCGACGCGTAGCGCGGACCCGCCTGGATGGTGCCGTCGTTCTCCGCCGCTTCGAGGTAGATCGCGTCGGCCGGACACGCCACCGAGCACAGGCCGCACGCGACGCACTTCTCGAGGCCGTTCTCGTCGCGCATCAGCACCTGCTTGCCGCGGAACTTGGGGAACATCGGCATCTTCTCTTCCGGATAGTTGATGGTGACCGGCTTCCGGAAGATGTGCTTCAGCGTCGTCGCGAACCCGATGATCAAGGGACGGATCACAGCCATTTGCTCTCAGTGTAACCGTCCGATACGATCAATGTAAATCCATGCAGGGACCGCAGTTCCTCTCCTCGGAGCAGATCCTGCTGACGACGCTCGTGGTCAAGCTGGCGGCCATGGCCGCGCTCGCCACGATGCTCGTGCGCTACCGGCGGTTCCGTCACATCCTCATTTTTGAGCGCCGCGCGTGGCCCGACCGGCTGACGTTCGCGCTCAGCCTCGGCATTCCGCTCACCGCCGGCGTCGCCGCGCGGCTGCTGCTTGGCTACGACGCCGGCGACCTGACGCTCGAAGGCTCGTTTCTCGCCGGCCTGATCGCCGGCCCCTACGCCGGGGCGCTCGTCGGGACGATGGTCGGCCTCGCGCCGACCTTCACCGGCGAATGGGGCGCACTCCCCTTCGCGATTGGCTGCGGCTTCGCGGGCGGCGGGCTGCGCGAACTGTGCCCCAAAGAAGCGATCTGGCATTTCTCGCCGTTCGTGTTCCCGGCGATTCCCAAGCGCGCCTACACCATGATCCGCAAGGTGCAGGTGGACTGGCAGGTCGTCCTGCTGCTCGCGCCGATCGGCCTCGAGTTCCTGCGCCAGGCGGTCGGCGCGCGCTGGGGCGTCCACCATCGCCTCTTCTATCTGCACGGCGTGCCGCCCGCCTCGCCGTGGCTGCTCGCCGTCGTCGTTCTGGCAACGGTGCTGTGCGTCGCAACGCCGATCAAGATCTGGAACAACGCGCGCATCGAGCACAAGCTGCAGGAGCAGGAGAAGCTGCTGCTCGCGGCGAAGATCGAAGCGCTGTCGAATCAGATCAATCCGCACTTCCTGTTCAACACGCTGACCTCGATCTCGTCGCTGATCCGCACGCAGCCCGACACGGCACGCATGCTGATCACGAAGCTGTCGGGGCTGCTGCGGCGGCTGATGCGCAGCACCGATCACTTCGTCACGCTGCGCGAAGAGCTCGAATCGATCGACGAATACCTCGACATCGAAGTCGTGCGGTTCGGGCCGAACCTGAAGGTCGTCAAACAGATCAGTCCGCAGGCGCTCGACCACGTCGTGCCGAGCATGATCCTGCAGCCGCTCATCGAAAACTCGATCAAGCACGGGCTCTCGCCGAAGGTCGGCGGCGGCCGCATCACCATCAGCGCGGCGACGCGCGACGGACACACGCTCATCGAGGTGCACGACGACGGCCTCGGCATGACGGAAGAGCGGCTCGGCCAGGCGCTCGACGGCGGCATCGGGCTCAGCAACGTCAACGAACGGCTGCGCACGATCTACGGCGCGAGTTATCACCTGAAGCTGACGAGCGTCCCCGGCCGCGGGACGACGGCGTCGGTCGAGATACCCGAGCTGGCGCTTCCCGAACGCGTGACGGCGTGAACGAGCTCGGAGCTGAGGGGCTGAGGGCATAATGGATCTGCGGGCGGTGGTCGTCGACGACGAGCAGTTGGCGCGCGACGAACTCGGATTTCTGCTGGGACAGGTCGGCGGCGTGGAAGTGATCGGACAGGCGGGCAACGGCGTCGAGGCGCTGTCGACCATCGATCGCCTGCAGCCGGACGTCGTCTTCCTCGACGTGCAGATGCCCGGCCTGACCGGCTTCGAGGTTGCGCGACGCATGCTCGACACCAACGCTCCGTCGCACATCGTCTTCGTGACCGCCTACGATCAGCACGCCATCGAAGCGTTCGAAGTGAACGCCGTCGACTACCTGTTGAAGCCGGTCGACCCTGCGCGCCTGCTGCTCGCCGTGCAGCGCACGCGCACGCGCCTCGCGAGCGCGCGGCCGCTGCACGATCAAATCGAGCGGATCGTGCAGATCGTCGCCGAGCGGCAGGGCCGCCGCGAGCGGCTCGCGATCAAGGTCGGCGAACGCTTCATGCTCGTGCAGGCGGAGGAGATCGTCTTCGCCTCGCTCGCCGACGAGGGGATCGTCGTCGTCACCGATCAGCACAACGGCACGTCCAACTACCGCACGCTCGACGAACTGCAGGAGCGGCTCGACCCGAGCGTCTTCTGGCGCGTGCACCGCTCGCACCTGGTCAACATCAACAAGATCAAGGAGATCGTCCCTTGGTTCAGCCGGAACTACATCCTGAGGATGAAAGACGAGAAGACCACGGAAATCCCGGTCAGCCGCACGCAGACGCGGCGCCTCAGGGAGTACCTCAAACTCTAGAACCGCCGACCGCCGGCCAGCCGACCGGGCCCGCCATGGGAATGACGCCTGACGACCTGCGCCTCACCAGTCCGGGCATTCGGCTCGCGCAGGTAAAGGAAGAGCTGATCGCGTGGGTGAAGACGCTGGTGTCGGCCGGCGTGTACGCGATTCTGATCGTCACCTTCGGCTTCCAGATCGCGCGCGTCGAGGGGCAGAGCATGGCGCCGACGCTCGAAGATCAGGATCGGCTCGTCGTGAACAAGCTGGTCTACCGGATCAGCGAGCCGCGGCGCGGCGACATCGTCATGCTCTACTACCCGCTCAACCCGGACAAGTCGTTCGTCAAGCGCGTCATCGCCGAGGAAGGCGACACCGTCCGCATCGTCGACGGCCGCGTGTACGTGAACGACATTCCGCTGAAGGACGACTACGTCGCGCCCGACTATCGCAGCCACGACGACTGGGGGCCGCAGGTGATCCCCGAGGGCTACTACTTCGTGATGGGCGATCACCGGAACAACAGCTCGGACAGCCGTCACTGGGGCATGGTGCCGAAGAAGTACATCATCGGAAAGGTGCAGCTGCGGTGGTGGCCGGTTCCGAATGCCAGAGTCTTCTAGATACCGCGACGTCTCGCGGGTCCTCTGGCGCGTCTTCCTGCTGAACCTCGGCATCGCCACGGCGAAGATCGCGTTCGGCTACGCGACCGGCGCGGTGAGCATCCTCTCGGACGGATTCCATTCCCTCACCGATTCGGCGTCGAACGTCGTCGGCATCGTCGGCGTGCGGTTCGCGCGGCAGCCGCCCGATGCCGATCATCCGTACGGACATCGGAAGTACGAGACGGTCGCCGCGGCCGCCGTGACCGTCTTCCTGCTCCTCGTCGTCGTCGAGGTGCTCCGCAACGCGTTCGCGTCGCTGGCGGGGCGCGGCCCGGTGCGCCACATCGGTTTCGACAGCATCGGCGTCATGCTCGTGACGATCGCGATCAACCTGACGATCGTGTGGTACGAGTCGCGCGCCGCGGAACGCCTCGGCAGCGAGGTGCTGATGGCCGACGCGACGCAGACGCGCAGCGACGTCTGGTCGTCCTTCGCGGTCATCGTCGCGCTGGTCGGCGCGCGCGCCGGGCTGCCGATTCTCGATCCGCTCGCGGCGCTGCTCGTCGCGGGATTCATCGCGTATGCCGGGTATCAGGTGGCCACCGCGACGACGAGGATCCTGAGCGACCGAATCGTGATGGACGAATCGGACCTCGAGCGCGTGGTGATGAGCGTGCCGGGCGTCCTCGGGTGCCATCAGATTCGGACGCGCGGCGCGTCGGATCACGTCTTCCTCGACCTGCACGTCTGGCTGCCGCCGACGATGCCGCTCGTCGACGCGCACGCGTTGTCGCACGTCGTCAAAGACCGGTTGATCGAGCGGTATCCGCAAATCGTCGACGCGATCATCCACATCGAGCCGCCGCACGAGGTGTAATGCGCTTCGGCGACTTCGTCGCGAAGAAGGAGGCCGAGGCCGCGGGCGCCGCGCTCGCGCCGTTCACGACGGCGCTCGACGCGCCGCCGACCGGCGCGGTAGCAATCGGCAACGCGTGGACGCGCGAGTACTTCGACGGCGACTTCTACGTCTCGCCGCCGCGGGGCGATCGGCCATCGACCTCGCTCGTCTTCGTCCAGTCGCGCGACGGCAACACGGTCGCGCCCGATCCCTCCACGCTCGGCGGCGGCGCACTCGACAAGCACGTCATTTACGAAGGGCTCTCGCGCGTCGCGGCCGACGCGGTGCTCGGCGGCGCGCAGACGATCCGCGGCGGGACGATCGTCTTTTCGGTCTGGCATCCCGAGCTCGTGGCGCTGCGACGCACGCTCGGCTTGCCGCGGCACCCGATTCAGATCGTCGCGACGCTGCGCGGCCTGCCCTTCGAGGACGCGCTCATCTTCAACGTGCCGGAGCTGCGCGTGATCCTGCTGACGCTGCCCACGTGGGTCGCGCTGATGCACGAACCGCTCGCCGAGCGGCCGTGGATCACGCCGGTCGTCATGCACACGCCGGAGGATCTGCCGTCCGCGTTCCGGCAGCTGCGCGCGCTGGGCATCGAGCGCATCTCGTGCGTCGGCGGCCGGACGTTCGCACGCCAGCTCCTGGCCGCCGGCCTCGTCGACGATGTCTACCTGACGACGTCCGCGACGGAAGGCGGCCGAGCAAACACGCCGCTGATCGATGCGCCGCTGCGCGGCGACGTCGTCGTGCGGAAGCACGGCACGGGGCCGGACGCGGGCGTGACGTTCGAACAGATTCGCATGCGCTAGAATCCGCCGCATGCTGGTCGCGGACACCGCCGCCGCACCGGCGTGGCGCGCTCCAACGCGCGTCGCGTTCCGGTTCGTGTTCGTGTACTTTGGTGTCTACGTGTTGTTCTCCGACATGCTCGGAGGGCTGTTCCCGATCCCGAACGGCTATCTTCCGGCCCTCGGCACGGTGGCACCGGCCATGCGCGGACTCGTCACGTGGACGGCCGCGCATCTCTTCCGCGTTCAATCGCCCCTGTTGATCTCCGGCTCCGGGAGCGGCGACAAGACGTTCGACTGGGTGCAGACGTTCTGCTTCCTGATCGTCGCACTCGCCGCGACCGGCGTCTGGAGCGCGTTCGATCGCCGGACGCACTACACGCGCCTCCACCAGTGGTTTCGCCTCGTGATGCGATTCGCGCTGGGCTCGACCATCCTCACGTACGGCGTGCTGAAAGTGATCCCACTGCAGATGTCGTCGCCGAGCCTGACGCGCCTACTCGAGCCGTTCGGCAACTTCTCGCCAATGGGCGTGCTCTGGGCCTCGATCGGCGCGTCGCGCGCTTACGAGATGTCCACCGGGCTCGCCGAGGTCACGGGCGGCGTGCTGCTGTTCATTCCAGGATTGACGACGCTCGGCGCGCTGATCTGCTTCGCGGATTTGACGGAAGTGTTCGTCCTCAACATGACCTACGACGTGCCGGTGAAGCTGTTCTCGTTTCACCTTCTGATGGTCGCCCTCGTGCTGCTCGCGCCGGACGCGTCGCGCCTGCTGCGCGTCCTCGTCAGCAGGCCGCGGGCGACGCGGGCGCTCGTCGCGGCGCAGCTGATCTTCGCGGCGTACCTGGTCGGCATGAACCTGCACAACGCGCGACGGCAGTGGAATCAATACGGAGGTGGCGCACCGAGGCCGGCGCTCTACGGCATCTGGGATGTCGACGAGATCGCGTTCAACGGCGAAGTCCGCCCGCCGCTACTGACGGATCGCGCACGGTGGCGCCGAGTAGTCATCCAGAACCTGACGATGGTGTCGATTCAGCGGATGGACGACACCTACGCCGACTATCCGAGCGGAACAGACGTCGCCAGGCGCACGATCCTGCTGCGGAAGATGTCCGACCGATCGGTCATCGCGGGACGGCTCGCGTTCGATCGGCCGGCGGCGGACCGGCTGCTGCTCGACGGCGAGGTCGAAGGCTCACGCGTCCGCGCGCAACTGCGACTGGTGGATCGGAACAGCTTCCTGCTCGTCAACCGCGGCTTTCACTGGATCCAGGAGCGGCCGTTCAACCGGTGACGCGCGGCGGAGTGGGTCGCGTGGGCGAGCGACAACAGCACGACGAACCACGCCTTCATCGCGCGACCTAGCGGCTCTTGGGGATGATCGTGATCTCGAACAGCTTCGGCCACAGCTTGCCGGTGACGAACAGCCGATCATGCGCGGCGTCGTACGCGATGCCGTTGAGGACGTCGGCGTTGGCGCGCTCGGCCGGCGTCAGCAGCCCCTTGAGGTCGATGAGACCCGTCACTTTGCCGGTGCCGGGTGCGATGCGCGCGATGTAATCGGTCTGCCACACGTTCGCGAAGATCTCCCCTTTGACGTACTCGAGCTCGTTCAGCTCGCGCAACGGCTGCCCCGCGGCCGTGACGTCGATGCGCCGTTTCTCGGTGAACGTCATCGGATCGAGTACGCGCAATTGGTACGTGCCGTCGCTCATGATCAGATTCGTGCCGTCTGAGGTGAGTCCCCAGCCTTCGCCGGGATACGAGAAGCGCTTCTTCGGCTCGAAGGTGTTCTTGTCGTACACGAACGCGACGTGCGTCTGCCACGTCAGCTCGAACAGCTCGTTCTTGAAGACGGTGATGCCTTCGCCGAAATGCTCAGCTGGGACGGCGCGCTGCTGCAGCACCTTGCCGGTGTCGACCGCGACTTTACGGATGGACGACTTGCCGTTCAGCCCCGTCCCTTCGTAGAACACGCCGTCGACGTACTGCAGACCTTGCGTGAACGCGTTCGGGTCGTGCGGATAGACGCGCACGATCCGGTACGTGAACATCGGCAGGTTGCCGATGGCCGACTGTGAGGTGAATCCGATCGGGAAGAGCGTGGCGGCGATGGACATCGCGAGGAGCCTCATCGCCGCCGATTATCGCCGATTCACGTCCGATGTCGATCTACGCGTGCTTGGCGCCGGAGCCCGTCAACTGACCGCTGTGCTTCCCTTCGGCGAACTCTTCGATCGCCTTCTGGCTGAAGGCCGGGATGTCGTCGGGCTTTCGCGATGTCACCAGGCCGTTGTCGACGACAACCTGTTGATCGACCCAGTTCGCGCCGGCGTTCCGCAAGTCGGTCTTCAGCGACGGCCACGACGTCATCGTTTTGCCGCGCACCGCGCCGGCTTCGATCAGCGTCCACGGTCCGTGGCAGATCGCGGCAATCGGTTTCTGCGCCTCGACAAACGCCCGCACGAACGCGACCGCTTGATCGTTGGCGCGCAGCTTGTCGGGGTTCATGACGCCGCCGGGGAGCAAGAGTCCGTCGTAGTCGTCCGCCTTCGCGTCCGACAGCGGACGATCGACCGCAATCTCGTCGCCCCACGCCGTATGCTGCCATCCCTTGACGCGGCCGTTTTGGGGCGAGACGACGTCGACCTTCGCGCCGGCTTTTTCAAGCGCCTCTTTCGGACTGGTGAGCTCGACCTGCTCGAACCCATTGTCGACGAGCGCGGCAATACGTTTTCCGTTCAGTTCATTCGCCACTTACTCCTCCTCGTGGCGACAACGAACTGCAACGCCAGTACCGCCAGCGCTCACATTCGCCTGTCGTAAGTTCCGCTGCGTCCGCCGGCCTTGTACATGAGGCGCACGTCGCCGATCACCATGCGCTTGTCGACGGCTTTGAGCATGTCGTAGATCGTGAGCGCGGCGACGGCGACGGCCGTCAGCGCTTCCATCTCGACGCCGGTCTGCGCCGTCGTCCGTACGCGCGCTTCGATGTCGTAGCCGCGCGCGGTCGGCGTCAGATCGACATCGATGCCCGAGAGCGGCAGCGGATGACAGAGCGGGATGAGCGACGCCGTCTGCTTCGCGGCGAGGATGCCGGCGAGGCGCGCGGTCTGCAGCGGATCGCCCTTCTTGACGCGGCCCGATCGAATCAGCCGCCGCGCGGCGGCCGACATGCGGATCGATCCGCGCGCGATCGCTTCGCGCGCCGTCACCGCCTTCGCGCCGACGTCCACCATCTGGACGCGCCCGCGCGCATCGACGTGCGTCAGCGATCGCCCTTCGACAGGCTCAGGGCGAGCGGGAACCCGCGCCACCCGCTCGTGCGGATCAACATGCGCGGGCCGAGCGGCCACCCGCTCGTGGTGAGCCCGTCGAACCGGGAGCTTACGTGCCATCGTGTCCCTGCGCCAGGAAGAACGACAGGCTCTCGAGCGAGACCGTGAGATCGACGCTCTTCAGCTTCACGTCCGGCGGGATTTGCAGGTTGCCGGGCGAGAAGTTCAGCACCGCTTTGATCCCCGCCGACACGACGAGCTGCAGCACCTGCTGCGCCGACGCCGCGGGCACGGCAATCACCGCGATGCGGATGCTGTCCTTCCGCGCGATCTTCTTCAGGTCGTGGATGTCGTGGATCGGCACGCCGCCGCGCGACTGCTGCCCCACCTTCTCCTTCTGACTGTCGAACAGCGCCGCGATCTCGAAGCCTTCCTGGCCGAAGCCGGGATAGTCGGCGAGCGCGAGCCCGAGATTGCCGGCGCCGATGATCGCCACGCGGAGCTTGCGATCGAGCCCGAGGATCTGCCGCAGGTGCCGTTTCAGATCGCGGACGTAGTAGCCGACGCCGCGCACGCCGAACTCGCCGAAGTACGCGAGGTCCTTCCGGATCTGCGCCGCGTTCAGATGGAACTGCTCGGCGAGCGCCTGCGACGAAATCGTCCGGACGCCCGCCTGTTCCAGCACGTTGAGACAGCGCAGGTACACCGAGAGCCGATTCGTCGTGAGTTCCGAGACCTGTTCGGCCGCCTGCTTGCCGGCCGCCGTCCGCGGCGTGGCTTTGTTCGGCACTTTCACAAGGGGAGTCCGAATTGTAGCAAATGCTAATATCCGGCTCCTATGGCCACCGTCCACCCGCCGGCGCCCGGGTTCCAGCCCTACGTGCCCGCTTCGCAGGCGCCACCGGAGTTCACGGCGAAAGCCGTCGTCATCGGCATCCTCTTCGGACTGCTCTTCGGCGCCTCGACGGTGTACCTCGGATTGCGCGCCGGCCTGACGGTCAGCGCCTCGATCCCGATCGCCGTGCTCGCCATCTCGGTCCTGAAAAAGCTCGGCGGCTCGACGATTCTCGAAAACAACATCGTGCAAACGATCGGATCGGCCGGCGAATCGGTCGCCGGCGGCGTCGTCTTCACGATCCCGGCGCTGATCTTCCTCACGCCGTACGGGCCGTCGTATTTCAGCTACTTCCAGATCGCGATGCTCGCCTTCGCCGGCGGCATCCTCGGCACGCTGATGATGGTGCCGCTGCGGCGCGCCCTCATCGTCAAAGAGCACGGCGTGCTGCCGTATCCGGAAGGGACCGCGTGCGCCGACGTGCTCGTCGCCGGCGAGAAAGGCGGCCAGCTCGCGTCGATGGTCTTCGGCGGCGTCGGTATCGGCGCGCTGTGGAAGTCGCTGTCGTGGATCTTCAACCTGTTCCTCACGGAACTCGACTACTCGACGCCGCGCGGCACGCAGTTCCCCAACGCGACGCTGAACGTCGACATCTCGCCCGAGTACATGGGCGTCGGCTACGTCATCGGCCCGCGCATCGCGGGGACGATGTTCGCCGGCGGCGTGCTCTCGTGGCTGGTGCTGCTGCCGCTCCTGACGATCCTCGGCAACTACATCAACGTGCCGTTTCCGCCGATCCACCCGAACTACGCGAACAACCCGGCGACGGGACGCGCGTTGCTCATTTCCGAGATGAGCGCCGCGCAGCTCTGGAGCGCGTACATCCGCTACATCGGCGCCGGCGCGGTGCTCGCCGCCGGCCTCATCACGCTCGGCCGCACGCTGCCGACCATTGTCTCGTCGGCGCGCGAAGGGCTGAAAGACTTCGGCGCGGGCGGCGGCGCCGCGCGCATCCGCACCGAGCGCGACATCCCGACGGTGTTCGTGCTCGTCGGCTCGCTGCTGCTCGCCATCTTCCTCGTCGTCGCGCCGAAGATGCCGACGCAGGGGAATCCGCTCGCGGCGATTCTCGTAATCATCTTCGGCTTCCTGTTCGTGACGGTGTCGTCGCGGATCACCGGCCTCATCGGCACCTCGTCGAACCCGATCTCGGGGATGACGATCGCGACGCTCATCGTCACCTGCATCCTGTTTGTCGCCATCGGCTGGACCGGCGACGCGTACGGCCCGATCGCGATCTGCGTCGGCGCCGTCGTCTGCATCGCGGCGGCGAACGCGGGCGGCACGTCGCAGGATCTGAAGACCGGGTATCTCGTCGGCGCGACGCCGATGTACCAGCAGATCGGCCTCATCATCGGCGTCGTCACCTCCGCCGCCGTCATCGGCCTGACGACGATGTACTTGCACCGCGTGTTCGGGATCGGCACGAAGGACATCCCCGCGCCGCAGGCGACGCTGATGGCGACGATCATCAAAGGACTCCTCAGCCGCAACCTGCCGTGGGGCCTCGTGCTCGTCGGCGTCTTCATCTCCGTGACGCTCGAGTTGTGCGGCATCCGCTCGCTGTCCTTCGCCGTCGGCTCGTATCTGCCGATCGCGACGACGGCGCCGATCTTCGCCGGCGGCATGGTGCGCGCGCTCGTCGAACGCAAGACCGGCGCGCACGAAGAATCCGAAATCGGCGCCGGCACGCTGTTCAGTTCGGGTTTGATCGCCGGCGGCTCGCTGTGCGGCATCCTGTACGCGGTCCTCGTCGGCACGGGACACATCGAGGGACCGCAGGCGCTCGGCAACCTGCTGCCGTTGCTGCACGACGGGACGGCCGGCTACGTCGCGAGCGCGCTCCTGTTCGTCGCGCTCGGCGTCGTGCTGTTCCGAATGGCCCAGAAGAAAATCATGTAGGGCGATGCTGAAACGTGCTCTCGTTCTGCTCGCGCTCGCGTCGACCGTTGCGGCGCAGCCTGCCACGCGGCGCGCGACGAACATCGCCGCGCTGCTCGCGTACCCCACCTTCTTCAGCGGCCGTCCGATCCTCATCGTCGGCAAGGTCTCGGTCGAGAAGGACGAACTGCGCGTCTCGAGCGACGCGGGATCGATCCGGCTGATCACGAAAGTGACCGCGCCCGACGGCCTCGACGAAATCCGCGGCGAATTCTGGGATGTCGGACGGATGAAGCCCGACGATCCGCGGCTGCAGCCGTTCGATCTGCGGACGACGTTTCACATCGATCCCGACGGCCCCTGGCCGAAGCCCGGCGAGGTGACGGCGCTCATCGCCACGGCGGTGACGCCGATGCAGCCGGCACAGAACGCCACGATTCGAACCATCGTCCTCGATCCGGATCGCTTCAGCGAGCAGAAGGTGACGATCACCGGTCAGTTCTCGGGACGCAACCTGCTCGGCGATCTGCCCGACGCGCCGGGGCGCAGCCGCTACGATTTCGTCCTGCGCACGACCGACGCCGCGATCTGGGTCGCGAACATGCGCCCGCGGATCCGCGAGGCGAACGGCAAAGAGACCGAGCTCGGTCTCGACGCGCGGATCGACACGAGCCGCTGGCTCGAAGTGAGCGGCACGGTGCAGCACGGCCGCGGCCTCCTGTGGATCGACGCCGAAGCCGGATCGCTGAAGTTCGCCAAGCCGCCGAGCGAGACGCCGACACCCACCGAGGATCAGGTCCGCGTGCCGATGTTCCCGCCGCCGGAGGCGATCTTCAGCGCGCCGACCGAAGGCGAGACCGACGTGCCGGTGACGACGACCGTGCGCATCCAGTTCTCGCGCGACCTCGATCCGGCCACGATTCGGGCGCACGTGCACGCGAGCTACGCCGCGCCGGAGAGCGCGCAGCGCGGCGAGCCGGACACCCCGCCGATCAACCTGACCGCGACCTACAACGCCGCGAACCGCGTCGTCGAGATCAAGTTCGCGCAGCCGCTCGAACGCTTCCGAACGGTGAAGGTGACGATGGGCGAGGATATTCTCGGCACGGACAAGCAGCCGATGAAGCCGTTCACGCTGACGTTCATGACCGGCGGGTGATGGTGAAGCGCGCGTAATTAAAAATGAAAAATGAAAAATGAAAGATGAAATTGGTCATTCTTTTCATTTTTCATTTTTCATTTTTCATTACGAGTGACACCGCATGCGTTCACGGTGTCACGCGAAACGCAGCGAGCATCCGATTGTTCCCGTCCGCGAGTTCGATCACGTAGTCGCCGACGCCGAGCGGCGCGAGCGCGAGTTGCGCCGTCATCCATCGCGCTCCATCCGCATCGTCGCGCACCGCTGACGCGACCGGCACCGCCAGCGCCTTGCCGGTGCGATCGAGCAGTCGCGCCGGGCCGGCCTGCGCGGCCGTCGTCGGAATCTCGACCCGCACCTGCTCGTTGCGGCGGAAGCGGAGGTCCGCCGTCGGCGTCTCGCGATTCGCGGTGGCCGGTCCTCGGCGCATCCAGATCGCCCCGCCGGCGCGTGGTCGGGCGGGAACCGTGATGTGCATGACGTCGCGGGTCGGCACCGCGGCGTCGGTCGAGCGCGCGCCGGTGCGGACGATGTAGTCGCCGGGCGCGAGCGGTTGAGAGGGCGCGAGCGTGGCGCGGAACGTGCGCGTGCCGGCGGCGAGCGTCACGCGCGCGGTGGCGATCGACGCGCCGTCGGCCGGCGCGAGTTCGACGGTGGCGATCGCGCCGCCCTTCCACATGTCCTCGAACTCGCGCGCGCCGCTCAACTCGCCTTCGACGGCGACGAACGCCGTGCCGGCATCGCCAGGCTTCCAGCCGGCGGCGGCTTCGACGCGCAGCGGCACGTCGCGCGCGAAGCCGGCGAGCGGCGCGATCGCCGCCGTGAGCGCCGCCGCTTCGGCGTCCGGCGCGGACGGCGACGCGGCAGCCGCCGCGCTCGCGGCCATCCGGCTCGCCGCTTCTGGCGTGGCGGCGAGATAGCCGCGCCGCGCGCGGACCTGGACGCCGGGCCGCTTCACGCGCACGGTGATCGAATGGAACTTCCCGTCGAGCCGCGCGGTCGAGTAGTACCCGAGCAGATAGTACGAGCTGAGGTCGTTGACGATCTTGCGGAAGCTGCCCGCGAGATCGTTGCTGTTGACCATCGCGAGGCCGTCGGTGTTCTCCGCGAGCGTCCGCAGCGTCTGCTCGCGCTGGCGCAGCATCGCCACGTCCACGGTCGGCGACGCCGGATTCGAGATGGGCGTGTCGAACACGGGCAGGCCGCGCGGATCGAGCGGGTAGAACGAGGTGTTCGCGGCGTTCGCCCTGTCGAGCAGCTGCTGGAACTCGACCCGATCGTCGAGCCGGGACAGCGTCATCAACGCCTTCGTGCACTCGTCGGCCGAGATGCGGCCCGGCACGTGCTGATCGCCGATTTGCAGCCTGCCGGTTCCGGGATTGAGGCCGATGCCGGGTGGATCGCCGCCCATGTTCGCGAGGCCCGCGTCTTCGCCGTAGAGCAGCCAGCCGTCGGTAATCGCGATGACCGCCTTCCGCTCTTCACGCGCCCCGCGCAGGTAGGTGACGAGATCGGTCAGCGCGTCGAGCGTCGTCTTCTCGCGCCGCCGGTTGACCAGCGCCTGGGTGGTCGCGCTCGAGGAGTACGGGCCGAAACAGGCTTCGTACTGCTGCTCGACCGGATCGACGAGGACGAGCCGATCGCGATCGCCCCAGTCCCAGTGCCTCGCGAGCAGCGCTTCGATCGTCGTGGTGCGACGGGCGAAGGCGAGATCCAGCGCCGACATGTCGGGCGTCATCACGGCGACGAGGTCGTCTTCGCCAATCAGCTTGTTCAGGGCGTCGACGAGCGGCTGCCGGATGTTGTGGGAGCCGGTCACGTCGACGTGGCCGGTGTCGAGGAAGACGACGAACACGCGCGCGCGCGGATTCTGGATGGCGGCGCGCGACTCGGCGACGCTGTTCGGTTCGCGCCGCATCTCCTGCGGCAGGTTGCCGCGGACCTCGACGTGCTCGAACTGCTCGATGCGCTGGACGGTGCCGTTCTCGAGCACCTCGAAATCGTTTTGCGTCAGATCGGGAATCGGCACGCCGTCATGCGTCGGATAGGCGTCGACGCGAACGTAGTTGGCCTCGGTGCGGAAGGTCGGCTGGGGCGGCGGCGGCTGGGCGGCCGTCAGGATGACGACGACAGCCGCGGACGCGGCGAGCAGCGAAATTAAGAATGAAAAATGAAAAATGAAAGGGCGTCGGTTCCGTGCGCGCTGTTCATTCTCCATTTTCTTCATTCCTCATTGTCCATTTTCATTTTTCATTTTTCACTTTTCATTTCGCGTCTTTTCACGCCGAGTCCACTGCGCCTTCCGCGAGCAGCGCGGCAATCCGCGCGCGCACCTCGTCGATGACGCGGCTGCGGTCGTCGACGTGCAGGCCGGCGGTTTCGATCGGCTCGCCGACGCGGATGCTAACGGTGACCGGCCGGATGATCGCGCTCCCCCGCCGCATGGCGTCGCGGCCGCCCTGGACCGCCACCGGGACGATCGGCGCGCCGGCCTTGATCGCCATGATGAAGCCGCCCTTCTTGAACGGCAGCAGATCGTCGGTGCGGCTGCGCGTCCCTTCCGGGAAGATCAGGAACGAGTTGCCCGCGCGGATCGACGCGGCGCCCGCCTCGATCGATCGCATCGCCGCCTCTTTGTGGCGGCGGTCGACGGGAATGAAGCCGCCCATGCGGAACGCGCGCGCGAGGAGCGGAATCGCGTCGATCTCGGCCTTGTAGAGGATGTGCATCCGCGGGTGCAGCGCGGCGAAGAGCACCGGCGGGTCGATGTTGCTCTGGTGATTCGAGCAGTAGACCGCCGCGCGCGTGGCGGGCACGTGCTCGCGTCCGGCCACCTTGAAGGTGATGCCGCTCGTCAGCAGCCCCAGACGCACGCCCGCATGCCCGAGGACGTACAGAATGTTCTTCGATCGAAACGCGAGCGCGATCGCCATGCCGATCGGCGCGGCGAACAGGACGTAGACGGAGACGACGATGTAGGTGGCGAAGGACCGGACCGCGGCGATCAGCACGCGGCGGCGATCATAGACGAAAACGCCCGCGGACCTGACGGCCCGCGGGCGGGACTGGCGACTGAAGACTGACGACCGAAGACTGTGTTACGCCGTCCGTGCCGCGCGGCGGGGCGCGGCATTGTTCGCGGTCGCCTGCGCCGCGCGCGGGGCCGCCTTGGCAATCTTCGCGCGGACGGGCGCGGCGGGACGGGCCGCAGCCTTCACCGAGAGGCAGCGTTCGAGCGCCCGGTCGACGCGTCCTTCGATCGCGACGGCCGTTTCGCGCACCACCTCGGAAATCTCCGAGACGATGAGGAACTTGGCGCGATCGAGCATCCGCTTCTCGCGGAACGACAGGCTCTTGGACTTCGACAGGAACGTGAGGTTCTTGAGCACGTCGGCGACTTCGTAGATCGAGCCGCTGCGCATCTTGTCGGAGTTGTCCTTGAAGCGGCCCTTCCAGTTCTGATGGTTGTCGATCTTGCCGTCGCCGAGCAGGCCGAACAGCCGTTCGACCTCTTCGTCGCTGATTGCGCGTCGGAGGCCGACGCCGTCGACGTTGCTCACCGGCACGAGGACGGTGGTGTCGTTCGCGACGATCCGGAGATGATAAAAGCCGCAGGTCGTACCAAGGATGGTTTTCTCTTCGATGCGCTCGACGATCCCGAGACCATGGTTCGGGTAAATGACCTTGTCGCCGATCTCAAATGTCACGAGTCCCCCTGTGAAGAGCGCTCTCTATGGAAGGCAAGATGCCGCGCCAGCAGTCCATTTAGTATAGCCGATTGGCGAGGGGACAATCAACGCGAAATGGCCGAAAAACCGCGAAAAATCGCGCGTTTCGGCCGTTAAGTACCTGTATCTCGGGTGGTTGACCTCTTCAATGTGAAGAGGCGGTCGAACGCTTGAGCGTGACGAACCAGCTCTCGCAGTCCTCGCGCGATCCACCGGCGAGCACGACTTCGAGATGGAGCCCGTTGGTGTCCCACGTGTGCTTCGCGTTGTTGGCGACCAGCTCGACGGTGTAGGGCCTCAGCAGGTTCGCGGCCGAGTCGTGATCGCGATGCTCGTCCTGGATACCACGGAACAGTGCGAACTCGTGGTACGGCCCGAGGTGGAGTTCGAACGGCTCGATGCCAGGCCAGCGTCCGTCATAGACGCGTTCGGCATACTGCCCGTCGGCTTCCCGGCACGACTGCCAGTTGCCCTCGAGCAGCGCCTGCGATCGATCGGAGAACGGACGGAACAGCTGCGCGTAACCCAGGGTCGCCGCGCCGAGCGTCGCCGCCACCGTGAACAGGGAAATCCGTTGCCAACCTGCGCGCCGCCGAGCCATCGACCCGCCCTCCCAGGTGCCGCCCGTGCAAGGAGTTGGCCGCGGGTGCGCGCTATACTGATTGTTCCTTCACGACTTCCGGCCGGAGTGGTGAAACTGGCAGACGCGCGGGACTCAAAATCCCGTGAGGGTAACCCCCTCGTGAGGGTTCGATTCCCTCCTCCGGCACCACTTCCTGAACAAATCTGCCCAGTTGGAAAGTCTTGGCGGTGGTGGGTGCGAACCCGCTAGCCGTGGTGCCCGAATGTCTTGCCGCGGCGTTACCAAATCAAACGCGCTACGGCGCCGGCCATGAAGCGCACCGATGAGTGCTCGGTGAGTGACCCGGCCACATCGCGGTTGAAACGATAGACGCGCACGAGCGGTACGAGTTCGAGATGGGCCGCGGCGTGAAGCGGAACGTCCAGACCGACAAGAAACGCCGGGCTCGTCTTGTGCTCCGAGGTATCGGATTCTGAATCTTGTGGCGGGATGAAGAGCGTCGCATGAATTTGCCGATCCGAGATCAGGACGCCACCGCCCGCAACGACGTCCACCGCAACGGTACGACCCGCGAACGCGCGCACGGCGACAGCGGCCAGCACGGCTGTCTCGCGCTCCGTCTCGTCGATCGTTTGAACAGCTCGGCCCACGCCTGCAGCGATGGCGGGCGGTTGAACGACTTCACCGCCCAACGCGACCCGTGGCGTGACCCATCCGCCTCCGTCGACGATCCAGGCATGGCCGAGAGAGTCGGCTAACCCGGGATAGGACTGGCTGGCGCGTTCGACCAGATCATCGACACCGATGCCGATCCCTGCGCCAATGAAGAACCGATCGGTGCCTTGAGCCCTCGCGGAGGCGGCCGACAAGGCGAACAACGCGACGGCGACGATCGTCCGCCCGCACAGAACGGCCCCGCGCGTAGTCATGCCGTGGCTGTTTCCGACGCCTGTCGACGCCGCACGGTCGATGTTCCAGCCGGGTCACGCAGCCGCCGGGCGGCCTGCCGACATCGCGTTCGTGCTACCAGCAGTACCAAACGACGAACCTGGTTCGATCATCCGAGAAGCGGTGGTCTTGTTCGATCCGGCGGACCAGATCAAAGACGAGAGCCCAATCGCTGTCGCGAACGTCTACCATCGCAATGGCGCCCTTGATTTCGCGCCAATCTGCGTGAGTGTATCCGCCGAACTCGCCACGTCCATGCCCATCGTCAAAGTCAGCGATACGCTCGCATTTCGGCGAGTACTCTGGCCGACGGATTCTCGGGCAAGGCCATGAGTATTCCTCCTGTTGATCCGCAGAGAACGTCGTCACCTCGACGTAACCGTCGATGTCGAGTGGCATAGATGTGACGCGCAATGTAGCACGCGTTCGCCGACACTAGTCCGCTCGAAGCTCACCAGTCCTGAGCCTCCCGACCGCAGTTTGACGCGCGCAACCCGCGGCGACGATTCGCGAGAGGACGAGCTACGGGTGAAAGTGCGGAGCCACTGCGGGCGAAGCAGAGCCCTTGACGAACACAGCCGGTTCTCCGCTGCCATTCGCCGACGCGACCATAATGGTCATCCACGGTGCCGGGTCGGGAACCGCGTACAGCACGTGCGCGTTGTCCAGCCACTCGGCCTGATCATCGACGCTGCGAGTCTCGCGCAGCGCGACCACGTTATACGTCGCGAGATCCAGAATCGCGAGCCGCCAATCGCCGCGGCCGATCGCCTTCTTGAATGCGATGCGGGTCTCGTCGGGCGACAGCGACGGACACTCCACGCCGGCGTACATAACCGTCACGCTCCGGCGGCCAATATCGCCGTGGACGAGATAGTTGACGCCGCCGGTGCGCAGCGTCGCGTAGAAAAAGTTGCTGTCGGCTCCGAACGTCACGCCCCAGTAGTTGACGTCGAGCGCTTGCAGACGCTGGCCGTCCTTCGACACCTCGAATTCCTCCAGATTGGCGATGGTCTCCCGTGTCCTGAGGTTCACGAGGACCGTGGTCGTCGACAGATCCGTGTCGGCGTAGGAATGACCCGTCACAAACGCCGTAAACGCGGCGACACGCCCATCGCGTGAAATCCGCGCGCGCGTCGGCGTGCCCGGCGTGCGAACGTCGAAGAGCGGCCGGAAGTGATCGTCGGTGAAGGTCGCGACCGTCTCCGCCGCGTAGAACTTGATTTCGCGTCTGAGACAGACACCCTTGCCGGCCGCGAAGTAGATCCGCTCGCAACGCAGTCCCGTGGCCGTACGGGCCTCGACAGTATCGAGCCGTGCAAACTCGACCTGACCAAGCTCCGGCGAATCGCGCATGTTCAGCGCGATCAGGTACGCCGGAGTGGCGCTCGCGTGCGCAGTGGCTGACGCGGGCGGCCCCGATGGCGGTGCCGCAGCCGGCTGCTCTTCAACGGACTGGTCGGTGGCCGCTGCCGCGGGTGCGGCGGTCGCCGCGGGAGGGGGCGGCAGAGAACGCGTCGTCGACGAAGCCGCCGGCGCTGGCTTCGACGCGCGGGCCGCCCACAGCGTGTAGCCGACAGCGAGGCCGACGCTCGCTGCGGTGACGACAATGAAGATTTTGACTCTCGCCGGCAATCCGGCCATCGACGCAACCTATCGTGACGTACGAACGATCGTGCGCCGCGCAATCCAGAGCACGCTACACAGGCTCAACGTGAAAATTGCGAGCGTGCGATCGATGCCGAGCCAGGCCCAGAGCGCGCCGTACAGCGCCGACGCGATGAGGCGCGCCAGTCCGGTCCCGGTTGTCAGCACCGCAAGCCCGGTCGCACGCAGCTCCGACGGCAACATGCTACTGGCCAACGCCATCAGCACGCCGTCGGTCGCCGCGTAATAGGCTCCCAGCATGACTAACAGCAGCATCGCGACGAACGCGTTCGGGTGCGGCAGGAGCAGCAGGGCGTACACCACGGCGAGCAACCCGTACCCGAGCACGAACGTCACTTCGTGCCCAATTCGATCGGCGAGTCGACCAACCGGAATCGCCAGCGTCATGAACGCCAGTGCCGTGACGACGTACAGCAGCGGGAACACGTTCGGCTGGATGCCCACTCGTTGTCGAAGAGCGAGATAGAGCAGCCCGTCGCTGACGGTGATGAGCGACAGCGCGCTGCCAACCAGAATCACGGTTCGAAACGCCGGCTCACGGAAGAGCGTGATGCCGTCGGCGAAGGTGGGCGCGGCGGGGGCCGGCGATTCTGCGGCATCCACCCGATCGTCATCGCCAGGAACGCTCTGATCGGGATTGCGCACGAACAGGGCGATCACCGCGACGCCGACGACCGCGACACAAAAGCTGACGACGAAGATCGCGTCGAATCGCGGACCGACGACGGTGAGGAGCGCGAAGGCGAACAACGGACCCAGCATCGCACCGGCCGTATCCATGGCACGGTGCACACCGAACGACGTCGCCAGCATGCCGCGCGGACTGCTCGCCGCAATCATCGCGTCACGCGGCGCCGTACGAATGCCCTTGCCGATGCGATCGACAACGATTGCACCGAAGATTGGAGCGGCGCCGCCGACGCCAGCGACGATCAGCGCCAACCGCGATAGCGCGGACAGGCCATAGCCGCACGTCGCGATGTCTTTCGGGCGTCTCCACCGATCGGATGCGACACCGCTCAGCACTCTGACCAGCACCGCCGCCCCCTGATAGATGCCGTCGGCGACGCCGATCGCGAAAGGCGAGAAGCGCAGCGTCATCAGCAGGAACAAGGGAAGCGTCGCGCTGATCATCTCGGAAGAGATGTCGGCGAACAGGCTCGTGACCCCGAGCAGAACGACCGTCGCCCCGACGTTCATCCAGAGGAATCGAGACGCAGGAAGCCTGTAGTCCTTCCTGAGTAAGGCGGCCGAACTCTCTGCCTGATACATGCGAGACGGCGGGTCGCGAAGCAAGAGTTCGGCCGCGGCGGAGCTCGACCTGTCGGGTGACGGCAGAGGGGGAACGGCGGTTCACCAGGACAGGCTCGCTCCGAGAATGGGCTCGTTCCGGACGACCTTTGTCCGCCGTGGAGGCGACATCTTCAGCCGTTCGGATGGAACACGGTCTGCTTCTCTCTGAAACCGTGCGCACGTTCCTGATTGTTGTGACGGCGTTTGTGCTCCAGGCGGCCGCGCCGTCGGTCGACCTGTCCGGCACCTGGCGGCTCGACACCGACCTCAGCGACAACCCCGAGCAGGTGGCCGCGGCGATTCGCGCCGACCTTCGCATCGGCTCCGACACGACTACGTTCCTGATGACCGGCACGCGCGGACGCGACCGCGGCCGCGGCAACCGTCCGGTCGACGCCAAGCCGCCGAGCGCCGACGAGCAGCAGAAGATCGACGATCAGACGCTGGCGCTGCGCTATCCGGCGCCGACGCTGACCATCACCCAGAGCGGCGACACGGTGACGCTCACCGACGCGCAGGGGCAGAGCCACACGCTGAACCACTGGGAAGGGCCGCAGCTCGTCGCGACGACCGATCTCGGCAACGGGCGCCGCCTCGTCGCCACTTACTCGATCGTTCAGGCGACCAAGCAGTTGATGATCCGCACCGTCGTCGAACGCGCGCCGAACGAGCCGGGCGCGTTCGAGATCAAGCAGGTGTACGACCGCGCGCGCTAGCGATTGTCGTACGGCGTGCCGATGTAATTCGGCACCAGGTCCGGCCGCAGCACGAGCGTCGTCGCCATGAACTGCAGCGTGTAGCGCCCCTGCGGGTCGCGCGCCATCACGATCGGCTGCACGTTGCGGACGTGCCAGTCGTACACGCCGTTCCACACGGCGGTGCCGATGTCGAGGAAGTCCGGATACTTCATCTGCGAGCGCACGTACTCGGTGAGCCGGTCGCGCACGCCGGCAATCTCGTGGAAGTCCTGCTGCGCCTCGTAGCTCTTTTTCAGATCGCGCAGCGCCCCGCCGATCTCCTCGAGCGCGGCGCGATCGGTCGCGCTCTGCCCTGGCGTCCCTCCGCCGCCGACGAGCGATCCGAGCAACGTGCCTCCGAGCATCTCGCGTCGCGCCATCATCGAACGCCTGCCTTTCCCTAGAAGAGCCGCGCGCGGACACGAATCGTGTCGTCCGGCAGCACGGCGCGCCCTGCGTCGACGTCGAGCTCCGTCGCCCGTCCGTCGATCGACCGAATCACCGCCACGCGGCGATCCGACCCGCGCGGCGTCAGCCCGCCGGCGAGCGCGATCGCCTGCAGCACCGTCATCCCCGGCGTCAGGATGTACTGTCCGGGCCGCTGCACCTCGCCGAGGATGTAGAACACGTCGGCTTTCGGCACGAACACCGTGTCGCCATCGTGCAGTAAGACGTCGTGCCCGGCGCGCAGGTCGGCGAGCGCAACCGTCGAACGCGTCTCGTGGGGCGCGGCGCCCGCCCGATCCGGGACTTCGTCGTGGATGATTACGATCGTGTCGCCGGCCGCCGCCGTCGGCGATCCGGCGCGCGCGAGGACCTTCATCAGCGACAGCGGTCCGTTCATCGCGATCAGCCCCGGCGCGCGCACCTGGCCCGCGACGAAGGCGCTTTGAATCGACCGGTCGAACGTGACCGCGACCTTCGGCGTCTTCCCGTCCGCGCCGCGCAGCCGTCCGGCGATCTGGTCGGCGACTTCGCGCAGCGTCAACCCCTGCACGCTCATGGCCCCGAGTGGCGGCGGCAGCACGAGCATGCCGGCGGGATCGACCCGGTACGTGTTGGTGAGGTCGGGGCGGCTGGGGACGACCACGCGCAGCAACGCACCGGCACCGGCGACAAACGGCCGATCGCCCTGCGGCGACGCGCCGGCGGCGCCGACGAGGCAGACGACGCCGACGAGGGCGGTCAGCGCGGCGCGATCGAACCAGCGCGTCACGGTTTATAGTGTGCCACGCATGGCGATCGTCGAAGACCCCGAGGGACACGAACTCGCGGCGCTCGCGCGCGTCCAGCCGTCGTTCGCGGGGTTGCGCGTGCTGGAGATCGGCGCGGGCGATGGCCGCCTGACGCGCCGGTACGCCGCCGACGCGGCGGCGATCATCGCGATCGATCCCGACGAGGACGACATCGCCGTGCTGCGCGACGAGCTGCCGCACGTCGACGCGAGAGCGATCGGCGTCGAGGATCTGGTCCTCCCCGACGCGAGCGTCGACGTCGTGCTCTTCGCGTGGTCGTTGTGATGAATCGCCGCTGAGGGCATGGTCGATGCCCTGCGACGCGCGCGCCGCTGGGTCCGTCCGCACGGCTGCGTGATCGACATCCATCCGAGCGCCGCACCCGCGCTCGTCGAAGCGGACGGCCGGCCCGTCGGTCACGTGACGGCGATCGACGCGCCGGCGCGGCACGCCGCGGCCGACGCCGCGCTCGCCGCCGCCGTCGCCGAACCGCTGTTCACGGCCGTGCACGCAGAGGAGTTTGCCTTTTACACCTACGGCGCGACGCTCGCCGAGCTGCGCGCACACGTCGAGGAGCACTGGCGGGACGCGCGGATCCCGGCCGACATTCGCGTGCCGCCGGGCGCCCGGCCGCGGTTGCACGAACACGTCCACCTGACGAAACTCGTTGTCGCCGGCCGCCGCGACTCGGCATAGAATCCGCGCGATGCGCGCTCTCCTTCTGGCGTCCTTGCTCGCTCTCGTTCCCGTCTCCGCGGCCACGCAGCTCGAACCGACGCGCGTGGCGCCGCGCCGTCCGATGACGATGCGCCCCGAGATCGTCGGGCAGCAGGGGATCGTCGCCGCCGGCCGCCACTACTCCGTCTCGGCCGGCACGCGGATCCTGCAGCAGAGCGGGAACGCGGTCGACGCCGGCGTCGCGACCGTGTTCGCCGCGTCCGTCGTTGAGATTTCGCACTTCGGCTTCGGCGGCGAAGTGCCGACGATGATCTACGACGCCAAGAGCAAACAAGTGATCGTCATCAACGGCCAGGGGCCGGCGCCGAAGGCGGCGACGCCCGCGCTGTTCAAAGCGCAGGGCAAAGTCGACGCGAACGGCCCGCTCGGCGCGACGCTGCCGACCGTGATGGACACGATGGCGATCGCGCTCGAGCGCTACGGCACGATGCGGCTCGAGCAGGTGATGGCGCCGGCGATCGAGTTCGCCGACGGCTTCCCGATGTACTCGTACCTGCGCGAGAACATGGTCGCCAACAAGGCGAAGACACTGGCGTACAAGTGGGGCCACCTGTACTTCCCCAACGATCACGTGCCCGAGGTCGGCGAGATCTTCCGTCAGCCCAATCTCGCGAAGACGCTGCGCACGATCGTCGCGGCCGAGCACGCGGTCTACGAGAAAACGCACGACCGCGGCGCCGGCATCCGCGCGGGCCGCGACGCGTTCTACAAAGGCGACATCGCGCACCGCATCGCCGACGCCGACCGCGCCGAAGGCGGCGTCTTCGCCTACGAGGATCTGGCGAACTACCGCGGCTCGATCGAGCCGCCGACGACGACGTCCTTCCACGGCTATCAGGTCTACAAAGCGGGCCCGTGGGATCAGGGGCCGGTGCTGCTCGAAACGCTCAACATCCTCGAAGGCTTCAACCTCAAGGCGATGGGCGCGAACTCCGCCGACTACATCCACACGGTGCACGAGGCGATCAAGCTCGCGTACGACGATCGCAACGCGTATCTCGGCGATCCGGCGTTTGCGAAAGTGCCGCTGAAGGGGCTGCTCTCGAAGGACTACGCGGCCGAGCGGCGCAAACTGATCGGCCCGCGCGCATTTCTCGACCATCGTCCTGGCGATCCGTTCGCGTTCGATCCCGACGTGAAAGCGCCGGCGGTGCGCTACATGCCGCACGCGCAGGGCGAAAAGGGACGCGACACCAACGGCGACACGACGTGCGTCGACGTCGTCGATCGCGACGGCAACCTGTTCAGCGCCACGCCGAGCTCGGGATGGCTGCTCGGCGGCGCGTTCATCGCCGGCGACACCGGCGTGCCGCTCTCGAACCGCATGCAAGTGTTCGATCTCGATCCGGCGAGCCCCAACGTGCTCGTCGGCGGCAAGCGGCCGCGGACGACGCTGACGCCGACGATCGTGCTGAAGGACGGCAAGCCGTTCCTGGCGATCAGCACGCCGGGCGGCGACAGCCAGGATCAGCAGGTGCTGAACGTGCTGCTGCAGATGTTCGTGTTCGATCAGGACGTGCAGGCGGCGATCGAAGCGCCGCGCATCAACTCGGATCACCCGCACAGCTCGTTCGACAACCACGAGAGCATTCCCGGCGAGCTCGAAGTCGAGAATCGCGTGCCCACGAAAGTGCTCGACGACCTTCGCGCGCGCGGCCACGTCATCCGCCCCATCGGTGCATACGCGATGAGCACGGGCGTCGTCGCGGTCGGCGTCGATCCGGTGCAGGGCACGCTGCGCGGCGGCGCGGATCCGCGGCGCGAACGCTACATCTTCGGGTGGTAGCGGTCAGCCCAGCAATTAGGGATGCCGTATAATCCGCGGCCATGAGCAACGCACCGCGTGTGGTCTATCAGCAGGGCGATCACGTCTGCACGCTCTACAGCTCGCCGGAAGAGCAGCTCACCGCCGCCATCGAGTACATCCGCGGCGGGCTCGCGCGCGGCGAACGCTGCCTCTACGTGTGCGGCGAGCACGACATCCCGGAATTTCGCGCGGCGCTCTACAAGGCCGGCATCAACGTCTACGAAGAAGAAGCGCGCGGCGCGATCATCCTGATCACCAAGCACGACGGTCATCTGCAGGGCGGCCGCTTCGATCCCGCGGCGATGATCGACATGCTGAACACCGCGGTGGCCGACGCGCTCGCCGCCGGGTTCACCGGCCTCTGCGCCGCGGGCGACATGAACTGGCTACTCGACGAGGCGCCGGGCTCCGAGCGCATCGCCGAATACGAGGCGCAGCTGAATCACTTCTACGCGAACCACAAGGCGCTCGGCCTGTGCCTCTATCACCGCGAGAAGATGCCGGCGGCCACGCTGGACCACTGTCTCGCGACGCATAAATACGTCCGCGTCGAGGGACCGCTGCTGCTGACCAACCCGTTCTACGAATTGCCGGAGCTGGCGGCGCGCCGCGTCGCGAACCCCGACGGCATCGAAGACCGCGTCCATCGCGCTGTCCGGCAGTCCCGATAACGGACAGATGCGGGCTGGCACCGACGCGAGTAAAATCGCGTCCAACCAGCCATGAATTTCCTCGCCGATCTGAAATTCGCGCTGCGATCGCTCGCGCGCAACAAGGGCCTCTCCCTCACCGTCGTCGCGACGCTCGCGCTCGGCATCGGCGCGAACGCCGCCATCTTCTCCGTCGTCCGCGGCGTGCTGCTGCGGCCGCTCGTGAACCGCGACGAGAGCCGGCTGATTTACATCCGCCAGAGCGCGCCGGGACTCGGTGTCGACAACATGGTCTTCTCGGTGCCCGAGATTCAGGATCTGCGCGCGGGCGTGAAGACCATCTCGAGCTTCGGCGAGTTCTCGACGATCGGCTTCACGATGATCGGCCTCGGCGAGCCGCGCACCGTCCGCGCCGGCGTCGTCAACGGATCGTACTTCGACGTGATGGGACTGCATCCCGTGCTCGGACGGCTCCTCGACGAGCACGACGACGGTCCGAACGCCGCGGGCGCCGCGGTGCTCACCTATCGCTTCTGGACGACGGCGCTGCACAGCGACGCGAGCGTGATCGGCAAGACGGTGCGTCTCGGCACGCGCTCGGCGACGATCGTCGGCGTCCTCGAGCCGTCGGTGCCGTACCCGTCGGAGACCGAGCTGATCGCGAACGTGGTGACGAGCCCGCACCATCTGTCGGCGACGATGATCACCGGCCGCGTGCATCGGATGACCGAGGTGTTCGGCCGGCTCGCGCCGCGCGCCGACCTCGACGCCGCGCGCGCGGAACTCAAGGCGGTGCACGCCGCGATGGTCGCGCAGCATCCCGAGGCGTACTCGAAGCGCAGCAATCCGCAGATCAACGCCGTGCTGCTGCGCGATCAGATCACGTCCAACGCGCGTACGGTCCTGCTCGTGCTGCTCGCCGCGTCGGGCCTGGTCTTCATCATCGCCGTGTCGAACGTCGCGAATCTGATCCTCGCGCGGACGGTGCGCCGCGAGGGCGAGCTGTCGGTGCGCGCGGCGCTTGGCGCGAGCCGCGCCGTGCTGCGGCGCACGCTGCTCGCCGAGAGCATGCTGCTCTGCGGCACGGGCGCGCTGCTCGGCGTCCTGATCGCGCAGCCGATGGTCAGCGTGCTGGCGCGCTACGCGGCGCGCTTCTCGGTGCGCGCGCTCGACCTGACGCTCGACGCGAGCGTGCTGTGGGTCGGCGTCGGCCTCGCGCTCGCGGCGTCGGTGCTGCTCGCGTTCGTGCCGCGCCTCCCGGCCGGCACGACGCCGGGCGCCGCGCCGAGCGGCGTGCGGATCACCGGCTCCACGAACCGGCGCCTGCGCGCGTTCGCCGTCACGCAGATCGCCGCGTCGTTCGTGCTGCTCGCCGGCGCGGGCATGCTGCTCAAGACGCTGATCGCGCTGCAGGCGACGCAGCCCGGCTTCCGCACGCACAACGTGCTCGCGGTCAACGTGCCGATCATCAGCTACGGGCGCACCAACGATCAGGTGACGCAGTTCTATCGCGAGGTGCAGCGCCAGGTGGCGCAACTGCCGGGCATCGTCAGCGTGGCGAGCGCCAGCCAGGCGCCGTGGCGCGACGCGGGCAATTTCAGCTTCACCGCGCAGTTCACCGTCGAAGGATTCCAGAAACAGAACGGCGAGGACGATCCGCGCGCGCGCTTCCGCTCAATCTCGCCCGGCTACTTCGCGACGCTCGGCGTGCCGCTCTCCGCCGGCCGCGACTTCCTGGCGAGCGACGATGGCAAGTCGGAGAAGGTCGTCATCATCAGCCAGAGCGTCGCGCAGACGCTGTTCCCGGGACAGGATCCGATCAACCGCCATTTGATGTGGACCGATCCGGTGATGAAGTTCATCGACGTCAGCACCGGCCCGCGGCGCATCGTCGGCGTCGTCCCCGACATCGACGACGAGCATCTCGAGCCGAAGCCGGTGATGGCGGTCTACCATCCGGTCGATCAGGAATTCGGCGGCGGGCGCCTGCTGGTGCAGACGGCGGGCGATCCGTACGCGCTCGTCCCCGCGATCGCGCGCACGATTCGGGATCTGTCGAAGGAGCAGCCGGTCGAACGCGCGGCGACGCTGGACGACATCAAGGCCGAGGTGCTCGCGCCCGAGCGGCTCAACACGATGGTGTTCGGCGGCTTCGCGATCGTGGCGCTCGCGATTTCGATCGTCGGCGTCGGCGGCGTGCTCGCGTTCTCGGTCAGCGGGCGGACGCGCGAGTTCGGCATCCGGCTCGCGGTCGGGTCGCAGCCGAGGCGCATCCTCACCGGCGTCGTCACCGAAGGCGCGGTGATGGCGGCGCTCGGGGTCGCCGTCGGCGCGGCGGTCGGGTGGGCGGGGGCGCGGCTCATCGCGAGCGTGCTGCAGCAGACGCAGATGCCGGGCGCGGTTCCGATCGCCGGCGCGGCCGTGCTGCTGGTGGTCGCCGCCGTGGTCGCGTCGTTCATGCCGGCGGCGCGCGCCGCGCGGGTGGACGTCATGCAGGCGCTGCGCTCCGAATAAGTGCCAGGCAAGTGCCAGGCAAGTGCCAGGCAGGTGCCAGGCGAGTGCCAGGCACCCGTAACTTCGGCGCTTGACGCCCGTTTATAGTCACAGCGGGCGCGATGACCGATCTCGAAGACGAGCGCCGCCTCGTGCAGGCGGCGCAGCAGAACCCGTCCCACTTTGCCGAGCTCTACGAGCGGCACGTCGACCGCGTGTATGCGTTCGTCGCCCTGCGCGTCCGCGACCGCAACGCTGCCGAAGACATCACGGCCGACGTCTTTCACAAAGCGCTGACCCGCCTCGCCGCGTTCGAGTGGCGCGGCGCGCCGTTCGGCGCCTGGCTGATCCGCATCGCCGCCAACTGCGTCACCGACCACCGCCGGAAATCGTCGCGCGAGACCACGCTCGCGCCCGACGTCCTCGACGCCGCCGACGCACCCGCGGCGCCCGAAGCCGAAGACGCGCTCGAGCGCGTCGAAGATCGCGCGCGCCTCTTCCGCTGCGTCGCCGATCTGCCCGACGTGCAGCGCACCGTGATCGTCGAGCGCTTCGCGCACGAGCGCAGCCTGCGCGACGTCGCGGCGATGCTCGGGAAGACGGAAAACGCGATCAAGCAGATTCAGTGGCGCGCGCTGCGGACGCTGCGCGCCCGAATGGAGGGCGGCCATGCCTGATCGCGCGTGGACGCTGCAGCAGATCGAAGCCGCGCTCGCCGGCTTGCCGCGGCCCGAATTCCGGGCGCGGCTGCGAGCGGATCTCGAACGGAGGGCTGCGATGATGACGACCGATGCCGCCGCGGAGGCGGCCAACGCCGGACGCTACGTCCATGGAGCGACGCCGCGGCCGACCGCGACGCCGGTGCTGCGCCTGCGCAGCGCGAAGGAGGCGATCGCGTTCTACACGCGCGCCTTCGGCGCTCGCGAAGTGATGCGCTTCGCGCTCGGCGATCAGATCCCGCACGCCGAAATCGCCATCGGCAGCGCGCTCCTCGTCCTCGCCGACGCGAATCCGACGATCGGCTTCCCGGGGCCGGACGCGCTCGGCGGGTCGCCGATGACGATTCGCCTCGACGTCGACGATCCGGACGCGGCGATGCAGCGCGCGATCGACGCCGGCGCGACGGTGTTCCAGCCGGTGCAGACGCATTTCTACGGCGAGCGCACCGGCACCGTCGTCGATCCGTTCGGCTATCGCTGGTCGCTGACGCGCATCGTCGAACCAATGTCGGTCGACGAGATGCACCGGCGGATGCGCGAGGCCGGCGGACCGCCGCCGCCGCAGCGGCCCGACTGGATTCCGGAGGGCTATCGCACCGTCACCCCATACCTCGTCGTCGCCGACGCGCCGGACGTGATTGCGTTCACGCAAGCGGTGTTCGGCGCGGAAGAGAGGCAGCGCAGCATCGGGTCGGCCGGCGGCGTGCACGCCGAGGTGCGCATCGGCGACTCGATGCTGATGATCGGCGGCGGCGCGCCGGATCTCGCGTGGCGCGGCGAGCCGATGCCGTCGGCGCTCCACGTGTACGTGCCGGATGTCGACGCCGCGTTTGCGCGCGCGGTCGCCGCCGGCGCGACTGCCGATCACGCGCCGCGCGACATGGACTACGGCGAGCGCGGATGCGGCGTGATCGATCGCGGCGGCAACCGCTGGTACATCGCGACGGCGGCCGGCGACAGCTTCACGCCGCGCGGGCTGCACGCCGTCAACGCGTACCTGCATCCGCTCCGCGCCGAGGCGGTGCTCGCGTTCCTCGTGCGCGCGCTCGGCGCGACCGTGCTCGACAAGTTCGCCACCCCCGACGGCGTCGTCCATCACGCGAAAGCGCAGATCGGCGACAGCGTCGTCGAGATGGGCGAAGCGCACGGCGCCTACGCGCCGATGCCGACGATGTTCTACGTGTATGTGCCGGATGTGGATGCGGTGTATGCCCGAGGGCTGGCCGCCGGGGCGGTGTCGCTGGCGCCGCCTGCGGATCAGCCGTACGGGGCGCGGCACGCCGGGGTGCGCGATCCGTTCGGAAATCAGTGGTATCTGGCGCGGCCGATTCGGGTAGACAATCGCTGACAATCCAAGGCGCGTCAAAGGCGGCAAAACGGCGCGCAAGAGGCAGGAAAAATGTCGAAAGCGAGGTGTCGGACCTGTAACGTAGTGCTAAAATTCCCCCGAGAAAGGAGCCCGTCATGATCGTTCGCTCGCTCCGAATTGGTAGTCTCGCTCTCGGGGCGTCATTGGCCGTCGCCGGCCTGGCGACCGCCGCGGACGCCGCCAAACCGGTCACGTTCACGAAAGACATCGCGCCGATCTTCCAGGCGAAGTGCCAGGAGTGCCATCAGCCGAATTCAATCGCGCCGATGTCGCTCATCACGTACCAGGATGCGCGGCCCTGGGCGCGCTCGATCAAAGAGCGCGTATCGACGCACCAGATGCCGCCGTGGCACATCGACAAGACCGTCGGGATCCAGAAGTTCAAGAACGACATCTCGCTGAGCGACGAACAGGTCGACACGATCGTCCGGTGGGTGGACGAGGGCGCGCCGATGGGCGATCCCAAGGACATGCCGCCGCCCAAGCCGATCACGACCGACAACGGATGGCGCGCCGAGCACGACGGCTTCGGGCCGCCGGATCTCGTCGTGAAGTCGCCGGAGTACACGATGGCGGCGGAGCACCAGGACGTCTGGTTCCGGCCGATGTCGGACATCCCGCTCAAGGAGCCGCGCTGGGTGAAGCTGGTCGAGATTCGTCCGACGAGCCTCACGGCGCGCAAGATCATCCACCACTCGATCGCCTACCTCGTGCTCAACAACGATCCGGAAGCGGTCAACACCGGCATCGCCACGGGCCCGGCGCGCGGCGGCTTCGACGATCAGGATCTCGTCAATCGTCGCCCGCAGTTGATGGAGTGGGCGATCGGCAAGGGCTACGACCTCTATCGTCCGGGCACCGGCAAGCTGCTCGTGCCGGGCGAAAAGATCTCGTGGGATCAGCACATCCACGCCGTCGGCCAAGAGATCACCGGCGGATCCGAGATCGGCATCTGGTTCTACAAGAAGGGCGAAGAGCCGAAGAAGCGCAGCTATCTCGTCGGCTTCACCGGCATCGATCGGACGAAGATGCTCGACATCCCGCCGAACTCGATGGCGATGACCGAAGGGTTCTCCGTGCTCAAGGAGAACACCCTCATCGAGAACTTCCAGCCGCACTTCCACCTGCGCGGCAAGGCGATGGAAGTTGAAGCGATCCTCCCCGACGGCGGCCGTCAGGTGCTGAGCTACGTCGGCAACTTCAACTTCAACTGGATGACGAACTACATCTACGACGACGACGCGGCGCCGCTGCTGCCGAAGGGGACGATCATCCACGTCACCGCGTGGTACGACAACACGAAGGGGAACAAGAACAACCCCGATCCCGATCAATGGGTCGGCTACGGCGACCGCACGGTCGACGAGATGGCCCATGCGTGGATGAACGTCGTGTACTTCACCGACCAGGAGTTCAAGGAACTCCAGGCCGAGCGGAAGGCGAAGCTGGCGAAGTCCACCAACAACGACAACGAGAAACAGCAGTGACACGACTCGGGCTCCTCTGCGCCGCCGGCCTCATGGCCGGCGGCGTTTTTGTTTCCGCACAGCGCATCGCGATCCCCGAGCCGCGCCGCGGCGCGGGGGACAGCGTCACGGGCGCGTTCGAAGGCTGGTACTACAACCCGGACGGCAGCCGCGCGTTCCTCGTGGGCTACTACAACCGCAATTCGCGTCAGGACATCGACATCCCGATCGGTCCCGCCAACCACATCGATCCCGGCGGTCCCGACATGGGACAGCCGACGCATTTCCTGACCGGCCGCCAGTGGGGCATGTTCAGCGTCCAGGCGCCGCGCGACTTCAAGCCGACCGACAGCTTTTTCTGGACCATCACCGCCAACGGCCAGACGACCTCGATTCCGCTCCGCCTGCACGCCGACTACGTGATGAGCCCGTTCAGCGAGATCGCGGTGGGCAACACGCCGCCGGTCATCAAGTTCGATCCGAACGGCAAAACGATTCAGGGACCGATCGCGACGATCGCCGCCGCCCCCACGCGGACGGCCGCCGTCGGTCAACCGCTCGAGCTCCCTGTGATGGTCACCGACGACATGAAATTCACGAGCGGCACGAACGCGCCGATGGGGCGTGCGCGGCCGCCGGTCACCATGCGCTGGTCGAAGTACCGCGGTCCGGGCACGGTCACCTTCGAGAAACCGCGGCCCGAGGTCGAAAAGGTCGCGCAGAGCGAAGGCATGTTCAGCGGCAAGTCGACGACCACCGCCAAGTTCAGCGAGCCGGGCGACTACGTGCTGCACCTCACGGTGAACGACTACTCCGGCGACGGCGGCGGCGGCTTCGGCTGCTGCTGGACGACCGGACTGGTAAAAGTCAGCGTCAAGTGACGCGACCCCGCATTTGGTTATTGGGTTATCTCGTTATTGGGTAATCGGGGTCATAGCAATTCCCCGATTACCCCATAGCCGACCCACGACCAACGACCACCATCAATAACCCGATACCCAAATAACTAGATAACCAGCTACGCAAGGGCGATCCAATTGGCCGACCGACCGGTCGGTCACCTCCCCTTCTCCGCGCAATCTCTGCTTTGAACGGACGTCACGGGGTTGTATGCTCCCCGCCTCGGAGGGTGAGATGCAACGACTGGGTGTGCTCGGTTTGTTCGTCGTACTCCTGTCCGGATCGCTCGCCGCGCAAGTACCCACCGGTACGGTCGTCGGGACCGTCCTCGACCAATCGAATGCCGTCCTCCCCAACGCGTCGGTCACGGTGCGCAACCGCGATACGGGCGCGACGCGCGTCGTGCAGACGATGTCGGACGGCTCGTTCTCGGTGCCGTCGCTCCTCGCCGGCCCGTACGACGTCGTCGTCGAGATGGCCGGGTTCCAGCCGACGGTCAGCCCGGTCGACGTCGCCACCGGGTCGACGACCACGGTGAAGATCAGCCTGCAGGTGAGCACGCAACAGGAAGTCGTCACGGTGACGGGCGCCGCCGCGCTGGTCGACCTCGAGTCGAACAAAGTGCAGGGGCTCGTCGGACGGCAGCAGATCGAGAACCTTCCGCTCAACGGTCGCAGCTTTCTCAACCTCGCGCAGCTCCAGCCGGGCGTCACGGTGAACCTGGGCAACCCGGCGCAGTTCAACGCGCAGTTCAACGTGTCGGTGCTCGGCGGCGAATCGTCGCACACGGCGATCACGGTCGACGGCGGCAACGTGCGGAACCCGGTCGAGGGCGG
>Ga0070741_10001697_pt1 | contig 64399 bp, 70 predicted proteins | sample Coa_R1_4_FD_66440 | JGI IMG/M metagenome (GOLD analysis project Ga0070741, IMG submission 66440) | Surface soil microbial communities from Centralia Pennsylvania, which are recovering from an underground coalmine fire - Coalmine... | ecosystem: Environmental > Terrestrial > Soil > Unclassified ...
GATGATCTCGTTGCGGATCTTCTCGGCGTCGGCGTCGAAGTCGAGCAGGATCCGGGCGGCGACGCCCTCGTTCTCGCGCACGAGCCCGAGCAGGATGTGCTCGGTGCCGATGTAGTTGTGACCGAGCGACAGCGCCTCGCGCAGGGCCAGCTCGAGCACCTTCTTCGCGCGCGGCGTAAACGGGATCTGCCCCGTGGTGACCTCGTCTCCCTGGCCCACGATCCGGGCGACCTGCGCACGCACCTCTTCCACGGTGATGTCGAGCGACTCGAGCACCCGCGCCGCGAGACCCTCTTCCTCGCGCAGCAGGCCGAGCAGGATGTGCTCGGTACCGATGTAGTTGTGCTTGAGCGCACGCGCCTCGTCCTGCGCGAGTACGACGACCTGGCGAGCCCGTTCCGTGAACCGTTCGAACAAACCGTTACCTCTCTTCCGCCCGTTGCGGCGGCGCAAACGATGGCCTTGTCGAGGCGCCCATCGTACTCCCAGGGAGGGGGGTGCCGCGACGCCGGACCGGTAAGGATTTCGCTACGAGCGGGCCGATGCCTGCGGGTTATTCCCGTTCGCGCTGCGCCGGGAAGAGGATCACGTCGCGGATCGAGTCCTTGCCGCCGAGCACCATCGCGAGGCGGTCGATGCCGAGACCGATCCCGCCCGTGGGCGGCATTCCGTACGAGAGCGCCTCGACGTAGTCGGGATCCCCCTGCTCCGCCTCGACGTTCCCGCCGGCACCCTCCTCGGCCTGCATCGCGAACCGCTCCGCCTGCTCCTCCGCATCGTTCAGTTCCGTGAAGGCGTTGCCGAGCTCCATGCCGCCGACGAAGTACTCGAACCGCTCGACGACGCGGGAATCGCCGTCCGTCGTCCGCGCGAACGGCGAGAGCTCGATCGGATAGTCGAAGAGGATCGTCGGTTCGACGAGGCGAGGCTCGACGTACGCGGTGATCGCCTTGTCGACGAGCTGCGCCCAGGTCCTGTCGCGCGAGACATCGACGCCGCGCTCCTCGAGCCGTCCCTTCAGGTCGCCGAAGTCGTGCGTCCACAGGCCGAACTCCTCCAGCTCGTCGATCAGCCGCACGCGTTTCCACGGCGCCTTCAGGTCGACCTCGTGCCCGCGGAACGTCACCCTCGTCGTGCCGAGCGCCTGGAGCGCGACGTACTCGATGAGCTCCTCCATGCGGCGCATGGTGTCCTGGTAGTCGGCGTAGGCCTCGTACCACTCGAGCATCGTGAACTCGGGGTTGTTCTTGTAGGTGACGCCCTCGTTGCGGAAGTCCTTGCCGAGCTCGTAGACCTTCTCGAGGCCGCCGACTATCAGCCGTTTCAGGTAGAGCTCCGTCGCGATCCGCAGGTAGAGGTCGCGGTCGAGCTGGTTGTGGTGCGTGACGAACGGCTCCGCGAAGGCACCGCCGTAACGCGGCTGGAGCACCGGCGTCTCGACCTCGACGAACCCCTGCGCGTCCAGGTAGCGGCGGGCGGCGGCGACGATCCGCGCGCGCAGCATGAAGTCGGCGCGCACCTCCTCGTTCATGAGGAGGTCGAGGTAGCGCCTGCGGTAGCGCTGCTCGACGTCGGTGAGCCCGTGGAAGGTGTCCGGCAGAGGCTTGCGGATGCGGGAGAGCGGCACGAGCTCGTCCACGACGAGCGACGGCTCGCCGCGCCGGCTCTTCGTGGGCTTCCCGATCGCGCCGACTACGTCGCCGAGGTGGACGTCGACCTCGCCGGTGCGTGCGGCCGGGCAGAGGAGCTGGATGCGCCCGCTGCGGTCGACGAGATCGAGGAAGACGAGCTTCCCCATGTCCCGCCGCGCCATCACACGGCCGGCGAGGCGCCTCGTCTCGCCCCCCTCCACTCCCGATTCGAGCGACTCCGCCTCCTCGCGGACGCGCGCGATCTCGTCCCGGTCCGGGAACCGCTTCGGCTGCATGCTCACGGGGCCTTGACCATAGCCCAGGCGTGCGGCCCGCCCTGCGGCGTGTCGCCCTCGCGGACGACGACGAACCCGTGGCGCTCGTAGAACGAGAGGTTCGCCTCGCTGTTCGTGAGGAGCACCGCGGGCAGCCCGTCGCGCTCCGCGGCGCCGAGGCCCGGCTCGAGGAGCGCCGAGCCCACGCCGCGACGGCGTTCCGGCGGGTCGACGCCGATCCCCGCGAGGTACCAGTGCGGGCCCGGCGCCGACTCCGCGCGCAACGTCTCGACGGCGCGGCCGTACGCGAGGAACGGCGCGGTGGCGTGCCCGAGCCGGAGCGGCGTCGCCACGAGCGCGCGCAGCGTCGGCCCGACGCGCATCGCCGGCCGTCCCGGCGGCAGCCACCGCGACGCGCCGAGAACGCGGCCGGCCGTCGCCCACACATCCGCGGCGGTGACGTCGAAGCCGACGCGGAAGAGCCACGGCAGCAGGCGCCGGCGCCGGGCGTCGTCGGGGAAGAGCCACACCCACGCGGGGTCGTCGTGGAACGCCCGGGCGAGCACCGCGCTCGCCTCGCCCAACCGGTCCCGCTCCAGCCGCACGATCTCCATCGTGCGCGAGCGTAAGTCACGAACCGGCTTCGCGCAGCGAGCCCGGTTCGGCGGCCTACACCTAGGCGGCCTTGATCGCCATGATCTTGAACTTCAGGGCGCCGCGCGGTGCCGAGACCTCCACCACCTCGCCCTTCTTGCGGCCCATGATCGCCTTGCCGACGGGGGACTCGTTCGAGAGCTTGTTCTCGGCCGGGTTCGCCTCGGCGGAGCCGACGATGTGGTACTCGACGCTCTTCTTCGCCTGCATGTCGCGCAGGACGACGTGCGAGCCGACCGACACGGTGTCCTTGGAGATCTCGCGCTTCGTGATCACCCTGGCGGAGAGAAGGCGCTCCTCGAGCTGGGCGATCTTGTGCTCGAGCATCGCCTGCTCGTTCTTCGCGTCGTCGTACTCCGCGTTCTCGGCGATGTCGCCGAACTCGCGGGCGACGCGGATGCGCTCGGCGACCTCCCGCCGCTTCTCGCCGCGGAGGTAGTCGATCTCCTTCTGGAGCTTCTTGTAGCCCTCGGCTGTGAGGATGACTTCCTTCATCGCGGCCTCCTGACCCCGCCTGAAACGGGCGGGAATGGTAGCGGCGCCGTCAAGGGTGATGCAAGAGGGGCCCGGGTACCCTTTACGGCACGTGAACATCGACCTCGGAGACAGCTGGTCGCTGGGCGGCGTCGAGATCGGGAGCCGCCTCGTGCTCGCCCCGATGGCGGGCGTCAGCGTGCAGGCCTTCCGGCGCCAGGGCCGCCGCTACGGCGCCGGGCTCGTCTGCTCGGAGATGGTCTCGGTGGCCGGGATCCAGCACCGGAACGAGCGGACGCTCGGGTACCTGCGCGTGTCCGCCGACGAGCACCCGCTCGCGATCCAGATCTTCGGCTCGGAGCCCGGGGCGATGGCTGAGGCGGCGCGGATGGTGGAGGCCGCGGGGGCCGACATCGTCGACGTGAACTTCGGCTGCCCCGTGAAGAAGGTGACGAAGACGGGGGCGGGCGCCTCGCTCCTCGACGACGCCGACCTCGCCTGCCGCCTGGTCGAGGCGGTGGCGGAGGCCACCGCCCTGCCCGTCTCGGTGAAGATGCGCCGCGGCGTCGAGAACGGGTCGCGCCGCTGCCTCGAGGTCGGGCCGCGGCTCGTGGAGGCCGGCGCGGCCTCGCTGACGCTGCACCCCCGCTCCGCGAAGCAGATGTACACCGGCACCGCCGACCACTCGCTGACGGCCGAGCTCGTGTCGCTCGTCGACGTCCCCGTGATCGCCTCCGGCGACATCGACTCGCGCGCGCGCGCCCAGGCCGTGCTCGCGACGACGGGCGCGGCGGCTGTGATGGTCGGACGGGCCGCCCAGGGGAACCCGTGGGTGCTGCGCGAGATCATGGGCGGCGACGCCGACCCGTCGCGCGAGGAGGTCGTCGCCGAGCTCCTCCTCTTCGTGCGCGAGACGGTGCGTGAGCTCGGGACGCAGCGGGCGTTCGGCTTCCTGAAGAAGTTCTACGGCTGGTACCTCGGCCGCGGCCGCTTCCCGCGCGCCTTCAAGCAGGAGCTCGTGACGCTGCCGTCGCTCGCCGACGTGGAGGAGCGCCTGCTCGCGGCCGCGCCGGGAGCGAGGTTCGTCCTCGAGCGCCTGCTCCGCGAAGTGCCGGCGCCCGAGGACGAGGTCCTGCTCGACTCGCTCCCGATCTCGATCTACGGCGGCGGCTAGCGCTCCAGGTCGGTCGGCCGCTGCTCGCTGACGGCGTAGCGCGGCCGCACCCGCGTCTCCATGTCCGTCACGCGGTCCGCCTGCTCCCGCCCGCGGGCGATGCCCTGGTCGAGGTCGCGCCGCCACTGGCCCTTGTTCTGCTGCACGTTCGTATACGCGCCCTCGAGCATCCGCGCGGCGACGTCGCGGCCGCCGAGGCCGAACGCGAGCGCCGAGCCGAGCGCGATCGCCCCGAGCAGCGCCGCATAGGTGATCACGACGATGTTCCGCGCGATCTGGAGCTCGTCGAGGATCATGAACGTCGCGATCGTCATGACGAGGATCGGGACGCCGGCGGCGACCACGCGGCCCAGGCCGGTGTCGCCCATCAGCCGCGACGCGAGCGTCGAGATACCCGTCGCGATCAGCCCCGCGACGACGAAGATGGCGATCGCCGCGAGCACGTTCGGCACGTAGCCCCAGACCGCTCCGACGAACGCCGTCAGAGCCTTGATGTGGAGCACCGACGCCGCAAGCGAGATCGCGCTGAGCAGGATCGCCCAGAAGGCGATCGTCCCGAGCACGCGGGACGGACGCGAGGTGAGCCGCGCGATGAATGCCCCGCCCGGTCCGCCGTGGAGCGCCCGGTCGAGGCCGGCCCGGTGCGCCACCCGGGCGAGCAGGTTGCCGACGACTTTGGCGACGACGTAGCCGATCACCAGCACCGCGATCGCGCCGACGAGCGCGGGCAGCCAGGCGAAGAAGACACTGAAGGCACGGTCGACCGTGCCGCCAATGCTTGCGACGAGCATTCGAACCCCCCTCGTTTCGATTGTCACCGGGGAACGGGCGGCCCCGGCCGGCGGTTACGGGTGGTTGCGCTCCCAGACGAGCCGGAGGCCCTGCAGGGTCAGCTCGGGGTCGACGATCCCGATCGTGCGGCTGTGCGGCGCGATCAGGTCGGCGAGGCCGCCGGTCGCGACGACGACGGCGTCGGGCGCCGCGAGCTCGGCGCGGATGCGGTCGACGATCGCGTCGACCTGGCCGGCGAAGCCGTAGACGAGGCCGGACTGGAGGGCGGCGGTCGTCGTCTGGCTGATCACCCGCTCCGGCGCCTCGAACGGCACCTTCGGCAGCCGCGCGGCCCTAGCGAAGAGCGCGTCCATCGAGATCTCGATCCCGGGCGCGAGGACGCCGCCGGCGAACTCGCCCGCCGCGCTGACGACGTCGAAGTTCGTCGACGTCCCGAAGTCAACGACGACGGCAGGCGTCCCGTGGCGGGCGCGCGTGGCGACCGCATTCGCGATCCGGTCGGGCCCCACCTCGCGCGGGTCGTCGTAGCGGATCGGGACGCCGGTCGGGACGCCCGGCCCGAGCACGAGCAGCTCCGCCCCCGCCCACCGGTCGGCGAACGCCTCGTACTCGCGCACGAGCGGCGGCACCGACGAGCAGAGGACGATCCCGGCGAGCGCGCTGACGTCCACGAACGCGCGCAGCATGACGGCGAGCTCGTCACCGGTGTGCGACCGGTCGGTGCCGACCCGGAACTGCTCCGACAGCCGGTCGCCCTCGAACAGACCGAAGACGGTCTGCGTGTTCCCGACGTCGATCGCCAGCAGCATCGTCGTGCATTGAACCTGGTTGCGCGCCGAAGGCGCGAACCAGGTTGCGCGCCGGGAACGGCGGACGACGTGCTTCGCCCCGCTGCAGACCTGGTTCCGCCTTCGGCGGCAACCAGGTCGCTTCTAGCCAGACGGGCATTGAGCCCGTCTGGCTAGAGGTCTTCGATCTCGGACCGCCCTTCGCCGATGCGCTTCGCGAGCGCCTCGGGCGTCAGGACCGGCTCGTCGCCCTCGCCGCGGAGCTCCTCGACGGTGACGTCGCTCGAGGTGTAGACCTCGGCGCGCGGGATCATCCGCGTCGGGCGGTTCTTGTCCCAGACCCAGACGTCCTCCATCCGCAGGTGGAAGAACGGGTAGTTGGCCTGTGGGACGACCTGCATCTCGAGCTTGTTGCAGAGGTAGGTGGCGTCCTGGGTGAGGACGCAGTAGCGGAAGAGGGAGAAGACCGCGCTGTACTCCTTCTTCAGGCGCAGCTCGGCCTCGGCCTCGAACTCGTCGAGCTCGTCGAGGTGGCTCACGCGTCGGATTGTAACCCTGCGAGGGCGGCCCGAACCGTGCCGCGCCCGGGGATCCGAACGTCCGGCGCGAGCTCGGCGAGGGGTTCGAGGACGAACCGCCGCTCGTGCAGCCGCGGGTGCGGCACGACGAGCCCCGGCTCGTCGATCGTCTCCTCGCCGAAGAGGAGCAGGTCGAGGTCGATCGTCCGCGGCCCGAAGCGCGGGCCCGTGCGCTCGCGACCGAGCAGCCGCTCGACCTCGAGCAGGCGGTCGAGGAGCCGTCGTGCGGTGAGACCGGTGTCGAGCTCGGCCACCGCGTTCAGGAACCGGGGCTGGTCCTCGAAGCCCCACGGCTCGGTCTCGCGGATCGACGAGAGCCGCGCCGTGCCGATCAGCTCCGCCGCACGGCGCAGGAGCGCCTCGCGGTCGCCGAGGTTCGATCCGAGCCCGACGTAGGCGGTCGTCACGGCCGGCGGGCGGTGACCGCGGAGTGCTCGACCGGGAGGCCCGCCGGCCGCTTCCGCACCCGCACCTCCACCCACTCGGGCGAGAACCGCCGGTGGAGCTCTTCCGCGGCCGCGGTCGCAAGCGCCTCCAGCAGGCGATAGGCGTGCGCGTCGCTCACCTCGGCGACCGCCGCCGCGACGTGCGTGTAGTCGACCGCACCGGCGAGGTCGTCGGCGGCGCCTCGCTCCCCCACCTCGAGCCGGACGTCGAACCAGAACGTCTGGCCGTCGCGCCGCTCGTGCTCGTAGGCGCCGTGGCGCCCGAACACCTCGAGGCCCCGGAGCTCGACGATCACCCGGCGACCGCCCGCGCGACTGCGAGCGCCTCGACGTGCGAGCGCACGTCGTGCACCCGGAGGATGGACGCCCCGTGATGGAAAGCGGCGACGGCCGCGCCGACGGACGCCGCGTCCGAGCCGACGGTCGCCGCCTCGTCGCCGAGCAGCCGGCCGAGGGTGCTCTTGCGCGAGAAGCCGACGAGGAGCGGCCGGCCGAGCGCCGCGAGCTCGCCCAGGCGACGGACGAGCTCGAGGTTGTGCTCCATCGTCTTGCCGAAGCCGATGCCGGGGTCGAGGCAGACGCGGTCCTCCGCGATGCCGGCCGCCACGGCGAACGCGAGCCGCTCTTCGAGGAAGCGCTTCACGTCGGCGACGACGTCGTCGTACCGGGGGTCGACCTGCATCGTGCGCGGCTCGCCGCGCATGTGCATGAGGCAGAGGTAGCAGCCGCCGTCGGCTACGACGCCCGCGAGCTCCGGGTCGCCGCGGAGCGCCGTCACGTCGTTCACGAGCTCCACGCCGAGCTCGAGCGCACGGCGCGCGACGGCGGCCTTGGAGGTATCGACGGAGACGGGCGCGCCGGCGAGCGCCTCGAGCACCGGCTCGACCCGCGCGAGCTCCTCCGCGGCCGAGACGCCGGACGAGCCCGGCCGGGTCGACTCGCCGCCGACGTCGACGATCGCCGCGCCGCAGTCCAGCATCGCCCACGCCTCCGTGACCGCCGCCTCGGAGCGGAGGTGCACGCCGCCGTCGGAGAACGAGTCCGGCGTGACGTTGATCACGCCCATCACGCTCGGCGCCGGGAACCGCTCCTCCACCGGTGGCCGGTTTGACATGGCCGAATAATGGCCTTCGTGGGAGGGGGTTGGCGTTATCTCGGCGGCGTCGCCCGGCGGCTCCGCTGGACGATCGCGGGTGCGATCGTCTCCGGGCTCGCCTGGCAGGGAGCCGCGATCGCCTCGCCGCTCCTGATCCGCCACGGCGTCGACGCAGGGATCGACGCCGGGCGCAGCTCGGCGCTCTGGTGGTCGTGCGCCGGCATCGCCGCGCTCGGGGTGGTCGAGGCGGCCGCCGGCGGCTTCCGGCACTACTTCGCGATCCGCAACAGGGCGCTCGCCGATGCACACACGCGGGACGCGATCTTCCGTCGGGCGCTCGAGCTCGACGCCCGCTACCACGACCGCGTCGGCGCGGGCGACCTCATCTCCCGCGCCTCGAACGACGCCGAGCTCGTCGCGCGGCTCTTCGACGCGATCGGCCACACCGTCGGCTACGTCCTCACCGTCGTCGGCGCATCGACCGTGCTGCTCGTGGTCGACTGGCGTCTCGCCGTCGCCGTGCTCGCACCGCTGCCGTTCGTCAGCATCGGCTTCGGCCGCTACTCGCGCCGCTACGCCGACCGGACGCGGCGAAACCAGGAGCGCCTCGGCGACCTGACGGCGCTGGCCGAGGAGACGATCTCGGGGATCCGCGTCGTCAAGGGGCTGGGCGCCGGGCCGGCGCTCGCAGCGCGATTCCGGCGGCGGTCGACCGACGTCGTCCGCACGGCCCTGGACGTCGCGAACATCGACGCCGTCTTCCTGCCGGCGCTCGAGGCGCTGCCGCTCGTCGGCATCCTCGTCGCGCTCTGGTACGGCGCGCACCGCGTCGCCGCGGGCGACATCAGCCTCGGCACGTTCGCGCTCTTCAACTTCTATCTCGTGCTGCTCGTCTGGCCGCTGCGCACGATCGGCCAGCGGGTGAGCACCGTCCAGCGCGCGGCGGCCGCGGCGGCCCGGATCGTCGACGTGCTTCGCGCGGAGCCGGCGGTCGTCGAGGCGCCGGCGCCGCGGCCGTTTCCGGCGGCCGCCGACGTCGCGTTCGAGGACGTCCGCTTCGCCTACGGCGACGAGCGGCCGGTGCTCGACGGGTTCACCCTCAGCATCCCGGCCGGCACCTCCCTCGCCCTCGTCGGCGGCACGGGCTCGGGCAAGTCGACCGCCGCGGCGCTGCTCGCGCGCTTCTACGACCCGGACGCCGGTCGCGTCACGATCGGCGGCGTCGACGTGCGCGAGCTCCGGCTCGACGAGCTCCGCCGCGAGGTCGGGCTCGTCTTCGAGGAGACGTTCCTGTTCGGGGACACCGTGCGCGGCAACGTGGGCTTCGCGCTCCCGCACGCGGACGACGAGGCGATCCATCGCGCGGCCGAGCTCGCCGGCGCCGCCGACTTCGTCGAGCGCCTGCCCGAGGGGTACGAGACGATGCTGGGCGAACGGGGCTTCTCCCTCTCCGGCGGCCAGCGGCAGCGGATCGCGATCGCGCGCGCGATCCTCGCCGACCCGCAGGTGCTGATCCTGGACGACGCGACCTCCGCGGTGGACGCCACGAAGGAGCACGAGATCCGCGCCGCGCTCGCGGAGGTGATGGCGGGCAGGACGACGCTCGTGATCGCGCACCGCCCGGCGACCGTGGCGCTCGCCGACCGCGTCGCGGTCGTCGAGGACGGCCGGGTGGTCGAGGAGGGGACGCACGCGGAGCTCGTCGCGCGCTCGCCCCGCTACTCGGCGCTGCTCGCGCTCGCGTCGGAGGAGGCGGCGTGATCCGCGGCACGATCGGCCCGATCCTCCGCCCGCACCGGCCCCTGATCGTCCGCGCGGGACTCGCGATGGTGGGCGCGACCGCCGTCACGCTCGCGTCGCCACTGCTCGTCAAGCTCGCGATCGACCGGGGGATCACGCGCCACGACACGCACGCGATCGACGTGATCGCGCTCTCGTACGTCGGGCTCGTCGTCGTGCGGCCGCTGCTCGAGCGGGCGGTCGTCCTCTGCAGCGCACGCGCGGGCGAGCGGTTCCTCGGCGACCTCCGGCTGGCCGCGTACGAGAAGCTGCAGGAGCTCTCGATGCCGTTCTTCGAGCAGACGCGGGCGGGCGTGCTCGTGTCGCGGCTGACGGCGGACGTCCAGACGCTGACCACGTTCACCCGGCTCGTGCTCGTCGACGTCGTCGGCTCGCTGATGCTCTTCGTCGTCTCGGTGATCGTGCTCGTGACGCTGTCGCCGCTCCTCTCGCTCGTCCTGCTCGTCTCGGTGCCCCTGCTCGCGTGGACCTCGCTCCGATACGGCAGGCGGTCGCGCCCGGCGTTCCTCGCGCTCCGGGACCGCGTCGCCGACACGATGTCGTCCCTGCAGGAGGGCCTGACGGGCGTGCGGGTCGTGCAGTCGTTCGCGCAGGAGCGGGCGCGCTACGCCGCGTACCGGGCGCGGTCCTCTGCGCAGGTCTCCGCCTGGCGGCGGATCTCGCTCGTCAACATCGGCTTCTTCCCGGTGATCGCCTTCGCGCAGTCGCTCGCGCTCGCCGCGGTGCTCGTCGCGGGCGGCTATCTCGAGCGGCACGGCCGGGTCACGGTCGGGACCGTCGTCGCCTTCGCGCTCTACCTCGTCTCGCTCTTCGACCCGATCGCGAAGCTCGGCGACTGGTACAGCGAGTTCCAGTCGGGCCGTGCGGCGCTCGCCAAGATCGCGACGCTGCTCGAGACTCCCGCCACCGTCGTCGGCGGCACACGGCCGCTGCCGCAGCGGGGCGTTCTCCGCGCCGACGACGTCACCTTCGCCTACGGCGCCGGCGAGCCTGCCGTCGCAGGCGTCTCGCTCGAGATCGAGCCCGGCGAGCACGTCGCGCTCGTCGGCGCGACCGGGGCGGGCAAGTCGACGCTCGCAAAGCTGCTCGTGCGCGCGTACGACCCCGGACGCGGCTCCGTCTCCCTCGGCGGCGTCGACCTGCGCGACGCGCCGCTCGACACCCTGCGCGACCGGATCGTGTTCGTGCCGCAGGAGGGCCACCTGTTCTCGGGCACGATCGCCGACAACGTGCGGCTCGCGCGGCCGGACGCCTCCGAGGAGGAGGTCCGGGCGGCGCTGCGCTCGCTCGGCGTCCTCGAGCGCTTCGAGGCCCTGCCCGAGGGCCTCGAGACCGACGTCCGCTCCCGCGGCGTGCGCCTCTCGAGCGGCGAGCGGCAGCTCGTGTCGCTCGCACGCGTGGCGCTCGTCGACCCCGCCGTGATCGTCCTCGACGAGGCGACGTCCTCGCTCGATCCGCAGACCGAGGCCGCCGTCGAGCACGCGCTCACGGTGCTCGCGCGCCACCGGACGGTCGTCACGATCGCACACCGGCTCTCCACCGCGGAGCGCGCGGACCGCGTCGCGGTGATGGAGCACGGACGGCTCGTCGAGGTCGCGTCGCACCACGAGCTCGTCGAGCAGGGGGACCGCTACGCACGTCTCTGGGCGAGCTGGCAGGCGGGGCTCCGATAATGCCGGGCATGACGAATCTCGAGCGTGCATTCCAGCCCCGGGCGAACGTGTACGAGGCGTGGGTCGGCCTCAACACCGCGATCAAGTCGAACATGGACCTCCGCCGCTACGAGCTCGCGACGCTCGCCGCGGCGCGCCGGCTCCGGTCGAGCTACTGCTGCCTCGCGCACGGCACCGTGCTCGCCGAGCGCTTCGGCGAGCCGGTCGCCGCGATCGCCCGCGACCACCGCTCCGCCGGGCTCGACGAGGTGGACGTCGCGGTGATGGACCTCGCGGAGCGCGTCGTCGACGACGCGACGTCGATCGGCGAGGCCGACCTCGATCGGCTCCGGGCGCTCGGCCTCTCCGACGAGGAGATCATGGACGTCGTGCTCGCCGCGGCCGTGCGCTGCTTCTTCTCGAAGACCCTCGACGCGCTCGGCGTCCTCCCCGACGCGAAGTACGCGGAGCTCGACGAGGACGTGCGCGAGGCGCTCGTCGTCGGGCGGCCGATCGCGACGACCTGACAGCGAGCAACCTGGTTCGCCTTCGGCGAAACCAGGTTCCGGGTTCGCCTGCGGCGAAACCAGGTTCCGGGCTAGGAGGCCTCGGGTTCCGGCGGCTGCATGGCCGCGCCGCCGGGCAGCGGGAACGGCCGCGGCTTCGGCTGCGGGCGCCGCTCGGGCGACGGGGCGGGTTCCGACGGCTCGGACTCGGGCGGGAAGACGGCGTCCTCCGACTCGCCCGCGAGGAGCCGCTGGAACTGGTCGCGGTCGATCGTCTCGCGCTCGATCAGGATCTGCGAGATCCGGTGCAGGTCGTTGATGTGCTCGCGCAGCACCTTCACGGCGATCTCGTGACCCTCCTCGATGATCCGGCGGATCTCGTCGTCGATCTCCCGCGCGACCTCTTCGGAGTAATCGGGCTCGTGGCCCATGTCGCGGCCGAGGAACGGCATGTCGGCGTTGCGGCCGAGGACGCGCGGACCGAGCTTCTCGCTCATGCCGAACCGCATCACCATCTGCTTCGCCGTCGCCGTCACCTTCTCGATGTCGTTCGCGGCGCCGGTCGTGACCTCGTTGAAGACGATCTCCTCGGCGGCGCGGCCGCCCATCGTCATCGCGATCTGCTCGAGCAGCGCCTTGCGCGTCGTCAGGTAGCGGTCCTCGGTCGGCAGCGAGATCGTCAGCCCGAGCGCCTGGCCGCGCGACACGATCGTGATCTTGTGCACCGGGTCCGTGTTCTCGAGGAAGTGGCCGACGAGCGCGTGCCCCATCTCGTGGTACGCGGTGATCCGCTGCTCCTTCTCCGAGAGCAGGCGTGCCTTCTTCTCCGGCCCGGCGATCACGCGCATGATCCCTTCCTCGAGCTCGTCCTGCTCGATCACCTTCTTGCCTCGGCGCGCGGCGAGCAGGGCGGCCTCGTTGACGAGGTTGCGCAGGTCGGCGCCGGTGAACCCGGGCGTGCCCGCGGCGAGCGCGTCGAGATCGATGCCGGAGGCGAGCGGCTTCCCCTTCGCGTGCACCTCGAGGATCTTGCGCCGGCCGTTCCGGTCCGGGCGGTCGACGACGATCTGGCGGTCGAAGCGGCCAGGCCGCAGGAGCGCCGGATCGAGGATGTCGGGACGGTTCGTGGCGGCGATGAGGATGATGTTGTCCTTCATCTCGAAGCCGTCCATCTCGACGAGCAGCTGGTTGAGCGTCTGCTCGCGCTCGTCGTGGCCGCCGCCGAGGCCAGCCCCGCGGTGCCGGCCGACGGCGTCGATCTCGTCCATGAAGACGATGCACGGTGCCGCCTGCTTCGCCTGCTCGAAGAGGTCACGGACACGCGAGGCGCCGACGCCGACGAACATCTCGACGAAGTCGGAGCCCGAGATCGAGAAGAACGGCACGCCCGCCTCGCCCGCGACCGCGCGCGCCAGAAGCGTCTTGCCGGTACCGGGAGGCCCGTAGAGGAGGACGCCCTTGGGAATCGAGGCGCCGAGCGCCTGGAACTTCTTCGGGTTCTCGAGAAACTCCTTGATCTCCTGGAGCTCCTCCACCGCCTCGTCGACCCCGGCGACGTCCTTGAAGCCGATCTTCGGCGAGTCCGGGGCCATCCGCTTCGCGCGCGACTTGCCGAAGCTCATCACCTTCGAGCCGCCGCCCTGGACCTGATTCATCAGGAAGATCCAGAACCCGATCAGGAGCAGGAACGGCAGGAACGACCCGATCAGCGCCGTCCACGAGAAGCCGCCGGTGCCCTTGGAGTCGTACGCGACGTTCTGCTTCTGGAGCTGCTTCTCGAAGTCGAGCTCCGACTGATCGGTCGGATAGTGGACGGTCGCCGACGTGTTGTCCGTGAAGGACGCGGTGATGGCGCGCTTGCCCGGGTTGAACTCGATCTTCTTGATCGTGGACGGCTGCTGTTCCACGACCTGCCGCAGCGACGAGTAGGTGACGTCCTTCCGGGTGTGGTGGTTCTTCGGGATCAGCGTCTGGCTCGCGAGCCAGACGAGCAGGACGATCACGATGAGGGGGAAGAACGCGCTGCGGAAGAAACGGTTCATACGAAGTCTTCGCTCAGGGTAGCCAAGCGGATGTTCCGGCCGTTATCGGCATAACCTGGACGTAACCCCACCGGTTACGCCCCCTCCGGCATCAGATCGGCGTGCAGCACGCCGACGTACGGGAGATTCCGGTAGCGCTCGGCGAAGTCGAGCCCGTAGCCGATCACGAACCTGTTCGGGATCTCGAAGCCGACGTAGCGGACGGGGACGTCGATCTCCCGGCGCTCGGGCTTCGTCAGGAGCGCGCAGATCTCGAGGCTCGCGGGCTCGCGCGACTCGAGGTTGCGGAGCAGGTACGAGAGCGTCAGGCCGGAGTCGATGATGTCCTCGACGACGAGCACGTGGCGTCCCTCGATGTTGATGTCGAGGTCCTTGAGGATCCGCACGACGCCCGAGGAGTCCGTCGCGGCGCCGTAGCTCGAGATCGCCATGAAGTCGATCTCGCACGGGACGGCCAGCGCGCGCATCAGGTCGGCCATGAAGAACACCGCGCCCTTGAGGACGCCGACGAGCAGCAACTCGCGGCCCTCGTAGTCGGCCGAGACCTCACGGCCGAGCTCGCGGATCCGCTCCTGCAGGCGGTCCTCCTCGATCAGGATCTCGCCGACGGCCGCTTCCAGCTCAGTCTGCGACACGGATCGCGCTCACTCCCTCCGCCTCGACGATGCCCGGCACGGCGACCACCTCGTCCCCGCGCACGACGAGCGGCCAGCCTTCGCGGTCGGAGCGCGGGATCTTTGCGTCGACGAACACGTCCTGGATCTTCCTCGAGCGGCCGGCGAGGCGGTCTCCCGGTCGCCACCCCCGTACCTTAAGCCCTGGCAGGCGGGATTCGATACGCCACGGCCCCCATTCGACGACGCCGTCGAGCGGCCGCGGCGACGACTCGAGCCACAGGCGGTCGTGCTCCCGCACGGCCTGCACCCCGCCGCCGAGGTCGACGCGCCGCGAGCCCACCGGCGAGGCCAGCAGCTCCGCGAGCGCGGGCGGCAGCGTGCGGCGCCCGTCGAGCACGCGCAGCACGTTCTCGCGCGCCGCCGGATGGATCCGCTCGAGCAGCGGCAGGATCTCGTGGCGGATCAGGCCGCGGATCGTGTCCGGGTTCGACGAGTCGGTGCGCCACTCCAGCCCGAGCTCGCGGCAGAACGCCTCCGTCTCCTCTCGCCAGAGGCAGAGCAGCGGCCGGACGACGCCGTCGTCGCGCCGCACCTCGATGCCCTTCGTCGTGCCGCGGGCGGCGAGCCGGTAGAGGACCGTCTCGACCTGATCGGAGAGCGTGTGGCCGGTCGCGCGCAGCCGATCCGCGTGGAACGAGTAGCGGACGTCGCGCAGCTCGGCCTCCGTCGAGCACCGCGCGGCGGCCTGGACGATCTCGGCGCCGAACCGTTCGGCGCACCACTCGGCATCCGCGTCCGACTCGGCGCCGCGCAGGCCGTGGTCGACGTGCAGCGCGGAGACGCGGTAGCCGAGCCCGGCGAGCGCGTGGTACAGGCAGGTCGAGTCCGCGCCGCCGGAGACGAGGCACAGCACCTCCCCTCCGGGCGCGACCAGGTCGTGCCGACGGATGTGCGACTCGATCCGCGCGAGCAGGTCCAGGAGTGGATTACAGCACGCCCCGGCGACGGGAGGCGAGCCGGTTCGCCCAGTGGGCGGCGGCCTCCCGCGCGAGCCAGCGGCCGACGAAGGCGCCTGCGGCGAGCGCGAGCAGCCGTCTCAGAAGAGCACGCTCCGGTACTCGAGCGCCTTCCGCATCCCGATCCGCTCGTAGAGCCTGATCGCCTCCACGTTCTCGCTGCGCACGAAGAGCGTCACCGTGGGCGTCTTCTCGAGGAGCAGGCGGCAGAGGTCCCGGAGCCCGCGCGACGCGTACCCGAGGCCGCGCGCCTCCGGGTCGGTCCAGACCTGCTGCAGCTGCACCGCCTGCGGCGTCCAGGCGGACGCCTCCGCCTTGAAGAGGACGACGTCGTTCTCGAGCCACAGCCACGAGCGGCCCTCGTCGATCTGCGCGGAGGTGCGCCAGCGAAAGCTGTCGGGGTCGCGCCGCAGCGGATCGATCCCGAGCTCGAGCTCGTGGGCGGCGGCGCACGCGGGGACCAGCCGCCGCAGGTCGCGCGGCGTCGCCGCCCGCAGCCCGGTCTTCCCGGGCGGCGGCGGCTCGTCGATCGTGTAGACCGGCTGGTGCGGGCGGTCCTCGCGCGCGGCGGGGAGCAGGTGCCGGGCGGTATCCCAGACCTCGCCGACCGCGGCCGCCTCGCCGATGATCATGCGCGACCGCGACTGCGCCGCCACGGCCGCGAACGCACCGCAGCCCGAGCCCGACGGCACGAGGTTCGCGCCCGCGTGGCAGAGCGCGGTGAGCGAGCCCGCGGCGTCCGCGATCCCGAAGAACCGGCCGAGGCCGCGGCGCGCGACGTCCTCGAGGAAGACGCGTTCCACCGGGTCCTCGGCGCAGAATGCGAGCACCTGCTCGCGTGTCGGCTCGAACGGGATCACGCACGAATCCTCCTATAGGGTGAGCGCCCATGCCGATCCACGTTCGTGCCGAGCCAGGACAGTACGCGGAGGCCGTCCTGCTCCCGGGCGACCCGCTGCGCGCCAAGTACATCGCGGAGACCTACCTCGAGGACGTCGAGCAGCGGAACGCCGAGCGCGGGCTCCTCGGCTACACCGGCACGTACAAGGGCAAGCCGGTGTCCGTGCAGGGCACCGGCATGGGCTGTCCCGGCGCGACGATCGTCTTCGAGGAGCTCGTCCAGCTCGGGTGCAAGCGGCTGATCCGCGTCGGGACGTGCGGCGGGCTCCAGCCGCACCACGAGCTCGGCGACCTGATCGTCGCGCTCACCGCCGTCCCCGCGGACTCGACGGCGATGCACCTCGTGAACGGCGAGCCGCACTGCCCGACGGCCTCGTGGTCGATCATCCACGGCGCGGTGCACACGGCGAAGGAGATCGGGCAGGAGCTGCACGTCGGCCCGATCGTCTCGAGCGACCTCTTCTACAACCCCGACGACGGGCAGTACGAGCGCTGGTCGAAGCGCGGCGTGCTCGCCGTCGAGATGGAGGCGTCGGCGCTCTTCACCGTCGGTGCCCTCCGCGGCGTCGAGTCGGGCTGCCTGCTCACCGTCAGCGACATCGTGGTCGAGGGCGAGTTCAAGCGCATCTCCGACGACGACCTGCGCGCGGCGGTCGACCGGATGACGAAGATCGCGCTCGACGTCGCGGTCGCCGATTAGCGGCACCGACACCGTCTTCCTCGTCAACCCGGCGTCCGACAACGGCGCGACGGGACGACGCTGGCCGGAGCTCGCCCACCGGGCGGCCCGCCTCGGCCTCGAGGGCGAGACGCGCTTCTCGGACCGGCCGGGCCACCTGATCGAGCTCGCGGCCGAGGCGGCGGACGCGGGCGCGCGGCTCGTCGTCGCGGTCGGCGGCGACGGGACGCTGAACGAGGTGGTGAACGGGGTCGCCGGCCGCGACGTCGACCTCGCCACGATCCCGATCGGCACCGGGATGGACTTCATCCGGACGCACGGGATCGGCCGCCGCTTCGACGACGCCGTCCGCGCGGCGGTGCACGGGACGACCCGCGTGATCGACGCGGGGCGTGTGCACCACCGAACGTGGGAGGGCGCGGAGGCGGTGCGGTGGTTCGCGAACGTCGGCTCCGTGGGGATGAGCGGCGCCGTCGCGCAGCGGGCCAACGGGATGTCGAAGGCGCTCGGCGGGAAGGCGACCTTCTTCTACGCGCTCACCCGCGTCTTCCTCGAGTGGGAGAACACCGAGGTGGTCGTGCGGTTCGACGAGGGCGAGCGACGGGGTCGGATGCACGACGTCGTCGTGGCGAACGGCGTGTGGCACGGCGGGGGCATGAAGCTGGCGCCGGACGCCGAGCCCGACGACGGCCTGTTCGACGTGGTGCTGATCGGCGACGTCTCGAAGCTCGACTTCGTGACGACGGCCCCGAAGATCTACCGGGGCACGCACGTGCACCACCCGAAGGTGGAGGTCGTGCGGAGCGCGCGCGTCGAGGTGGATGCCGAGGAGCACCTCCCGATCGAGGTCGAGGGCGAGCAGGTCGGGACGACGCCGGCCGCGTTCGAGGTCGTGCCGGGCGCGCTGCGCGTGCGCGTCCCTACTCCTTCGTAGCGCCCTTCTTCTTCGCCGACGACGTCGGCTTGCGGCGGGCGGCGGACTCGAGCTTCGCGAGACGCTTCTCGAGCTGCGCGATGCGCTTCTCCATCGCCTCGAGCCCGCGTACGCGCTTCGAGAGGTCGTCGACGCGGTCCTTCAGCTGCATCGCGCCCTGCAGGACGCGCGAGGCGGTCGGGTTGTGCGCGGCCTTGCCGAGCACCTCCTCGCCGAGGGTGGCGAGCTGGGAGAGCGGGTTCCGGGACGGCATGTTCGCTCCTTTCTCGTCTCAGCGGACGCGGCTGACCGTGTAGGTGAGGGCGTAGCACCCGTGCACGTTCGAGGGCGGGCAGGTCGACCCTGCGGTCGATGCGTCGACGACGTGGCGTCCGAGCGCCGCGCCGTGGTGGACGACCGTGATCGCACCGGGGTAGTCGTCGCCGAGCGCGTTCCCGACCTCGTTCGAGCGCGGACAGGGCAGCGTCGGCCGGCCGGGCCCGTCCCAGCCGGGGAGCGCGCCGAAGTCGCACTCGCGGGCGAGCGCGACGAGCGTCCACGATCCCCCGCGGGGCACGGTGAAGTCGACCGTCTGGCCGCCGCGGAAGGTCGAGCCGTCCTTCGCCGCGAGCGTGCCGGGCCAGCGGCCCCAGATCCCGTCGACGCTCCACATGAGCTGCCACTCGCCCGGGGCGGTCGCGATCTGCCCCGGCAGCGTCGACTCGTTCCTCGCGGCGCAGTCGGGCTGCCCGGGCGGGCAGCTCGGGTCCATCGCGCGGCGCACGAGCAGGGTGTCGAAGCGAAGGCGCAGCCGGTCGAGCGCCGGCGGCCGCCGCACGGCCCAGTAGAGCTGCTTCGCGATCACGACGCGCCGGCCGGCCGGGGCGGAGACCGTGAAGCGGAGGTCGCCGCACCCGTCGTTCCCGGGGAAGAAGCGGAGCGGCGGCGCGTTCACGCTGCCGCGGTCGACGAGCCTGAAGTTGCCGGGCGCGCGGTGCTGCGGCAGGCAGAGCGAGAGGTCGTAGGAGCCGTTCACGCTCACCCAGTCGGCGGTCGTGTGCGAGCACGACTTGAACTGGTCGGAGCCCTTCGTCTCGTGCGCGCACTGCGCCTCCCGCCCGGCGGGCGTGGCCTCCGTCGACACGTAGAGGTCGCCTTCGGCCTCCCCGCTCGGAGACGTCGGCGAGAGCCCGCCCGGATGCCGCGCCACCCAGAGCGCGCGGAACGGATGGAACTCGGTCTTCTCTCCTCTCCCCTGGTAGTGGTCGCAGTCCCACACCCAAGAGCCGAGCGCGGTCACCGCGTCACCCGGCTGCGGCCCATGCCCACAGCGGCAGCGACGCAGACTCGCGCTCCATGTGGATCGTGCCCTGCTCCGCCGTCGTGTCGCGCGAGACGCCGGTGAGGAAGTCGTACGCGCGGGCCACGCGCACGTCGACGTTCACGTCGTAGGAGCGGTGGGTGATCGGGTCGTCCGAGCTCGCGATGCGGGACGCGAGCAGCCCCGACGCACCGGCGACCGTGCCCGACACCCACTGCGGCCTCGGCGGCGGCCCCGCCGCCGGGAAGTCGCGGTCGTTCACGAACACCCAGTTCGACGCGAACCCCGTGTAGATCTTCGTCGTGTCGCGCTGGCAGCCGTCGGCGACCGCCTGCACGTTCGGGTCGGGCTTCACGTCCGCCAGTCGCCACGCCGCCGCGCCACCGGCGAAGACGAGGAGCGAGAGGACGACGAGTGCGCGTCTCACGCCTCGATCACCACCGGCGTGCCGGCGACGGCCACGCGGAAGAGGCGCTCGAGGGTCGCATTCGGGAGCCGGATGCAGCCGTTCGAGACGGCGCGGCCGATCGACCACGGCTCGTTCGTGCCGTGGATCGCGACCGGGCCGCCCTGCGTCCAGCCGGTGAGCACGTTCGAGAAGGCGCTGATGCCGATCGCAGCGGGGCCGAACGGGCCGCCGGGATCCTCCGGGAGGAGCCGCTGGTTCACGTAGAACCGGCCCGTCGGCGTCGGGGTCGACGGCGAGCCGACGGCGACGGTTGCCGACCACGCCCGCCGTCCCCTGCGATAGAGCGTGAGCCGCCGCGCCGAGAGGTCGACCACGATCCGCGCGTCGATGCGGTGCAGACGCACCGCGCCCGCCCGCACCCAGCCGACGGCGCCGTTCGGGCGCAGGGGCAGCTGCACGCGGTACCAGCGCGGCCGGCAGTCCCCTGCGAGCGCCACGCCGATCGCCCGGAAGACAGTCGGGTAGTCGTTGACGTTCACGGCGCCGAAACGGGCGACCACGCGGCCGCCGGGGCGGCGATAGGCGACGGCGCCGGCGGGCGCCACGGCCGCGTAGGCGAAGCGGGCGCCGTCGAGCGACCGCGTCGCGCCGGAGAGACAGCGTCGCGGCGCCGGCGCGGCCGCCCGCTCCTGCGTCGTCGCGGCCGGAGGCGCCGCGGAGCGCTGCACCCCGCAGCCGGCGGCCGCGACCGCCGCGGCGGCGACGAGCACGGCCACCCGCGTCTCTACGCTGGTGGTCCCGCTCCACCGGCCTCCGCTCATCCGATGATCATCGCGCACCTGGACCTCGATGCGTTCTTCGCCGCCGTCGAGGAGCTCGAAAACCCGGAGCTGCGCTCGAAGCCGCTCGTCGTCGGCGGCGATCCGCACGGACGGGGCGTCGTCGCAACCGCGAACTACGTCGCCCGCCGCTTCGGGATCCACTCCGCGATGTCTGCCGCCGAGGCGCTGCGCCGCTGCCCGCAGGCAGTGTTCGTGCGGCCGCGGCACGCGCTCTACCGCGACTACTCGCGGGAAGTCTGGTCGCTCGTGCGCGAGATCGTCCCGACGGTCGAGCAGGCCGGGATCGACGAGGGCTACCTCGACCTCGGCGAGGTCGCGCCCGCCTTCGACGACGCCCGCGCGCTCGCCGAGGCCGTCCAGGCGGTGGTGCGCGCGCGCACCCGGCTCTCGTGCTCCCTCGGCGTGGCGACGTCGAAGGTCGTCGCGAAGGTCGCGTCCGACCGCCGCAAGCCCGGAGGGCTCACCGCCGTCCGCCCGGGCCGCGAGGGCGCGTTCCTCGCCCCCTTCCCGATCCGCCTCCTCCCTGGCGTCGGGCCCCGCGCCGAGGAGCGGCTGCACGCGGCCGGAATCGAGACGATCGGGCAGCTCGCCGCGCTCGCCGACGCGGAGCTCGCCGGCGTCGTGCGCGGAAAGGTCGGCCGGGAGCTGCGCGACCGGGCCCGCGGCATCGACCCGCGCCCGCTCGAGGTCTCCGTGGAGCGGATCTCGATCTCGCAGGAGGAGACGTTCCCGCGGGACATCGGCGACCCCGAGCGTCTGCACGACGAGCTGCGCCGGATGAGCGACAAGCTCGCCGACCTCCTGCGCGCACGCGGCCAGGTCGCCCGGACGGTGACGACGAAGGTGCGGTATCCGGACTTCTCGATCCGGACGCGCTCGACGTCGCTCGCCGTCGGCACGGACGAGGCGGCACGGATCGGCGACCTCGCGTGCGGGTTGCTCGACCGGGCGCTGCGCGACCGGCCCGGGCCGCTCCGACTCGTCGGGGTCGGCGTGTCCGGCCTCGAGGAGCATGTGCAACTTTCCCTCACCTCCGTCGTCTGAATCGATGACGACGGGGAGGCAGGAGAATCACTCGATCGAGGGAATCGCCCGCCGTAGTGCTCCCTACAGTGAGATGAGATGAGCAAGCGGCAGCCCATCAAGGTTCACGAGCATGTGGCCAAGCGTGTTCACGTCGTGCTCCAGCGTGCGGGCGTCCCGTACGAGGTCGAGCAGCAGGTCTGTGCGGACTGCGCGCGCGTCCTCGACGAGAAGCCCGTGAAGCGCGCGACCGCCTAGGTCCGGAGCTCGCCCGGGGCGCCCGCCGGCACGGCCGGCCGTCGTGGCGCGACCGCGTCGAGCCGCTCGTATCCCGCGCCGAGGGCGGGGCGCGGGTCCTCGTCGCCGGCGTTCGGCCAGAGCGCGCACGCCCGTTCCGCCTGCGCCGCGATCGTCAGCGACGGGTTGACGCCGAGGTTGGCGCCGACGGCGCTCCCGTCGAGGACGTGCAGGCCGGGCGCGTCGAGCACGCGGTGGTAGCGGTCGACGACCGTCCCGACGCAGGCGCCGCCGAGGATGTGCGCGGTCGTCGGGGTGCCGAGCACGACCTCGTTGATCGAGCTGCCCGCGTCGCCGCCGATCAGCTCGGCCGCGATCCGGGCCGCCTCGTTCGCCACCGGGATGCGCGCCGGGACGTCGGAGTCGAGCGTCGTCAGCCGGCCCCGCCGCGTAGGCCGCACACGGAGCGCGTTGTCGCGCGTCTGCATGACGAGCAGGATCACCGTGCGCTCGGCCCAGCGCCGCAGCCAGAGGCTCCGCGCGAACGCGCCCGGGTGCCGCGCGGCCGCCGCCGCCCAGCGGGCAGGGCCCGCCTCGTCGACGAGGATCGTCCCCAGGAGGCCCATGAGGCTCGAGCCGCGCCCGTAGCGCACGGGCTGGATCTGCGTGTGCTCGTCGGCGCGGATCATGGAGGTGATGGCGACGCCGCGGGAGTAGTCGACGCGGGCGCGGCGCGCCGTCGCCCCGACGATCACCTCGCTGTTCGTGCGGACGCCGTCGCCGACGCGGGGGCCGCCGAGCCCCGAGCGGAACAGGATCGCGAGCGTCCCCAGGACGCCGGCCGCGAGCACCACCTCGCGCGCCCTGACGGTTCCGCGACGTGTCTCCACGAGCCATGTCGTGGGGCCAGTCCCCAGGACACGGCCCTCGCGGACGAGTCGCGTCACCCTGGTCTCGGCATGCACCTCCGCGCCGCCCCGCTCGGCGAGCCACAGGTAGTTGCGGTCGAGCGAGTTCTTGGCGCCGCGGCGGCAGCCGGTCATGCACGCGCCGCGCAGGTCGCACCCGGTCCTCGCCGGCCCCGCGCCGCCGAAGTACGGGTCGACGCCGTCCTCGCCGAACCAGACGCCCACGGGAGTGTGCTCGAAGGTCTCCGCCACGCCGAGCCGCGCCGCCACGCCGCGCATCACCTCGTCGGACGGCGTGTCGCCCGGGAAACGCGTGACGCCGAGCATCCGCCGCGCCTGCCCGTACCAGGGCGCGAGCTCGCTCGCCCACTCCGGGTCGCGCCAGACCGAGGGCGGCGGCTCGTAGAGCGTGTTCGCGTAGACGAGCGAACCCCCGCCGACGCCGGCGCCGGAGAGGACGAGCACGTCGCGCAGCGGCGTCACCCGCTGGATCCCCCGGCAGCCGAGCCGCGGCGCCCACAGGTAGTCGCGCACGCGCCAGCTCGTCCGCGGGAAATCCTCCGGCTCGAAACGGCGCCCCTCCTCGAGCACCGCCACCCGGTAGCCCTTCTCCGTCAGCCGCAGCGCGGCGACGGCGCCGCCGAAGCCGCTGCCTACGACGACAACGTCGTACTCACGCACGAGAGCACCTCCCCGGCCGAGCCGTGGACGACGAGATCCGCGACGTCGTCGAACGACGTCGAGTCGCGGTTGACGATCGCGAGCCGGCCGCCGTGGGCGAGCGTCTCGTCCGGGAGCCCCGCCACGGGCCACACCTCGAGCGAGGAGCCGACGACGAGCAGCAGCCCGGCGCCGCGCGCAAGCTCCGTCGCCCGCTCGATCGCCCCGGCCGGGAGCAGCTCGCCGAACATGACGACACCCGGCTTCAGGACGGCGGCGCAGTCCGCGCAGCGGGGCAGCGGCAGCAGCGGCCGGACGTCCGGCTCGCGCCGGCCGCACGCGAGGCACACGCCGGTCCCGACCGTGCCGTGCACCTCGACGACGTCGCGCGAGCCGGCGGCGGCATGGAGACGGTCGACGTTCTGCGTCACGATCGCATGCACGAGCCCCTGCGCCTCGAGCGCGGCGAGCGCCTCGTGCGCGGCGTTCGGCCGCGCGTCGCGGAGGACGTCGAGCCGCAGCGCGTAGAACTCCCACACGCGCTCCGGGTCCCTGCGGAAGGCGTCGATCGACGCCACCTCGTACGGGTCGAAGCGCTGCCAGATGCCGTCCGCGCTGCGGAAGTCCGGGATCCCGCTCTCGGTCGACACGCCGGCGCCCGTCAGCGCCACGCACGGCCCGTTCGAGCGAATGAGTTCTGCGAGCATGACGGCCTCGTGCACGGATTCAGTTTCTCAGCGCCGATCAGGGTCCGCTTCGCGGAGACCGATGCGCAGGGCATCGCGCACAACGCGAACTACGCAGTCTGGTTCGAGGTCGCGCGCGTCGAGTACCTCGAGCGGCACGCCGGCGGCTACCAGCGGCTGCGCGACCTCGGCCTCGAGGCCGTCGTGCTCGAGACACACGTCCGCTACCTCCGGCCGGCCCGGTTCGACGACCGCCTGCTCGTGCACGCCCGCTGCCTGGACGTGCGGGGGGCGAGGTTTCGTTACGAGTACGCCGTCGAGCGCGACGGCAGCCTGATCGCCGACGGCTGGACGCTGCACGCGACGGTCGCGGCCGGGACGATGCGGCCGACGCGCGTGCCGGATTGGCTGCGCGACGCGATCGCTAATGCGGAGCGGTCGGCGCCTGCTCCGGGGCCGTCGCCGCCGGCTTCTGCTTCGGCTTCGGCTTCTTCTTCGGCCCGACGCGGATGATCTTCGGCTCGGCGCGGTAGCTCGAGGACCAGGTCGCGTCCGAGAGCAGCTTTCCGTCCGCCGAGTACACCTTCCGTTCGACCGACGTCGCCTGCGCCGGCACACCGGGGTCGTCGACCACGACCTGGCCCGGCTTCAGCGTCGCGTCCACGGTCTTCTCGACCGGAGGGGCGGCGACGACCCGCAGCGGCGCGGTGACGCTCTCGACGCGCCGGTGCTGCGGCGTCCCGTAGAGGCCGACCGTGAGCGACGACGAGCCGACGAACGTCCGGAGCAGCAGCCAGTGGCCGGTGTCGTTCACGAACTTGAGGTCGACGTCCGGGTAGTCGACGGTCGCGTCACGGCCGAGCGGGTAGTGCGAGATGTAGAGGGCGTGGTTCGTGCGCGAGGTGATCGGCAGGCCGGCCTCGTACGCGGCATTGAAGACCGTCGTCGACACCTGGCACACGCCGCCCCCGAGGCCCGTCTGGAGCTCGCCGTTGATGATCACCGGCGCCTCGAGGAACCCCTTCGCTGCACTCCGCTCGCCCGTCGTGCCGTTGAACGAGAAGGTCGCGCCCGGCGCGATGAGCTTGTCGTCGACGAGGTGCGCGACGAGCTGCACGTTGTGGACCCGGTTGGCGTCGCCGCCGTAGAACGTCTCGTAGGTCGCCACCGTGCCGGTGATGCCCATCCGCTGGGCCGCCTCGGTCGTCAGCTTCGGCTGCGAGGCGGAGAGCGGCAGCACGGCGGCGCGGGCCACGCCGCGCTTCGCTGCGGCGAGGACGCGGCGCGCGGCAACGGGGACGTCGAGCGCGAGGCCCGGCTGGGCCGGCACGACGTGGACGGAGCCGCCCGCCGAAACGGCGAAGCGCGCGTCCCGCGCCGGCTCCGCGACGGTCCGGCCGAGGCGGGCGAAGTACGTGTCGGCCTCGGGACCGGCGAGCCGCAGCGTCGAGAGATCGAGCATCTTCGCGAGCCGCCAGCGCGGCAGCCGGAAGCGCGTCGGCCCCGCGACGAGCGTCACGGGCGCGGAGACGATGCGCGCGGCCGTGCGCTGGGCGGCCGTCAGGGACGCGACGGTCGCGGCCGGCGGGTCGCGCCGCACGGGCAGGAGGACGGGCGTCCGCGAGAACGAGGCGAGCGCGCGCACGATCGCCTCCCGCGCGCCGGCACGATCGAGTGTGAGGCCGGTCGACCCGGCCGCGATCGTGATGTGGAGGCCGCGACGGACGAGACGCGCATCCCGGTGCGGCGTGTCGATCCTCCGTGCGAGCAGCCCGAGCTCGTAGGCGACGGCGGCGTCGTAGGCGCGGATCGCCGGCGCGATGTCGGCCGGGAACAGCTCCAGCTCGAGGCGCCGGTAGCCGCGGACGAGCCGGAAGCCGCCGCCCTGGCGCTCGGCCGCACGCACGGCGCCCGCCCAGTCGACGGCGACGCCCAGCGTCCTCGGCGCGATCCGGAAGCGGCGGCCGCCTGCGAGGAAGGTGACCGGCACGCGCTCGAGGCGCGCCGCACGGCGCTCGAGGAGGCGCTGCGCCGCCGCCGGCGTGAGTCCGCCGACGTCGATCCCCTGGATGCGGGTGCCGCTCGCGAGGCGGTCGGGAGAGCCGGCGTAGAAGAGCGGCACGACGACCGCCACGGCGACGACGGCGAGCGCCGTCCCGACCGCGAAGCGGCCAAAAGAGCGCGAGCGGGCGATCTGGCGGCGCGAGCGGACCGCCGGGGAAGAGGCAGCCACGGCGCCCGCATGGTAGCCGCGTCAGAAGACGAAGAGCTCGACGCCGCCCGAGACGTTCAGCTCGATGCCGGTGACGTAGCCGGCGAGGTCGGAGCAGAGGAACGCGATCGCGTTCGCGATGTCCTGCGGCTCTCCGGGGCGCTTGAAGACGGTCCGGTTCGCGATCCGCTCGTTCATCGCGGGGTTCGCCATGTGGAACGCCTCCGTGCCGATGATCCCCGGAACGATCGCGTTCGCGGTGATGCCGTGCCGGCCGCCCTCCATCGCGAGCGTCTTCGTGAGGCCGATGATCCCCGCCTTCGTCGTCGAGTACGACGCCTGGCCGAACCCGCCGAGCGTCCCCGCGACGGAGGCCATGTTCACGATGCGGCCCCACGCGCGCTCGCGCATGTGCGGCCAGACGGCCTGCGAGCAGTTGAAGGCACCGGTCAGGTTGACCCGCAGGTCGCGCTCCCAGAGCTCTGGGCGCTGGTCTCCGAACTGGCCGACGTGGTCGAGCGTGCCCGCGTTGTTGACGAGGATGTCCACGGAGCCGAGCTCGTCGACCGTCCGCGCCACCGCCGCGGCCACCTGCTCGCGATCCGTGACGTCGCAGCGCAGCGCGAGCGCTCGCCTGCCGAGCCCGCGGATCTCCTCGGCCGTCGACTCGGTGTGCACGAGCCCCTGCGTCCGCGCCACCTGCGCGAGCGGGCCGTACGCGTCGGTCTCCTCGGACAGCTCGGACTCGACGAGCAGGTCGGCGATCACGACGTCCGCGCCTGCGCGCGCGAGCGTCAGCGCGTCAGCGCGGCCGAGACCGCGCGAGCCGCCCGTGACGAACGCAACGCTGCCGGAGAGGTCGATCTCGAGACTCACGGGGCGAGCCTAACCGCGCGGGATGAAGATCTCCTTCGCGATCACGAGCCGCTGGATCTGCGAGGTGCCCTCGTAGATCTGGAACAGCTTCGCGTCGCGCATCAGCTTCTCGACCGGGTACTCCTTCATGTAGCCGTAGCCGCCGAAGACCTGGACGGCATCGGTCGTCACCTTCATCGCCGTGTCGGCGGCGAACCGCTTCGCGAACGACGAGTACAGGGTCGCGCGCTCGCCCCGGTCGAGCAGCCACGCTGCCTGCCACGTGAGGAGGCGGGAAGCCTCGATCTCCGTCGCCATGTCGGCGATCATGAAGTTGACGCCCTGGTGCATCGCGATCGGCATGTCGAACGTGACGCGCTCCTTCGCGTACTCGACGGACAGCTCGTAGGCCGCCTGCGCGACGCCCACGGCGCCGATCGCGGTCCCGGGCCGCGTGAAGTCGAGCGTCTGCATCGCGATCTTGAAGCCCTGGCCCTCCTCGCCGATGCGGTTCGCCGCGGGGACGACGACGTCCTGGAGCGCGAACGCGGAGGTGTCCGTCGCGCGCTGCCCCATCTTGTCGAGGTGCTGCTCGATCGTCACGCCGGGCGTGTCCATCGGGACGATGAAGGCCGAGATGCCGCGGTGGCCCTTCGACGGGTCCGTCTTTGCGAAGACGACCGTCCAGGCCGCGTAGCCAGCATTGGTGATGAACGTCTTCGAGCCGTTCAGGACGTACTCGTCGCCCTTGCGCATCGCGGTGGTCTTCATCCGGGCCACGTCCGAGCCCGCGTCGGGCTCCGAGAGCCCGAACGAGCAGAGGATCGGCTCCTCGAGGAGCGGCGGCAGCCACGCCGCCTTCTGCTCGTCGCTGCCGGCGATGATCACGGGCCCCGCGCCGAGGCCGTTGGCGCCGATCGACGTGCCGATGCCGGAGCAGCCCCAGTTGAGCTCCTCGCCCACGAGCATGCCGTCGAACGCGTTCAGGCCCGCGCCGCCGTGCTCTGCCGGCACGTGGAGGTTCATCAGGCCGACCTCGTGGGCCTTCGCGATCACCTCGACCGGGTGCCGCATCGCGACGTCGTGCTCGGCCGCGACCGGGCGGATCTCCTTCGCCGCGAACTCGCGCGCGAGCGCGCGCAGCTCCTTCTGCTCATCCGTGAGGGCGAACGAGACGCCCCCGACGGCCTGCTCGACCGTGGCCATGTGAACGACGCTCCCGGGAGAAGTTGATTGACGAGTCAGTCAAGAAGCGTAGCGGCGTTTCCGGGTGCAGGCAACGGGCGCCGTGGTACGAGTGTCCCCGTGGGGAAGCTCTACGACGGCATCGACCCGAAGCTCGCGGCGTGGATCGGCCGCCAGCGGCTCTTCTTCGTGGGCACCGCCCCCGCCTCCGGCGGCCACGTGAACGTGTCGCCGAAGGGTCCGATCGAGTCCCTCCGGATCCTGGGCCCCCGAACGGTCGAGTACGACGACCACGTCGGCAGCGGCGCCGAGACGGCCGCGCACCTGCGCGAGAACGGGCGGATCTGCGTGATGCTCTGCGCCTTCGAGGGGCCCCCGCGGATCGTCCGGCTCCACGGCCGCGGCGAGGTGATCCCGGCACCCGATCCCGGGGGCGGCGTCCGGGCCGTCGTGCGGGTGCAGGTCGAGCGGATCAGCGACTCCTGCGGCTACGGCGTCCCGCTGATGGACTTCGCCGGCGAGCGGACGCAGCGGACGGCGTGGCTCGAGAAGAAGGGCGAGGACGGCGTGCGCGCCTACGTCGTCGACCGGAACGCCGCGTCGATCGACGGGCTGCCGGCGTTCGACCAGCGCTCCACGTAGGCCGCGAGTCGCGTCGCCTGCAGCTCGGGGTTGAAGAGCCGCCGCGTATTCGCGACGATCCAGAGCCAGTTCCCCCGGTTCGAGGCGACGTCCGCGTCGAGCAGGAGCTCCTCGAAGTGCGCCGCGCCGAGCCGCCAGTCGATCCCGCAGGCGTGGACCAGGTACTGGGCGCACACCATCCGGACGCGGTTCGGCATCCAGCCCTCCTCCCGCAGCTGACGCATCCCGGCGTCGACGAGCGCGACACCGGTGCGGCCGTCGCGCCACGCGTCGAACCGGTCGTCCTCGCTTCGCGGCGCGCCCAGCCGGAAACGGCGCGGCTCGTTGAAGAGCAGCTGCGCGTAGAAGTCGCGCCACGCGAGCTCGCGCACCCACTCCGGCTTGTGCGCCCCGCGGATGACGCACTCGAGCGCCGAGACCGCGCCGAAGTGGAGGTACGGGCCGAGTCGCGACTGCAACCGCGCCGGGCTCGCGAGCCAGGCCTCGAGCGCACGCTGCGCCTCCGTCGTCGGACCGTCGACCGGCGGCTGCTCGAGTGCACGCCTCGGCACCTCGAGCCAGCGCCGGTAGTAGGGCGTGAAGACGCGGTACGGCTTCAGCTCGTCGAGCGGGACGACGGTCGTGGACGGGTGGAGCCGCAGGTCGAAGCGCTCGGCCAGCCGCCGCTGCCGCCGCCGCGCGTACGGGCTCGCGTCCTCCGCGCAGTGGACGACCACGGGCTCGAAGCGGCCGACCGCGTCGACGTAGTCGCCCTCGACGACCGTCAGCCCCGGAATCCCGGCGAGGAGGCGCTCGAGGAACGCGAGCCGCCTGCGCGGCGCGGCGAAGGCAGGGTCGCGGACGAACAGCCGGACAACGCGGTGGGACGTCCTGTGGGCTTCCGCGAGCGCCGGGTTGTCGTGGACGCGGAGATCGCGCGTGAAGAGGACGACGGCTGTGCCCACGAGCGCTAGTGTTGCCGACGTGGACTTCGAGCTCAGCGACGAGCAGCGCCTGATCCAGGAGACCGTCCGCGCCTTCGTGGACGAGCGCGTCCTGCCCGTCGCGATCCAGAACGACATCGACCACAAGCTCGACCTGGAGCTGATCGAGGGCATGGCCGAGCTCGGGATCCTCGGCATCGTGATCCCCGAGGAGTACGGCGGTGCGGGCCTCGACTTCGTCGCCGAGGCGCTCTCGTGCGAGGAGATCGAGCGCGGCGAGGCGGCGTTCCGGACGCTCATCTCGGTGCACGTCGGCCTCAACTCGCTCTCGCTGCTCAAGTACGGGACCGAGGAGCAGAAGCAGCGCTGGCTCACGCCGCAGGCGAAGGGCGAAAAGCTCGCCTGCTTCGGCCTCACCGAGCCGGGCGCCGGCTCGGACGTCGCCTCGATGCGCTCGACGGCGCGGCGCGAGGGCGACGTCTACGTGCTCAACGGCCAGAAGAACTGGATCTCGTACGCGTCGGTCGCGGATCACGCCCTCGTCTTCGCGAAGACCGATCCCGCCGCCGGGCACAAGGGGATCAGCGCGTTCGTGCTCGAGAAGGGCATGAAGGGCTTCAGCGCCGCCGACACCGAGCACAAGCTCGGCGTCTGGGCAGGGTCGACGGGCGAGCTCTTCTTCGAGGACGTCGAGGTTCCGGCCGAGAACCTGATCGGCGAGGAGGGCCAGGGCTTCGAGATCGCGATGCACTCCCTCGACCAGGGACGGTTCACGGTCGCGGCCGGCGCATGCGGCGTCGTGCGGGCGTGCCTGGAGCGGTCGGTCGAGTACGCGCGCGAGCGCGAGACGTTCGGGCAGCCGATCGGCAAGTACCAGTTCGTCCAGGACATGATCGCGAAGATGGTGCTCGGCTACGAGACGTCGAAGCTGCTCGTCATGCAGGCCGCGTGGATGAAGAACCAGGGGAGGCGGAACACGCGCGAGACGTCGCTCGCGAAGTGGCACGCGACCGAGTCGGCGTTCGAGGCCGCGCACCTCGCGATCCAGGTGTTCGGCTCGTACGGCTACTCCGCCGAGTACGGGATCGAGCGGTACTTCCGGAACGCGCGCGCGCCGATCATCTACGAGGGCACGACGCAGATCCACAAGATGATGCAGGCCGAGCACGCGCTCGGGTACCGGCGCCTGAACGGACGGGGCGGCGACGTCTCCCCCATCTGCTCGTGGGCGCCGGCACTCTCGCCCGTGCACGCGTAGCTCCCCCTCGTAGATCTCGCCGCCGCGCCAGGGCCAGTCCTCGATGCCGATCCGCGCGGCGTTTGCGAGCACGTACGCGCACGCGTTCACGAAGTGCTCGTCGGCGTCGATCACGTAGGCGTCGAAGCGCCCTTGGAAGAGGTGGCCGACCCGGTCGTGGCGCTCGTTGAAGCCCTGCGCGTAGCGGAAGTTCAGGAGGTGCATGCCGCGCGAGAGACGTTCGAGCTCGGTCGTGACGACGAGGTGGAAGTGGTTCTCCATCAGGCACCAGGCGAGGAGCTGCCAGCCGAAGCGGCGGGTCGCGACGCGCAGGAGCGTCACCCAGCGGCGCCGGTCGTGGTCGTCGAGGAAGATCGCGCGGCGCTCGACGCCGCGGCTCGTGACGTGGTACGCGCCGAACTCGGGCAGTGTCGACCGCGGGATCCGGGCCACGCGCCGAGGGTACGCAGCAATCCCGGCGCGCGCATCGGACCGCACGGCCCCGTCCGGGCCGGCCGCGTCCGGGGACAGTCCCCACGACATGGCCGCCCGGGCCGCGTCCGGGGACAGTCCCCACGACATGGCCGCTCAAGCCGTGTCCCGGGGACTGGCCCCGGACACGGCGCTTCCGGACACGGCGCCTTCGGCTAGGTCTCGCCGTCGAAGTAGTCGACCGCGTCCGCGAGCCTGAAGAGCTTCCCGGGCGGCCACGCGCCGACCTTCTCCGAGTCCGGATAGACCGAGGTGTGCGGGTGCATGTGATTCGACCAGATGAGGATCCGCGCCGGCTCGCCGCTCCGGTTCGTCACCTTGTGCGCACCCTCCTCGCCGGCCGGGCAGAACGCGCAGTCCCACGGCCCGAGCTCCCGCTCCCCCTCGGGCGTGCGCAGCGTCGGCCGCCCGACGAGGACGACGATCCACTCCTCCTCCCCGCTCTCCCAGTGGTACGGGCAGACGCTCTGCCCCGGCGGCAGCTCGAAGACGTTCAGGGCGAGCTTCTCCGCGCCGAGGAGCGGCGCCGTGCGGAGGTAGCCACACGCGTACCCGGGCGGGTCGTCGGCGTCGTGCTGGAGCTGCGCGTCGAAGAGGTTCACGCCTCGCCGTCCCAGTAGCCGATCTCCTCCGCCAGCCGGCCTCGGTGGCTGAAGCCCTTCGTCCGGACGACGAAGTTGCCGCTGTCGGGATACACGGCGCCGTCGCCCGTCTCGGCGACGTTCGACGGCATCGCGAAGCGGGCAGTCTCGGTGCCGTCGTTCCGCACCGCGTGCGCGCCGGCTGCGCCCGGCGGAAACACCGCGACGTCGCCCGCACGCAGGACGCGCTCGCCCTCGGGCGTCCGCAGCGTCACCTCGCCTGCGATCACGATCAGCCACTCCTCCTCGACGAGCTCGAAGTGGTACGGCCAGGTTGCCTGGCCGGGCTCGACCTCGTAGATCGTCATCCCCGTCCGCTGCGCGCCCAGCTCCCCGCCGAGCGACCGGAGCAGGAACCGATGCCCGTCCGGCACAGGCTCGCGCGGCGGCGACAGCTCGAGCGACATGAGGTTGAGCACGCGCCCGCTCACGCCGCGAGCCCGGCGTGCGTAACGTCGACCACCGTCGCGACCGCACGCTCGACGTCCTCGTCCTCGCCCGGCAGCTGCCCGAGCACCCAGCCGGTGAGGATCTCCTCGAGCGAGCCGTAGACGATCCACGCAGCGAGCTGCGGATCGCAGTCCGCGCGCACCTCGCCCCGCTCGCGCGCCGCCTCGATCATGCGCTGGAGCGCGAGGAAGACGGCGCGGATCTCGTCGACGCGCTCGCCGACGTCCGGGCTGCGCGCGATCTCGCGGACGAGGACGCGGATCAGCTCCGGCGTCAGGAGCCACGAGCCGAGGTAGATGCGGGCGAAGCGCCGCAGCTGCTCGCGCAGCGGCGCGCCGGAGTGCTCGATCCGGTCCGTGTCGGCGACGAGCTGCGTCCACGTCTCCCGGAAGATCGTCTCCAGCACCTCCTCCTTCGACCGGAAGTAGTGGTAGAGCAGCCCGTGCGCGACGCCCGCCTCCTCGGCGATGTCGCCCACACGAGAGGCGTGGAATCCCTTGCGAGCGAAGACGCGCGCCGCCGCGTCGAGCAGCTCCCTGCGCCGGTCGCTCACCCGCTCCCCCACAGAACGAGCAGGATAATCGGCTGGCCGTGCCTGCGCTCACCGGGATCACCGTCGTCGACTTCACGCGGCAGCTGCCGGGGCCGTTCGCGAGCCGCGAGCTGCTCCGCCTCGGCGCACGCGTCGTGAAGGTCGAGCCGCCTGAGGGCGACCCAATGCCCGAGGGGTGGTACCGGGCGCTGAACGACGGCAAGGAGATCGTCGTGTGGGACGCCCGCAGCGAGCCGCCGCCCGCCGTCGCAGCCGGAGCCGACGTCGTCCTCGAGGGGTTCCGTCCCGGCGTCTTCGAGCGCCTCGGCGTCGAGCTCGCGCCGGCGGCCGTCCTGTGCTCGATCACGGGCCACGGCGCCGCCGGCCCGCGCGCGGGGGAGGCGGGCCACGACCTCAACTACCTTGGCTACGCCGGCGTGCTCGCCGACACGGCGCCCGCGCTGCCGCCGGTGCAGGTCGCCGACCTCGCCGCCGGCGCGCAGGCCGCAGTCGTCGAGGTGCTCGCCGCACTCCTCGAGCGGCAGCGCACCGGCGCCGGCGCGCGGATCGTGGTCTCGATGACGCACAACGCGCACCGCCTCGCCGCGCACCGCCTCGCGGGCGAGCCCGTGCCCCGGCTCCTCACGGGCGGCGTCGCCTGCTACCGGATCTACGAGACCGCCGACGGCCGCCACCTGACCGTCGCCGCGCTGGAGCCGAAGTTCTGGCGCAGGCTCTGCGAGCTCCTCGACCGCGCCGACCTCGTCGACCGCGCCTACGAGCCGGAGCTGCCCGCTCTCGCCGAGCTCTTCCGCTCGCGCACGCTCGCGGAGTGGCGTGCGCTCCTCGAGGGCAAGGACACGTGCGTGGGCCCGGTGCTGACACTCGACGAGGCGGCCGCCGAGCTCGCGTGAACGCGCTCGCCGCTCTCGCGTTCGCGCTCGCAGGGATCCACGTCGGGGCCGCCCGCGTGCTGCCGGTCGGCTATGCCCCGGCGTGGAGCCCCGACGGCGCACGCCTCGCCTACGTCACCCGCGGCGACCTCTGGGTCGACGACGCAGACGGGACGCACCGCGCGCTCCTCGTGAAGGGCGCCGACCAGCCCGCGTGGTCGCCGAACGGCCGCCGGCTCGCGTTCGTGCGCAAGGGCTTCGTCTGGACCCTGCGCGCCGACGGGCAGGACGAGCGACGCCTCGCGCGCGGCGCGCATCCCGCGTGGTCGCCGGACGGACGCCGGATCGCCTTCGACCGGGACGGCGAGGTCGTGACCGTGCGCTGGTACGGGGGCGGCACCCGCCTCGCCGGAGAGGGAGAGGACCCCGCGTACGCCGCGGACGGCCGGCTCGCCGTCGTCCGTGACGGCTCGATCGTCGCCGGCGGGCGCCTGATCGGCGAGGGGACGTCGCCGGCCTGGTCGCCGGGCGGGCGGGTGGCGTACGTGCGCGACAACGTCATCTACGTGGACGGCAAGGCCGTGCATCGAGGCGCGCAGCCGGCCTGGCGCCCGCCGCGGCGCGCGCAGGAGCTCCTCCCCGACTTCGACCAGCGCCCGCCGTCCGACCTGACGTTCCAGCGCAGCGGCAGCCGGTGGCTGCTCGGCTTCACCTCGCTCGTCGACAACGTCGGGCTCGGGCCCTCCGAGCTCGTCGGCGTGCGCCGGCCCGGCAGCCCGCGCATGGTCGGCACGCAGCGGGTGCGGCTCGCGAACGGCAAGGTGCGCACCTACCGCGACGTCGCGCAGTTCCGCTACACGAACTCGCCGCCGCACCACCACTGGCACCTGATGCGGTTCGACTCGTTCGAGCTGCGCACACTGGACGGGCGCACGCTCGTGCGCGACCGCAAGAGCGGCTTCTGCCTCGCCGACCACTGGGGCGCTGCGCCCGGCCGCTGGCCGGGGCGGCAACCGCACTACCTCGGCGACTGCGAGCAGTACCGCCCCGACGCCACGCACGTCCTCATGGGCACGACGCCGGGCTACACCGACCGCTACCCCGCGTTCTTCCACGGCCAGAACGTCGACGTCACGGGCGTCCCGGCCGGCACCTACGACCTGCTGCACCGCGTCAACGCGTCGATGCTGCTGCGGGAGCTGCGCTACGACAACGACGCAGCATCCGTGCGGATCCGCCTGACGTGGCGGATGGGCTACCCGAGCGTGCGCGTCCTGCGCGCGTGCCCGGCGACCGCGACCTGCTGAAGGCGTCCCTGGGCGTGCCACGCGCCGAGCGCGAGCACGAACGCCGCGCCGGCGGCGATCGTCAGCGCCTGCGCGGCGATGCCGAAGGCGACCGCGTCCTCGGCGTGGATCCCGGCGGCTGCGAGGATCGCCGCCCCCGCCCCCGCCTGCACGGCGGCGCCCGCGGGAGCGACCGGCAGGACCGCCGACGCGGAGGACGCGCACACGAACGCGAGCGCGAGCGCGAAGTTCGTCCCGAAGCCGAGCGCCGCGAGCAGCACGTACACCGCGACCGTGCGCAGCACCCATGAGGCTGCGACGCCGACCCAGGCGCGGGCCGCCTCGCGCGGCTCCGTCGCATTGTCGCGCACGAAGTGCGCGATGCGGAAACGCGAGAGGCGCCGGACGCGCGCGAGCCGCGGCAGCGCGAGCACGACGCCCGCGGCACCGACTCCCGCGGCGGCGACGATGATCAGGCCGGCGCGCAGCCACCCGCCGACGTCCGTCACGCCCGCAGCGACCGACGCGAGCGGTGTCAGCGCGGCGCTGTCCAGGAGGCCGAGCAGGAAGAGCGAGAGCGCGACCGCGCCGATCGAGGCCCGCCGGCGGCGGCAGCGCCGCACGACGGCGACCCGGATCACCTCGTCGCACCGCCCCGGCAGGGCGATTCCGCCCACCGAGGCGGCGCCACCGGCGGCGGCGAGCGTCAGCACCGCCGGCCGCTGCCCGTCGCGGAACAGGTACCGCCAGCCCCAGGCCTTCGCCGCGTAGGCGCCGAGGAAGATCAGCCCGGCGAGCGCGACGAGCCACGGGTCCGCGTCGCGGAGCGGCCAGCCGCTGTGGGCGAAGTGGCGCGCGACGAGCAGCGCGACGACGGCCGCGGAGCCGACGAAGAGGATGTTGAGCAGGCGTTTCAGGGGGAGCAACTACCGCGTTATCGGCTTACGTTGTAGCGGAGTCGTCCCCCGGCGGGAGGATTCGCTCGGAGATCCCGCCGAGCGCGCGGGTGAGCTCGCTCGGGATGACCCACACCTTGTTGGCATCCCCCTGGGCGATCTGCGGCAGGACCTGGAGGTACTGGTAGGCGAGGAGCTGCGGGTCGGGATTCCCCTCGTGGATCGCCTGGAAGACGGTCTCGATCGCCTTCGACTGGCCCTCCGCCGCGAGGATCTGCGCCTGCTTCTGGCCCTCGGCCTTGAGGATCGCCGCCTGCTTCTCGCCCTCGGCCTGCAGGATCGCCGCCTGCTTCACGCCCTCGGCCTGGAGGATCGCGGCGCGCTTCTCGCGGTCCGCCCGCATCTGCTTCTCCATCGTGTCCTTGATCGACGGCGGCGGATCGACCGCCTTCAGCTCCACGCGGTGCACGCGGATTCCCCACTTGCCGGTCGCCTCGTCGAGGATCCCACGCAGCTGGTCGTTGATCGAGTCGCGCGACGTGAGCGTCTGCTCGAGCGTCATGCCGCCGATCACGTTCCGCAGCGTCGTCACCGTCAGCATGTCGATTGCGTCGACCGGTGTCGCGATCTCGTAGGTCGCCGCCTTCGGGTCGGTGATCTGGAAGTAGATGACCGAGTCGATGTTCACGACGAGGTTGTCCTGCGTGATCACCGGCTGGGGCTCGAAGGACAGCACCTGCTCGCGCAGGTCGATCAGCGGGCGCACGCGGTCGACGAACGGGATCACGAGCGAGAGCCCCGGCGTGAGCGTCCGCGAGTAGCGGCCGAGCCGCTCGACCACTCCGGCGCGCGCCTGCGGGATCACCCGCACGGTGCGCGCGAGCAGAAGCAGCACGAACACGACGAGCACGGCGAGCACGATCAGCGCAGCCACGTTTCCCGACCTCCTATTCGGTGACGAGGGCCGTCGCGCCCTCGATCTGGACGACGTCGACGGCGGTGCCCTCCTCGAGCACCTGCCCGTCGAGGTACGCGCGCGCCGACCATTCTTCGCCGCCGATGCGCACGCGGCCGCCGTGGACGTCGACACGACGCGTGACGATCGCCTTGCGGCCGACGAGGGCGTCGGTGCCGGTGCGCGAGATCGCCGGCAGCCGCACGTGCCGGCGCGCGACCGGCCGCAGGAACGCGAGCGACGCGACGGAGCCTGCGAGGAACACGATCACGGAGCCGACGGTGCCCGCACCGAGCGCCGCCGCGAGCGCGGCCGCGACGGCGGCGAGCGCAACCGGCCCCAGGAAGAACAGGCCGGGTGTCAGCACCTCGCCGATCGCCAGCGCGACGGCGGCGACCACCCAGACGACCCACATGCGGATGACTCTAGTCCTGCGCCAGTACCACCGGGAGCTCGCGCAGGTCGTCGAGCGCGGGTACGGCGCCGCCGTAGCGCCCCTCCCGGTCGACGAGCACCGCCCGCATCCCGACGGCGCGCGCGCCCTCCACGTCGTCCTCGATCGTGTCCCCGACCATCACCGCCTCGTCGGCGGCAACGTCGAGCAGCTCGAGCATGCGGCGGAAGATCGTCTCGTGCGGCTTCGTCTTGCCGTGCGCGCGCGACGTGAGGACGGCGTCGACCGTGAGGCCGTGGTGGGCGACGAACTCGTCGAGGTCGCGGGCGGTGTTCGAGAGCAGGCCGAGCTTGAGGCCGCGGCCGCGCAGGACGTCGAGCACCGGCAGCGCGTCCTCGTAGAGCTCGAAGTGGTGCGCATGGGCCCAGGCACGCTCCATCTCGACGGCGGCGCGGTAGGTGTCGCCGACGCCGCCCATGCCCTCGATGATCCGCTGCGTGAAGAGCACCCAGATCTCCTCGTCGTGGTCGAGCTCGGGATGCCGCTTCAGCGTCGTGAACGCGGAGCGGCGCGCCTCGTCGTAGAGCGACGGGTCGAGCTCGAGGCCGTGGCGCTCGCCCAGGCGGCGGTAGCCGTCCGGCCCGAGGTCCGGGCCGGGCCTCGCGATCGTGAAGTCGACGTCGAAGACCACCGCTCGCAGCACGGGCCGACGATAGCCTCCGCCGGTGACCGAGCCACGCGTGGGGACGCTCGCCGCGTTCCGGAGCCGGGACTTCCGCCTGCTCTGGAGCGGCCAGACCGTGTCGTTCGTCGGCGACGCCGCGTTCATCGTGGCGCTCGGCTGGCGCGTCACCGACCTGACGGGGAAGGCGAGCTCGCTGGGCTTCGTGCTCGCGCTCGAGTCGCTCGCGATGCTGACGACGCTCCTCTGGGGCGGCGTCCTCGCCGACCGGTACCCGCGCCGCCGGCTGATGATCGGGTCGGACCTCGCGCGCTGCGCCGTGATCGGCGTCTTCTTCGCCCTCGAGGTGACGGGGCGGCTCGACCTGCACGCGATCCTCGTGCTGGCGGCGCTCTTCGGCGCGGCCGACGGGTTCTTCCAGCCCGCGTTCGGCGGGATCGTGCCGCTCGTCGTCGAGGCGCCGATGCTGCCGTCCGCGAACTCGCTCCTCGGCGTGGCGCGGCAGGGGAGCGCGGTCGTGGGGCCGGCGGTCGCGGCGGCGCTGTACGGCACGACGGGCCCCGCGGTCGTGTGGGCGATCGACGGCTGCTCGTTCCTCGTCTCCGCGACGGCGCTGTGGCTCGCGCGCCCGCGGGTGGTCGAGCCGCAGGCGCGGCTCGGCATGCGACGGGAGCTCGCCGAGGGGTTCCGCTACGTCGCGAGCGTGCCGTGGATCTGGACGGGCATCGCCGCGGCGACGGTGATCCTGATGGTCGCGATGGCGCCGTACACCGCGCTCCTGCCGCGCGTCGTCCAGTCGCACTACCACCGCGGCGTCGGCTCGTACGGCCTCCTCTTCAGCGCCATGGCCGCGGGCATGGTCGCCGGCTCGCTCGCCTGGGCGAAGTGGCACCCGCGCCGGCTCCGCGTCGTCGTCTGCTTCGCGGCGTTCGGCGTCAACGACGTGGGGATCGTCGTGCTCGCGCTCTCGCCGTGGTACCCGCTCGCGGTCGGCGCGGCCGCCTGGCGCGGCCTCTGGATCGGCGTCGGCATCGCCGCGTGGACGACGCTGATCACCGAGCTCGTGCCGGAGCACCTCCTCTCGCGCGTCTTCAGCTTCGACTTCTTCGGCTCACTCGGGCTCACGCCGGTCGGCTTCGTGCTCGCGGGCGCGGTCGCATCGGTGGTCGCGCCGACCGCCGTCCTCGCGGTCGGCGGTGCGCTCGGCGCGCTCCTCTGGTTCGTGCCGCTCGGCTGGCGACGCGTGCGGGCGGCCGCGTAGGAGCCGCCATCGGCGGATCCACCGATGCACGTGCGACCGCGGGAGTGGTTGGCTTCGGGACGGCGAGAAACCGCTCTCTCGAGTTGCGGTCATGCCCCGTCGGCTTCCCGCCCAGGAGGTGGGAGGATGAAACCGATGGAGAGAGGGCGCCGAGGGACGGTGCTCGCACTTCTGCTCGTGGCGGCTACTTCTGTGCTCACCGTTTCCGGGTCGGCGGCGGCGGCGAAGCCCGCCGCCATCAAGGTGTCGAACTGCAAGCTGGCGAGGCTCATCGACGCAATCGAAGAGGCGAACGCCACGGCCACGGCAGACACGATCGAGCTCAAGAAGGGGTGCACGTACAACGTCACGTCGGTGCTGCCCGGAACTGAGGGCGGCCTGCCGACGATCGTCGCTCCTCTGACGATCCACGGCAACGGCGCCACGATCGCCCGTGACCCGTCCGCACCGCCGTTGCAGCTGATCCACGTGCGCGGCTGGACGGAGCCCGAAGGATTTGTCGTCGACGACCTGACCGTGCGCGGCGGCGCGGCGCCGAAGGGCGGCGCGATCCTGGTGACGCCATGGTTCGGGCCCGACGGGCCCATCGCAAGCGCGCCGTCGGTGGCCGTCTCCGACAGCACCTTCGTCGACAACCGAACCGTTGCAATCGATGCCTTCGACCAGGGCGGCGTCGGCGGCGCGATCGCGGTCGAGGGTTGGCCCGGCGGCGAGAGGAGTCCGGTGACGCTCGTGAACGACACGTTCACCGACAACGCCACGCACGACGGGCCGCTTTACGATGACCCGAACCAGTGCCCCCAGTGCTCATGGGACACGAGGAGCGGCGGCGCGGTCTCGATCGGGGGAGCCGGCGTGACGACGATCGCGGGCTGCACGTTCACCTCGAACCGGACAGGTGATGGGCCCGCGAACGACGGCGGGCCGTGGACCGGCTGGTACAGCCACGGCGGCGCGGTCTACGTCAACAACGGGTCGGCGACCGTCTCGGACAGCGTCTTCACCGGCAACGCGACCGGCTCGGGTGGATCGGGCCAGAACGGCGGCGGCGGCGGCGCGATCGCGGTCGAGGGCGGGTCGCTGACCGTCACCGGCAGCACGTTCACCGGCAACGCGACAGGCAGCGGAGGCGACGCATCCGCGCAGGCCGGAGAGGGCGGCCGCGGCGGCGCGGTGTCCCTCGACAACCGGGGCACGCCGAGCTTCTTGCGAGTAGTGGACAGCACGTTCACCGGGAATGCGACCGGCGACGGCGGCGTCGGGGCGACGAGGGCCGGAGCCGGCCCCGGCGGCGCGCTCTGGACCTCCGGCAGGACGACGGTGACCGGAAGTACGTTCAGCCTCAACGAGACCGGGATCGGCAGCTCCGAGGGTGGGCGCGGCTCGGGCGGCGGCATCGCCGCGGTGGACAGCCTCACGGTGACCGATTGCACCTTCGACCGGAACGATGCAAGCAGCAGCGGTGGAGGCATCTTCGCGGCTGCCCGTCCCGAGGCCCCGAAGCTCGTCACCGTCACCGGCAGCACCTTCACCGGCAACGGCGCAGGCATGGGCGGAGGCGCGATCGGCGTGTGCTTCGAGACGGCGGTAATCGTCAACAGCACGTTCACCGGCAACGACGGCGGTACGGGGCCCGGCGGCGGCGTGTTCTTCTACGTGTCGACCGCCTACGTGACGAACAGCACGCTGGCTCAGAACGCGGCCGGCAATGGTGGCGGCTTCTACGGCGGCCCCGCCACGATCTCGATGGCGAACACGATTCTCGCCGGCAACACCGCAGTGTCCGGCCCTTCGAACTGCGGCATCGCACCGGATGCGACATTCTCCGACCGCGGCGGCAACCTGAGCGTCGACGGTGGAGGCTGCCCCGCGACGTTCGCGACCGGGGACCCGAAGCTGCAGCCGCTCGCCGACTACGGCGGCCCGACGCAGACGATGGCCCTCGGTGCGGGCGGCGCAGCTATCGACGCGGCCGACGACGGGATCTGCGCCGCGCCCCTCGGCCCGCCCGACTACGGCGCGGGCGCCGTCGACCAGCGCGGCGTGGCACGCCCGCAGGGAAGCCACTGCGACATCGGCGCCTACGAGCGCGTGCCGTAGACAGAAAGCGCCCGGGGAAGGCGTGTCGCCTCCCCGGGCGCGACCTTTCTATCGGGGTGCCCAGATTCGAACTGGGGACCTCTCCGACCCGAACGGAGCGCGCTACCAGGCTGCGCCACACCCCGAGCGGTCAAAGGGTAGCGGAGAAGAACTCCAGCGCTGCCCGCGCGCAGACGTCGGGGCGCTCGCCGATCAGCAGGTGCCCGCAGTCGGCGATCACCCGCACCGGCGCGCGCAGCCTGCGCGCGTACTCGAAGCCGTCCTCGAGCGGCACCTGCCGGTCGCGGCCGCCGAAGAGCACGAGCACGGGGCAGCGGACGCGCTCGAGGCCGAGCCGGGGGTCGTCCGCGGCGAGCGCCCGCGCCGCTGTCCAGACGTCGGTGTGCATCGTCGGGCCGCGGAGGAAGCCGTGGATCATCCGCTCGCTCAGGAGGTCGGGATTCGACACCTCCAGGCCGCCGAAGACGAGCCGCGTCAGCCGGCGCGACGCGGCGACCCGCTCGGCCCGCCGCCCCGCGATCCGCCCCGGCCTGAGGAGCGCCGTGAGCCCGAGGAACACCTCGCCGAGCCGGCTCGAGCTCGAGATGCCCGCCGGCGCGGCGAGGAGGAGCCGCCGTACGAGCTCCGGACGCCGCTCGGCGAGGCGCAGCCCGACGACGCCGCCCATCGAGTGGCCGACGACGTCCGCCGGCCCGTCGAGAAGCGGCGCGACCGCGTCGGCGAAGGCGGCGAGGGTCGGCGCCGCCGGCACCGGCGTCGACGCGCCGTGACCGGGGAGGTCGGGCACCAGGAGGCGCCGTCCCGGCAGGAGCGGGACGAGCTCGGCCCAGTTCCAGGCGGCCCCGCCGAAGCCGTGCAGGAGGAGGACGGGCGGCCCGGGCCCCGGCCGCTCGAAGGAGCGGATCCGGACGCCCCGCGTCTCGTGGAACCCCGCATTCAGCCCTACGAGCAGGCCCGTCGCATCCGTCACGAGGATCGATTATCGTTAGGGCATCATGGATTCGACGGCGACAGGTCGGGACGAGTGAGGAGTCTCACCGCCGCCGCCGACAGCAAGGGAAACCGGGCCCGCTCGCGTCTTGTGCGCAGCGGGCTTTTTCGTGCTTCGGCCTAGGAAGGAGCGAGATGGCGAACCACCTGACACCGGACGAGCTGTCGAAGGAAGTCGGCATCGACCGCGACGAGGTGATCCGGATCTGCCTCGAGGAGCACGTCCCGATCTACCACGGGAAGATCGACAAGACGCTGTTCCAGGCTCAGCTCCAGGCGCTGGGGGCAATGGCCGCCCAGCACTAGGAAGCGTTACTTGCGGGAAGAGGCGGCGGCGCGCTTCCGCGGTGCCGCCTTTTTCTTGGTCCCGGACGCGGCCTTGTCCGACTTCGCCGCGGCGACCGACGCGCGCAGCGCCTCCATCAGGTCGACGACGGGTGTGGGCTCGGCGGCCGCCGGCTGCTCGAGCTCCTGCCCGGCGAGCTTCGCCTCGAGCAGCTCGCGCAGGGACTCGCGGTACTCGCTGCGGAGCTCCTGCGGGTCGAACGGCGCGGCCAGCGAGGCGATGATCTGCTTCGCAAGCTCGAGCTCGGGCTCGCGCACCTCGGCGGTCGCGACGGCCTCGTCGATCTCCGCGTGGTCTCTCACGTCCTCGTGGACGAAGAGCGTCTCGAGCGCGAGCGCGTCGCCCATCGGGCGGATCAGGCAGAGCTTCTCCTTCCCGGCGAGGACGAACCGGCCGAGCGCCGCGACGTCGGCCTCCTTCATCGCCTCGAGCAGCAGCACGTACGGACGCCGCTGCGCCTCCGCGCCGGCCGGCACGAGGAAGTAGGTGCGGTCGTAGTAGATCGGGTCGACCTCGTCCAGCCGGACGAACCGGGCGATGTCGATCGACCGGCTCGTGTCGCGCTGCTCGATCGCCTCGAGGTCGGCGTCCTCGACCATCACGAACTGGCCCTTCGAGACCTCCCAGCCCTTGACGAGCTCGTCGGACTCGACGTCCCGCTCGTGCACCGGGCACCACCGCTTCTGCTTGATCGGCGTGCCGCACTCGCGATGCAAGAGCCGGAACGAGACGTCCGACTGGCGCGCAGCGGGCTTCGTCGCCGGCGCGAGGCCGACGGGGATGTTGACGAGGCCGAAGCTGATGGAGCCGTTCCAGGTGGTCCGCATGTGCAGGTGGAATTCTACCGGGACGACCCAGATTCTCCCTCGACCTCCGGGTTCCTGCGACTACATTGCGCCGGAGTGAGCCCTGGACGGACGATCGCGAACCTCTGGCGCGACGCCGTCGCGGCCGGGCATCCGGATCCCCTCTACCTGCACGAGGTGGACGGCGAGTGGCTCCCGGTCACCTGGGCCGACGCGGCGACGGCGGTCGACGAGCTCGCCAACGGCCTCCTGGCGCTCGGGGTGCGAAAGGGGGACGCGTTCGCGATCCTCGCGCGCACGTCGCTCGAGTGGGCGCTCTTCGACTTCGCGCTCGGGCTCGTCGGGGCCGTCGGCGCCCCCATCTACGCGAACAGCTCCGCCCACGACGCGCACTACGTGCTCGAGCACTCGGAGGCGGTCGGGGTGCTCGTGGAGGACGACGAGCAGCGGGCCAAGGTCGCCGGCTCCGGCGCCGGGCACGTCGTGTCGTTCGCCGAGCTCGACGAGCTGCGGTCCCGGGGCCGCGCGTACGCGGCGGCCGCCCCCGGGGCGCTTCGCGAGCGGGCCGACTCGATCGGCGAGGACGACCTCTTCACGTTCATCTACACGTCCGGCACGACGGGACCGCCGAAGGCGTGCATGATCCGCCACCGCAACTACGTCGCGATGGTGCAGAAGGGCGACGAGATGGAGGGGCGCCTGACCGAGCCCGGCGACGTGATGCTGCTGTACCTGCCGCTCGCGCACAACTACGGCCGGCTGCTCCACCTCTCCGCCGCCTACACCGGCTACACGGTCGCGTTCCTGCCGGATCCGCTGCGCGCCGCCGTCGAGCTGCCGCGCGTCCGCCCGCATCTCTTCCCGAGCGTCCCGCGCGTGTACGAGAAGGTCCACGCGGCCGTCGTCGCGCGCTTCGACGAGGAGACCGGCGTGCGCAGGCGTCTCGTCGACTGGGCGCTCGACGTCGGCTACCGCGTCTCGCGGCTGCGCCAGGCGAAGCAGCCGGTCCCGCCGCTGCTCCTCGCGCAGCACCGGCTCGCCGACCGCCTCGTCTACTCGAAGGTGAAGGAGCGGCTCGGCGGGCGCCTGCGCGTGGCGAACGCCGGCGGCGCCCCGCTCCCGCGCGAGATCGCAGAGTTCTTCCACGCGATCGACATCACGATCCTCGAGGGATACGGCCTGTCCGAGATCACGACTGCCGCGACCGTCAACCGCGCCGACGACTTCAAGTTCGGCACGGTCGGCAAGCCGCTGCCCGGCGTCGAGATCAGGATCGCCGAGGACGGCGAGATCCTGATCCGCTCGAACACGGTCTTCGCCGGCTACTACCGCGACGAGCAGGCCACGCGCTCGGTGCTCGACGACGAGGGCTTCGTGCACACCGGCGACGTCGGCCACGTCGACGAGGACGGCTTCCTCGTCATCACCGACCGGAAGAAGGACATCATCGTCACCGCAGGCGGCAAGAACATCGCGCCGCAGAACCTCGAGAACGACCTGAAGGCGCACAAGGTGATCTCACAGGTCGTCGTCGTGGGCGACCGCAAGCCCTACGTCGCTGCGTTGATCACCGTCGATCCGGAACTGACGCGCGAGCTCGGCGAGGACGAGGTGCGCGAGGCGGTGCAGGCCGCCGTCGACGCGGTGAACGCGAACCGGTCGCGCTACGAGCAGATCAAGCGCTTCACGATCCTGCCGCGCGAGTTCTCGCTCGAGGAGGACGAGGTCACGCCGACGCTGAAGCTGCGCCGCAAGGTGATCCTCGACCACTTCTCGCGCGAGTTCGCGGCGCTGTACGACTGAGGGCCTCGAGGCCCTCAGTCGTACGCAACCTGGTTTCGCGAAGCGAACCAGGTTGCTGATCGTCACGAACCAGGTTCGCCTACGGCGGAACCTGGTTCGGTCTAGAGGATGCGCCGGGCGCCGACGTAGGTCGAGGCGTACCAGCCCTCGCCCAGGCTGGAGACCTTCACGACGTCGCCCGTGTGCGGGGCGTGCACGAACTGGCCGCCGCCGATGTAGATGCCGACGTGGCCGAGCCCGTCGAAGAAGACGAGGTCGCCCGGCTGCAACTGGTCGCGCGAGACCGGTACGCCCATCGAGTACAGCGCGTACGTCGAGTGCGGCAACGACTTGCCGACGGCGGCGAAGGCGTACATGACGAGTCCCGAGCAGTCGAACGAGTCGGGGCCGGCGGCCGCCCACTGGTACGGCTTGCCGATCTGCGCCATCGCGACCCCGACGGCCCCCGAGTAGGCGGAGGGCGGGGCGACTGCGGTGGCCGCCTGCGGCGTCACCGCCGAGACGCCGACGACCGTGTCCGCCTGCGCCTGCTGGGCGACGAGGCGCTGCTGCTGCAGCTGCTGCTGCAGGGCGACGGCGGCCTGAAGCTGGCGCGCGCGCTCCGCGGCGAGCATCTGCGAGATCTGGCCCTTGATCGAGGAGAGGAGCCGGTCCTGCTCGCCGATCTTCGACTCGATCGACTGCTTCGCCGCCGCACGCTCCGCGACGACGCGCTGCTGCTCGCTCTGCGCATGGGCGAGCCGCGTGCCGTTGCGCTTGACCGCGGCGCGGAACACCTTCACCTGCGAGAGCACGCTGCTGTCGAGCGACGTGACGCTCTTCGCGCTGTCGATGCGCGTGATCAGGTCGTCGAGGCTGCGCGCGCCGAGAATCACCTCGATGGTCGACGCCTGGTCCGACGTGTAGAGCGTGACGAGCCGCTGTGCGATCGCGCGCTGACTCAACCGCAGGTTGCGCTTCGCGATGCGCAGCTCGTGCCGGTTCTCCTTGAGGTCACGGCGGATCGCTGCGAGGTGCGCCGTCGCGGCGTCGTACTGCGACCGTGCGCGCTCGAGCGAGTCGGAGAGTTGCTGCAGCTGCCCCATGACCTGCTGCGCCTCGGCGCGCTTCGAAGAGATCGAGGGGTCGGCGAACGCGGGGACTGCTGCGAGGAGAGCAACAAGGATCCCTGCCAGAACGTAAGGCGCCCGTCCCAGGCTACGAATGACGACCCCCTTGCCGGGGGCGGGACGGACGCACCGGGTGGGGCCGGTACGTCACGGGGTCGGAGGGTACCAACCCTGTCGGCGGAACGTCAATTTGACCGACCGAAACTTGTCTCTTTCTGCACATAGTGTGCCGCTCCTGCTCGGCCACTGTGGTACGGTCCCGGCCGTGCTTGGGCAGGCACACACGCCGCGACGGCGCCTGTTGCCGCTCGCTGCGATTGCGGTCGTCGTGCTCGTCGCGCCCGCGGTCGGTGCAGCGATCCCGTCGCACGGTACCGCGTCGCTGCGATCGCAGAATGCCGCCCTCGCGGCGAAGTCGCGCGCGGCCGTCCTCGACCTCTACTCGCTCGAGAACCGCCTCGCGACGGCGCAGACGCGGCTTGCGTCGCTGGAGCGCGAGACGACCACGTTGCGCGCCGAGCGTGCGAGCCTGCGCCGGCAGGCGTCGATCGCGCGACGCGGCGTCCGCATCTCGCAGGCGCAACTCGCGAACCGGCTGCGGATCCTGTACGAGCAGGGGAACGTCGAGCCGCTCGAGATCGTGTTCGGGTCTCGCTCGCTCGACGAGGCGCTCGCGAGCATCGACAGCCTCTCTCGCATGTCGGGCCAGGCGGAGGACGTCCTCAAGGAGCTGAAGGCGGCACGCACGCGTATCGCCAGGAACGCCGCGCAGCTCGCGTCGCGCGAGGCGCGGCTGCGCGCCGCGACGGCCGCCGCCGAGGCGACCGCCGCGTCGCTCGCGCAGGCGCGGAGCGCCCGCACCGCCTACATCGCCTCCCTCTCCTCGCAGCGGCGGCTCAACGAGCGCCAGATCGCGCGGCTCGTCGCGGCCGCGCGGGCGGCGCAGGCGCGCACCGCGCAGCTCGCCTCCGCCCCGGCAGTCGTGCCCGCGGCCGTCGCACCGACGCCCGCCGGCGCGACGACGCTCACGGTCTCCGCGACCGGCTATTCGCTCGGCGGCAGAACAGCGACGGGGCTGCCGGTCGGCTTGGGCGTGGTCGCCGTCGATCCATCGGTGATCCCGCTCGGTACGCACATGACGGTCCCCGGCTACGGCGAGGCCGTCGCCGCCGACGTGGGCGGCGGAGTCGTCGGCGCGTCGATCGACCTGTGGTTCCCGAGCGTCGCGCAGGCGAACGCGTGGGGACGACGGACGGTCACGATCGTTCTGCACTGACCCCGAGTAGACTGGCTGCCGGTCAGCCCAGTAGACCGATGACGAGCGAGCCGGGAACCGAGACGACAACTCCGCGCGTCCTCCTCGTGGACGACCACGACCTGTTCCGGACGGGCCTCCGCAACCTGCTCGAGGAGCAGGGCGTGCAGATCGTCGGCGAGTGCGACAACGGCACGGACGCGTTGCGTGCGGTGCGCGAGCTCGCGCCCGACGTCGTCGTCATGGACCTGAACATGCCGGGGATCAGCGGCGTCGAGGCGACGCGGCAGATCTCGATGATCGCGCCGCTGACACGCGTTCTCGTGCTGACGATCTCGGACCAGGACAGCGACGTGATGGACGCGATCCTCGCCGGCGCATGCGGCTACCTCCTGAAGGACGCGTCGATCGGTGACCTGATCACCGGCATCCAGGCGGCGTCGGTCGGCGAGTCGCTCGTCTCCCCCACGATCGCAGCGAAGGTCCTGCAGCGCGTGCGCGCGTCGAGCGCGTCGCATCGGGAGGCGGAGCTGATCCAGTCGGAGCTCTCCGACCGGGAGATCGAGGTCCTGAAGCTGATCGCGAACGGCAAGGACAACGCGATGATCGCGGCCGATCTGCACATCAGCCCGAAGACCGTGAAGAACCACATCTCGAACATCCTGATGAAGCTGCAGATCGAGAACCGGATCCAGGCCGCGGTCTACGCGGTCCGCTCCGGGATCGTCTAGCGGGAGCGGACGCCGTCGAGGTGCCGGCGCAGGTCGGCGAGCCTCGCCCGCAGGCGCGTGAGCGCGTCGGCGTTCCCGTCGCGCCGCCGGGTGAGCGTCGAGAGCTCGCGTACGAGCGCGGCCGCGTCGCCGCGGTCGATCCCGTGCGTCACCTCCGCGATCTGCTTCTCGAGCCGCCAGTTCTCCGCCTCGATCGTCAGCGCGTGCGCGTAGCCGTCGGTCAGCGTGCGCTCGATCCGGGCGAGGTCGGACACCGAGCCCGTGAGCAGCGCGTCGATCTCCGCGTGGAGCTCCGCCATCGTCCGGCCGATTCTTCGTGCCCGCGTCCGTCGCGACAAGGGCCACGGGACCCATCTCGCCTGGCGCGGAGGCCCAACCGGCCGCAGCCACGGGCAGAATGGTGCGGGTGCGCAGGGGCCTTGCGATCGCCGTCGTGCTGCTCGTGCTCGCGCCGGCGGCCTCGGCGGCGAAGCTCCCGCTCACGGCCCGGCTCGCCCAGGCGCTCGCCGTCCCCGGGAACCCGACGCCGTCCTCGGCGGCGGTGGCCGTCGACCTCGCGACCGGTGCGATCGTCTTCGCCCGCAACCCCAACGCGTCGCTTGCGCCCGCCTCGAACGAGAAGCTGACGGTGACGTACGCCGCCCTGCACGAGCTCGGGCCCGGTTACCGGTTCCGGACGGAGGTGTTCGCGCGTGGGCACCTGGACGGGGGCGTCTGGCACGGTGACGTCTTCCTGAAGGGGTTCGGCGACCCGACGCTCACCTCGCTCGAGATCGACCGGCTCGCGAGGCAGATCGCGCGGCTCGGCATCACGCGGATCACGGGGCGCGTGCTCGCGGACGAGTCGTTCTTCGACGCGGAGCGCACAGCACCCGGCTGGAAGGCATCCTTCTTCATCGACGAATGCCCGCCGCTCTCCGCGCTCGTCGTCGACCGTGGCTTCTACGACCACCACACCGCGCTGCAGCCGGCCGTCGCCGCGGCAGGGCGGCTGAAGGCGCGGCTGCGGGCGCACGGCGTCGCGGCGGGGCGCGTCGCGCTCGGCCGGGCGCCGGACGGTGCGCTCGCGCTCGCGCAGGTCGAGTCGGAGCCGCTCGCCGCGGTGCTGCGAGAGATGGACCGCGACAGCGACAACTTCACCGCCGAGATGCTGCTGAAAACGCTCGGCGCCGAGGCCGGCGCGGGCGGCACGACGGCGGCGGGAGCGGCGGTCGTCGTCCGCGTCCTCGCGGAGGCGCGGGTCCCGCTCGCCGGCGTCCGGATCGTCGACGGCTCGGGCCTCTCGCTGTCTGACCGGGTGACCGCGAGCGCGCTCGTGTCGCTGCTCGCGCTCGTCTGGTCGGACGCCGACCTCCGCCTGCCGTTCTGGACGGCGCTGCCCGTCGCAGGCGTCAACGGCACGCTCGAGGACCGGATGCGGCGGCGCCCGGCGCGTGGCGTCGTGCGCGCGAAGACCGGGACGACCGACCGGGCCTCCGCGCTCGCAGGGTACGTCGGCGACCGGTACGTCTTCGCGGTCCTGCAGAACGGCCGGCCCGTCGCGTGGGGTCCTGCGCGCAAGGCGCAGGACCGCTTCGCGACCGCGCTCGCGTCAGCGGCCCAGTAGGGCTCTCAGGTCAGCCTCCGTCAGGAGGGGCACGCCCGCCTTCTGCGCCTTCGCCACCTTGGAGCCCGGGCTCTCGCCGACGAAGACGCCGGTCGTCTTCTTCGAGACGCTGTCGGAGACCTTCGCCCCGAGGGCCTCGAGCGCCGCGCGCGCCTCCTCGCGCGAGAGCTCCTCGAGCGTGCCGGTGATCACGTACTGCTTGCCCGTGAGCGGGCCCTCGACCGGCCGGTCCTCGTCGCCGGACTCGAAGCGGAGGCCGAGCGAGCGGAGCTCCGACACGAGTCGCAGGTTGTCGTCGTCGGCGAACCACTCGGCGATCGCCTCGGCGCGCTCCGGGCCGATCCCCTCGCACTCCATGATCTCCTCCTGGGACGCGGCGGCGAGACGGTCGACGGTGCCGAAGTGGCGCGCGAGGTTCTGGGCGGTCACCCAGCCGACGTCGGGGATGTTGAGCCCGAAGAGGACGCGCCGGAACGGGATCTGCTTCGACGCCTCGATCGAGCGGACGGCGTTCGTCGCCGAGATCTCCGCGTAGCCGTCGAGCTCGAGCAGCTGCTCCTTCGTGAGCCGGTAGAGGTCGGGCAGCGAGCGCACCAGGCCGAGCTCCCAGAAACGCCTGACGGCCTGCTCGCCGACCCCGTCGATGTCGGCGGCCGCCTGCACCCAGTTGACGAGCACCTCGAGGCCGCGCGACGGGCACGCCCGGTTCGGGCACCGGTGCATCGCCTCGCCCTCCGGCTTCACGATCCCGGCGCCGCAGAGCGGGCAGTGCGTCGGCATCCGGAACGGCTTCGTGCCCTTGCGGTGCGCGCCGGCCGGCCCGACGATCTGCGGAATCACGTCGCCCGCCCGCTGCACGATCACGTCGTCGCCCACGCGGATGTCCTTGCGGTTGATGTCCTCCTCGTTGTGCAGTGTCGCGCGCGAGACCGTGACGCCGCCGACCTCGACCGGCTCGAGCAGGGCCCACGGGTTGAGCGCGCCCGTCCGGCCGACGCGGATCCTGATCTCGTTCAGGCGCGTCGTCGCCGTCAGCGGCGCCCACTTGAACGCGCGCGACCACCGCGGCCGCTGATGCAGCGCGCCGAGACGCTCCTGCTGGGCGAGGTCGTCGACCTTGATCACGATCCCGTCGATCTCGTAGTCGAGCTCGGCCCGGCGACGCTCCCAGTCGCGGCAGCGGACCGCGACCTCCTCGATCGTCTCCACACGCTCCGCGAACGGGTTGATCGGGAACCCGTGGCCGCGCAGCCACTCGAGCGTCTCCCAGTGCGTGCGCAGCTCGACACCGTCCCGCGCGCCGACGCCGTACGCCCACACCGACAGCGGCCGCGCCGCCGTGATCGCGGGATTCTTCTGCCGCAGCGAGCCCGCGGCGGCGTTGCGGGGGTTCGGCGTCGGCTTCTTGCCCTCGGCGGTCAGGCGCTCGTTCAGCTCCCGGAATCCCGACAGCGGCATGTACACCTCGCCGCGCACCTCGACGAGCGGCGGCGTGTCGTCTCCGAGGAGCCGCAGGGGGATCGACTGGATCGTGCGCAGGTTGACCGTCACGTCCTCCCCCACCTCCCCGTCCCCGCGCGTGGCGCCGCGGACGAAGATGCCGTTCTCATAGGTGAGGTTGATCGCGAGCCCGTCGATCTTCGGCTCGAGCACGAACGCGACCGCCTCGTCCGCCCCGAGCCGCTTGCGCACGTCCTCGGCCCACTTCAGGAGCGTCTCGTCCGTCGTCACCTTCTCGAGCGAGCCCATCGGCGTCAGGTGGCGCACCTTCGTGAACCGCGCGGAGGGCGGCGCGCCGACGCGCTGCGTCGGCGAGTCGGGCGTCAGGAGCTCGGGGTGCTCGCGCTCGAGCTCGACGAGCTCGTCGTAGTGACGGTCGTAGGTCGCGTCGTCGACCGACGGGTCGTCGAGGACGTGGTACTCGTAGAGCCAGCGGTTGAGGAGCGCGCGCAGCTCCTCCGCCCTCCTAGCCGAGGACGTCAAGCAGCTCCCCGGGATCGTGCACGACGACGTCCGCGTCCGTCAGCTTGTCGGCGGTGTGGATCCGGCCCCAGGAGACGCCGACGGCGTAGAGGCCGCCGGCTCTCGCCGCCTGCATGTCGAACGGCGAGTCGCCGACGTATGCGGCGTCGGCCGGCGCGGTGCCGAGACGCTCGAGCGCGAGCAGCAGCGGGTCGGGATTCGGCTTGTGCCGCTCCGTCTCGTCGCCGCCGACGACGGTGTCGAACAGATGGCCGATCGGCAGGCGGCGGAAGGCGAGATCGACGGTCGCCCGGCGCTTCGCCGTGACGATCCCGAGCCGGTGGCCCCGCTCCCTCAGCACCGGCAGCACCTGGTCCATGCCGGCGCAGTAATCGAGCGTCTCGTGCAGCGGCTCGTTGTGCTCGCGGTAGACGCGGACGAGCTCCTCGACCCGGTCCGGGTCGATCGCGTGCATCTGCGCCTCGAGCCCCGGCCCGCCGACCGCGGCCATCAGCTGCTCGTCCCCGACCTCGCGCCCGAGCACCGTCCCCACCGCGTGCCGCATCGAGGCGAGGATGATCGCCCCCGAGTCGATCACCGTGCCGTCGAGGTCGAAGAGGACCACGGGAAACCGCATGGTTCGATCGTAGCCACCGGCCCTGCGGATCCTTCGGGAAAGCCGGATGGGTCATCCGTGCGCGCTCCGATGGCCCCTTCGAAAGCCGCCAGAACAATGGTCCTGCGCTCTACCCCGAGGAGGAGGAATATGAGAACGCGCGCGCTCGGCCTTGCGGCCCTGGCGGTCTTCGTGCTCGTCGCCTCTTCCGCCCTCGCCTCGACGGCGAAGGTGGAGAAGACGACGTTCCAGGCCGCGCTGATCAGCGACATCGGCCGTTTCAACGACAAGTCGTTCAACCAGCTCCAGTACACGGGCCTCAAGCGGGCCCAGACGCAGCTCGGTGTCAAGATCCTGCCGCTGCAGTCGAACTCGGTGAGTGACTACATCCCGAACCTGACGAACGCGATCAGGCGCGGGTCGAACATCACGATCTCGGCGGGCTTCCTGCTCGCCGACGCGACGGCCACCGTCGCGAAGCAGTACCCGAAGAAGTCGTTCGCGATCACCGACTACTCGGTGAAGGACGCCCCGTTCGCGAAGGGGGGGAAGGTCCTCTTCAAGAACGTGGTCGGGCTGACGTACGCGTCCCAGGAGTCGGGCGCCCTCGTGGGCTACCTCGCGGCCGAGATGGTCAAGAAGCAGGGCGGCCCGCAGGTGATCGGGGCGGTCGGCGGCCTGAAGATCCCGACGGTCGACAACTGGATCGCGGGGTACCGCTTCGGCGCGAAGCTCTACAACCCGGAGATCGAGGTCCTGATCGGGTACTCGCAGGACTTCGTGGCGGCGGACAAGTGCAAGACCGTCGCCGAGAACCAGATCGCGCAGGGAGCGCAGGTGCTATTCCAGGTGGCCGGCGGTTGCGGGCTCGGTACCCTGAAGGCGGCCGACGACGCCGGCATCTGGGGGATCGGCGTCGACCGCGACCAGTACAACGAGGCCACGCGCGTCCTGACGAGCGGCGTCAAGCGCGTCGACACCGGCATCTTCCTCGCCATCAAGTCGGTGAAGGAGGGCACGGCGCTCGGCGGCAAGAACCTGCTCTTCAACCTGAAGAACAACGGCATGGGCGTCGGGAAGATCAACCCGGCCGTGCCGAAGTCGTTCATCACGGCGATGAACGTCCTCAAGGCGAAGATCATCGCCGGGAAGGTGAAGCCCCCGGCGGTCCTTCCGGCAGGAGTCGGCACCTAGACGAAAACGATCCGAGGGGCGGGCGCGAGCCCGCCCCTCGTCTGCCACGTGACGTCGTCCCCCCAACCCACCGAGCAGCCGACCGGCGCCCCGCCCGCGCTCGAGATGCGGCGGATCACGAAGCAGTTCCCGGAGACGCTCGCGAACGACGCCGTCGACTTCGACCTCCGCCGCGGCGAGGTGCACGGCCTTCTCGGCGAGAACGGCGCCGGCAAGTCGACGCTGATGAACATCCTGTACGGGCTCTACCACCCGGACGAGGGCGAGATCCTCGTCGGCGGGAAGCCCGTCTCGTTCCACTCCGCCCGCGAGGCGATCGAGCACGGCATCGGGATGGTGCACCAGCACTTCATGCTGATCCCGGTCATGTCGGTTGCCGAGAACATCGTCCTCGGCAACGAGCCGCGCACCCTCACGTCGCTCGACTATCGCGAGGCCAGGCGCCGCGTGTCCGAGGTCGCCCGCTCGTTCGGGTTCGCGATCGACCCCGACGCGAGCGTCGAGAACATCACTGTCGGCCAGCAGCAGCGCGTCGAGATCCTGAAGGCGCTCTACCGCCGTGCGGAGATCCTGATCCTCGACGAGCCGACGGCGGTGCTGACACCGCAGGAGGCGGGCGAGCTCTTCGGGATCCTCCGCTCGCTCACGGCGGAGGGCAAGTCGATCATCTTCATCAGCCACAAGCTGAACGAGGTGCTCGAGATCGCGGACCGCATCACCGTGCTGCGGCGGGGGCGAAAGATCGGAACGGTCGCGCGCGAGGGCGCGACGGAGGAGGAGTTGGCGCGGATGATGGTGGGCCGCGACGTCGTCCTCCGCGTCGAGAAGCCGCCGGCGCGGCCCGGGGACGTCGTCCTCGCGGTCGACGCGTTGCGCGTCCGCGACGACCGCGGCATCGAGCAGGTGCGGGGCGTCTCCTTCCAGGTGCGGGCCGGCGAGATCGTCGGCATCGCAGGCGTGGACGGGAACGGCCAGACGGAGCTCGTCGAGGCGCTGACCGGCCTGCGTCGCGTCGAGGCTGGGAGCATGCGCGTCGGCGGCAGGGACCTCGGCCTGCGACCGACCGCGCGCGCCGCGCTGGACGCGGGCATCGGCCACATCCCGGAGGACCGCCAGCGGCGCGGCCTCGTCCTTTCGTTCTCGATCGCCGAGAACATCGCGCTTCACGATTACTGCCGCCCGCCCGACTCGCGCCGCGGCTGGCTCTTCCCCGCGCGCCTCGTCCGCCGCGCCCGGCGGCTGATCGCCGAGTTCGACGTCCGCGGCGGCGGCCCGGACACGCCGGCCGGCGACCTCTCCGGGGGCAACCAGCAGAAGCTCGTCGTCGCCCGCGAGGTGGCGCGCGACCCGCGGGTGCTCGTCGCGGCTCAGCCGACGCGCGGCCTCGACGTCGGCGCGATCGAGTACGTGCACCGACGGCTCGTCGCCGAGCGGGAGGAGGGCCGTGCGATCCTGCTCGTCTCGCTCGAGCTCGACGAGGTGCTCTCGCTCGCCGACCGGATCCTCGTCATCTACGAGGGCGAGATCGTCGGTGAGCACGCAGCCGGCGTCACGGAGGAGCAGGTCGGGATCGAGATGCTCGGCGGCACGCGGGAGGCGGCGTGAGCGGCCTCGAGTCCCCGGCGCCCGTCGCGCCCGAGGAGCCGCGGGGCCTGCTCGCGAAGCTTGCCCTCGAGCAGAGGCTCGGCGGCGTCGTTCCGGCCCTCCTGACCGCCCTGATCGCGTTCCTGATGGGCGGCGCCGTCGTCGCCGCCACCGGACACGACCCGGTGCAGGCGTACAAGGGCATCTTCCAGGGCGCGGGTCTCGACTGGTTCCTCCACGTGCCGTGGAGCACGAACACCGACGACCTGTCGACCTACAACCTGACGCAGACGCTCCTGCAGACGTCGTCGCTGATCCTCGTCGGGCTCGCCGTCGCGTTCGCCTTCCGCTGCGGCCTCTTCAACATCGGCGGCCAGGGCCAGTACATGGTCGGGCTGATCGTCGCCAACTGGATCGGTATCTCGTTCGTCGACCTGTCGAAGCCGCTCCACGTGCTGATCGCGATCGGCGCTGCGACGCTCGCCGGCGCGGTCTGGGCCGGGATCGCCGGGTTCCTGCGCGCGACCGTCGGCGCCCACGAGGTGATCTCGACGATCATGCTGAACTGGGTCGCGTACTGGATCGGCAGCTACGTGTTCGGCTACGGGGGACCGCTGCAGAACCCGGCGACGCCGACGAACCCCGTCTCGGCCGACGTCGCGCAGAGCGCGCGGTTGCCCGTGTTCTGGGGCAACCCGGTGCTGCAGGGGCTGCACGTCGGAGTCTTCGTCGCGCTCGCCGCGCTCCTCGTCTACTGGCTGATCCTGAGGCGGACGACTCTCGGCTACGAGGTGCGCGCTGTCGGCTTCAACGCCGATGCCGCGGCCTACGGCGGGATCAACGTGAAGCGGAGCTTCTTCCTCGCGATGGCGATCTCCGGCGCGTTCGCCGGCCTCGCCGGCGGTCTCGACATGCTCGGCTACCTGTTCCACTTCGGCACGCTCGACGTGCAGTCGAACCAGATCGGCTTCATGGGCATCGCGGTCGCGCTGCTCGGCCGCAACAGCTCGGTCGGGGTGTTCTTCGCGTCCATTCTCTTCGGGAGCCTGCTCTACGGAACGACGAAGGGGCTCGACCCGGGCGTCTTCGACCCGACGCTCGCCGGCAACCTCACCTCGATGATCCAGGGGCTGATCGTGCTCTTCGTCGGCGCGGACGTGCTCATCCTCTGGCTGTGGAACCGGCGCCGGCGCCTGCGCCGCGCACGGCTCGTCGCCGGCGGCGTCGCGGGGAGCGAGGCATGACCGCCCACGTCGCCCGTCTCGAGGCCGCGAGCGTCGTCTCCTCACGGCACCTCGCGGTTGCGGGGCTCACTCTCGCGGCGCTCGCGGCGTGGGTCGCGCTGCCGCCCCTGCACGTACGCGGGATCGCGCTGCCGGTCGCCCTCGGCGCCCTCGCGGTCGCCGCCGGCGCCGCCGCCGCGGCGCGCGGCGCCGTGCGCCTCGGCCTCACGGCGGTGGTCGCGGGCGTCGTCGGCGGTGCGCTCGGCTGGATCGCCACGTTGTCCGGCGTCTCGCATCTGGAGGTCGTCTTCACGTGGTCGACGCTGATCGCCTCCGCGCTCGTCTTCACGACGCCGCTCACGTACGCCGCGATCGGAGGCATGGTCTCCGAGCGCTCCGGCGTCGTGAACATCGGGCTCGAGGGGATGATGCTCATGGGCTGCTTCTGGGGCATCTACGGCGCCGACAAGACGAACTCGTGGGTGCTCGGCGTGGCGATCGCGATGCTCTCGGGAGCCCTGCTCGCCCTGGTGCACGCGTTCTTCTCGATCCAGCTGCGCGCGAACCAGATCGTGATCGGCACCGCGATCAACTTCCTCGCCGTCGGCGTGACGGGCTACTTCTTCGTCGACCTCTACCAGGGCGCGAACGTGCCCGCCGGGGTGCCCCGGATCCCGGCCGTCCACCTGGCGTTCCTCGACCACGTGCCGCCCGCCTCCTTCGGGAGCTTCCTCTACAAGAGCGTCGGCAACCTCAACCTGATGATCTGGTTCGCGTTCGCGATCGTCGTGGCGTCGTGGTACGTCGTCTTCCGGACGCCCGTCGGCCTGCGCCTGCGGGCGTGCGGCGAGCACCCACGTGCCGCCGACACGGTCGGCATCGACGTCTACGCGATGCGCTACGGCGCGGTCGTCGTCTCCGGCATGCTCGCGGCGACCGGCGGCGCCTTCCTCTCCGTCGGCTTCGTGGGCACGTTCAACGAGAACATGACGGCCGGGCGCGGCTTCATCGCGCTCGCGGCGATGATCTTCGGCAACTGGCGCCCGTTCGGCGCCTTCCGCGCCGCATTCCTCTTCGGACTCTCGACGGCGGTGGCGATCCGCATGCAGGTCTACTCCGCGGCGCTGCCGGGGATCGACGTGCTGATCCAGATCCTCCCCTACGTGCTGACGCTGATCGCCGTCGCCGGGTTCATCGGCCGCACGCGCATGCCGGCCGCGGACGGCGCCCCCTACAAGAAGCAGTAGTCAGTAGCGGACGCCGGTCAGGTAGAGGCCGTGCGGCGGGGCGGTCGCACCCGCGTCGCTGCGGGGCCGGCCGTCGAGGAGGGGAGCGAGCGGGCGGCGCTCGAGCATCGTCCCGACGAGCGTGCGCACCATGTGGCGCAGGAACGAGTCGGCGGTGATCTCGAACACGAGCAGGTCCTCGCCCGCCTCGAGCCAGCGTGCGTCCTCCACGACGCGGACGAACACGTCGTGCTGCGTGTCCGTGGGCGTGAACGCCCGGAAGTCGTGCTCGCCGCGGAGAGACGATGCGTTGTCGTTCAGCGCCTCGAGATCGACGGGACGCGGCCACCAGAGCGAGCGGTGCTGCTCGAACGCGGAGCGCTCTCGGCGCCGCCAGACGCGGTAGCGGTACGAGCGGGCGCGGGCGTCGAACCGCGCGTGGAAGCCCGGCGCCGCCGCCTCCGCCGCAAGGACCGCGACGTCGCCGGGGAGGGCCGTGTTCAGCGCCTCGGCCGCCCGCTCCGGCGGGGGGCCGCCCTCGACCTCGACGGAGACGACGTTCGCGAGGGCGTGGACTCCCGTGTCGGTGCGGCCGGCCACTGCGAGCCCGTCGACGGAGCCGTAGAGCTCGCCGAGCGCCCGCCGGACCTCGCCCTCGACGGTCCGCTCGCCCGGCTGCCGCGCCCAACCACGGAAGGCCGTGCCGTCATACTCGACGACGAGCCTCAGCCGCACTTGTAAGGTCTCCTACCCATGTCCGAAGAGCATCACGAAGAGCACCACTTTCTCCTGCAGCGCGTGCAGCCGGCGATGGTCGGCCTGATCGACGGCTCGCTGTCGACGCTGGCGCCGATCTTCGGGATCGCGTTCTACACGCACAAGCCCCACACCGCGTTCATCGCCGGCCTCGCGACCTCGATCGGGGCGGCGATCTCGATGGCGTTCTCGGAAGGGCTCTCGGACACGGGGCAGCTCACGGGCCGCGGCAGCCCCGTCACGCGGGGCGCGATCACGGGCGGCGGCACGTTCCTCGGCGGGATCCTGCACACCCTGCCGTTCCTGATCACGAACTACCACGCGGCCGTCGTCGCGGCCGCGATCGTCGTCGCGTTCGAGCTCGTGGCGCTCGCGGTGATCCGCTGGCGCTTCTTCGAGACCGGCTTCGTCCGGTCGCTGGTCGCGGTCTCGATCGGCGGCGCGGTGATCGCCGTCGTCGGCGCCCTGATCGGGTCGTCAGGCTGACGGAGAGTCCTCGGCGGACTCTTCGTCGGCAGCGTCCGACGCCCCCTCGGTGTCGGACACGTCCTCGGCCTCGGCCTCGGGCTCCGGCTCCTCGGCGGCCGTCTCCGTCGCCTCGTCGGCCGTGTCGGGCACCGGCTCGGGCGCCACGACCGGCTCCGGCGTGCGCGCCTCGCGCTCCTTCGCCACGTACGCCTCGTCCACGAGCTCGAGGTACGCCATCTCGGCGGCGTCGCCGGGCCGCGGGCCGATCTTGACGATCCGCGTGTACCCGCCCGGGCGCTCCTTGAAGAGCGGCGCGACCTCGGAGAACAGCTTGTGGACGACGTCGCGGGAGCGGAGGAACGCCGTCGCCTGCCGGCGGGCGTGCAGGTCGCCGCGGCGGCCGAGCGTGATCATCTGCTCGGCGATCGGCTTGACGGCCTTCGCCTTCGTGACGGTCGTCCTGATCCGGCCGTGCTCGATCAGCGCACCGGCGAGGTTCGCGTAGAGCGCCCGGCGGTGCGCCGAGTCGCGGCCGAGCTTCTTGCCTGCGCGCTGGTGCCGCACTGCTCCGCCCTACTCCGCGCCGTTCCCGCCGCCCCGCAGGGTCAGACCGTGCTGGGCGAGCGTCTCCTTGACCTCTTCGATCGACTTCTTCCCGAAGTTCGGGATCGCAGCGAGCTCCGACTCGGACTTCGTGACGAGGTCGCCGATCGTCTCGATGCCGACGCGCTTCAGGCAGTTGTACGAGCGGACGCCCAGCTCGAGCTCCTCGATGGGGAAGTTCTCCATCCCGCCCGCGAGCGAGACTCCCGCGGCCTCGCCGGCGCCGTCGCCGGACGGTGCCGACTCGCCGAAGCCCTCGATCTTCTCCAGGTCGGTGAAGATGGCGAGCTGCCGGATGAGGATCTCGGCGGCCTCGGCGATCGCGTCCTTCGGGTCGACCGACCCGTCGGTCGTCACGTCGAGGATGAGCTTGTCGTAATCCGTCCGCTGTCCGACGCGCGCCGCCTCGACGTCGTAGCTCACGCGCTTGATCGGCGAGAACATCGAGTCGACGGGGATGACGCCGATCGTGTGCGCCTGGCCGCGGTTGCCCTCGGCAGGGACGTAGCCACGCCCGCGGCCGATCGTCAGCGTGATCTCGAGCCGGCCCTTCGACGAGAGGTTCGCGATCTCGAGGTCCGGGTTGAGGATCTCGAGATCTGCGGGAGCCTCGATGTCGGCACCGGTGACGACGCCCTCGCCGCGCTTCGTCAGGCGCACCTCCACCTCCGGCGACTCGCCGTGGAGGATGCAGACGAGCTGCTTCAGGTTGAGGATGATGTCCGTGACGTCCTCGCGGACGCCGGGCAGCGTCGTGAACTCGTGCGCGACCCCCTCGATCTTCACCGACGTGACGGCGGCGCCCTCCAGGGAGGAGAGCAGCACCCGGCGCAGCGAGTTGCCGAACGTGTAGCCGAAGCCGCGGTCGAGCGGCTCGATCACGAACATGCCGCGGTTCTCGTTCACTTCCTCGTGCGTGATCTTCGGCACCTGGAAATCAGTCGCGCGTACTGCCAACGTGTGTCCTTTCTTCTGCGCGCTCTACTACTTCGAGTAGAGCTCGACGATCAGCTGTTCGGAAACCGGGGTGTCGATCTCGGCACGCTCCGGCCACTTGAGCACGGTGCCGGAGAGCCCGTCGTGGTCCGCCTGCAGCCACGGGGCGACCGCGGCGGTGAGGTCGGTCGCGTCGCGGACGATCTGCTCCGCGCCCGAGCCCGTCTTCAGCGCGACGACGTCGTCGGGCTTGACCTGGTAGCTCGGGATGTTGACCCGGCGCCCGTTCACCGAGAAGTGCCCGTGGCGGACGAGCTGCCGCGCCTGCGCGCGCGAGGCGGCGAAGCCGAGGCGGTAGACGACGTTGTCAAGCCGCGTCTCGAGCATCCGGAGCAGGTTCTCGCCCGTGATGCCGCCCTGCTTGTTCGCCTTCTCGTAGTACGTGCGGAACTGCGTCTCGAGCAGGCCGTAGTACCGGCGCGCCTTCTGCTTCTCCCGCAGCTGCAGCAGGTACTCGCTCTGCTTGATCCGGCCGCGGCCGTGCTCGCCCGGCGGGTACGAGCGGCGCTCGATCGCGCACTTCTCGGTGAGGCAGCGCTCGCCCTTCAGGAAGAGCTTCATGCCCTCCCGGCGGCACTGCTTGCACTTGGGGGAACGATCGCGAGCCACTTACACACGCCTCCGCTTCTTCTGCCGGACGCCGTTGTGCGCCTGCGGCGAGACGTCCTTCACTCCCAGAATCTCCAGACCCGCCGCCTGCAGCGAGCGGATCGCGGTCTCGCGGCCCGAACCCGGGCCTTTGACGAACACCTCGACCTTCTGCAGGCCGTGCTCCATGCCCTTGCGCGCGGCGGCGTCGGCGGTGACCTGCGCCGCGAACGGCGTCGACTTGCGCGAGCCCTTGAACCCGGCGGAGCCGGCCGACTCCCACACGATCACGTTCCCGTCCTTGTCCGTCAGGGCGACGATCGTGTTGTTGAACGACGTCTTGATGTGCGCCTGACCGATCGCGATGTTCTTGCGGACGCGGCGGCGCGTGCGACCGCGGGTCGCGGCTCTCCGGGGAGGCGCCACTACTTCGCCTTCTTCCCGCGGCCGACGGTCTTCTTCGGGCCCTTCCGCGTGCGCGCGTTCGTCTTCGTGCGCTGCCCGCGCGCCGGCAGGTTGCGCCGGTGCCGCAGGCCGCGGTACGCGCCGATCTCGGAGAGGCGCTTGATCGCCTGCGTGCGCTCGCGGCGGAGGTCGCCCTCCACCTGGTGGTTCGCGTCGATGTAGTCACGGAGCTTCGCAACCTCGTCCTCGGTCAGGTCGCGCACCTTCGTGTCGCGCGAGAGGCCGAGCGCGTCGCAGATCTGCTGCGCCGACGGCTGGCCGATCCCGAAGATGTAGGTGAGCCCGATCTCGAGCCGCTTCTGGTTGGGCAGGTTCACGCCTGCGATACGTGCCAATGCTCTCCTTTAACCCTGGCGCTGCTTGTGGCGCGGATTGGTGCAGATGACCATGGTGCGCCCGTGCCGCTTGATCACGCGGCAGCGCTCGCACATGGGTTTGACGGAAGGTCTTACTTTCATGGCGTGAGAAGGACGCGCGCGGGCTTCGGCCTCGCGACGCGGGTCGTCATGGTACCAGGACCCCTTCCCTCGTGAGGATCCGCGGGCCGTTCGCCGTCACCGCCACCGTGTGCTCGAAATGGGCGGCGAGGGAGCCGTCCGTGGTCGAGATCGACCACTCGTCGTCGTGGATGTAGACGTCGGGGCCGCCGGCCGTGATCATCGGCTCGATCGCGATCGTCATGCCCTCTCTCAGCTCCGCCCCCCGGTGGGAGGAGACGAAGTTCGGCACCTGCGGGTCCTCGTGCATCGAGCGGCCGACCCCGTGGCCGACGAGGCTCCGGATGACGCTGAACCCGGCCGCCTCGGTGACCGTCTGAACGGCCCGGGAGATGTCCGAGACGGCGTTCCCGACCCGGGCCTCCTCGATTCCCGCCTCGAGCGCCGCCCGGCAGGTGTCGAGCAGCCGCTGCGCCTCCGCCGAGATCGAGCCGACCGGGAACGTCCAGGCGGAGTCGGCGACGAACCCGTCCAGCGTCACCCCCACGTCGACCGAGAGGACGTCGCCGTCGTCGAGCCGCAGCGTGCCCGGGATCCCGTGCACGACCATCGCGTTCGGGGACAGGCACGTGGCGGCGGGATAGCCCTTGTAGCCCTTGAAGGTCGGCTCGCCGCCGTGCGAGCGGATGAACTCCTCGGCGACGGCATCGAGCTCGCCGGTCGTGATCCCCGGCTGGACGTGCTCCTCGAGGAGCGCGAGCGTCCGGGCGACGACGCTGCCGGCCCGCGCCATGATCTCGATCTCCTCCGCCGACTTGCGGATGATCACGACTGTGCCGCTCCGCCGCGTGCCGGCTCCGTCAAGCCCGTGGCGACCACCGTGAGCGCGTCCGAGATCTCCGTCCAGACCTCTTCGACGGTGCGGTCTGCGTGGAGCGGCACGAGCTTTCCGGTCACCCGGTAGTGCTCCACGATCGGTTCCGTCTGCTCGTGGTAGACGGCGAGGCGTCTGGCGATCGCCTCCGGCGTGTCGTCGGTGCGGCCCTCGATCTCGGCGCGCCTGAGCGCGCGCTCCGTTCCGACCGCGTCGGACACGTCGAAGAAGAGGATCGCGTCGAGCCCGCGTCCGATGCCGCCGAGCATCTCGTCGAGCGCCTCCGCCTGCGCGAGGTTGCGCGGGAACCCGTCGAGGACGAAGCCGTCCTCGGCGTCCGGACGGGCGAGGCGGTCCCTGATCATCGACACCGTCACCTCGTCCGGGACGAGGTCGCCGGCGTCCATGATCGCCTTCACGCGGCGGCCGACCTCCGTGCTGTCGTCGAGCGCGCGGAACATGTCGCCTGTCGAGACATGCGGAATGCCGAACTCGGAGGAGATCCGCTTCGCCTGCGTCCCCTTCCCGGCGCCCTGGGGTCCCAGGACGAGGAGGTTTATCGGAGGAACCCTTCGTAGGAGCGCATCATCATCTGCGACTCCATCTGCCGCATCGTGTCCAGGGCGACGCCCACGACGATCAGCACGGACGTGCCTCCGAGGGCGCGCGAGGTCGCCTGCGAGAACCCGAAGTGCTTGATGAAGATGGACGGGAGCACCGCGACGACGGCCAGGAAGAGGGAGCCGGGCAGCGTGAGCCGCGTCAGCACCCGGTCGAGGTACTGCGCCGTCGGCGGGCCCGGGCGGATGCCGGGGATGTACCCGCCGTACTTGCGGAGGTTGTCCGCCTGGTCGACCGGATTGAACTGGACCGCGGTGTAGAAGTACGTGAAGACGATGATCAGGAACGCCTCGACGCCGAGGTAGGCCCACGACGACGGCGAGAAGTGCGCGTTGATGAAGGTCTGGGTGTTCGGCGCGAAGGACGACACCGTCTGCGGCAGCGC
>Ga0070741_10001698_pt1 | contig 64384 bp, 31 predicted proteins | sample Coa_R1_4_FD_66440 | JGI IMG/M metagenome (GOLD analysis project Ga0070741, IMG submission 66440) | Surface soil microbial communities from Centralia Pennsylvania, which are recovering from an underground coalmine fire - Coalmine... | ecosystem: Environmental > Terrestrial > Soil > Unclassified ...
GCGACTCAAACGCCTGACGCAAAAGTGTGCTCGAACGATTTTGGGTGCCCACTTGCACGATGCGGTCGTACTTGCGGGCCGCCGCCACCATTTGCTGGCCTTCCCACAGGTTGTATGAAAAGGGCTTCTCAACGTAGACATCTTTTCCGGCCTGACACGCCCAAATCGTAGCCAATGCGTGCCAGTGATTGGGCAAAGCGACGACCACCGCATCGACGGATTTGTCGTCGAAGACGCGGCGCAAGTCCGAATACGTCGCCACCTCTTCTCCGCGATCTTTGAACGGCTTTTGCTCGCGGTCGATGAATGAATAGTCCACGTCGCACAGCGCCACAATTTTGACACCCGGAACCTCCCGCAACCGCGGAATCAATTGATGACCGCGTCCGCCGACCCCGCCCACGGCAGTGGTGGACCCGAGGCCCAGAACGGCCACACGGATTTGTTCGTTGGGTCCTTTAACGTCACGGCTGGCGCCAAGCAGGATCTTGGGCATGGCTAAAGTGACGCCGGTCGCAAGCGAGCTCTTGAGAAATATTCGGCGGGAAATACGGGTCATACCGCAGCACGATGGACCGCCTAACGAATTTGGAAAAGGCTAAATTTGCGATTCTCAGATTGAAGCTCCTGCTGCCATGGCAGCTCCAAATCGCGCGACACGGTCGATGCGCGAACGCTAAGCTTTCCTTTGAAAAGGGGTGGGGACGTCTCGTCAGACGTCTCGTCCCCGGAAAATCCCGCACCGGTTTCGGAAGCCCCGGGAACGTGACGTCCCGCCCCCATCACGAGCGCGGGGTAATCTCCGCTTCGCGGATCTCTGCGGATTAAAAATCCGCGCGCCGTCCGGCGGTCACGGCACGCGCAGGCGGAAGAAACGGCTTGTCCCGGACGGGGCGTTATCGATGTACACGGCCTGGCCGTTCACCACAGGAATGCTCTGCAGCAATTGCCAGGTCGACAAATCAGAGGAGCCCAGGACAGAGAGCTGCTGAGCGCCGGGAGCCGCGACCGAGAATTGGACCCGGCCATCCACCAGGCGAGATACAGAATTGGACACAATCGAAGGGGCGTCGACGATGCTGAAAGCGGAGGCGCTGGCGACGGTGAGCGTAGCATCAGTCACGCTGCTGATTTGGATCGAGTAATCGCTGCCAGGTGCCAGATCAAATCCGACCTGCCATTGGGCGGCCCCGTTCCCTGGCGCATTGGTGGCGATGCTTTTGATGAGGGTGCCGCTCTTGTACAAAGTGATATTGACATTGGCGGACAGGTTATCGTTCCAACGCACGAAATAGGAAAGGCCGCGCCGCAGCGCTTCTCCACCGTTGGGAAACTTTATCGCAATCGAAGGCGGCACGGTTTGGAAAGCCCCGGTTGACCAGGCACTGCTGCCGCCGTCATTGACGGTTTTGACCCGGTAAAAGTAAGTCGTGCCCGGCAGAGCGTTGCTGTAGACGTACAAAGCGTCGGCCTGGTAGGCCACCGAAACCAGAGCGGTCGCAAAATCCTGGTTGGTTGAGATCTGGACCTGGTAGTACCTCGCAAAACCTTTAGGCGACCACGAAAGCCAAACCGGCAAATCCTGGTTCACGGAATTTGTGACCGGCAATTGGGCCAGCGGTGGCGCCACCACGTTAAAAAACTGGATTCCCGGGTAATTCTCCACCTGATCCAGCAACGGAGGGTACGGCACGTCCGCCAAATCCGGGTAACCGAAGATGAGTTCCCCCATATCGCTGCCGCCGCCGCTTAAGGCAAGCTCCACGCTCACTTGTTGCGTGATCGGATTAAAGGTCGTGGGTTGAGGGGCAAATAAACCGAGTCCGGTGGTGGGGCGGTAATAAACCGTCAAATTGGTGGGTTGCGAGTAGGCGAGACTTTGAGCGTCAATATTGAACGTGGCGTTGAGCGTTTGGATGGAGCTTTGGCTGAGACTCAAGCGCAACGGCAGGACGCGCGGCGCCGTTCCCTGAAACAGGGGATAAACCGGCGCGTAATGCTCGCGCGTCAGATTGAGGATGTTGTAGCCACCGCCGCCCGATGAAACCGAAAGGGACACTCCGGCGCCGTCAAAGCTATAACTGTTTCCGGCGCTCACTTCTTTTAGGGAAAAAACTTGCGCCTCACTCGAAGGAGGATACGCGAATTTAAAGGAGCGATAGCTGACGACATTGGTGTTGTCGAACTTCATCTGGAACACCACGTTGGTCCCCGACACCTCAGTGCATGCCACCGGAGTGACACCGGGCAGCCCACCCCAACCGATAAAAGTATTACCGTTTGTTAGGCGCTGGGCACTGCCTTGAAATGGCCCGGGGATGCCGGGGTTCGGCCGATATTCCCAAACAAATGTGGCGACCTTGTTGGTTTCATCGAGGGAATACTCTTTGGCGCTCGAACTGCTGCCGGGCTGCCCAAATTTGCTATTGTTGTAAAGCAGCACATCACCATTGGCCAGGCGGTTGATGTCGTGGCTAGCGAAATCGCTGATCCCTTGTGCCTGAGAAACGCCAACAAAGGTAAACTGGTTTTCGATGCCGCCCAAATGCCACATAATGTCGCCGGTCTGACGATTAATTTTTTTCACCCAATCAGGCGTGCTCACCACGAGGTTTCCATCATTGTCGAGGAAGACGCAGTTCACATGGAATTCCGAAATGACCGCCGCGGTCGAGTTGACCCATTGACTGGTGAACGGATAATGATCCCAAAAGCGCCACTGCCAGACCACATTCCGCTGGGCATCCAATTCCTGGAGGATGGCCCCGGACACCTGAGCGGCGGGGTTTCCATTGGAAACCACCTGGCTCATGTCAACCTGAGTCAGGTAGTAGCCGATCAGCAGCACATGACCGTTGGGCAGCATCTGGAATTCGTGCCCTTCGGCGACGTACCCATTGCCGGCCTGGATGGATTCCACCGGATAATGATTGTCATCGAGGATCTGATGCACGACGTCGCCGCCGCCGGTGTAGGCCAAGGCGTGAATCTGCTGAGCGTAATGCAAATAACCGTTCGGCAAGACTTTAAAATCCCAGCAGGCATTGGTCAGTTCGGTGTACCAGACCGGGCTGCCATCGGTGCCCACAATCATCGCGTAATAGCCCACCCCCGGCGTGGGTAAATTGACCGCCTGGAAGATATAGCCGTCGCTCACGGCCGGTGCGTAATTCGTCGTCACCGTCATGGTGGGGAAATTTTGCGGCAACTGTGCCGAAGCGTGAAAACGGTCCAGGCACAATAACAGAAGCAACGCGGTAATGGATTTCATCAGCGGGTTACACAGAGGTGTCACGGTTGAGTGGCTTAGTGGTCAGACTGCTTAGGGTATTCCGGGCGGCCAACTGGCGCCGAAGACTTGAAAATCATTGAAGTCCACCTTGCCACTGTTGTTGAAGTCGGCCGGCAGGTTGATCGCTTGCTTGAGCCAGCCGTTGGCAAAGGAACTCAAATCGAGATAATCGACGTGTCCGTCCAGGTTCAGGTCTCCCGGAATCGGGTTGAACAGCGAGATATTTTGCAAATAGACGGTACTATTCGCGCCACCCAAGTTGAAGATCAGGTTGGCCGAAAAATCCGACACACTTTGCATGGTGAAGACGTAGCGATAGTGAGCCGGGTTTGGGGTCAGGAAAGGAGGAGTGATCAAGCTATAATCGGTAAAGGGCGACAGGGACTGGGAAAGCTGAACCTGGATATACCGCGGGCTAGTGGCCCAGGCGTCAAATTGCAGGATGTACTGTTTGCCCTGAATTAGCGTTTTGCCCGATTGCAACAATTGGATGCTGCTTTGGCCCGCGCCCCCATTGATAATTGCGAACTCGCTCGCCCCGTTATTTATCACCCACCCGGCACTGCCGGTGTCATTCCGAATAAAATCCCACCCCGCGCCCTGTTGTGAGAAATCGCCGTTTACCACCATATTCTGCCCCGGCGCTATGATGTTCACGTTGACATTTTCCTCGTTCGAGAAAGAGCTCTCCGAGCCGTCAGGGCTGACGGCGGTGACGCGAAAGTAATTAGTTCCATGGGCAAGATTCGAGAGCTGCGCCAGGGTGGTGTAGGATTCGGTCAGGACTGTCGCGGGGTGCGGCGAAGTACCGGCATAAATCCGATAATACGCGACGTTAGTGTCGCCAAATTTATTGAAGACCAGCGTGATGTTGTCCACTTCCGGCTCGACGATCAGGTAAGGCGCGGCGACCACGCCGTTCCATGGCAACCGAAAGGCGCGGTATGAATCGGAGCTCGGCACCAGGCTCAGCTCAAACTGTTTGACCCCATTGGTATCGACCTCGATGACTTTTGGATATTGCGGCAAGACAAAATCGATGAGCGTGTTGCCGCTGGGTAAGCGCTGGGAACTGCCGAGCCAATAGGTGTATTTGTCCGGCACATCGCGAAACTGCCACACCAGGTTGGCAACCTTGTTCGTCAAATCCAACTGGTACTCGACCGCTCTGGAAAAGGGCGAAACGCGCGTATTGCCATTGTCGAAGACCATATAATGCCCCTCGCCCAGCGCGCTAATATTATGCTGAAAGCTCGTGCCGTTGTAGGGATCATTGGCAAAGCTGAAACTGCTGTGCGGCCCGCTCAGATGCCACAGAATGTCTCCGGACCCGAGATCCACTTTGGTGACCTCGCTCAGGTGCCGGGCCGAAATCAGCAAATTGCCATCCACGTCAATATCCAATCCGTTCATATGCGGGAAATCGGAATTGCCCCCGAGATCCTGCAGGTTGTAATTATCCCAGGCGCGCCACTGGAAAATGAGTTCGTTGGCGGCGGTGAACTGCTGAACAACCGTCTCGCGCACGATCGTTCCGGGCAAGCCGCCTTGAACGTACCTGCTCATATCCACGACGTTGTCGCGGTACCCGATCATGAAGTACGTCCCGTCGGCCTGCACTTTGAGATCGTGACTGTCCGTCGAGTAGCCGTTGGTGGTGAGGTATGTTTTGAGGTAATTGAAGTTCTGGTCGAAGGCGGGAAAGCCGGTATCGTCGGACAAGGCCCAGGTGATCATCCCGTTTTTCTGGATCTTGAAATCGTACATGCGGCCGGTCCGGTACCAAACGGGTTGGCCGTCATTGTCGAGCATCATGGTATAGGGCGACACGCCATCGAGGGCGTTTTCCAGCCACAAATATCCAGGCGACGGGTTCTTCTTTGCGCTGATTACCACCTGCGGGAATGTGCTCGGGACCGACACACCATTTCCCATCACCATCGCTTTCGCTCTAGGCTTGCCGGCCGCTGAATTGCCGGTAATGGCCGGGCGCGTCACATTTAAGGGCGGCCCGGGTTCGGCTGGGGGCTGGGCTCGGGCAGGTGCGACAGCTAATGGCAGCGAACCCGGCATGGGGGCAGTGACCATGAACTGGTATTGAAACGGTTGCACGCTGCCGGTCGTGCCCGACGCCACCCCCGGATTTAACGACACGGTCACTGATTCGTTGGCGGCAAAATCCGTCGCCATCTGGTAAATAACCGTACGGCTGTCACTCGCCACATGAACCACGCCGGAATGAGCTCCGGAACTCACCCCTGTCACGCTCACGAACCCGGAGGCGAGGTTCGTCACTTGCGCCGGGCTGAGGTCGGTGAAGCGGACCAGCACAAAGCGGGTTTGCTGCGAAACATAGGAGGCGTTTGGCGCGGGTGATAAATATAGGTAGCCGGCCTGACGGGCGGGATTCTGTGCCCAACCCGGCTGGACACCGAGCCAGCAAAGACCCGGGCAGGCCAGCCAGATTAGAATTCGGTGCATTAGATTCTTAAAAGCCCCGCACGCGGAAAAATCTGGGTTCATCCGGTGTTATTGCCTCGGTGTAGCTGCCGGTGGTCTCGTCAGTATCCGCCCACGGACCATCCGGACTGGGGGCGCTTTGGAGCTCGCCGCCGGTGAAGCTCACGGTGATCGTGCCGTTCTGAAACGAGGTGCTCGAAATCATGGGGCCGACTGCGGCCCCCGTGAAAGTCGGGTTCAGAACGTTTCCAACAAATGCGCCGACCACACCTCCCCGAGTCACGTTCGGGCCGACTGAAACGTTCGCAGCCTGACTCAATGTTAAAGAGCAAAGTATTCCGTTCGTGCCCGGGACCGCTGCCGGGTCGGTCGGATCCCAGAGCGCCCCGAACTCCAGCGTGACGCCACCCGAACCGAGCCCTGGCAAGGTGTTTCCCGGTGCATCGGCGGCAACGGCCAGCGGCGTGTACGTGCTGACCGTCCAATCTATATAGGTACCGCTGACCGGCAGGAGGCGGTCTCGCAACGAAGCCGGAAAAATGCCGTATCCGGGAGAGGCGGCGGTGCTGGGACCGCGGGCAAAATCTGAGATAGCCAGAATGGATCCGCGGTCGACTGAGACATCAAGAGCAAACGCCCGCACGGTCTCGCCGGCGGTGCATTCGTACGCCACCACTGCCAGGTTGTTGCTGTTCTGAATGAAAATACGTACTGCGGCATTGCTGGCACTCGAAATAATCAAGCAGAGCAAAAAACCCAAGCTGCCAAAGGCAAAACCAAATCGGGAGCGACAGAGCCAGTTGCAGGTTACAGGTTGAAAGTTGCCAGTTGATCGCTTTGACAGAGGGCGCGCGCAAAAGCGCAAGCGCACCCGCAAACGCGACCGCCCGGCCAGTTGCTCTCTCCCGGCAGGAGACAAGTTGGTATGCTTGTATAACCGCATCATCGAAAACTAAAACGGACTAGGTTTTCAGCAGGCGCAGACGGGGCGCATTACGGGAAAGTTACGGAAATGGGATGAAACCCGGTTTTTGTGGGATGAATCACCCACGTAGCGCAGGCTTTCAGTCTGACTTTCAGTCTGCGGTACCGTCGACTTTCAGTCGGCTGCGCGCAGCCAACCACACCGACCAGGTGAGAGGCTGCAGTCCCAGCAGACTGAAAGTTTGCGCTACGGCGCTTGTTCCCGGGCTGTTTCTGGACCATATGTGGGTAGCTGTATGCATCAGGTGCGCGAAGATCCAACCTTGGTTGCCCGGTCGCGAACGACGAGGGAAACCTTGCGGCGGGTCGCTCCCTATTTGCGGCCGTACAAATGGATGGCGGCCGCAACAGTGGGCTGCGCGATCCTCTCTCTGGCTTTCTCCCTGGCGTACCCCAAGCTCACGCAGTACGTAATCGACGAGGTCATCGGTCACAAACGGGCCGACCTGCTCGCGCCGGTTATGCTCTGCCTCCTGGGAGCGTTCCTTCTGAGGGATGCGTTCAATGGTTTGCGCATCTGGGTCAACAACACCTTCGAACAAAACGTCATCTACGACATACGTTGTGAGGTCTATGCGCGGCTGCAGCGGCTACCGGCCGGGTATTTCGACCAGCGTGCCTCCGGCGATCTGATGACGCGCGTGCTCGAAGATGTTAATGCCATGGAACGAGTGCTCATCGATGGCACGGAACAGGGCACGGTGGCAGTGTTGGGGTTGATGGCGGTCATCGTAATCATGTTGTTCACCAATCCGCTGCTCACCGCGGTGGCGCTGGTGCCCTTGCCAATTCTTTTGGGCGGCGCGCTTTGGTACACCCTGACGGCGCATCGGCGTTATCGCAAACAGCGGATCGCCTCCAGCGCTATGAACGCTTTGTTGATGGATAATCTGCAAGGGGTGCGCCAGATCAAGGCTTTTGGCCGTGAACCTCACGAGGATCAGCGCTTTGCCAAACGCGCCGACGATCTACGCGTCGGCACTCTCGGCGTCATGCGCGTGTGGGCCACCTACTCACCGGCCATGACCTTTGCGGGCTCCTTAGGCCTGGGACTTGTTTTATGGATTGGCGGCGGGCAGGTTTTAGCCGGGCGCCTGACGCTCGGCCAATTGATCGGGTTCATGTTTTATCTGGCCTTGTTTTACGAACCGATCAGCCGGCTCCACGGCTTGAACCAAATGCTCCAGGCCGCCCGCGCCTCGGGCGAACGCGTGTTCGATATTCTCGACGCTCCGGTCGAGCGTGGCCAGAATTCACCACGGATTGCTCTGAACACCCGCGGCCGAGGTGAAGTTGTCTATGAAAAGGTGTCCTTCGCCTACAGCGCCGAGCGGGTGGTGCTCCGGGACATTTCGCTGCGCGCCGGGCCCGGCGAGATGATTGCGCTGGCGGGGCCAACCGGAGCGGGTAAATCGACGTTGGTCAATTTGCTCCCGGCATTTTATGAACCAACCGGCGGCCGGATCACCATCGACGGTCAGGATATCAGCTCGGTCTCGCTTGAGTCTTTGCGCGACCACATTAGCGTGGTCAGCCAGGAAGCTTTCCTGTTCAACGGCACCATCCGGGAAAACATTTTATACGGACGCCTTACGGCGACCGAAGAGGACCTCCGCGCGGCCGCTCGGGCGGCCAACTGCCATGAATTCATTGCGCGCTTGCCGAATGGATATGACTCGCGCGTGGGTGAGCGCGGAGTAAAGCTGAGCGTCGGCGAGAAGCAACGGGTCAGCATCGCTCGGGCACTTCTCAAAAACGCGCCTATTCTGATTCTGGACGAAGCCACGGCGAGCGTGGATACCGCGACGGAAAAACTGATCCAGGAAGCGCTGGAAAGATTGATGGCCAACCGGACGAGCTTCGTGATTGCCCACCGTTTGAGCACGATTCGCAAGGCGGACCAGATCCTGGTGATGCAACATGGTCAGATAATTGAGCGCGGCACCCACGAGGAACTGCTCGCAACCGAAGGTCTGTACAGTCGTTTGGCCCGGATTCAGGGGACCACCTTCATCGAAGAGAGTTTTGAGAAACTTGACGAGACGGTCGGTTCGGCGGAGCGAAGCTAGATGGGACCTGAGAGCGCCGGCGCTCCCAGGAAATCCGAAGGTCTTGGAGTGCGCCGCTTGGCGGCGCTTTTGCATCGAACGAAGGTTCTAACACCTGCGGGCTTCGCATTTGGTGCCGTCGGAAAGCGGCGCGCAGCGCCGCACTCCATGATGCTGGCGCGGGACTAGTGCCCCACGCCATTTCATACTCCAACCCAATGAACGGCTTTGAAAAAACCAATTTCACGGGATACAGTTAATTAGTGAACGAGTTGGGGAAATATTTGTTAGTCGCGGGGTTGCTGCTGGCGGCCGCCGGAGCGTTGCTTTGGTCGGGACTCGGCCGAGGGTGGCTGGGCCGGTTGCCGGGCGACATTCATTACTCGCGGGGGAATTTCACTTTCTATGCTCCCATTGTGACATGTTTACTCGTGAGTGCTTTTTTGACCCTGCTGCTGTGGCTTTTTCGAAGATAGGTTTGCGCTTGCGTAACGAGAGCAGCGTTTTAAATTTCCGCTAATGGAACAATCGCAATTGATGCAGTATCTCCCGGTGCTGATGCTGGGTATTCTGGCAGTGTTGTTCTCGTTCGGGATGCTCGTAGGCTCGGTGATTTTGGGCAAAAAAGGCAAGCGCCCGCCGATTAAGGACACTCCCTACGAATGCGGCATGATCCCGATCGGTCCTGGCAGCACCCGTTTATCCGTTAAGTTCTACCTGGTGGCCATGCTCTTCATCCTGTTCGATATCGAGGTGGTCTTTCTTTATCCCTGGGCTGCGGTTTACAAACAAATGCTCCAGGAACACGCAAGCCTGATTCTCGGTTCCATGCTTTCCTTCCTGGCTACCCTCTTCGTCGGATATCTTTACGCGCTCAAAAAGGGAGCGTTCGACTGGAAGAGTTGACCGCGCCGGGACCACGCCACCTACCGGGATGCCAAGGCATTGCTTCCGCTGGTGTAATTCTCGACGGACCAGATTTTAACCATGGCTTCGATCAAATTCGGCACCAGCGGCTGGCGCGGGCTCATCGCGCATGATTTCACGTTTGATAACGTCCGGCTCGCCACTCAGGCCATCGCCGATTATCTGAACACCCTCAGCGAGCCCGCCTCAAAAACGGTGATCGTGGGCTATGACACCCGGTTTCTTGGCCGGGAGTTTTCATTGGCCGCGGCCGAAGTCCTCCAATCAAATGGGCTGAGTGCCCTGCTCTGCAACCGTGATACCCCCACGCCGGTGATTGCCCACAACATTCGTGTGCGCAAAGCCCTCGGTGGGATCAACCTGACCGCCAGCCACAACCCCGCCGAGTACCAGGGCCTTAAGTTCTCGACCAGCAATGGCGCTCCCGCGCCGCCGGAAATCACGAAACAGATCGAAGCCAATGTGGTGCGCTTGCAGGATAGCAACTGGACGTTCAAAGCCGCGGTGATTGGAACCTGCCAGTGCAAAACCTTCGATCCGCAACCGGCCTATTTCAAACAACTGCACCAGCTGGTGGATTTTAAGACGATCAAAAAAGCGAGGCTTAAGGTCGCGGTCGAGCTGATGTACGGGACCGGCCGCGGATATTTAGACAAACTCCTGCAGGAAAACGGCGCCGAGGTGACCGCTTTTCACAACGAGCTAAACCCTCTGTTCGGCGGGCACCATCCGGAACCGAACGCCGAAGGGATGGCCGAAGTCAGCAAGTTCGTTCGGAGCGGCAAAGCCCAACTGGGCCTTGGCCTGGACGGAGACGCCGACCGGTTCGGGATTGTAGATAAAGACGGGACCTGGCTCACGCCCAACCAGGTGCTCACGCTCACGCTCTATCACCTGAAGAAAAACCGGGGCTGGACCGGCGCCGTCGTCCGAACCGTGCCCACGAGTCACCAAGTGGATGCCGTGGCCGAGTTGCTCGGGGTGAAGGTTCACGAAACGCCCGTCGGATTTAAATACATCGGTGCGCTGATGGAGAGCGAACCCATCATTGTTGGAGGCGAAGAATCCGGCGGCCTGAGCGTAAAAGGGCACGTGCCGGAAAAGGACGGCATTCTCGCCTGTCTCCTCATGGCCGAACTGGTGGCAACCGAACGGAAAACCCTGCTGGGCATTCTCAAAGAATTGGAGAAAAAAACCGGCGAGTTCCACAGCGAACGCATTAATGTCGCGATTCGGCCCGAAACCAAGGACGCGCTGCTGGCCAAACTCGGCTCCGGTCTGCAAACGATTGGCGCGTTTAAAGTCGAGAAATTCATCACGACCGACGGTTTCAAGTATTTGTTGCCTAAAGGCGAATGGGTGGCCTTTCGCGCCAGCGGAACCGAACCGCTGATCCGCTGCTATATTGAAGCCAAATCCAAAGCCAGCCTGGCCAAACTGAAGAAAGCCTGCCAGGAGTTGCTCCGGTAAGGATCGTTTGGGGTCCCGGCTTTAGACTGCCTAAAGCCGGAACTTCTAACCGAATTTTAAAACACGCTCTTAGGCTTCCCGCAGTTCCAAACCTGACCCCTAGGCTCTACCTGGTCTCGGTACCTTTCAAGCCAACGTGAATCATTTGCATGGTACCGCGCCAGACCACGGCGAAGTTCATTTGGGAGCTGTGCGGCCGATCCTTGATGTCGCTTCGGTCGCTTTTGTCCTGGGCTTTGCCGTTGCCAATGCGCCAGGTTTGGAACCCTTTAACATTGATTTCTTGAAAGCTGCCCCACGCGGTCCACGCCGCTTTGAGCTCCTTGGCCTCATAGCCGGTCTTGAGATGGTAAGCGCCTGATTTTCCGGCCCAGGTTTTGGCCAGGTTCCAAAGCTCCATGCATAGCGCATTGTCGCGGAATGTCTCAGGCAAAGCCTCATCTACCTCCTTGACGATATCGTCGAGCTTGCCCGCTTTGGCGTCTTCTTGCTGTTTCTGGCGCTCCAGTTCCTCATACTGCTTAACCAGCTTGGCCATCTCTTGCTCGGCCTTTTGCTTCCGGTCCTGCCGCGCAGCTTTTCCGGTCTTGTTATCTTCCGTCCACTCGTTATTGGCGATTTCCCACACCGCCCTTTCGTAACTCTTATCCTGGAGCACCATTTCCTGTGCAGTCGGCGCATGAACCGCCTGGATGCGCTCCAGGTCGAGGTCCCATTTTGCCATCAGCTTGCCCGGGGATTCGTAAGCGCTTTCATCGTAATCCTTGAGCGGCTTCTGTTTTTGGAGTTGCTTGTTCTTGGCGGCCACTTTGGCCACTTCGATCGCCTCTCGGACGTTATCCGCTTTCAGAGGTGGATTGATTTCGCTCAGTTTCTTGGAGCCAAAATACTGCGTCCACTCGCTATGGGTGATATTATTGACAATCGCCTCGGCGAGCGCGTCGTCCTTCCCGCACCAATCGTGAAACGCCTCCACCTCGGACTTGAGGCCCTTCAAATCGTCTTCCTCAGCGTCGGGATCTCCGTCGAGCCATTTGGCGATTTCATCGACGAGGGTTGAACTGAGCTTTTTGCGGCTTTTTCGAATTATATTCCCAAGTTTGCTCATGGTTTTTCCTTGTGCTGGTTCATAGGACAAATCGATTTATCCGGCGGGCAACGCCGAGCGCAGGGCGGCGAGCGCCGGCAGCAACGGGCCCCGGATCGCGATCTTTAGCCCGAACCCGTTCGGCTCCTCTGCTTCCGTGATGATTTCGTCCGTCGCAATGTAGCGTTCTAACTCTTTTACGGCTTTCGCGGTCTCGGGTCGGGAAGTGAGATTGGCCTGAATGGCCTTGACCAGGATGATAGCCTCGTCGCCTTCAGGGTCTTTCATATCGCGAATCGCTTTTTCAAGCGCCTTTAAGTCATTGATGACTTTGCCGCGTGCGGTTGTCCACTGCTCCAGGGCCGCGTCCAGGCCGGCCGCAGGCGCTTTGCGCATCAGGGCTTCCACGGCATCCAATAACTTGCCGGCTGAAACCACATCCCCTTTTTTCGCCAACGCCCCCGCCTCGGCTAGCTTGGCTTTGAGTTCCCGCGCGGCAGGCCCGGCGCCGGCGATGGCTTTGAGCAGGTCCGGCTGCATGGCCTTAAGCCGGGCGGTAAATCTCGCCATCTCCTCGCGGCCTGCCTTGGCGGCATCCGGTTGGGAAGCTATCGTGCCGCCGGGCGGGCTTTCCTGACCTTCGATTTCGGGTGCCTCCGACTCATCATCCGTCTCACCGGGCGGCACAAAGACCGGCTTGATGCCTCCGCCCATCGTGGTGAAATACTTTTTAAGGGCCGCGCGTTTGAGACTCCCTTTCTTCGGCTCGAAATTCAGTTCATCTTGAGACGTCAGCGATACCAGCCCTTCGTCGGTGGGTTTTTGCCCAGCTTTGGCCAGCGCCGCCAGGCAGGCCGGATCAAAATCCACCAGCACCAGCGGAAGTTTCTTTTGGCCGAAAGGGTACTGCTTGAAGTAGACGAATTTCTTCGGCGAGTCGGCTTTAACCCCGAGCAGCGCTTTCTTCAAAAGCGGGACGTACTGTTTGTGCTCTTTAAAAATGTCGGGAGATGAAAAAGTTGGCATAGGCGCTCGATTGGATTCGGATGATGGATTTCAATATCTGGAATGGCGAACTAATGGGTCAACAACAATCGCCCAGGCCGGCTCAAACCGGTGCCTGAAATCCGTTCCATCATCATATCAAGATACGTTGATTTTTTGCTTGAACCTCCGCCCCGCTACGGCTAGGTTGCCCGATATAGCCGCTCCGGCCGCACCTTTGGCGATGCCGGCGCCTTGAGCGGATGCGGTCGAGAGTCTCAATATGAGCGAGCATACAGTTTCAGAACTTCAACGTCTGCTGCGGGAACGCATCGTCGTGCTGGACGGCGCGATGGGCACCATGATCCAGACCTACCATCTCGACGAGGCCGCCTTTCGCGGAGATCGATTCAAAACCTGGCACAAAGACGTCAAAGGGCTGAACGACCTGCTCAATGTGACGCGGCCGGCGGTGATCGAGGAAATTCACAGGCAATATCTCGAAGCCGGCGCCGATATCATCGAGACCAATACCTTCAATGCCCAATCCATTTCATTGGCGGATTACGGAATGGAAAGCCTGGGTTACGAACTTTCCAAGGCCGGAGCCGAATGCGCCCGCCGCGCCGCCGACCAGGTAATGGAGCGGCATCCGGGGGGCACCTGTTTTGTCGCCGGCGCCATCGGACCAACCACCAAGACGTCCTCGATCTCGACCGACGTTAACGACCCTGGGGCGCGAGGGGCCACGTTCGATGAAGTGGCCGCGGCTTACTATGATCAGGCGCGGGGATTGCTCGATGGCGGGTCGGATTTGCTGCTGGTCGAAACCATTTTCGACACGCTGAATGCCAAGGCTGCTTTCTTCGCCATCCTGAGACTCTTTGACGAGCGCGGCCTGGTGCCGCTGGCCTTCGGGCAGGAGCCAATGCCCGGCAGAAATGTCGTTCCCATTCTGGCATCGGTTACTTTTATTCAAGCCGGCAGCAACCGCGGCGTTACGGGTCAGACCGTGGAAGCCTTTTGGAATTCCATTTCGCATGTTCCGCTGCTTTCGGTGGGAATGAACTGCGCACTCGGGCCGAAGGAAATGCGGCCGCTAATCGAAGAACTGGCCGGATTGGCGCCGATTTATGTCAGTTGCTATCCCAATGCCGGTTTGCCCAATCCGCTCTTGCCGACCGGCTTTCCCGAAACTCCGGAAACCTTGGCGCCGCAACTGAGGGAGTGGGCTCAAAATGGGTGGTTGAATATTGTGGGAGGCTGCTGCGGAACAACCCCGGCCCATATCAAAGCCATTGCTGAGGCGGTCCGGGATCTTCCGCCGCGCACGCCGTCGCAGCTTCAGCCCTTCACACGACTGAGCGGCCTTGAGCCTCTCACGCTGCGGCCCGAAACCAATTTCGTAAATATCGGCGAGCGCACCAATGTGACTGGCTCGCCAAAATTCTCCAAACTGATCCTGGCTGGGGATTTCGAAGCGGCCGTGGCCATTGCCAAACAGCAGGTCGAGAACGGCGCTCAGATCATCGACGTCAACATGGACGAAGCCATGCTGGATTCGGAGAAGGCGATGACCACCTTCCTGAACCTGGTGGCCTCGGAGCCGGAAATCGCCCGTGTGCCGGTGATGATCGACAGTTCCAAATGGTCGGTGATCGAAGCCGGGCTCAAGTGCGTCCAGGGCAAAGGCGTGGTCAATTCCATCAGCCTTAAGGAAGGCGAAGAGAAATTCAAGCACCAGGCGCGCCTGGTCCGGCGTTATGGCGCGGCCGTGGTGGTGATGGCGTTTGATGAAAAAGGGCAGGCCGACAATTTCGAACGTCGCATCGAGGTCTGCGAACGGTCGTATCGCATTTTGACCAAGGAATTGGGTTTTCCGGCCCAGGATATTATTTTCGATCCAAATGTGCTGACCCTGGCCACCGGAATGGACGAGCACAATAACTACGCGGTGGACTTCATTCGCGCCACTCATTGGATCAAACAAAACCTCCCCTATGCCCGGGTCAGCGGCGGGATCAGCAATATTTCTTTCTCATTCCGAGGAAACAACGCGGTGCGCGAGGCCATGCACTCGGCCTTCCTGTACCATGCCATCAAAGCCGGTCTGGACCTGGGCATTGTCAATGCCGGGATGCTCGGCGTCTACGAGGAGATTCCGAAGGATTTGCTGGAATTGGTCGAGGATGTCCTGCTCAATCGCCGGCCGGATGCGACCGAGCGGTTGGTTAAATTTGCCGACACCGTCAAACAGCAAGGCAAGACCGAGGTAGTCGAGGACGAATGGCGCAAAGGCACCGTCGAAGAACGCCTCAGCCATGCGTTGGTAAAGGGCATCGTCGATTTTATCGAGCAGGATACCGAAGAGGCCCGCCAAAAGTACGGCCGGCCCCTTTCCGTCATCGAGGGGCCTCTTATGGCCGGCATGAATGTCGTGGGCGACCTGTTTGGCTCGGGAAAAATGTTTCTGCCTCAGGTGGTCAAAAGCGCGCGCGTGATGAAGAAATCCGTCGCCCACCTGTTACCCTACATGGAAGAGGAGAAAAAAGCTTCCGGCGGCCGGGGCGCCCAGGGACGGATCGTCATGGCGACGGTCAAAGGCGATGTCCATGACATCGGCAAGAATATTGTCGGTGTGGTTTTGGGCTGCAATAACTACGAAGTCATCGATCTGGGCGTCATGGTCCCCACCGAAAAAATTCTCGAGACGGCCCGCGAACAGAAAGCCGACCTGATTGGCCTCAGCGGATTAATCACGCCCTCCCTGGAAGAAATGGTTCATGTGGCCAAGGAAATGGAGCGGCGCGGCTTGAACACTCCGCTGCTGATCGGCGGAGCGACCACCAGCAAAGCCCATACTGCGGTGAAGATTGCTCCCGGTTACTCCAAACCGGTCGTGCATGTGCTGGACGCCTCGCGCGCGGTGGGTGTCGTGGGGAACTTGATGAATCCCGCGCTCAAGACGGGCTTCATTGAATCGGTCCGAGTCGAATATGAGAAGTTGCGGGCTCATCACGGTGAGCAACGCGCGGCGCCCCTGCTCTCTTTGGATGAAGCTCGCCGCCGCCGCACTCCGATTCAATGGAAACCCGAGGACGTAGCCACCCCGGAGTTCACCGGCACACGCGTGCTCACCACCGAGCGGAGCCGGGCAAAAGCGGGGGAAGGGATGGAAAGGATTTCCCTTGAAGAATTGGTTCCCTTCATCGATTGGTCGCCATTTTTTCACACTTGGGAAATGCGCGGGCGCTATCCCGCTATCCTGGAAAACGCGGAGGCCAGGAAGCTGTTCGAAGATGCGCAGGATCTCCTTTCCAAAATAGTGAAAGGCCAACTGCTCACGGCCCGGGCTGCGTATGCATTTTTCCCGGCCAACTCCGTGGGAGATGACGTCGAACTTTACACCGACGCGAGCCGCACCACCATTTTGACCACGTTTCATTTTCTGCGCCAGCAAATGAACAAACCCGCCGGCCAGTTCAACCATTGCCTGGCGGATTACATCGCGCCAAAATCCGGGGCCGCCGGCACCAAGCCCCTGGCGGATTATTTGGGCGCCTTCGCCGTCAGCGCCGGCTTCGGCACCGAAGAGCTCTGCCGGCAATTCGAGCAGGATCATGACGATTACAGCTCGATCATGACTAAAGCCATCGCCGACCGCTTAGCCGAGGCCTTTGCCGAGTATTTGCATAAACGCGCGCGTTGCCAGTGGGGCTTTGGCAAATCCGAGAATTTTTCCACCGAGGATCTCATCCGCGAACAGTACCGCGGCATTCGCCCCGCCGCGGGCTATCCGGCTTGTCCAGACCACACGGAAAAGCGAACTCTTTGGAACTTGCTCGAGGTGGAAGCGAATACGGGGATCAAACTGACCGAAAGTTGCGCGATGTGGCCTGGGGCAAGCGTCAGCGGCCTGTACTTTGCTCATCCGGAATCCAAGTATTTCGGCGTGGGAAAAATTGGCCGGGATCAGGTGCTGGATTATCATTTGCGAAAGCAAATGGAGCTTCAGGCCGTGGAACGCTGGCTGGCGCCGTATCTCAATTATGAACCCGAAGCCTCGCCTGCTCCCGCAACACTGGCCTGTAGCTGTGGCGTTCCCCATCCTGCCGCAACAAACACGCTCCAGGGCAAGAGGTAGGGACCTCGCGCTGCGTAGCGCAGACTATCCAGTCTGCTGTACCGCCGGCTTTCAGCCTGCTACGTTCCGGAGCTTTGGCGTTTGCGAACGCCGACGGGCTTCCACCACCCCCGCGTCAGCCGACTGAAAGTCGGCGATACAGCAGGCTCGAATGCCTGCGCTACGTAACGCCGGAACCTGTAGCCTTCGCCTGGCGCTCGTGGCAAGTTGCCTCATGCTGGCTATGGTCCGTGTAGAAATTATCCTGGTGATTATGGTCGTGATGAATCTGGTTGGATTGACGATTGCGGCCTTTATCCTTTTCCGGCGCAAATAGGCCGGCGGCTTGGAGTTGACCGGGTCGAGGCGCCCATAGATATTGATCGGCGGAGCGTGGCTCCTATCAAGGGCTGCATCCGGAAGAAACTGGAGAGGGCTTATGAAGATTACTTACTACGGACACTCCTGCTTTGCCGCGCAGATCGCCGACAAGACTTTGCTTTTTGATCCTTTTATCACCGGCAATGAGCTGGCCAAGGATATCGACGTCAATAAAATACCCGCCGATTACCTCCTGATCTCCCACGGCCATTCCGATCACCTGGGTGATGCCGGGGCCATTGCTAAACGCACGGGCGCAACCATCATTTCCAACTTCGAAATCACGCAATGGTTCGGCAAGCAGGGCCTGCAGAAATCACATCCGCTCAATCACGGTGGCGGGTATGGCTTTGATTTCGGCCGCGTGAATTTCGTCAATGCCATCCATTCCAGCAGCCTGCCGGACGGCTCGTACGGTGGCAACCCAGGCGGCTTCGTCATCGAAAGCCAGGAAGCCAACTTCTATTATTCCGGGGACACCGCCCTGACCATGGACATGAAGCTGATCGGCGAACGCTTTAAACTTCGTTTTGCCGCCTTGTGCCTGGGCGACAATTTTACGATGGATTTTTCCGACGCAATCAAAGCGGCCGAGTTCGCCGGCTGCCAGGAAGTGCTCGGCCTGCATTTTGACACTTTCCCTCCAATCAAAATCGATCATCGCGCCGCCATGAATAAATTCAAGGCGGCCGGCCGGAATCTGCATTTGCTGGAGCCGGGACAAAGCCGGGATTTTTGAACGACTCGCACGGAATCGTTGTGCCAGTCACCCTCGAAGATATCCAAGCGGCGGCGCGCCGAATTGCGGGGCCGATTCTCGAGACACCTTGCCCGGCTTCGATTCCCCTTTCCGAGATCACCGGCTCACGGATCTACTGCAAGCTCGAATACCTTCAGCGAACGGGAAGTTTTAAGGAGCGTGGCGCGCGTAACGCGCTGTTACTGCTCTCGCCGGCGCAACGCCAGCGCGGAGTCATTGCTGCTTCCGCCGGCAACCACGCGCTCGGGGTGGCTTACCACGCGCAGTTGCTCGGCGTCCCCGCTACGGTGGTGATGCCGCAATTCGCGCCACTAACGAAAGTGGTCAACTGCCGCCGTTTCGCGGCGACGGTGGTACTGGACGGGGCGAACATTGGTCAAGCGCGGGCCCGCGCCGACAAAATCGCGGCCGAGAAGGGACTGACGTATATCAACGGATTCGATGATCCCGCCATCATCGCGGGTCAAGGCACCATTGGACTGGAGATTGCCGCTCAAGTGCCGGATATGGACGCGGTGATTGTGCCGATCGGGGGCGCCGGACTGGCCGCGGGTGTCTCTGTGGCGCTCAAACATCTCAAGCCGGATGTCAGGATCATCGGGGTGGAACCCAAGCATGCCGCCAGTTTCACCGCCGCTCTGCAAGCAGGAAAGCCCGTGCAAATTGAGATGAAACCCACGCTGGCCGACGGCTTGAGCGTGCCCAAAGTGGGTGAAAATGCCTTTCGCCTGGCTCGCGAGCGGCTCGATCGCACGGTCCTGGTCGGGGAGCATGACCTGGCCCGAGCCGTCCTGCGGCTCATGGAACTCGAAAAAGCGGTCGTCGAAGGAGCGGGCGCCGCACCTTTAGCGGCATGCCTCGCCGGATTGACGCCGGATTTGGCAAACAAAAAAGTCGTTTTGCTGCTTTGTGGCGGAAACATCGATCTCAACACCCTGGACCGGGTCATCGAGCGCGGCCTCGCGTCCGATGGCCGGCTCTGCCGTTTCACCGCCACAATTAGCGATCGACCTGGCGGTTTGGCGCGGTTCGCCGGCCTGATTGCAGAGGAAGGAGCCAGTATCCTCGACATTACCCACGACCGCGCGTTTGCTGACGAAGATATTTCCACCGTCGCCGTCCATTGTGTCGTCGAGACGCGCGACGCGCAGCACATCGCCACCTTGCGCGCCCGCTTGGTTGAAGCGGGATTTCCGCTGACCTGAGCACCCTCTTTGGGACCGCTGGCGTCCCGCCGGCGAGTTCCTCATCGAACAAATCACCGCCCAGCTAAACCAGAACCGTCCGGGCCTGCGTCCATTATTCCATAGGAGGGTTCTCGTCGTCCGGTTTGTCGACCAGTGTCCGGCCTTCGGTGCGCACACCTGGGCCGCCTTGATGCTTCACGACAACGTAAAAAGACCAGAGCACCAGGGACAGCAGGACCAATAACGGAATTAACCACCAATGCAGCATAGTCTTGCACCTCGATTCTCTCTTGGGTTCACCTCAACTCCTCGGCGATCTTGTGCAGCCAGCCCACGCATCGCTCGCGATGCAGTGATAATGGCAGCTTCGCGGTTTCATAGGCTGGCCGATGACCCGGTTTACTTACACTTCAAAGTAGCACAGGTTTTAGGCCTTCGGAAGGCTCGTCCTACGGTGCGAGCGGAAATTGAAACTGTTAGAAACAGGTTCAATTAAGCTCCGTTTGCGGCCTTCCTGGCCACGGCTCGTGGTCTCGCTGAGCACCTTGGCACCGGGCTTTAGCCGGTCGCTGGCTTGCATTAGAGCGTCGAACGATTAGTCGCGACCTTCACGCCTTTGCGTGCCCACGAAATTCTGGGCACGCCCTTCGGGGTGCCCAAATGTAAGTGGGGACATCGTTCCCGGGGCTCTCGCGGACTCGACGCCCCGCCTACTGTCTGTGAACGCTGACGGGTTCGGCAAATCGCGCAAACCGCGAGGATTGCTGAACCCGCAATCCCGACCGAATCCCACATCATCTTTATTCTAACCAAGCTGGGTCATACACAACTCCGTTCCGTGCCAGAAGACGTCGATATTCATCGATGAATCTCGTCTTTCGATGATGTCGCTCCTGGTCCGCGATGTAACGGCGAAGCGAATTGCCGTGCGTCCAACTAACGGAAAATATCCCGTACCCTTCTTGCCAGCCGAATAATGGATCATACTTGTCGGCGGCCCAGTTTGATGATGCCTTCTTTATCTCGCGTACGAAGTCCGCCGGGGCAACTGAGGTCCTCAGGCTCAAGAGAAGATGGACATGGTCATCGACTCCGCCGACGATCTCTGCCACGCCCCCAAGGCCCCGAACTTCACCGCCCAGATATTCGTGCAGTCGCGCGCGCCAGTCTGATTTAATAAACGGACGCCGTTCTTTTGTGCTGAACACCAGATGATGATGTAAGCTGTAAAATGATGAGCCCACAGTTAGTGTCGATGACTCTTGCATTCTCTGCGAGTTGCAATGGAAAATGCGGACCCGCCAGGAGCCCAGAGTAAAAGGCTAGCGTTCCTTGTATTTGGCGACTGCTTCTGTGCGACTGTGCACCTGCAGCTTTTCGTAAGTCCGGCGCAAGTAGCTGCGCACCGTATGAATGCTCACCCCTAAATTATCGGCGATCAATTTGTAGGGTTGGCCGGCCGCCAGGAGCTCGAGCACCTGGCGTTGCCGCTCTGAAAGCTCAATGTGCCCGCCTGGGCCGCTGGTCTCCGGCCGATTCGTGGTCCGCACCAACTGCACGACCTTGCGGGCAATGGACGCCGACATTGGTGATCCCCCGGCCACCACGTCACGAATGGCTTCCAGCAGCTTCTCCGGAGGCTGGCTTTTCAGCAAATAACCGGTCGCCCCGGCTCGCAAGGCAGCAAAAATCAGATCCGAATCCTCAAATACGGTCAGCATGATGATCTGCACCAAGGGCATCTTTTCCTTTAGCCGCCCGACGCATTCAATGCCGTTCATCCCTTCCATTTTGATATCCATGAGCACGACGTCCGGACGCTCCCCCGGCAAGCCGCCCAGCGCATCTTCAGCGCGTGCATAATCGCTGACGCAATGGAACTCGCCGCTGAGGTCCAAATACCGGATGATGCTCTCGCGGAGATCGGTTTCGTCATCGACGATGGATACGGTGGTCTTGGTCTGATTCATAAAGAAGGCGGCGCGGCCAGCGGGATTTGGAGGACAATTTGGGTGCCTTGGCCGACCGAGCTGGTGATCTGGCATTCACCGCCCAGACCTTGCAATCGGCGCAGTAAACCGGGGATGCCGTGCCCAACCCGGACGTTCCTGGACTGGGCAGTGTCCGGCAGATTGCCGGGATTGAAGCCGTGGCCGTTATCAGTAACCTCGATCCGGCCGAGGCCCATTGCGCAATTGATCTTCACGACGATCCGGTCCGCTCCCGAATGCTTCATGGCGTTGGTAAGGACCTCCTCGAAGGCCAGCAACAAGTTGTGACGGACTTCCGCCGAGAGCGGAACCGAGGGCAAGTGTTCGGGAACTTGTAGTTCGCATAATATGTCGGTGTCCTGGAAAAAATCCGCGGCATAACGACACAGGTAAAGCGCCAATTCCTCAAGCGAATCGTTGCGGGGATTAACCGCCCAGACCATCTGGTCCAGCGAGCGGAGAAGGTTCCTGGAGGTTTTGGCTAAAGCATCCACCACCCGGATGTTGGAGTAAACCCCCTTGAGTTCCGTCTTCACCCCTTCGACCAAATAGGAAATTCTGGCGAGCTTTGATCCGATCTCGTCGTGCATGTCCTGGGCAATGCGCATTCGTTCACGAGACATTTCTTCGCTGTGTTCCAAAGTCAGCAACCGGTGGCGCAACCGACGGTGGGAGATGAGCCGGGCGCTCATATAAACTGTCCCCGCGAGCGTAGCCAGGTAGAGGAAAATGGCCCAGCGCGTCCGCCAGGCTGGTGTCGGAACACGGAATGCAAAACTTGCTTCCGCTTTGCTCCAGGTGCCGTCCTCGTCACACGCATCCACACGAAAACGGTAATCTCCGGGCGGAATGGCTCCATAACGAGCTCGACGCAGCAGAGGATTACCCTCGATCCAATCCGGGTCGAAACCCTCGAGGCGGTAGCGAAAACGGGCGCGCTCGGGCAGGGAAAGGCAAGGGCTGGTAAACTCGAATTCCAAAGCGCGCAGCGAAGAGGGTATCCGCTTGCGGAGTCTCAAAGCCGGGTTTTGGTTCCCGTCACCGTAGTCGACCACCTGCGCGGTTCCATTCACTTTTACGCTTTCGATGTAAACCGCCTTGGGTAGCTTCAGAGCCAATGCAGTGCGCGGGTCTAGAACCATGACTCGCCCGTCCAGGATCACCCACAGCAGCCCATCGCGTGATAGCAATGTGGTTGGTCCTCCGGGCGAACCATTGACGTCGTAGTCCAAATGCGCAACCCAACGCCAATGCGGTGGCTGCATGGTGTTCATCGATGCATCGATTTCCTGTTTCGAGCTCAGGAGAATGCCCTTGGGCGTGGCCAGCCACAGATTGCCACCCTGGTCGAACACCAGCCCGCAAATATGTCGATCCGGCAATTCGTCCGTTGAAGTCCACGTGCTGCACGTAGCCGGATTATAGCACCGCAGTCCTGCTCCGTAGCTGCCAGACCAGACGCGGCCGGCCGGGTCCAAACCGAGGCAGCTGACATAACTCCCGGGAACAGCGGCCGAGGGGAGCACCTGGCTCAGGTTTGATGATCGAAGCCCCCAGACCGATCCAGACGCGGTTCCAATCCAGATTTGGTTCTTCGCCTCGGGTTGCATCGCCGTAACTCCTGCCTCCACCGTGCCGCTCAGGGTCCAGCTCTCTCCTCGATAGCGGTAGATACTTCCCGAACGTGTTCCCACGCATACGATCCCGTCGGCTGAAGCCGACGCACACGAGACAAAATTTGCCGACAATCCGTCAGCGGAGCTAAAACCGATGCGCCGGTGCTCATGCAAGCAACTCACCCCCAACCCCGAGGAAGCTATCCAGATATCGCCCGAAGGCGTACTGCAAAGCGACCGCGCGAAAGGCTGGGTCTCGGTTGGGTCCAAGAGGCGGTACGGCTCGAAATGGTCCCTGATGCCCGAGTAAAGGCTCCCATCGGCATACGAGATCAGGATATTATTCGGCGAGGGTTCCACAATACAAAGAGCCGAACTGGAAGGAAGTCCTTCGGCAGCTCCAAGGTGGCGCAGTTGCTCCTGACGCAATTGCACTAATCCTCCTCCGTCGGTCCCGAGCCACAGGTTGCCTTCGAAATCTTCGCTAATGCACCGCACGTTGCTCGGTCTTTTGCCACTCTGCATTTCTACAGGGCGGAAGCGCTCATCGGTGAACTGAAACAGACCCTGTCCGCTGGTCCCAATCCATAAACGTCCGTCCCGGCCTTCGCGAAAGCTCCAAATCCGCGCGGAGGGGAAATGGCCGCTATGAAAGTAGTTGAATCGTTTGCCCTCGGGCAGCCGGATCAAATAGGTATCTCCAAAAGCCCAGATCTGGTGCTCCCGATCTTCGTAAACACCGAGGAATTCCGGAGTGCGACTTTGGCTTTCTGCGCTCAAATGATATTTTTCGATAGTTCGGCCGGTCATGACGTACACGCCGGAACGGAAGGTGATCCACATTTTACCAGAGCGGTTTCCAAACACGCTCACCACGGGCTCCTGGGGTAAACCGTCGCTGGCCGTGAACCATCGAAATCGCCCGTCGTTCCACAGAATCAATCCCTTGCGCGTACCGACCCAAAGTTCATTACCTGAACCCATCGCCAAACCAGTGATGGAATCAATGCTCCCGCTCAGGCGAGTCAGACGGTTTTCGATATAGTAAAAAAGCCCTTCCTCCGTACCCACATAAAGGCCGCCGGCGGGGTCTTCACACAGATCGGTGACCCAAACGTCGGATTTGCCGCTGCCGGGAAATGGGATCTTTCGAAAAGTGACACCATCAAACCGCGCCAACCCGCCTTGAGTCCCGATCCAGAGGAATCCATCGCGGCTCTGTAGGATGGAAGTGACTGAATTGTGCGGCAGGCCATCCGAAGCAGTCCACGCTCTGGAAATGAACCTTCCTGAAGCCCACGGTTGCCCAAAGGCGGACTGTGCCAGACAAATAAGAACCAGGCACTTTGCAAGACAGGAAGTAACGCTCCCAGCGCTCTTTCCCCCAGCTTTGTAATTCTCTCGCCGCAGGTCCGCTGTTGCTTGCACAGAACTCGCCTAGATTGCCATTAAGCGAACAACCGCTCCAAGCTTAATTACCTGACATCCCGCTCACCAGCTCTCAGCAGGTAACTGCTGGGCTCAGGCACGTCCGGTGCGATTAGAAATGATCGGAGAGCAAAGGTTCAGCCAGTGAGCGAAAACGTTGCCGTCGCCCTGAAACTCCATAATCGACACCCAAGCGACTGAAGGCCGGACTCCAAACCACAGCGCCCATTATTTATTGGTCAAGCGTGTCTTGCCAGCCGGGAAGCCGTGGCCAGGCCGCAACTTCCGTGTGCGGATCATTGTCGTTGTTCCAGCGCGAGCGCCAGAGCATGTTGATCGGGTCCCGCACATCATTTCGGCGAGGGGATTCCACGTGGCCATCGCTAAACACCATGTCCGTGCGGTAATTGTGCCGGTTGGCTGGGCATTCAGTGTGACCGAAGCTTGTGGTCGTCGGGTCCATGTTCGCGTTGAAAGCAATCAAAGCCGGATTCTCAACCGAAGGCACTTCACCAAAGGAAATGAATTGGCTGGGGCTTTTCACCATGGAATCCTTAACCGGTCCTTGGTAAAACCCTCCATTAATATCACCTCCCATGCCAAGCTGGGGTTTAGCGTTTATGCTAATGCCCCAGTCGTTGATACCGAGGGAAAAGCGTGAAGTTTCTTTGATGCCATAAGGATCAAAGTTCCCATTCTGATCCGTGGCCCCAAGCGTATGGTTCACGTTGGTATCCCACGCGGTATCGGGCAAGGCTGAAGGGCACATGAAGGCCTGGCGGTTGTTTCCCATGTAAGAAAGTAATCGCGGGGCCCAAACGTAATAAAATCCGTGCGTGGTGGACAGTGATCCGCAGAACTGGCCGTAATCGTTTACGTACATCCCACTGGCCAAGCCGATTTGTTTCAAGTTGTTGACGCACGACGTTTGCTTTGCTCTCCCTTTGGCCTTGGAAAGGGCCGGCAGTAGCATGGCTGCGAGGATGGCAATGATGGCAATCACCACCAGCAGTTCAATAAGCGTAAACCCCTCATTTCGAGAGGTTTTTGATAAGCAATGACGCTTCATAGGACAGATTTTAGCTCGATTGAGCAGCGCCTGCGATAACGGCGAGCTTTGAGACATCCGCGTCGGTTCCATTTGGCGGTGCGTGTTTTCCACTAGTGTTGCTGGAAGCATATTCTGCCCAAACACCCTGGCCGCAAGCAGCATAAAATGGCTACACCTTAAGACCCAAGCCGGTCCTTCAGCTTTCGGACTTCGGATTTTCTTCGGATTTCGGATTTGCCGGCGGAGCGAACGCACGAACTCATCAACGGCGCTCGCCGCCGTAAGCGGGCCTGTAGCCACTTTATGCTGCTTGCCATCTTCAGACCTTCGGCAAAGCCTCCCCGGAATATAAACCATAGAACATGAAAGCGCTGCTCAGGTCCGGTTGTGGGATTGCGACAATGATTGCGCTCCTTGCTCTCGGAACAGCAATTCAGGGCTGCTCCAAGAAGCAGGACGTCGGCCTGGATACCGTGAGCTTTAGTTCAGCCCCACCGGAACTGAAACAGAGGTGGGACGCGGCCGGCCAATCGGCGGCTCGCAAAGACTATCTTGGAGCGGCCACGAATCTCATCGAGATCTTTGGCAAAGCCCAGCAACTCACCACCGAGCAGAACGACGCTTTGACTCAGGCCTGGGAGAAGTTAGGCAATCAAGCCTTCGCCGCCGCAAATCAGGGCGACAAATCCGCAACCGAAGCGGTCCTCAGGATGAAGCAAGCCGGCATCGGTGAGAGAAGAAGTCGTTAGCTGACCGAACCCCCGAGCCAAAGGCAGCCGGGCGAGAATGACGCCACTTTATGCGGCATGACGCGGCCAGGCTTTTAGAAATACTCTTGTTTTCGCTACCGGAACGATCGGCACTTCAACCGTCAGTCGATTTGATATGAGAACGTCTACAATACACCAAAAACCCTGGACCCAAATAATACTCGCTCAGGCCCTCCTGCTGGCGATGAATCTCACCGCGCAGGCGGACCTCACGCACCGTTACAGTTTCAACGATGCCGTGGACAGCACCAATGCCGTCGACTCGGTCGGCGGAGCCAATGGTGCTCTTTATCCTGGCGCCAGTTTCCCGGGCGACGGGACGGTGGCCTTGGACGGCACCAGCGGCTTTGTCTATTTGCCCGACGACATTATCAGCAACTACACTTCGGTCTCATTCGAAGTCTGGACCACGCCCAACTCAAATCCGACTTGGGCCCGGCTGTTCGATTTTGGCGACAATCAAGGCGGCCCGGGGACCGGCGGCAATGGAACCTATTTTACCTACATTTGTTTCGTCGACGGAAATAACTCGCTCCGGGGCGATATTCTGGGATTGACCGGTGAGAGCATCATCCAGGGACCGACACCCGCGGCCGGCGAGTATCATCAGATTGTCTTCACGGTAGATGCCACCGCGAAAACCGGCGCGCTTTACGATAACGGAGTTCAGGTCGCTTTTCGCACGGGTTTCAATATTACGCCTCAGACTGTGGGCCACACCTTCAATGATTATATCGGGCGGTCGCAATACGCCGATCCCTACTACAATGGTTCGATCGACGAATTCCGAATCTATAACAACGCGCTGTCCCCGGCCCAAGTGGAAGCTGATTTCGAATCCGGCGCTAACACGACCACGGATTCGCCCGGTGCTCTGAATTCGGTTCGCCTTAATAATCCTACCAATGCGTTGTTGGGGGCGGTCATTACCCCGTCTCTTCTGGCAAACTATGCGTCGCTGACTAACCCGGTGAATATTTCGACTGCGTCTGGAATTGCGTACTCCTCCGCAAACACGAATGTGATTACCTTCGGAACGGACGGCAATTTCCATGCGGTCAGCCTCGGCACCGCCACGATTCAAGCCACCTATCAATCCAAGACCGCAAATCTCACAGTCTCGGTAGGCTCCGAACCCACAGTGCTGAAGCATCGGTACAGTTTCAGTGGAGCGGCCGGAGGCACCACCATAACCGATTCCGTAGGCGGTGCTGATGGGACGCTCATGAATCCAAGCGCCACCTCCACCCTGACGGGCTCAGGTCAGCTCACATTGGATGGCAATGCCAGTTCCGCCTATGTCCTGTTTCCGCCAGGCATGGTCTCCACGCTGACGAATGCCACCTTCCAGATCTGGGTGAACTTCTCCGGCGGCCCCGTGTGGCAGGAACTGTATTCCTTTGGCACAAATTTCAATGGCGCCGGTGTGGCTTACACCACGCTGATCCCGCATAATGGAGCCAATGGAAACCTGCGCTGGTCGATCAACGAAGCAGGCGAAACCTTCGTCGACGCTCCGTCCGAGCTGGTGATCAGCAACGAGGTTTGCGTCACGGTGGCTTACAACTACACCGCCCAGTCGGCGGCGCTTTACGTCGGTGGCCGCAAAGTCGGTTCCGCCCAGATGTCCAAGGCACTTTTCACGATTCCCGACGTAGATAATTATTTGGGACGCTCGCAGTTCTCGGCCGACCCGTATTTCCAGGGTGCCGTGGACGAATTCCGGATCTATTCGGGCGTCAAGTCGGACTTGCAAGTCGCCATTGATGCCACGACCGGCCCGGACAACCTCGTAACGAATGCCGGAAATCTGACTTCCGTCAGTCTCTCGGTGGCTACCAACATTGACGCGCATGGGACCGGAGTGCCCGTGCAAGTCACTGCCAATTTTGCCAATGTGTCCGGCGTGGACGTTACCACGTTGCCGAATACCAGCCTCAGCAGCAGCGACCCTTCCGTCGCAACGATTGTGAATGGCAATGTGGTGCCGCAAAATGTAGGCACCACGATCATTACCGCCAACTACGCAAATCAATCGGGGTCGTCAATTGCAGTCACCGTCGTTGACACGAATGCCTGGCCAACCTTGGCGCATCGCTGGACTTTCAATGATGCTCCCGGCAGCACAACCATCACCGACTCTGTAGGCGCAATCAATGGCACGCTGTCTGGCCCGTACCACTTAACGGGAACCCAATTGGTCATGCCCACTCCAAACCCGGTCGGCGGCGGTAACGGTTTACCCACTGCCAGCAGTGCCTGGGCATCCTTCCCCCCCGGCGAAGGCATTGTCACCAGTTTGCCCAATGAGGCCAGCTTTGAAATCTGGGTCACCTGGGGTGGCGGCCCTGTCTGGCAGGAAATGTTCGACTTCGGTCAGGCCGCCACACCGGGTGTTTCATTGGGCGGCGGCAATTATGTCATGATCTCTCCCCATGACGGAGCCAGTGGTTCGTTGCGCGCTGAATGGGACCAGAATCCCAGTTACGATGTCACATTGACTGGTCCGGCTCTTCAACCCGGGGAGTTGAGCCAGGTCGTTTGGACCCACGATCAAGATCGGCAATTGGACAAGTTGTATCGCAACGGCGTTTTGGTAGCTACCGCCGCCAACACCGGACTGTGGTCGACCCTGCCCGACACCGACAACTGGCTGGCTCGCGACGAATGGCCGGATGCGATGTTCGCCGGGGCATATTCTGACTTCCGCATTTGGAACGGGTCCTTGACCGCTGGGCAGGTGGCGAATCTGTACGCAGCCGGTCCAGAGGTTGTAGCCGGGCCTTCGCTTAAGATCACCCGTTCGGGCAATCAGATTACACTCCAATGGCCTGCGAACGTTACCGGTTTTAGCCTACAGACCGCATCGACCCTGGTTTCACCTCAGTGGACCGCGGTTACGGGCAACATCTCAGTCGTCAACGGCCTCAACACGATGACCTTGAACATTGGGTCGTCCCCTGCCTTTTACCGCCTCAAATAAGCTGGCAGCCACGCGGATTGATTAAGAATCGCGAGTGGCTGGGCGCGTAAGTGCCCAGCCACTTTTTATTCGCGAACCAGAACCCTGGCAGCCACAAACTCCCTTCCAGCAACCCTGCAGTTTTTGTCTCTGAATGAGCACAGAACTCTCCAGGTAGGTGCGCTTCATCGCTCCCCTCTCCGGCCAGCCACTTCCCGGCTCACTTCGTCCAGCGAGAGCAATCGACCGCCACCCCTTTGATACTCCGCAGGCGGCCAGTAATTTGCGCGCCAGCGCTGTCTGCGGCTTAAGCCAAATGCGCTGCCTCGCGCTGCAGTTTCTCGTTGATCGCATTCCTCACCCACGCGCCGCAGTTCTTTTTAGCGCACAAAGCGGAATGGTCTTCGGCCGGCAGACGAATGGTCAACGACACCAGTCCTGTCTTACTCATGATGTAAGACTACGACAAATTTGACTTTCGCGCAGCGGTCGAATCAACTGACCCACCCCCCCTCGCGGTCGAATTTTGGCGGGAGCAGCAGTGTTCGCGCGTTTGGCACCCTTGGCTAACGTCAGACTGCGAATGAAAGCGACTTCCTCCGGGCGGTAAGGCGTTCCGTCGGAATAAAAGATATCGTGAAACCAAACCGGCGGCTCCGAAGTGTAGGCCTTTTTCCACGAATCCCAGGGATAGATCGTCTGCGTTTTTCCCGACACAAATCCCCAATTGTACGCGCCAACCTTCTCGGCTTTGAAGAACGCCAGGTTCGGATCAAAGGTGCTGCCTGCGGGCCGCGCCATGTACTCGGTGCAAATGATCGGCCGCCGGTACCGGCACAAATTCTCGACGCATTTTCGGGCTTCATCCACCGGACCATAATTGTGGAAGGTAATGATATCGGAGTTGTCCAGCTGGAGTCGCTCCATGACGGAGAGCCTGGCGGGATCAGCCCAATTTCCCATCCACACTCCCGAGCTGACCGGCTGACTCGGATTGACTTCCCTCGCCCAGGCGAAGGTTTTCTGCAGGAGCTGGCGAGCCGCTTCCTGCTTGCCGGCCGGCTCAATGCGAATGTAAGCGGGGTCGTTCAGGTTATCGGGCTCGTTGTACAAATCCCAGAAAGCAATCCGGGCGTCGTTGCGGAAATGACCCAGGACGCCTGCCACATAGCCTTTCAACTCATCGAGCTTTTCCGGGTGAGCCATGTAATCGGCGCCCGGACTTTGGACCCAGCCCGAGTTGTGGACAAAAGGCTTGGGCGCCCGCTGCTTGCCGAGAGCGGGAGAAGGATCCCAACAGGAATCGAACAACACAAACATCACTTTTATATGGTGCTTCGCAGCCACCTGCAGGAATTTTTCCATCCGCTTTTCGAATCCTGCGGCATCCTGAGTCCAAAGGAGGTTGTGCAGAAACACCCGCACACTGTTGAAGCCGATCCCTTCGGCCCAGCCCAACTCGCGGTCGATCCGCTTCAAGTCGAAAGTGTCGGCCTGCCACATCTCGAGCTGGTTTATGGCGGAGCTGGTGATGAAATTGCAGCCGACCAGCCATTGGTTGGTTTGCTGCCAATCGCCTGCTCGCTCGGGTGACCACCGTTCGGCGATGGCTGTTTCCGATCGGCCGGAAACGGGAAAGCCGAGAAGAGCCCCAAAGAGATATAATCCGGCCCCTAAGCCACTCAGCGCGCTGAGAGCGTGTTTTAAAATACCGGCTTGGGCGCGGGCGCCTGGGTTTGGAGTCCCGGCTTCAGGCGGTTTCGGCGCTGGCCCGCCTAAGGGCGGGACTCCTAACCGAATTTGAAAACACGCGCTTAGAGCTGCCGGGCGAGAACGAAAGAAAGAGCGGCCACACATAAAGGGATGCTAGCGTTCAGGCACTGTGCGTCATGCCGCATAAAATGGCCACAGAGCTCACGCAGCAGGCTGCGATTAAATCTGTCGGTCATTCTGTGTTTATCGCCAGAAAAATGGGAGGCCAGACTGGTATTCCCGGAGCGCGGGACGTCCCGCGCTCCGTCTGCTTTAACAGGACCCTTCGCGCCGCAGAGCTGCCGCTTAGGCGCGAGCCGCCGGCTTGGACTTGGCGGAATCCAAAATGGTCGTGACAATGTTCGCCGGGACCGGTTCAAAGCGGAACGGTTCCATTGAATAGGCCGCACGGCCCTTGGACAGCGAGCGGATGGCGGTGGCATAGCCGAACATTTCGGCCAGAGGAACCTCAGCGCTCAACACCGTTGAGGTATCTTTGGCTTCGATGTTGACAATCTTGCCTCGGCGCCGGTTGACGTCACCGAGCAGGTCGCCCTGGTATTCGTCGGGGGTAGTCACTTCGACCTTCATGATCGGCTCCAGCAGGATCGGATTCGCCTTTTTGACGGCGTCTTTTAGAGCAAAAATGCCCGCCATTTTGAACGCCAATTCACTCGAATCGACTTCGTGGAAGGTGCCGTCAACGACTTCGACCTTGACGTCGACCATCGGATAGCCTGCCAGCACGCCGCCTTTGATGGCCTCTTCAACCCCGTCGATAACGGCGGGAATGTATTCCTTGGGAATGGCGCCGCCGACGATCTTATTCTCGATCTCCACACCCTTGCCTCGTTCGTTGGGAGCCAGGGTCACCATGGCGTGACCGTACTGGCCACGGCCGCCCGACTGGCGAATGAATTTGCCTTCGCCTTCGGCGCTCTTGGTAACCGTCTCGCGATAAGCGATCTGAGGCGCACCGGCATTGGCGCTGACTTTGAACTCGCGGAACAAACGGTCGCGAATAATCTCCAGGTGCAGTTCGCCCATCCCGGCAATAATCAACTGGCCGGTTTCTTCGTTGGTGAAGCAACGGAAGGTCGGATCTTCTTCGGCCAGGCGCTGCAAACCTTCGCTCATCTTTTCGCGATCAGCTTTGGTCTTGGGTTCGACCGCCATCGAAATAACCGGTTCCGGGAACGTTGGGGGCTCGAGCATGATCTCGAAGTCCTCGTCGCACAGAGTGTCACCCGTGGTGATGTTTCTGATACCGACCAATGCGGCGATGTCGCCGGCGTAGGTCGTATCCACATCGATCCGTTTATCGGCCTGGATCATCAGCACGCGGCTGACGCGCTCGCGCTTGCGCGTGCGCGGATTGTAAATTACGTCACCCTTCTTCAATTGCCCGCTGTAAACGCGGAAAAAGACCAGCTTGCCCACATACGGATCGGTCCACAGCTTGAAGGCCAGTGAACAAAACTTGGAATTATCGTTGGAAGGCACTTCGACCTGCTGGGTCGTGTCCGGGGCAATCCCGACGGCCGGCGGAACATCCAACGGTGAAGGCAGGTAATCAACGACTGCGTCGACCAGGGGTTGAACACCGCGCTTCTTGAAAGCCGAGCCGCATAACACCGGGACCAATTCGATTTTACAGGTCAGCCGGCGAATGGCGGGCTTGAGTTCCTTTGGGGTAATGGGCTTGTTTTCGATCACCATTTCGGCGATTACATCGTCCTTATTTGACACGGCATCGATCAATTCGGACAAAGCGGCTTGAGCCCCTTCTTTTAGTTCGGCCGGGATATCGCTGACCTGGTATTTCAGGCCGACTTCATCGGAGTCGTCATAAATGATCGCTTTCTGGTTCACGACGTCGATGACGCCGCGAAAATAATCTTCCTTGCCGATGGGCAGGAAAATGGGAAAAGCGTAAGCGCCGAGCTTTTTACGCATATCATTGAGCGCGTTCTCGAAATTCGCGCCCGTCCGGTCCATTTTATTTACAAAGGCGATGCGGGGGACCTTGTATTTGGTCGCCTGTCGCCAAACGGTTTCGGATTGGGGCTGCACACCCGCAACGCCACAAAACACCGCCACGGCACCGTCGAGCACGCGCATTGAGCGCTCCACTTCGGCCGTGAAGTCTACGTGTCCGGGAGTGTCGATGATGTTGATCCGGTGCGGAACGCTCACGTACGACTTGAAGGTTCCGTCTTCTTTTTGGGTCCAGTAACAGGTGGTGGCGGCGGAGGTGATGGTGATCCCGCGTTCCCGCTCCTGCTCCATCCAGTCGGTCACGGTATTGCCGTCGTCCACGTCACCCATCTTGTGGATGAGCCCCGTGTAAAAGAGGATCCGCTCGGTCGTGGTGGTTTTGCCGGCGTCAATGTGAGCGGCAATGCCGATATTACGAGTACGCTCCATGGCGTACTGCCGATTGGGGGAATTCGGCGATGTCGCGGCCGCGGTCTTATTCTTTTCTGCTACTGCTTCCATCTGGTGCTCCTGGTCAAAAACTAACGATTCCTGGGAATGAAAACGCCCCGAGCAACCTACGGCCTTCGGGGCGTACCTAGATTATCTTATCCTACCAACGAAAATGTGCAAATGCCTTGTTTGCCTGGGCCATTTTATGAACTTCGTCCCGTTTACGGATGGCGTTGCCCTGCCCCTGGTAGGCATCCAGGATCTCGTTGGCCAGGGCTTCTTTCATCGGGATGCCTTTGCGGCTGTCGGCAAAATCCACCAACCACCTCAGCGCCAAGGCGAACTGGCGGTCGGCCGGGACCTCCAGCGGCACCTGGTAAGTGGCCCCGCCAACCCGCCGGGCCTTGACCTCCAAACGCGGCTTGGCGTTGTCCACCGCGCGCTGGAGGATGTCCAGCGGACTGGCGGAGGTGTTCTTTTCGGCAATCTGGTCGAAGGCGCTGTAAACAATGCGCTGAGCGACGGTCTTTTTGCCACTGCCCATCACAGTATTAACCAGGCGCGACACCAGGGTGCTATTAAACTTTGCGTCTTTGATGATGGGGCGTTTGACCGCTTGACGACGTCGAGACATGTGATCCTTATCGGTTAAATCGTTATTTAGGCGGCCGGTGCGGCAGCAGCTGCGGCAGCCGGTTTGGCGCCTGCCTTGGGCCGTTTAACACCGTACTTGGACCGGCTGACCCGGCGCTTCTCCACCCCGGCAGCGTCCAAGGTCCCTCGCACAATATGATAGCGAACGCCGGGCAGATCCTTCACGCGACCGCCTCGCACCAGAACAATCGAGTGTTCCTGGAGGTTATGGCCCTCGTCCGGAATATAAGCAATCACCTCGTAGCCATTGGTCAGGCGCACCTTGGCAACTTTGCGCATGGCCGAATTGGGCTTCTTGGGCGTCCGGGTCATGACCTGGATGCAAACGCCCCGGCGAAAGGGCGAATTGTCCAAAGCGGGCGACTTCGACTTGTGCTTGAGCTTATTACGGCCCTTGCGGACCAATTGATTAATTGTCGGCATTTCGGTAAAAAAAATGTGCCCCGCCTTGCCTGGAAAGGCAAACGGAGCGCGGAATATAGCAGAGGGGCAAACCGCTGCAACAACTATTTAGGTGATATTCTGCTGGCAGCCCTGATTGCCGGGAATTAGCCTGCCGCCCATGACCACCTCGAGCGGCAGTTCAACTCCCGGAGCACCAACCTTCCCAATTGCGTTTCTCCGCGCGTCCATGGTTCTCGGGTTGCTGGTCGGATTTACGACGCTGGCGCAGGACGGCGCATACCGGCTGACCTCGCCTGATGGCCGCCTCGAATTGTCTTTGCGCCTGCCCCAACCTGCCTCGTCCGAGCGGCCTCAGTGGTCCGCTCTTTTCCAAGGCAAAGCAATCCTCTCAGAATGCCAACTCGGATTGCAAACCTCGGCGGCCGGAGAGCTGATGGCGGGAGTCAGATTGGTCCGCAAGCACGAGCGCTCGGTCGACCAGCGCATTCGGGTCTTATTTGGCAAAACGGATCATGCGCAGGACCGCTTCCACGAAACGCAGTTTGAATTCGAGACGCCCCAACACCAGCGCGTCGGCCTGAGCTGCCGCTGTTATAACGATGCGATTGCCTTGCGCTACGAACTGCCGAAGGCTCCATCTCCCATCGCCATCACCGAGGAAACGACTTCATTCATGATCCAGGGCAATCCCACGGCTTATGCTCAGTACCTGGAGAACTATAAAACCTCCCACGAGCACAATGTTACCACGGTTTCCGCTGGAGAACTCCCGCCTGGCCAACTGCTCGATATGCCGCTCACACTCTCCTGGGCGGACGGCACGTGCGCCGCTATTACCGAGGCCGCTTTGCGGCATTATGCCGGAATGTCGCTCCGACGCTCCTCGGCCAGTACCAACCGGGTTGAACTCCTCTGCGATCTCACCCCCCGCGCCGACGGCACCAAAGTCGTCCGCCCGGGCCCGCTGCAAACTCCCTGGCGAGTGCTGCTGATTGGCGACCGGCCCGGTGAACTGCTGGAATCTTCGACGCTCTATTGCCTTAACGAGCCCTCCCTGATTCGCGATACGTCGTGGATTAAACCCGGAAAAATCACATTCTCGTGGTGGAACGGCGACGTCTATGACGGGCATCGCGACCTGCCGATTCTCTCACTGCCCATGGCGAAAAGGTATATCGATTTCTGCGCCCGCTCCGGCATCCCCACCCATTCGCTTACTTCCGACGAAGTAAACGTCTCGCCGTGGTACTTCCAATCCACGCTGGGAACGACGCCTGGCCCGGACACCGATGTAACCCGCACGCGGGCCGATTTTGATCTGCCGGCGATCCGTCACTACGCCCAATCCAAGCACGTTCGGCTTTGGACCTGGGTACACCAGGGCGCCTTGCGCGGACGGGTGGAGGAGGCTTTCGCCGGGTTTGAAAAAATGGGGTGGAGCGGCATGATGGTCGACTTCTTCGATCATGACGACCAGGACTCGGTCGAGCATGCTGAATCCATCCTGCAAGCCGCGGCGAGGCACCACATCCTGATCCATTTCCACGGGATCTGGAAACCGACCGGTTGGCAGCGGACCTATCCCAATCTCATGAACCACGAGGGCGCATTGAATCTCGAATATCTAAAGTGGAGCGACCGCTGCACTCCTGAGCACAACCTGAATATGGCTTTCACTCGGTTGCTTGCGGGACCCATGGACTATCACCTGGGCGGGTTCCGTGCCGTCACAAGGGCCGAGTTTCATCCGCGCAATATTGCTCCCAACGTGCTCGGCACGCGCTGCCATCAACTCGGTCTTTATGTGTGTTACGACAATCCCAATCCAATGGTGGCTGATTATCCGACCGCGTATGAAGGCCAGCCCGGCTTCGATTTCCTGCAAGTAGTGCCTACCTGGTGGGATGAAACACGAGTGCTGGCCGCCAAATTCGGCCAGGTCCTGGTGACCGCCCGACGCAAAGGAAACGTTTGGTTTGTGGGCGGCATTTCGGCCGGTCCCGCCCACGACCTTGAACTGCCGCTTTCCTTTCTCGGGTCGGGCCAGCACACCGTCAAGCTCTGGCAGGATTCCCCAGACTCAGATTCTCAGCCGAATCATCTCAAGGTCGAAACCCGAACTGTCCTCTCAACGGATTCGCTCAAGGTTCATTTCAGCCTCGACGGGGGCTTTGTCGCGAGGTTTGGCGCGTCTGGATGAGAGAGCTCACGGCCGGCGAGGCACGAGCACCGCCATGGGAAAGCAACACAAAAAAGGGGGTGGGGACGTCTCGTCACCAGGGCTTCTCAAGCCGTTGCGGGATTTTCTGGGGACGAGACGTCCCCACCCCTTTTCAAAGGGAAGCTTAAGGTCACGCCTGGACCCGATCGCGCACCAAGTGGCAGGGCCCATTTCAAGACGCTACGGCGAACTGCGGTCAGCTACCACTGATGCAACCGGTAAAACCGTTGCGGCGAATTTGTCTGGGCTCCGGCATCGGTGAACACTTTGTCCGTTGTCATCGCGCTGATCGTGCTGAACGGGCCGGTTACGTTCGTGGCGGCTTCCAGTTGGAACACGCGCGAGCCGTTACTTCGCCGCAAGATCACGCTGCTGCTGCCGTCATCGGCGAATTGCGGGGCTACCAGCGCGGTTGGGCTGCCGGTGACCGGGACGACGTCGCTGACGACGAATAAGGCGTCTAAGCCAAGATCCCCGAGGCTGCCCGCCGGTGAAAACGTGGCAACTAACTCGGCATTGCTGTAAACCAGATAGCCCTGATCACTGAGCAAGTCCCCTGCCCCGAAATGCGCACCGTTGGTGCTCGTGAATCCGTCCCTGGTGGAGAACCAGATCTCGCCGCTCGGCCATACATAAACAGACTTGAGCCCCACATCGTTTGTCTTCTGCGGGCCAAAAGCCGCCAAAAGCTGCTGCCCCGTTCGAACAACCGTTCCCTTATCAGAGAGCAGGTCTCCGGGCTGCAGCCTTAATCCCAGCTTGGCCGAGTTAAACCCGTTCTGAACCGAGAAGTACATTTCACCGCCATCAGTAATCTGCACCGCTTCCAGGCCGACAGGATCGGGTAAAGGCGGCACTGGCTGGAAATTCTTGATCAAATCGGGATTCGTGCGACGCACGATTCGCCCGCGGTCCGAGAGCAAGTCTTGCGTCGTGAGTTGGCCGAGCGTTTCGCTAAAAATGGTTTGCTCGATCGAAAAGGCAATTTCGCCGTCCGGCAGGATGTCGATATCCTTAAGGCCGAGGTCCGGCACAGGCGGTTGAACGCCCAGTTGTCCCATCAGCTGACGGTTCCCCTTCACCATCCGCCCGGAGCTCGCGAGTAAATCCCCGGCGCTGATGGCGTTACTGGGCGGATTCCAGATCGACGATTGGAAATTGCTCGCCGTTGAGAACCAAATCTCGCGGAATGGCGCGGCGTCCAACGTGAGGCTGTACTGGCGCTGCGGTGTGCCGTTGGTTTGTCCTACAGCGGTCTGCAGCATTGGCCAAAGCCGGCTGACCTGGGGTGCGCTATTACTGAACTCACAGAGCTCGTTGGTGATTCCGTCATCAATGAACGCTTCCAACACCAGCTCCTGCTGAGTCGCGATCTCGCCCCCGATGCGATAGGTGCCGTGCCCGGAAATCTTATACGTCCGACCCCCTGGCTGGCCCGCCGTGAAAGCCACGTTCTCCACCGCATAGTTGATGAACAATGGTCCCTGATCGACTAACCGCAGATTGAACGCGCCTTGCATTGGCACCGGTATGGTTATCCGATCGCAAACCGGGCAATCATCTGTCAGCGAGCTGCCATTGATCAGCGTGTAAACGGCCTGCCCATTGGGCAGCGTTTGGCCGTTGCTGCTCAGGGCGAAGGAGACCGACAGAGCGGCCAGGATGCAAAACTCAGAAATCCCGCTCAAAGCGTTTTTTTGAATTCGGTTTGGAGTCCTGCCTTTGGGCGCCCCCGCCCAAACCGGTCTTTTGAAACGCGCTTTCAGATATTCGTCCATACGGGGATCAGTACTGGCCGACAGCTAATCACGCCCGGCGATTAAACCAAACTTACTCCCCCGCGAATATCTTTCAATGAGATTACTGAGATTACAGTTTCGCATACGACAAGCCCTCTTTTATCCGTGTCCATCGGTGTTAATCCGTGGTTAGAAATCCCCTTTGACTGCTCTTTCGGAACTTGCGAAACGACCGGTTTTTGTGGCACGATTACAGTACCGCATGGACTTTCCAACGACGCATTGGAGTGTTCTGGCCGTGGCAACCGTGCATGGCGAGAGCGACGCAAGAGCTGCGCTGGAAACCTTGTGCCAGCGTTACTGGGGCCCGGTGCACAGCTTCCTTCGCTTCCGCGGCTTGACCGACGCCGAGGCGAAGGATCTCACGCAAGAATTCATGATTCACGTGGTCCAGAAATCCATCTTCACTCGCGCCGACCGATTGCAAGGGAAATTTCGCTCGTTCCTTCTGGGCTCCTTAACACGGTTTCTGTCCGACGCTGCCGATCGCAAAAACGCTTTGAAGCGTGGGGGCGCGTTGCCCCATGTGAGCTTCGATACCGATGTCCCCGGTAAGGATCTCGAAGATCTGTCCTCGCCGGCGCCCGGCGGCAGCACCTTCGATCGCGAATGGGCCCTGACCATCCTGGAGACTGCGTTGGAGAAGCTGCGAGCAGAGTGCCTTGAAACCGGCAACCAGTCCTGCTTCGAGATTTGGAAGCACTTCCTGCCAGGGGCCAATGAAACATTTTCCTATGAGACCGCGGCTGGAAAGCTCGGAATTAGCGTTGCCGCATTGAAGTCGGAGGTGCATCGACTCCGCCGCCGACTACGTGCGCTGGTTCGAACGGAAGTAGCGCGCACCGTTTCCGCGCCCCATGAAATTGAGAGTGAGATGGCGCATTTGCAGCAGGTGTTGATGGATCGCGGCAGTGAGTTAGGAAGCAAAAAGAACGAAACTTCCGGCTTTTGAAGCCTGAGGAACAGACAGACCCTCGCTAAACGTGCCGGAACGAGGTGTTTCCAACTTGAACGACTCGCCTGAACAGACCGGATTGATTGCTCGGTGCACGGGGTGCGGGGCACCTCTCAAACTGGACCGTGCCTATGGTTTGTGCCCGGCCTGTGTTTGGAGCTTGCTCCTGGAGAGCCCCGAATTTCAGCATGCGGCCGGCATCGAGGCAGCCGAGTCCGAGCTAAAACGTCAGCAACTCGCTGGCGTTCGGCCTGGTTGGGCCGTGTCAGACCGCCCGCGAGAGGGTGCCCCGGGATTTACCAGAGGATCCTCTCTTTTTCCAATTCCCGGGCACGTCGTCCTGCAGGAAATCGCGCGTGGAGGAATGGGCATCGTGTATCGAGCCCGGCAGTTGGAACCGGACCGGACGGTCGCCCTTAAAATGCTTTTGCCGCACCAACTGGGTTCGGTCGAGATGCTCGAGCGATTCCGCACCGAGGTCCGGACCGTCGCCTCGCTCGAACATCCGGGCATTTTGCCCATTTACCAGGTGGGCGAGCACGATGGACTTCCTTATTTCACCATGAAGCTGGCAGCACCGGGCACGTTGGCTTCACGCATGGCGCAATTCCGCGGCCGCTTCCATCAGATTGGCGAACTGATGGCTAACCTCGCCGATGCAGTTCACTATGCGCATGAACGAGGCGTGCTCCATCGCGATCTTAAGCCGGGCAATATCCTCTTCGACGAAGGCGGCCGCCCGTATGTCAGCGATTTCGGCCTGGCAAAGTTCACGGATTTTGCCGATGGCGAGAGTTCCGCTCTGACGCGCTCGATCCAGCTATTAGGCACGCCGCAGTTCCTTCCTCCTGAAGTGGCCGCGGGCGGGGTCAGCCGGGCGACCATGGCGGGCGATTTGTACAGCCTTGGCGCTATTCTGTACGAGCTTCTCACGGGTCGGCCCCCATTCACTGGCGAGGGCCTGAGTGCCCTTTTGAAGAATATCGTCGAAGAGCCGCCCACCCGCCCTTCCCGATTGACGGCTTCCGTTCCGCATGATCTGGAGGTGATTTGCCTCAAATGCCTCGCGAAACAACCGGCCGATCGCTACGGTGCGGCTCGGGAGTTGGCTGAAGACTTACGGCGCTGGCTGTCCGGCCGGCCCATCCTTGCCAGGCCCATCTCGATTCCCGCCAGAGTGGGGCACTGGATGCGGCGAAATCCCGCGCTGGGAACGGTCTCGGTTTTGCTGGGCCTGGCGGTGCTCTGCGCCATCATTTTGCAGGTGCGCGGGACGCGCGACCTGCGGCGCGCTTTGACTGAGCAGCGCGGCGCGTTACAGCAATCGCTCAGCGCACAGGCGGCGCTCCGCCGCACCAGCCAGAGCATTGGCCAACGACTCGACACCCTCGAACTGGTGCAAAAAGCGACTGCGCTTGGGCTGGAGTCGGCGCCCGAAAGCCTCCAAGTGTCGCTGCGCACCGAGCTGGCCGGCGCACTCGCCTTGCCGGATCTGCGGACCAAAGCGCGCTGGCCAGTTCATGTGGCGCATTTTGAGGCTTCGGCGGAATTCAGCCCTGACCTTTCGAAATATGTCTGCGCGGCCGACCAGGGCGGTGCCGCGGTGTACGACACTGCCAGCCGGAGCAACTTGTTCCGCTTGCCAGGCAATCCAGAAGACCCTGCGATCTCCTTCAGATTCAGTCCCGATACCAAGTGGCTGGGGGTGGGATTCCAAGACGGCCGTGTGGAACTTCACGCTCTCAACTCTCGGCACGATCCACTGGTGTTCCCCGGCGAAACCGCGCTCCGGACATCGTTTGAATTTCTGCCCGATAATCGCCGCGTGATCCTCAGCGACAGGCAAGATGGAGTGTCGCTGGCCGACTATCAGGACGGAACCCGCCGCTCGTTGCTGCCCCCACCCGCTGTGGGTTTTGCCATGGCACCCGATCCGACCGGGGAATTGGTCGCGCTGCAGGTAGGCTACGCTTTGGAGCTGGTCCGGATCGGCAACGGGACCACGGTGTGGTCGCTGCCGTTAACTGCGGGCGCCAGGGCGATCGCCTGGTCCCCGGATGGACGCCGGTTGGCAGTGGCCAAGGGCGAACCTCTCTACGACATCGTAGTCCTGGACGCGCTCGATGCGAAAGTTCTGTTTTCGTTTCACGACCATGATACCGGCATCGGCCGGCTTCTATTTCACCCGGATGGCCATTCCCTGATCAGCACGTCTTGGGGTGGACGCCTGGTCTGGCGTGAACTCGCCGAGAACGGGTTTCGTCTCTTGAGCGACGCCGGACCCAGGCTGTTGCAGTTTTCGCCTGACGGCACACAGTTGGTCTACGAGCCCTCGCACGGTGAGGCTGGCATCTATGAGGTTCTTCAAGCCTCCGTATTCAGGCAATGGAAGCAGCAAACCCCAGCGGGCGAGGAGGCGTTTATGATGGCACTAAGCCCGGACGGTTCAATTGCCGCAACCTCCTCGGCTCGGTCCATTTGCCTGTGGGATGTCGCCGCGGGCAAGGAACTCTCCAGCATCCTGCTTCCCAGCCGAGCGTGGTTTGTTCAGCTTTTGTTTCGTCCTGACGGCAAGTCGCTCCTGTATAGCGCCATTGGCCTCGGAATTCATGAGGTGGGGTTGGTTTCGCGAAATCAAGCCGGTCATGGCCAGGCTATGGGTTTTGGCACTGACCGGAAACTCGACGCTGACAATGAGTGCATAGCGCTGGAGTTCGCCCCGGACGGCAAATCGCTCATTGTAGGAGAAAACAAGCAAAACGCTAAAAACGAACAGCGTTCGCCCGACATCTGGCTTTGGGGCGATGGCGACCCAGGCCGGGCGCGGAAACTGGCCGGGGACTGGCCGCTGGTCGGCTATCATATGACCAGCGACTCGCGCTGGGGTTTGACCAGCCACATAACCGAACCGGATGTGACCGTCTGGGACCCGGCGACCGGCCAGCGAATCCGCAACCTGGGATTGGCGGAGCCTGTCATCTTCGAGCTGACACCGGACTGCCATTGGCTTTTGGCCTCACTGCGGCAAGCTTACCAACTCATCGAAATTGGTTCCTGGAAGCTGGGCGCTCGCTGGCCTGCGGACTTAGGCCAACAGCATTACCGATGCTGCGCTTTCTCCGGCGACAGTACGATGGTAGCCACCGCTATTCCCAACGGCCGCGTCGAGCTGCGCACATTGCCGGAAGCGCGGCAGCTCATTGTCCTCCCTTCGCCCAATGCCACCCAGCTCAAGGCCATCGGGTTCACTCCGCAGAAGAACAGGGTCATCACCATGACGGCGACCGGTGCTGTTCAGGATTGGAATCTCGCCGAACTCAGGCATGCACTGGCCGCCGCGGGCCTGGATTGGCCCGGCACGAAGAATAGCAAATAACGCGAAACTTTTGTCCGCGCTCCCCTGAGAAAGCAATAGACCCTGATATCGGAGCTGTCCGCGGGAGAATCATCGCGCACGGGCATTCGATTTGCTAAATGACACGATTATCATCTCTGACCTGCCGCAGCCGGCGACGATTCCTCACCTTGCCTCCGATGGCCAAAGGATGCCCGGCTGCCCCGCTGCTCACGTTTGCCTTGGCCGGCACCATCTTGTTTGGCTCGCCGCGGCGGGGCTTTGCTCAAGGAACAATCGTCTTTCATAACACCGGTGGAGGCCAGCCGCTCATTTCGGAGGTGAGGTCCATCTTCGTTGACGCGGGTTCGCAGCAGCCACGGTTGGTGTTTGATTTTGGCTTTGCTACCGACGAGACGCCAAGCCCGGGGGCTTTTCTGGATTCCTTTAGCGTAACCCTCCAGAGCAGCGACCAGAGCATCAGCGCGGTCTATCTCACAGCTGACGCGAGCGGAGTGGCCTGGGCGCCGGCAGCCCCGGGGGGCGTGTTCATCGATCCGAGTTCCATTTTTGCCAGCGCGATACCGTACCCAGCGCTGCAACCAGCTTTGGCCAACCAGACGTCCTTCGAAGTCAGCGCGCCCATTCCGGCTCAATTCCTGGGAGGGTCGGTCAATGTCTTCTTCGATTTATTCGACAATCAAGACGCGAAGATATCGCAAGGCTGGTTCAACAATTTAGGGGTCGCCAGCGTCCCGGAGCCGCAGGTCTGGACTCTGTGGTTGGGCGCCGGAGCACTGTTTTGGTGTTCTAAGCGGGCAAGGCGATAGCACGATTTGAATGAAGCATAACGGTTCGATCTTTAGCAGGATTGTCGCATCCGCAGTTCTTCTGGCGCTGCTTTCAACGTCGCCGCCGGCCCAGGCACAGCAAAAAACCTTCGTGCTGCGCGGCGCCAACATCAGCTTGCAGGAAGCAACGGCCGATGTAGACGTTTTCTTCAGCTCGATGAGGTTCAACCGGGCGTTGAACGTTTGGAATTTCGAGGTCAGTCTCACCAATCATTCGGCTCGGCAATTGAACGGGCCGGTTGTGCTGTCGATTGACTCGTTCACCGGCACCACCGGCCCGGTGCTGCCCGATGGCATTGATGGCTCGGGCAAAGCCTTTTACGATCTGAGTCCGACGGTCGCGGATGGAAATCTCATCTCCGGGATTCGCTCCTCGCCGCGCACGCTAACGATTGGCTTCAACGGCAGCGCCCCCAAGTTGGTGACTCGGGTCTTTGTCAGGCCCACTCCCCTGCCCTCCGCGCTGGCTTTGACTCGAACGCTGGACGAGGCGGGACAGCCCTTGCCCAATGCGCAGGTCATCGAGATGGGCCCAAATGGCGTGGTGACCAACAACACAGACCCGGTTTTCGGAGTTGTTACCTTGGGCCAAGCCTCGGGTCCGCACGTGTGGCAATTCAGTGCGCCGGGCCGTCTGCCGGTTTGGCGGCAACAGACACTCACCACGAACGCGGTCAGCATCGTTCCGAATCCTCGCTTGCCGGCGCGCAGCACCAACGTGTTTAGCATCACTCCCATTGCCGGAGGATCGTTCACCAATGAAGACGCGAGCATCCAATTAAGCTTCCCGCCCGCCTCGGTTTTGCAGGCGGCTATAGCGACGTTGACTCCGCTCACAGGCCAAACCTTGCAGGCATTTCTGCCGCAGGGATGGAGTCCGTTGCAGGCGTTTTGGGTGGAGTTCGGCTCCGAACCCGTGTTGCCGGGCGCGGGCAGTTTCAAGCTGGCAGATAAGCTCCGCGCGAATGAGAGCGCCGCACTAGTGCGTTGGAATCCTACCAACGTGCGTTGGGACGTCGTGCAGGTGGTGCCAGGCAATGGTTCCACGCAGATCTCAGCCTCAGTGCCAGGTAGCGGAGCGTACAGCATCCTCGTCCCGGACGTTTTGCCCGCGGCGCCGCCGGCCCCGGTGCCAGGATCTCCGCTGGCTGGGGTAAGCCAAACCGCTCCCGACCCAACGGGGCTGACCGCCACCGGCCAGGTGCAACCTGCGACCAGCCCGGCCAGCCGTATTCCCGAGGAAGTTACGGGCACAGCAACCGTGGTTATCAGTAATGCGCCAGGACCAATGGCTAGCGGCCTGTTGCTGCGGGGCCAGGTCCGTGAAGCGTATCAACTGCGTAACAGTTTTGCCGGACTGCCGCCGGGTGCCCTGGGGCAAAACCGAACTCCGCCTCAGTATGAAAGTTTCATCGTTGCTTACCAGCGTCCTGGTGTGGGCAACCCGCAAACTCTGCAAGCCCAGTTTCCACTGCGACCGTTTCTGCTGTTTGGCGCAGAGGAATTGGACCAGGCGACCGTGACCATGGATGTGCTGCCACCGACGCCCTTCTCCGGCGATGTGCTGGACACCAATGGTGGCCTGGTCGCCAGCCAAGGCATCGGCGTGCTGGCTGGAGCTGGGGATTTGCTGAGCCGGCAAGCGGTCCAGATTCAGCGGGTTGATCCGACAAACTTCACCGACTTTGCGACCAACAGTCTAAAAACGGTCGCCGCCTTTGAATTAAGCGTAGCGGGCCTGGCCACGGGTCATCATTTGATTGCGGAACTTGACCCGTTGCCGACCAATGGAATTTTTGTCCTCGCGCGAGTGCTTTATCAGCAGGGACTCTACGGGCTTCAGCCGGTCGAGCGTCTCACCTCGGATGCGCAAGGCCGAGCCTCGACAGCTGAACCAGCAGCCGGTGCGGGGCTTACCGGTATCATCGGTTCAGGCCAGTACTTGCTGCTTCAGGTCCCGGCGCCACAGGCACTGGTGAGCGGGGTTGCAAAAAACTCCGCCGCTCAGCCTACCTCGGGAATGCCGATCCAAATTCCCGGCCAACCCTGGCTGGCCTTGTCCGGCACCAACGGAGCATTTCAGCTTCTGGCTCCGACCGGCCAGGTCCAAGTGCTGGCCACCGACTTGGCCAGCGGCGATACGGGGGCAGTCCCCATCACAGTGAGCGACCCTCAAACGACCGCTGCCGCTAATCCGCAAACCTCCGCGGTTGGACCGAGTGTTGTCTCCATCAATCCGACCAATGGCTCAACCAGCGTTTCGCGAGTCACACCGATCGTCGTCACCTTCAGCAAGCCAGTCAATCCCGGGACGCTGCTGGCTGCCGGAATGCAGTTGCTCGCCAGCAACGGGCCCGTTACCGCCAGCCTCACGCTGAATCTGCGGAACGATGAGGTCACGCTGCTGCCGTCGGCTCAACTCGATCCGAGCTCCTTTTATACAGTCCTTCTCTCCTCAAACATAAGCGATATTGCGGGACTGCGTTTGCTGGGGCAAAACTCTTTCAGTTTCACCACGGAAAGCGACGCTTTGAATCGGGACTCGGCCAAGCTGACGATTTATGCCCCCGGCGCCACGAACATCGCCTCACAGACGCTGGCTAACCTGCCGGGGTTCGTTCCTGGCACGAATACCTCGAGTATCGTAGCGGAAGGCACGCCTGGAACAGCGGACCCCGGCCAAGCGGTAATCTTGATCAACGAAACCACCGGAGAAACCGCCACCAGCCTGAGCAAATCCGATGGGTCCTTTTACGGTGTGGTACACGGCGGGCCGGACGATTTCATTTCCGCCACGCTCCAGAACCAAAACGGCACTCATACCGTCGTGCGCGCGGCCGAGCAGAAATTCGACGACGGCAGTGTTGGCCTCTTCGGGGGAGGCGGCACGGTTCAGGTGGACGGAGAGGGTGGTCCCTTTCAACTGAACATTCCGGCTGGAACGGTCCGCACCAAGACCATCTTTAGGCTGCAGCCCATGACGCTGCAGGAAGTAACCAACTCGCTGCCGAACCCGCCATTAGACGCGCAAGTCATCGCCGGGATGAAAATCGCGATGCAAGCGACCGATTTGAACGGAGACACGGATGTGTCCTTGCCGGTCGATCCGGCTCGCATCCACTTCCCCGATGGCAGCGCGCCGGAAGATGGTGCATATGCGTTGGCGATGGTTCAAGAACTCGAAGGCGGCGGGGTTGCTTACCAAATTGTCGACAAGCTCAAGTACGCGAATGGGCGACTTCATTCGAACACGGCACCGTTTGAGGGATTTGGTGACGCGTTCATGGATGCCGTTTCCCAGAATCCCGCGGGAGTGCTGAGTCATTTTATCAATCCTGTTAACCAGCTGATTGAAGCGGCTTTTACCGTGCTGGTGCTCGGAACGCGGCCCATTACTGTAACAGGCCGGGTGGGGTTTTGTCCCGCCGGCCCAAACGGCGGTTGCATTGACGAAGCCGCTGACCCGTTCCTGCAGGGACTAGTTTTGGCCGACTCAAACTTGGGCGGGCTGCAAGGCGGTTTACAGCAGATTACGGAGGCAAACCGAACACCATTACCAGGGGCCTTTATCAGCCTGGTCTTTCCCGACGTTGCCAATGGGCGCTCAGGCAGGCTGCAACCGGGCCTGGCGTACGCGACCTCTGATCGGCAAGGGCGCTACGCCCTGGTACTGCCATTCGCCAATGCGGGGTATGTGTTAAAAGCAACTCACCCTCGGTTCCAGGAACACAAAGCGGTTCCTTTGATACCATTTGTCGATTACCAACTCGGTGCGGGCGCTGTCTACCGCAGCTTCGGTTTTGACGTGCCAATCCCCTCAGATGCGGCCCCGCGGGTCGATGTCGCGCATGCTCCTTTGTTTCCTTCGACCAATCAGCCAGCCACTCTGACCGTCGATGTCATTTCTTCGGGCTCAACCACCGTGCAATTTCTCGTGGATGGCGTCACACCTAGTGGCGCCGGCGAGGCCAAAATCAGCGGGCAAACCGAAACGGCCCTGGGAGCCAATCAGAAGAGAGTGCAGGCAATGGTCACGGCAACGAATCAACTCACTGCTCGAATAAAAATCAGCGTCACGCCGCAAAATCCAGATACGCCGAGCGTGACGGCGTACCACAACATCGCCTTTGGATTAGTGCCGCCCGCAACCACCAACCTGGCGATCCAATCTGATCCGAACGACAAGACGCCCCCCCAGATCGAGCGAACGGTGCCTTTGCCTGGTGGAGTCGTGCTTGCGGGTGCGCCAATATCGCTCTTTTTCAATGAGCCAATCGACTCTGCCATCGCGCAACAAGCGTCGCAGCTTACGCTAGATGACCCGGGGGCTGGTTCACCCGAGGTCGTGCTCAGCCCCGACCAAACACGATTGGACATTTTTTTTGCCGGCTTGAAGCCCGACAAGGCCTATGAACTGACCATTGCCGCTCCGATCTCGGATTTGGCCGGCAACAAACTGCTCCTGCCTTCGACGATCAATAGCGGCAACTTTAAACTCAAATTCCGAACCTTACCGGTGGTCACTACCCTGCTTTCCTCAGTGGGGCAAGGAGGTGGCGTGGCAATCAAGGGGAACTACGCCTACGTATTGGACCGAACGGGTAGTGGAAAACTGGTCGTCTACGACATCTCGGATCCTACCCATCCGAACAAGATCTCAGATACCGTTACCTTTATCGGCGAACCGCGGGATCTGGTGGTTATTCCGGCCTGGCCGCACGTTCGCAAAAAAGATGCTCAACCGCAGACCAACGATTTTTTGGCGGTCGTTGGCGGTAACCTGGGCACTTCAGCGGTGACTGGCGGTCCCGGCAGCGACGGACAAGACGTTAACATCTTTTTTCAAGGGCAATACTTGCGGGTCTTCGACATTAGTAATCCAACCAACCCGGTTCGTGTCCTCGGCACGGCCTTGACGCTGCGTCCGGATGCGGTGACCAAAATTCGATGGGATCCACCGTTCCTGGCGTTCTTTGAGACCGGTTCGGATCTTCAGCAAGTCGGGTTGATCGATTTGCAGGAGATGTTCGTCGGATTCAACGCCACGGCGGATGAAATCGCCCACTTCCCGCCAAATGGCGTTAAAGGTGTTGATGGCGTAGGCACTAACGCGCCCGATGGGGACTATGTGGACCCGGGCGAACATGTCCCAATTCCTCCCCAGGTTCCAAACGAGTTCTTCGGGCGAGAGCGATCTTTCCTGCCGGATCTCACGTTTGGTGCGCGGCCCTGGCTGGACTTCGACTACAAAACGCGGGGGAATTACTGCGGGGTGGTTTTTCGGGAAGGCGCAGAACTGGATCGATTAGGCCGTCCAACGGGCAACATCCTGCCAGCCGGTTACCGGACCCTGGCGTTCGGCGATGACATCGACGCGCCGACCGCGACGTTTGCATTCAAGTCAGGCGCAGTACCCAAACGGCTATTTACGTTGCTCAATATCGATGTCGGCACCGACACGGCATCGGATATCCGAAATCTGGCGCTGGTCTCTCTTTCGCCCGACAGCGATGGTCAGTCGAAACTGGCGGTGATAGATATCACAGTCCCAGCAAGTCCACTGCTGACTAATCTCATTGTGCTGCCTGACAAGTTTGATCTTGGCCTGGCACAATCGCTGCAACGTCGTCCCAACGGCCAACTGGCACTCGCAACCAGCACTGACCTTATTCTTTTGGATGCACATCAGCTGCTAAAACCGGCGCCTCAAAACGCGGACCTGCATCCGGCGATCCTTGGCATCGTTCCGGGAGCCGGCAGCGGCAACATCACTTTAGGAGAGAACAACGCCGGCGTGGATGGCGTTGCCCTTGGCGGGCGCAACCAACTCATTCTTGAAGCGCCACAACTTCAGTTCGTGCGAGTGCTGCAAGGCACAACGTTGGCCGATCCATCCACTCTGGCCGGCGACCCAGCCGTCCGTCAAAAGGTCATAGACGCTCTGACAGTTGAGTCCTTTGTAGGCCCGGCGCGATTTCGAACCAACGGCGATGCCACGTCAAGCCTGACTCCCGCCAACTCGACGAATCATTATTACGTCCTGATGCGCGCTCCCGGTGGGGCTGGAGCGAAGATTAAGCTTGGTCTGCAATCCTTGAACCGCTCCGGTTACCCGTTGAAAAACAAAGGCCGCGATTTCGCGCCGGTGCGCGCAATTTCCGATAAAGGGTCCGAGCTGTTGAAGCAAAAGGCCCGGGATGGCTGCGATGCGCCCATTGGCGAGCTCACGGCATATCGCTTGGCTGGCGATGGCGATATTGCCAACCCGTTTTACAATCTGTATCTCTCCAAGCCGTTTGCCCTGTTATATGAAAGGATTTCCGCCGATGAAATCAGCACGCTCAAGCAACAGGCTGACCGGGAACTCATCTGGAGCGATTTCAACCTCGAGGCGTTCATTGACCCCGACATGCAAAACAATCCCGTGCTCGGTCCGTTTGCCGCGCGCGTCGGTGGGGACCCCGACAGCGGCTCGGATTTAATTCTGCTGCCGCGCGCCTCGGTGGTGGCGGAATCGTTTCCGGGCACCTATATCCCCGGCCCCAATCCGCCGCCAGTGAGTTCTCCTGAAAAAATGCCGGGTACCTTTGGCTCAGTCAGCGCGAATAACGGGGAGTTCAGGAGTGAAACGATCGACGTGGTCCTGCCCAGCAGACGCATGCCAATTGTTTTCGAGAGATTTCAGGGTGGCCAGGACGTTTACGAAGGGCCGTTTGGACGCGGATGGGATTTCACGTACAACCAGCGGTTGACCGTGCTGCGGCCGGAACTCATTGCACATGATCATCGGCTTGGCTTGGTGGTGCGCGCCCTGGCCAAAGAGAGCACCGTAGCGCAAACGGGTGACCTGCTCTGGCACACCGGCACCGGCCGACTCGTTCTTTATACACATACGAACCAGGCGCCGCCGGAGGTTGCCACTGATCCGCTGCTGGATGTTCTCCAGTGGAAACCAAACATTCGGACGTATTACCTGCCTTCCACCAACGAAGCCGCAATTTTTGATCCGATTTTCGAGTTCCAGGATGGGCAATTTGCGCGTTTGACCCCGGATGGCCGTCAGTACTGGTACGACCGTACGGGCTATCTTCAGAAGATCTACGACAAATATCCCAAGAACTACCAGGAACTGCATTACAATCAACGTGGCGAGTTAACCCGTATCGTCGATGCCACCATTGATAACGAGCAGCGATATCTGGATCTCGGGTACTATCGTTTGGATGGAGATTCCGAATTCAACAGCGCGGTGGACGTGCGCACCAACCAGGTATTCGTGGCAGGCAAGATCGCGCGGCTGCAAGATTATACCGGCCGTTCTGTCGACTTTCTCTACAGTGCCGATGGTGTTCTGGATCGTCGGATCGGGTTTGAAGGCAGCGCAGCTAATAATGGGGAGGGCGGCAGGCCGGAGACCGTTTATCTTTATACCGACGAATGCTCCGGGTTCCTGCAAGGCATCGTGGCCGGAGGCAAAACTCCCACATCACCTTTAGTTTCCGTCTCGGTGGATCCGCTCTCCGGCATCCCGACCGGAGGAGGCGGCGCCGCAGGTGGAAGTGTGTCCATCGCGCCGCCCTCGCAAAACTCCGCAGCTTCGGCGAATGGCAGCAGCAGTTCCATCAAGGATCCCGATGGTGCCCACGTCGCATATACTTTCGATTCACATGGGTTCCCCAGCCAGGCCGATTTTACTGGGCAAAATAATGGCAAAGCGACCATCAAAACCACCCATGGTCCCTATGGGTTGCTCACCCACGTGGAGTATCCTTTGGGCAATTTCGTTGATTACACCTACGACACCAATAACACATTGCTGCGTGCGCGGGCCAATCTGTTGACCGAAGTGCGCAATCCGGGCCCCCGGGGTGGCCCCACCTTAACACGGTCCGTCCCGAGCTACGATCTCCGTTACAACTTGCCGGTTAATGGTCAAACCGATTTCAACGACAAGAATCTAAACATCGATCTGACGAGCGATGGTCGTGACGTGCATGTCATTACTTACGAAAACGCTGGCACACGCACTCTCGACTACAACGAATTCGGCCAGATCGAAAAAGAAACCACGCCCGATGGAATTGTGATCGACCCGACTTATGACACCGCGACTGGATTCAAATCCGATGAAAGCCGAGGGCCCGCGAGCTATCATTTCGGATACGATTCTAGTACTGCGGGCAAATTAGGAGTGCCCACGAGCATAACTTTGCCGGTCGGCGAGCCAATTAGCGCCACATACGACGACCGGCTGCTCCTGTTGGAAGTGACGCGTGGCGCGCACGATGAAAAGCGGGGGTACGACCGCAATGGGAACCCAATTCACATCGAGCGCACGGTTTCGGCCAGCGACAAGTTGATTGAGGACCGTTTTTACAATGACGTCGGGTTTCTGCAGAAGATCACAGTTCACGGAATCGAGGTGGAAGGCCAACCAACTGACCTAACAACCGAATTCCACTCGACCGCACAGGATGCGTGGCGTGTGCGCGAGATTGTTTTCCCTGACGGCCAGACCAAGCAGTTCACTTACGACCACATGGGCAATATCGTGAGCATGAATCTAGGCAGTTATTCCGAGTCCTATGGCCGCGATTTGGACGGTAATCTCACATCCCTGACTCAGGGTGGCACCAAGACCCACGAATACTTCTATGATGGCCACGATCGAATGACCAACGAGGTTTCGCACCTCGATGGCGGAGATGAACAGCGCCTGATCGGCTATTTCAAAGGCGGCCAGGTGGCCGGGATGACGATCAAGGACCCTCAGTTCGGAACGGTCTATGACGCGCAGGTGAACGAAATTGACGGGCTGGGCCGTCCACGCCAGACCACCACGACAGGTTCGAGCCTTAACGCAACTCGTAAAATTGATTTCCCGGCGGCACCCGGCGGAGGCAGTGTCGTCGTTACCGGACCGCGTGATACTTTTACCACCACCTTCGACGCTGGGGGTCGGGTAACCGAGCGCCAGGATTTCCTGGCCGATCTAACGCTCACACCGGACGGTAATGGCAATATTCTAAGCACTGTTTCGAAAGAAGGGACCGGGCTCGCCGTTTCTTACAATAACTCCGCCAGCTATGACACGTTGGACCACGCAAAAAGTGCCGGAGACGCCCTGGGCACACGTTACACCTTCGCTCCACGATTGGACGGAGCAGCAGAATCGGTCACCGACGGTGAAGGCCACCAAGTCACCTATAAGCTGACGCCCCTGGGTGAAGACATCTCCAAAACCCGCGAGAGCGGCGTCCAGTTCGCGTATCATCATAACAAGAATCGACAAACGACCTTGCTCGGCGACGGTACCTCTCAGGGGGAGAGTTCTACCTTTGACGCCGGAACCATGCGGATCGTGCAACGCAAGTTACGCTCAGGAGCACAATTGCAGTATACTTCTCCAAATTTCCTCAATCTACCGCAGCAGGTGAGCATGACTGCAGGAGGCAACCTGACGATGAAATTGAGCTACGATAACGTCGGGAGACTTGTCGGACAGGATGTGGACTATCCTTCTGGTCAGGCCTATAAATCCACCTTCACGCCGGATGCGCTCGGTCGCGTCTGGTCGATGAACTACGGCGTCGGGGGAAACAATTCGGCGACCTTTGTTTATGATCTGCTGGGGCCGTTAACCTCGGCTTCCTACCGCGAACAGCTTGGCACATTCACGGTCTCGAGCACGATTCGCGAGGATGGCAGCCGCGCCAGCCTCACTTATCCATCCCAACTCCAGCTAACCGAAGATCGTGACCCCGGTGCGCGGTTGCTCGCCATCCATGCACAAAGCAGCGCCGAGATTCTCAAGGTCAACCGCTATGACGGCGCCACTCAGCCCGGCGAAATCGTCGTTGGTGGAGGCCTGATCAAGGAAACAATCATTTATGATGCGCGGAGGAGAATTGGGGCACGGCGGTACGAACGTGTTTCGGACGGTACAATTCTGGCCGAGGCGCGATACCTCTACGACCGCGCTGACAATCGCACACTCAAGCAAGAAGTGCATCGCCACGGCCGGGCGGACGCGTTCACCTACGATCGCGACAATCGACTGGTGCGAGCCGATATAGGCTTGCGCCCGGTGGTGCCGGGCGCTGTCCGGTCCAATTCCTCCGGCCTTCAAACAGCGGCAGGATTCGAGCCGGGACTCTTCTCGCGCGCCTTTGGGTTCGATACCAATGGACTCGACCTGCTGCTCGCCAACACGACCAGCAATCCGGACGGCGCTCTATTGCCCAGCTTGCCTGCTTTTATGTTCAGCCTGAGCGGACACGACACAATGCTGTTCGCCGAAAGCCTGGATGGAAATCCGCGCCCTCCTCCCGATCCGCTCGGCAACACCGTCGGCACCATCCTGCAGATCCGTGAAGCAGGAAAATCGGAACCGACCCCTGTCTCAGCTCAACTCACTTACAATGGCCTCTCACACCTGGTTCACATCAGCTATACGAATAATGGAGACAATATTGAGATCGACTATGGCACGCAACCAAGCGGGTTGGTCAGCTATCGGAAACTCACCCGCAACGGTTCAATCGAACTGGAGACTGCGCTGGTTTACGACAACGCCAGATTACTAGAGGAATATGACCAGGCCGGACCCACAAATACCCTGCGCGCCCGTTATTACTACGCCGACGGGGACTCGCCTTTTGCCGCCGATCTCGCCGATCCGTCGGGTAACCTGCAGCGGTATTACTACCTGCGCGATGCCCAGGGCTCAGTTATGGCCGTTGCCGACTCGGCCGGCAATGTTGTCGAGCGCGTCAGTTACGATGCGTGGGGGCAACCAATAATCCAGGCCCGCGATCAGGCCCCTCCGCGTATCACCGCAGTCATTCAGTCGTCGAACAACGAACTCCTGGTTCAATTCAGTGAGTTAGTACTGCCGCCACTTTCCAACACCGCGCCCGGAACCAACCCGATCGTTTCCTGCGCCTCGCTTCAGGGCAGCTTCCAGCTGACCGGCAGTGCCGGCCCAATTCCCCTAGGCTCAATTGGCTATGAGGAGGATCTGGCCGGATTTCCGTTTGGGACCGTCATTCGGTTGAGACCACAAGGCAATCTGGCCGGGAATCTTACTCTGTCGGTAAACTCTGGCTCCGTTGTTGACGAATGGGGTCTGCCCAATCCGGCAGAGCAGGCGACAATTAGCTTGAGCGCGCCGGGGACCGTCCTCTTTCAGGGGGTGCCGGCAGGGAGCACCGCGCCATTGCGCGTCGCCAGGAGCACGATCGGCTCGCCCTTCCTGTTTCACGGCCAATTCTTTGATTACGACACTGGGCTGTTGTACCTGCGCGCGCGTTTCTACGATCCGTTCACGGGCCAATTTCTGCAACAGGACCCTGTTGCGTACCTGGATAGCGTCAATCAATACGCCGCCTTTGGGAACAACCCGACTACCCTCCGTGACCCGTCTGGCAGGTCCACCTACCTGAAGAAGTTGCTGGCCAATGCGCAAGCCAGGCAGCGCGCGAGAAAGTCGACCGGTTCTGGTGAGACCACCGAAGAAGACCCAAGGAGTTCCAATGCTGGGCCTCCAAACCGGACGCGAACCCCACGTAACGGGGTGGATCCGGATGCTACGACTGAGATTGATCAACCGGCCATTGGCGATATAACAACGCGAATTCCGACACTTGCGGATACTGAACTGGATTCGGTGACCACACTCCGTCCTCCCACGGGAGGCGGACCACCCAGCCCTCCGCCGCCGACTACCGATCGAGTCTGGCGTGGAATGAAGGTGCCTCGGCAAGGCGGAGTGCAGGAGGTGTTTGGCCAATTAGGGGAAGGGCGTTTGCTTTCTCCGAACGAACTCGCGTTACGCAGAAATCCAACCGGTCGGCGAAGCAGCGCCGATGTCAGGGCCGACCAACTGCAACGAATCGCTCGAGCAATGATCGATCAGGGCGGCGTGGGAGATTTCACTGCCGATGAAATGAGCTTAATGACCGAGGAAGAAATGTTAGCCGTCTGGCACATTGGCGGTTCCTCCGACGAGGCGATTGGAATCTCGACGGCACTCAACCCATTTGACTCTGCCGGGGCGGTTCGGTGGGCGGGGTTTGGCCCGCATGGAACGCGTCCGAATCGCGACCAAGTGCCAATCATGATTGAGTTTGAAGTGGAAAGAGGTGCCGGGGAGGGGCCATTTAACCTCGGCAGGTTTGGGTTTGATGAAGGTAATGAGGTGACTTTCTTTGATGAGCTCCGGTTTGTGCGTGCATGGGTATACACTGTGTCTGAGCCGCGTCCTGGACAATACGAGTTGCGCCAAATCGGCTTCTTCGCTGGAAGACCATAACCCCAGCCATGCACACTACAATTCCAGCCAAACGTCGCGCACCTGGAGTAGCTGCGTTCTGGCGTTGGGTACTCGCATTAGGGTTAACGTCAGGCTACGGGCCACTCTCCACAACGATTGCCTCCCCTCTCACAACACTGACGTACTCAATCAGCGGAACTGAATTACGGGTTTCTCCTGCCGTCTTGTCAGTCCCCAAGGGAATTGCTGGTTCGATATCGGTCCAACTGACGGGAACGGCAACTGCTCCCACGAACGCGTTCGTCCAAGCCACCTTGCGCGGCCCGGCCTTCCCGGCGCGCCGCTTGATTGGCCAGGTGAACGCCTCGCTGTTGTTGCCCTCGATTCCCCTGGTTGGCGATTACGAGTTGGACGATATCAAAATGATCGATGCGACCACCGGCGTGACCGTGTTGGAAGGTACCCCGAGTAGTGTTCCCGTCCACGTCTTCGACGACGTGCTGATTTCCAGTGTGACTTCGCGGCCGCTGTCGCTGCAGGAGATCCAGGACAAAGGGATCTTTATCGATGACTCCAATTTCCGGGCGGTGGAGTTCTCGGTGGGATTCGTGCTGGATGGGAATATTATTCCGGTAACCTTCCCGGTCGTGGCGCCCACTTTCTCCTCGGCAACCGAAATCATTCCGGCGGCCGAGTTGAGCAACCGCCTCGCGCAAGCGACCGTGCTGAACCAGCAAATCGCCAGCACAGTTCAACTGCCACCCGAATTGGAACAGTCTCGGCTCAATATTCAAATCCAGGGAATCAATTTTCAAGCCGTCGACAACGGCGATGCGCCGGACCTCCAACTCCAGGTGCCACCGATTCCCGCATTGATGGTGATCCCCGGCAATATTGGCTTCCTCAACCAGTTCTTTTCAGTCCAGATCTTTACCGAGAACGGTGCGCCATCAGGTTCCGGACTAAGCGTCAACAACGTACAAGCGACGTTGGATCTTCCACCCGGGCCGGATCAAATCCTCAGCACGAACTACGATCAGCCCGGCGATGATCCATTGCGCTTCGCGCGAATCGGGCCGAACAAGATCGTTCAGCCGACTCAGAATGTGGTCCAACCCGGCCCGGACGGAAAGGTCGGCACGGCCGATGATATTCTGCGCTTGCAACCCGGCGACACCGGAACGGGCGAATTCCTCGTTGAAGGGCTGCAGGAAGGGTTGCACGTGATGAACGTGGACCTCACGGCCAACCTGGAAGGGCTGGCCGCGGGAATCGTAAAAATTACCGGCAAGGCAGCCGGCTCGGTCCTGGTGCGTAATCCCAACTTTTCACTCGCGTTTTCCCATCCGCGGACTGTTCGTGCAGGCGAGCCGTACGACGCCACCGTTACGGTGCTCAACACGTCGGCTTCGGTGGCGAACCTCGTTCGTGTGTCGCTGCGCTCGACCTCGATCAGTGGCGGAGTTCTGCTGAGCGGCGAAACCGTCGAACTGGGCACGCTGCTGCCAGGTCAATCGGCCACTGCTACCTACCATGTCCTTTCGCAACGCACCGGCTCGGTTTCGTTCTCGAACCTGACGACCTCCGACGACAGCACTCAGGGCAGGTTCAACCTGAGCATGAGCATTGACCAACGCGGAGTGACCCTCTCGCCCGACACCCTGGCCATGCCCGATTACGTGAACGCCCTGCCGGCCGACCTCGTCGCCGCCGCCAGCCGGGTCCTCGGCCAGGCGCTCAGCGCCGCCACCGCCGGCCAATTGCCCCCTGGAGTGCTTAACGTTCCTAAATCAATCATCACTCAACGCGTTCTGGAATTGGCTGAGGCCGGCCAGCGGCTCAGCTATGGCGACAGTACCAATCGTGTCCTCGCCGACCTGCTGCTCGACTGGCAGGGCGGCCGCAGTTTCAATGACGGCTTCGACCAGGCCCTACGGGTGACTGATGCCGGCCGCGATTTTCGCAACGTGCTCATCGCTGACCAGGAGAAAGCCGACGCCTTCGACGCCACGGGCCGATTGGTGGAACGCGCCGCCGATCTGGCTGGGCGCGCGGAAGCCTGGGCGTTGGCTTCCGTGAGTTCGTCAAATGCGTCGCTCTCGTTTGCGAATGGAACTAATCTCGTGACTTTCGACCGCAGCGATGTCTCCGGAGCTGACGCTTATCAAGGCGCGCGCGGACATTGGCTCGTCACCAGGGCCGGCACGAATTCCGGTGTGTTCAAATGGAGCGCCGGAACGCCGGCATCACCGTTGGATTTAGCGGTTCTCCTGGTCGATACCAATGGCACCGCGCGGCAGTTGCGTTGGACGATCGCCAGTCCACCGTCAGGCGCGTGCTATCTTTTCTCTCTTACTGATACCAGTGACCAACTACAGGTGGACGCCAACTGCGACGGCACACCTGAGAGTTTTCTCCCGGCGACCACGCAAACCATTTTCGAAAAGGCGCCACAATTGCTTTCCGTCCTGCAAGATCCAACCGTTCAGGCCGGCCGTCCGTCGGTCCCCTGCTCCACCGTTCCCTACGACCCCCGCAATTATGGAACTGTAGTGGCGGTCCTGTTTTCGAAACCGATGACCCAGAACGGCGTCAACGTTCCCACAGCTTATCAATTCGACAACACGAACGTGGCCAATTCGGTGCAGATTCAGCCTGGTGCGCGTGTGGCGCTCTTAAACCTGGCGCAACCGGTGGGAGCGCTGAGGCCACGGTTGCTCAACGTGCAAGGGGTGAGCGATCCGCGCGGAAACGCACTTACTGCCAACGCTCTGCCGTTACAGAGTGACCTAAGTGCGGGGACCGCGATCCGTGGCCGAGTCGTGCGAGCCGATGGCAGTTTTGCCGCGGGAGTGCCCGTTACGCTCACGTATTACGATGAAGATGCCAGCGGCTTCGATTGCACCTCGTTCATCGTGCGAGCCAGCCAGGTGTTCACCGATGCCAATGGCCTGTTCAGTTTCGATTTCGTCGTTGCCGGGATTCCCTACTCGATCAGCGCGACTGACACCGCCGGACTGCCGGCCGATGCGATTCAACTCCTGCTCGAATCCGCCTCCGGTGATACATTTGCCAAACAGAAACTGCTCGCGCTGCTCAACGTCCAAACCAATCAGGCCACGCTGCTCAACGCCTTTGGGACAGCGAACCTGAATCAGGCCATCGCACAGGCCGAGAGCATCGACCGGGCTTTGCTGCGCGACCTTGTCCCGCTTGGCTCGGCGCGTATGGGCACCGAAACGGTGGTGGCTTTGCGCTTTCGTGGACGCGGCAGCGTATCAGGCCAGGTGGTCGCCGCCGACGGAGTTACTCCAGTCACCGGTGTTGCAGTAAACCTGTTCCCCGATCCGAGCTCGCGCGAGCTCGGCCGAGGCGTCTTCTCGGACCCGAGCGGCGCTTTCTCTTTTCTCGGAGTGCCCTTGGGCGTGTTCACCGTGCAAGCCACCGCTCCGAACGGCCAGTTCCGAACGGTGGCCGGTCTGCTGGATCAAGTCGGCCAAAACGCCAGCATAAAAATCGTGCTCTCGACGAACCAACTGCAACTGGCCAGCCTGCACGGACGAGTCTTCGAGCCGGACAATATCACGCCGCATCCCAATGCTACGGTTTTCGTCGGTCATCTCGACGACCAGGATAGACTCAATGGCATTGTCGCGGCGGCGACCGCCGATTCGACCGGTTTTTGGACCGCGACGAATTTTCCGAGCGGCACCTATGACCTGGTCGCGATTTCTTTCGACGGGCTGCGCAAAGGAGAGCGCCGCACTGTTCAAGCTGCCGCGGGCCAGGATACGGATGTGTCCCTGACGCTCAATGGCCGCACAACTGTTTCGGGCCGGGTGGAATTCTTCACCGGGCAGCCCGCCACCAATGCTCTGGTAGCCGGTGGTGACACTATCGTGCGCACCGATTCGCAAGGCTTGTTCACGTTGACTGGAGTTCCGATTGGTCAACGAACAATTAGCGCCGGGTTGGAACCAAATCCAGCCGCGGGCATTGATTTCCCACGGCTTGGCAGCGCCAGCCTGAACGTGGTCGCGGGGATCGATAACTTTGTCGTGGTGCGGCTGCAGCCCGCCGGCCGAATAGTTGGACGAGTGCTGGATGCGTTGGGCGCACCCGTCCCCAATCCGCGGGTCGTCATTCCGGAAGATAACGGATTTATCTACGTGGACGGAGACGCTCAAGGCAATTACGTTTTCGACAATCTCTCGCTCGGTGACTACACCCTCAGCGCGCCCGGCCCGCAAAGCGCTCAAACCGACACGACCGGCTTGATCGATAAGATCAGAGGCGGCACCGACGATGTCATCGAAGCCGCGATTGGCAAAGCCAGCAAGATTTTCGCCGGTGTCACCGATCCGTTTCTCAACGGCACACCCTTTAATCCGGTTACCTGGGGCTTCACCAAGACGCGTCTGACCTTCGACGGTCAAACGGCGGCAGCCGATATTCGGTTACTGCGTCCCGGAACCGTGAGCGGGATCGTGTTGAACGGCCAGGGCGTGCCAATCGGCGCCAAAGTGCGTCTCACTGGTGTTGGGCCGCTGGGCAACGGCGCTCCGTCTTTCATCATTCGCGCAGAGATGAACAGCGATCCCGCCCTTGGCACGTTCTCCTTCACCAATGGCGTTTTGGCGGGGTCTTTTGGGTTGCAGGCCGCCTCGCCTTTTTACCCGGTGGTCATCAGTGCCAGCGGTGAGACGACCTCAACCGAGCCCGATTCGACGAACAACGTTCTGCAATTCCCCGCCACGCGCGACGTTAATGGGCGGCTCACTGGAATTGTGTTTAACCCGGATGGCTCGGCTGCGGGGAGTAATGTCACCGTTAAAATCAGTTTCGGCACGGATTTCTCCATCAAGACCGATACGAATGGGTTCTTCGATACTCAGATCGGCTTACCGGCCATCGGGCCCAACGGCAGCCCCGGAGTCGGTTACTCCGTAGAAGCAGACGATCCGCAAACCGGACTGCGTGGCATGGCGGTGGCCGTTGTGTTACCGGGCATAACCAACGAGTGTAACGTGCAACTGATTGGCAAGGGCGCATTGACAGTCCGTGTCCTCCAGGCAAACGGACAGCCCGCTACCAATGTCGCGGTGGCATTACAACAAGGCAGCTTTCCCAACGACGACTTTAGTGGGACAACCGATACCAATGGGCTCCTGAGTTTCCAAAATATTTTTGCCGGTTCCTACGCCATTACCGCTTCGATGATTAGCGGCCCCACCACTATTTTCGGCCGGGCTGCCGCCACGGTTGCGGCCGGACAAACCTCCGCCGTCAGCGTAGTGCTGGGGCCAACGGCATCCATTCTGGGCAAATTCGTTCAAAAGGATCTCGTCACGCCGGTCGCCTTCGCCCAGGTTTCGGTCGGGAACATCGGTTTCGCTACCACGGATGACACAGGACAATTCGAGCTCGATGGAATACCCCTGGGCACTTATCGCCTGGTCAGCCAGGACCCGGTCAGTGGGATCGGTGCGGTCGCAACCGTGACTCTGGCGATCGATGGAGAGGCCGCAAACGTTACCCTGATCGAACAGACCCTGGGTGAGATTAAAGGTTCGGTCATCAACGGCTACGGCACGGCCGCCGTGCCCGGGGCGAATGTCACCTTGCACCTCAACGACGGCATCACTCCCGATCGCACGGTAACGACAGGGCCGGACGGAGCCTTCGATTTCCCGGGCACACCGGCAGGGTCGTTGACGCTCCAGGCGCAAGATCCCGTCACCCGGTTCACCGGGTCGGCCAGCGGCGCACTTCCGGACAATGTTCCATTGCTGCAGCTTAACATTTCATTGCAGCCGCTGGCGCGGCCTTCATTCGTCATTCTTGAACCCGATGGAGTAACTCCCGCCACCAATGCTTCGGTGGAACTGTTTGGTAACAATTTGTCTCTATTCAGCGATACCGACAGTACTGGCGCGGTTGGATTTGTGGACGTGCCACTCGGCAGTTACGCGCTCCAGGCCATTTCACGCGGGACCGGCTTAACGCACAGCGCGGTTCAAACCAACCTCTCATTTAATATCCCGGGAAATCCACCGGTGCTCATCGTACGACTCTCTGGGGTCGGGTCGGTTTCCGGAACGGTGTTCCTCAGTAATGGGACGACCCCCGCCTCTGGAGCCGAGGTCACGCTGAGGACTCAATCACCACTTTTCAGCGGCGATGAAGAAACGCAATTCGCCACCGCCGCGGGCCATTTCGCTTTCAGTAATGTCGCGGTTGGTCCGTACACGCTTTCGGCCAAGGCGGTGGCCCTCGGAACAAGCATCGGCGGAACGATCTCAAGCAATGCTCAGGCCGACTCGGTCACCCTCACGCTGGGGGCCAGTGGTTCGGTTATTGGGCACCTTGTGCGGGCCGATGGCACGACGATCGCCGCCGGAGTCGATGTGACACTGACTTTCAACTCCCAGAGTGGCTTGCCGGGAATCGCCGTCTCTACGACCGCGCCGGACGGCTCTTTCAGCTTCGCCAATATTCCAGTCGGAACGTTCAGCCTGGAAGCGATCGCGGCCGACTTTAATGGGATTGCACGTTTGTCATCCACTCTAAGCAGCAACGGCCAAACCAATAATCTTGGCACGGTAAAGTTGGACGAAGACGACCCGCGGGTGGTCAGCGTGGATCCGCCCAATACCCAGGTCGGCGTCCCAATCTCAACTAAAATAACACTCGTCTTCAGCGAGGCGATAGCAACCAACTCGCTTAACACAAACGGCATTTTCATTCGCGCTGAGACTAACGTCGTAAAGGCTAGTTTACAGCTTCTGCCGGATACGAATGGCGTCCTGCGCATTGTCCAGATAACGCCGACGAACCCGCTCCGGAGCCAAAACACCTACCACGTTGTGGTGATCGATGGCACACGTCTCGACGCCGTTGGAAACTTGAGCGCGTCGGGTCCGACCGATCTTGTCGGACGTCCGTTAACCGCGCCCTTTGTCTCGACCTTTACCACGGCCGATAACGACCCGCCCGTACTGATTTCACAATTCCCCGCTAACGGTGACATTCAAATCGATCCGCGCGCGGTGCTCCGGCTCTCCTTTAGCGAGCCGATTCAACCTTCGAATATTCTATTTACCCTCACAGGGCCAAAAGGACTTGTGGCGGGCACGTCGTCGGTTGGATTGAATGGGTTGGTTCTGACTTTTACTCCGACCTCGCCCCTGGATGTTAATGCAACCTTCACTTACTCGATCAGCGGGGTGCGTGACCTGGCTGGCAACCCATTTGCCACTCAACCCATCCTTGGCACTTTCGCCACACTCGATACCCTCGGCCCGACCATCGCAACCTTGCGACTGGCGACCAACCAATCCCCTGTTGCCGGCGCAGTCGTTCGCATTGAAGCACTGCTGGCGACCAACGAGCCGGGCGCCAGCGTGCGGTTTACCCAGGACTTGAATCCCATCGGCTCAGCCTCGGCGTCACCCTTTGCAGTAAATGCGACTCTGCCCATCAGCGGCAGCACCACCATCCGGGCCATCGCGACGGATCGATTTGGCAATGACGGACCTCTTGCGGAGTTAGTCGTTTCAGTGGTCCTGAATCAACCGCCCACCATAACGCTGACTCGCCTTGTCCCGCCAACCGGGCCGCTGACCAACGGGCAAGCCTTCACACTCCAGGTCAGCGCCACGGATGATGTGCAAGTGACGAACGTCACGGTCGTGGGTTTGGGGGGAATTTCATTTGCAACCAACTTTGTCGATGGCGCCCCGCGTGTGCTGAGCTTCCAAGTGCCTAGCAATGCCGCCTCAGGAGGGTTGTTGGAATTCCGGGCTCAATCAACCGACAGCTCCGGCGCAAAATCAGCCGAACTGGTCCTGGATCTGCCGGTGATCGACAGCGTCCCCCCAGTCTTAAACATACTCGCTCCGGCCGACAACGCGCTCTTAGCCCCAGCCCAGCCGCTCAGTCTGGTGGTGGCCACTTCAGACAATGGTACCAACATCCTGCTGCAAGCGGTTCTCAGCGGCGGAATCGCGGCCACGCAAACTGTGGCCTTGGTCCCGGCCCCAAATACGGCCCTGACCAACACGTTTGTCTTCTCGTTGGCCTCGGCTCCCCCGGACGGCTCTACGATCACCGCCCTCGTGCGCGCGACGGATACGGCTGGCAATTTCTCAATTGCTACCCGCTCCTTCCGCTTGCCCGATACCAAGCC
>Ga0070741_10001699_pt1 | contig 64374 bp, 61 predicted proteins | sample Coa_R1_4_FD_66440 | JGI IMG/M metagenome (GOLD analysis project Ga0070741, IMG submission 66440) | Surface soil microbial communities from Centralia Pennsylvania, which are recovering from an underground coalmine fire - Coalmine... | ecosystem: Environmental > Terrestrial > Soil > Unclassified ...
GCCCGCGCCGTCGTAGATGTAGTTCGTCGCGGCGCCGGTGTCGATCACCTTGTGCCAGCCGGCCTCCAGCCAGGCCCACCCGACGTAGACGCGAAGGAGAAGCCAGACGAGTGCCATGCGCGTGTCGGAGAAGAGGAATCGTGCGAGGGGCGGGTCCTCGATGACGGTGCGCCGGGTCGCGAGGGGAGCACCCATGTCGTCCCTCCTTTGTGCACGTATGTGCGCGTACATCGTGACACGCGCCCACAAGAGAACGAGCGCTACCTCGCGGTGTGGATCGGCCTCCCGGCCGCGGACAGCGCGGCCTCGCGGAACGTCTCCGAGAGCGTGGGGTGAGCGTGGATCGTCGCGATCACGTCCTCGACCGTCGCCTCGAGGCGCATCGCCAGCGTCGCCTCCGCGATGAGCTCCGACGCGTTGGGGCCGGCGATGTGCACGCCGACGATGCGCTGATCCTTCCCCGCGGTGACGATCTTCGTGACGCCACCCTCGCCCATCGCGAGCGCGCGGCCGGATGCGGCCCAGGGGAAGCGGGCGCTCTTCACCGTGTCGCCGTACCGCTCCTTCGCCTGCGCGTCGGTAAGGCCGACGGACGCGAGCTCGGGATGCGTGTACACGACGTTGGGCACGGCGGTGTAGTCCATCTCGGCGTCCTCGCCGAGGATGACGTCGACCGCGACCTCGCCCTGCACCATCGCGACGTGGGCGAGCTTCGGCGACCGCGGGTCGCCGATGCAGTCGCCGATGGCCCACACGCCCTTCACGCTCGTGCGCATCCGCTCGTCGACGGTGATCCCAAGACGGTTCGTCGCGAGCCCGGCCTGCTCGACGCCGCTGTAATTCGCGACGCGGCCCGCGCCGAGCAGCACCTCGTCGCCCTCGAAGGTCCGCGGCTTCCCGTCGACCTCGGCGCTGACCGTGACCGTGCCGCCGCCGCGCGCCACCTCGGTGACCCTGGCGTTGGTGATCACCTTCACGCCCTTCGGCTCGAGCGTCCGCACGACCACGCGCACGAGCTCGGGATCGGCGAAGGCGAGCGGCTGCGGGAGCATCTCGAGGACCGTGACCTGGCTTCCGATCTCCGCGAAGAACGTGCCGAGCTCCATCCCGACGACGCCCGCGCCGATGACGATGAGCCGCGCCGGGGCCTTCGCGAGCGCGAGCGCACCGACGTTGTCGAGCGGCCTCGCCTCGGCCAGTCCGGCGATCGGCGGCACGCCGACCTTGGACCCCGTCGCGACGACGACGCTCTTCGCGTCGATGGTCTTCTCGCCGTCGGACGCCTTCACGCGGATCTGCGTCGGCGAGACGAGCGTGCCGTCGCCCTTGATGAGCTCGGCCTTGCGCGTCTTCAGCAGCGACTCGATGCCGCCGACGAGCTGAGCCACGACCTTGTCCTTGCGGGCGACGGCCTCGGCGAGCACGAATCGCGGATCGTCGACGTGGATCCCGTGCTCGGACCCGTGCGTCGCGAGCCAGTACGCGTGGCTCGAATCGAGGAGCGCCTTCGACGGGATGCACCCTACGGTGACGCAGGTGCCGCCGACGCGGTCGCGCTCGACGAGCGCGACGCGCGCGCCCTTGAGCCCGGCGTGGAGCGCCGCGACGTAGCCGCCGGGGCCGCCGCCGAGGATCGCGATGTCGTAGGGGGTCACCCTCCGAGCGTAGCCAACTCCGCGGCCTCGCGCTCGAACGGATGCGCCGCGTAGCCATGCCGCGCGTACAGGATCAGGTAGAGAGGCAGGAACGCGAGGCCGTATCGCTCGTACTGCCGCACGTGCGCGAGCTCGTGCCGCCACAACAGGGGCGTCGGCTCGCGCGCGAACACGACGACGTGGCCGAAGGTGATGGCGGCGTAGCCGCGCCGCGTGAGCACGCGATGCGCGAGGCCACGGTCGCTCACGTAGAGGAAGCAGCCGTCGCGAAAACGCGGCCTCGCGCCGGAGAGCCATCCGAGCAGATGGCCGACGACGTCCGCGTGATGCCGGATCAGGTCATTGGATGCCGGCGACGATCCGCTCCACCGAGGCGATGACGCGGTCGCGCTGGGTCTGGGCCGCGTCGAAGCGCAGCGTCAGCGTCTTGGTCGCGAGCTCCATGCGCACGCCCGTCACGCCCGGCAGCAGCTCGGCGCCTCCGACGATCCGCGACGCGCACGGACGGCACATGAGCTCGACGATCTCCATCGAGACCTCGTCCTCGCCGGCGGCGAGCTCGTCCGACGGCACCGCCCGCACGAGGTGCGGCGGCGGCGGGCCCGCCGCCGGGCGTGCGCAGGCCGTGGCGAGGGCCAGACCGAGAACGAGCGCCAGGCGCACGTCCGCATTGTGCGCCCGGCGCTCGGGGGAAGGGAGGGTGCCCGCTACCGCGGTGTTTCGCTGCGGTCGCGCTCCTCTCTCGACGCGCGCGTCGCGAGCGACATTGACGCCTCCGAGCCGTCTCGTCATCGTGCGCCCTCGTGTCCGCGCAAGACGTCCTCTCGGATCTGGGCGAGCGGCTGCCGCGCGGCTACCGCGCGCGCCCGTTCGAGGACGCCGATCGCGAGCCGCTCGTCGCGGCCGGCAACGCCGAGTCGCACCCCATGGAGACGGAGACCGTCGAAGAGTGGCGGCGCTCCGAGTCGATGTTCCCCGACGAGAGCCGCATCCGCGTCGTCGTCGTCGCACCCGGCGGATCTCTCGCGGGCACGGGCGTCATCCAGGTGGGCTGGATACCCCGTCCCGACGGCGCGCAGAGCCTGAACGTCGCCGTGGTGCGCGAGCACCGCAACGAGGGCATCGGGACCGCGCTCCTCGACGCGTTCGAGGCCGAGGCGCGGCGGCGCACCGTGCCGCGCGTGCTCTCCGGCGTCTCCGCCGCGCGGCCCCACGCCGTCGCGTTCGCGACCAAGCGCGGCTATCGCCAGATCGGACGACGGATCATGTCCTACCGCGAGCTCGCGTCGTACGAGCCGAGCGAGTGGCACGCGGCGCTCGAGCGGGTCGCGCGGGGCGGCGTTCGCATCCGCTCGGTCGCGGAGATCCTCGCCGAGCGCGACGAGGCCGGCCGCGAGCGCTTCTGGCGCGAGCTCTGGGAAGCCGAGGCGCCGATGTGGGAGGACGTCCCCTTCTCGACGCCGACGCCGCACTGGCCGTTCGAGCGCTTCTACGCGATGACCGTGGCGAGCGGCCGGCTCCTCGCCGACGTCTCGCTGGTCGCGTACGACGGAGACCAGATCGTCGGGCTCACCACGACGGGCGACCGTCGGGGTACGGACGGCTGGACGTGGATGACGGGCGTCGCGCGGGCCGGTCGCGGTCGCGGGATCGCGATGGCGCTGAAGGTGGAGGCGCTCGCGCGAGCGAAGGCGAAGGACCTGCGCGCGATGTGCACCGTCAACGACGAGCCGAACAAGGCCATGCGCGTCGTGAACATCAAGCTGGGCTATCAGCCGGTGCCGGACCATATCGAGCTGGAGCGAACGCTGTAGGCAGGAGCAACGGAGCCCGTAGGGCAGCAGCTGATCGAGATCCCGAGGCTCGACTCGAACGAGGTCGCCGGCTGAAACCAGACTGCCGCGCGCGAGACATACGATCTCGCCGTGGCGGAGACGGCGATCGCGTTCGAAGGCGCTTCGAAGCGTTACCGCAACGGCACGGTCGCGCTGCGCGAGGTCAGCTGGTCCATCCCGACGGGAGCGCGGGCGTGCCTGCTCGGTCCCAACGGCTCCGGAAAGACGACCTCGATCCGGCTCCTCGAAGGAGCGCTCGCGCCGACGACGGGATACGTGTCGCTCCTCGGGCACGAGGCGAACACGCCGGGCTACGCGGACGCGCGGCGTCGCTGCGGCGTCGTGCCGCAGCAGGCCGGCATGTACGGCGACCTCACGACGTCCGAGTACCTCGAGCTCGTGCGCCGGCTGTATGGGCGCGGGAACGTCGACGAGGCGCTCGCGCGGTTCGGCCTCGAGGGAGAGCGGGATAAGCGTCTGGCGCAGCTCTCGGGTGGATTCCAGCGGCGGCTCGTCGTGGCGGCGGCGCTGCTCGCCGAGCCGGAGCTCCTGCTCCTCGACGAGCCCACCGTCGGTCTCGATCCCGTCGCCGCGCGAGAGATCCACGAGACGCTGGGCACGGTGATGGCCGGTCGGACGACGCTCCTCTGCACGCACAACCTCGCGGAGGCCGAGGCGCTCTGCGACGACGTCATCATCCTCCGCGGCGGCGAGGTCCTGCTCCACGAGCCCCTCGCGCGGTTGCGCGAGCGGCAGCGGCCGCGCACGCGTCTTGTCGCGCGGCAACCGAACGCCGATCTCGTGCGGCGCGTGCGCGCGAGGGGCCTCGAGGCCGCCATCGAGGACGGCGCGGTCCTCGTCCCGATCGACGCGCGCGCCGACGCGCCGGCCCTGCTGCGCGCGCTGCTGGCCGACGGGATCGACGTGTACGAATGCACGCCCATCTCGGCGACGCTCGAAGAGCTGTTCCTCGCGGCGGTGCGCGCATGAGGATGGGCACCATCCGGCCGCTGCTCTGGAAGGAGCTGCGGCAGATCGGACGCAACCGGACCGCGGTGCTCACCGCGGCGCTGCTCCCGTTCCTCATCCTGTTCCTCGCGCCGATCCAGCTGCTCGTGTCGGTCCGACTCGGCGGCGGAGGGCTCGAGCAGCTGCGTAGCGCGCCGGTCCCCGGCCTCGCCGATGTGACCGAACCCACACAGCTGCTCCTCCAGCTCCTCTACCCGATGCTCCTCGTCATCGGCGGCCTCATGCTCCCCTCGCTCACGACGACGTACGCGATCGTCGCGGAGCGCGAGCGGCGTTCGCTCGAGCTGCTCATCGCGCTCCCCGTGACGGTCGGCGAGATCCTCGGCGCGAAGCTGCTCGCGGTGCTCGTCGTGACCGCGATGATCGGGCTTCCATACGTCTCGGTCGTGCTGGCGCTGCTGCTGGTCCTCGGCGTCGCCGGGCCGTCCGTCATCCCCGCGCTGCTCGCGCCGTTTCTCGCGGCGGTGGCGTGTTCGACGGCGATCTCGCTGCTCCTCACGCTGCTCGCGCGCGACTTCCGCACGGCGAACAACCTCAACGGCGCGTTCATCGTCCCCGCGCTGCTCCTCACGATCGCGACGCTCGGCGCCGTCGGCGGCCCGGCCCGCACCTACGTCCTCGCGCTCCTGCTCCTCGTGCTCGCGGCCGTGGCCCTGGTCGCGGCACTGCGCTGGGTCAGCTTCGAGCGCTATCTCGAGTAGCCGCCCGGCCGGCTCTCAGTCCTCTCTTCCCGATGCGGAGGCCGCGCGGATCGATTCCACGACGGTCGCGTCGGCGAGCGTCGTCGTGTCACCGAGCGGCTGTCCGTTCGCGATGTCTCGGAGGAGGCGGCGCATGATCTTGCCGGACCGCGTCTTCGGCAGCTCCGGCGTGAACATGATCGTCTTCGGCCGCGCGATCGAACCGATGTGCTTCACGACGTGCTCGCGCAGCTCTGTGGAGAGATCCCCGGAGCCGTCGGCCCCGCCCCGCAGCGTGACGAAGGCGAAGATCGCCTGGCCCGTGACGGGATCCTCGCGGCCGATGACGGCGGCCTCGGCGACGCCCGGGTGCGACACCAGCGCGGACTCGATCTCGGTGGTCGAGATCCGGTGGCCCGAGATCTTCATCACGTCGTCGACGCGTCCCATCAGCCAGAAGCAGCCGTCCTTGTCGCGCCGCGCGCCGTCGCCCGCGAAGTATTTCCCCGGGAAGCGGCTCCAGTACGTGTCGCGATAGCGCGTGTCGTCCTTGTAGATGCCGCGGAGCATCGCCGGCCAGGGCTTCGTGATGACGAGGTAACCCGCGCCGCCCTTCGGAACGCTCTTCCCGTCCTCGTCGACGACGTCCGCCCCGACCCCCGGGAACGGGAACGTCGCGCTCCCGGGCTTCGTCGTCGTGATGCCCGGCAGCGGCGTGATGAGGATCATGCCCGTCTCGGTCATCCACCACGTGTCGACGATCGGGCAGCGGCCGCCGCCGATCGTCTCGTGGTACCACAGCCACGCTTCGGGATTGATCGGCTCGCCGACCGAGCCGAGCAGACGGAGCGAGCGCAGGTCGTGCTTTCGGACGTACTCCGGCCCCCATTTCATGAACGTGCGGATCGCCGTCGGCGCGCAGTACAGGACGCTGACCTTGTACTTCTCGATGACCGACCACCAGCGATCCTTGTCCGGGAAGTCCGGCGTGCCCTCGTACATCACGCCGGTCGTGCCGTTCGCGAGCGGGCCGAACACGATGTAGCTGTGCCCGGTGACCCAGCCGATGTCGGCGGCGCACCAGTACACGTCGTCCTCTTTGATGTCGAAGATCATCCTGTGGGTCGTCGCGACGCCCGCGAGGTACCCGGCCGTCGTGTGGACGATGCCCTTCGGCTTCGCGGTGGTGCCCGACGTGTAGAGCAGGTAGAGCATGTGCTCGCTGTCCACGGGCTCCGCCGGACAGTCGGCCTTCTGCGTCGCCACGAGGTCGTGCCACCACACGTCGCGCCCCTCGGTCCAGGGGACCTCGTTCTTCGTGCGGCGCACGACGAGGACCTTCTCGATCGTCCTCGTCTGCGCGATCGCGTCGTCGGCGTTCTTCTTGAGCGGGACGATGTTGCCCTTGCGGTAGCCGCCGTCGGCGGTGACGAGCACCTTGGCCTCTGAGTCGTTGATGCGGCCGGCGAGCGCCTCCGCCGAGAAGCCGCCGAAGACGACGGTGAAGGGGGCGCCGATGCGCGCGCACGCGAGCATCGCGGCCGGGAGCTCGGGGATCATCGGCATGTAGATGGCGACCCGGTCGCCCTTGCGGACGCCGAGGGACTTCAGGGCGTTGGCGCAGCGGGAGGTCTCGTCGAGCAGATCCTGGTAGGTGATGGTCCGGGTGTCGCCCGGCTCGCCCTCCCAGTGGTAGGCGACCTTCGCGCCCTTCCCGGCCTTCACGTGCCGGTCGAGGCAGTTCTCGGAGATGTTGAGCTCGCCCCCGACGAACCATTTCGCGTAGGGGGCCTCCCACTCGAGCACCTTGGTGAAGGGTTTGCGCCAGGCGAGCGTCTTGGCCTGCTCCGACCAGAAGCCTTCGAGGTCCGTTTCCGCGCGGTCGTAGATGGCGGGATCTTTGACATTGGCGTGCGCGGCGAACGCCGGCGGCGGCGCGAAAGTGCGGTCTTCCTGGGCGAATGTCTCGAGGGCAGCCGTTCTCGTCGCCATGACCGTCGTCCCTCCGGTTTCGGACCTCGTCGAGCGGGAGTATGCGGCTAGAGCTAGAGGGCGCTCCTCGTGCCGCGGTCGAGGGCGTCAAGGTGGGCCCGGTAGTGGTTCGGGAGCGTCAGCAGCCACCCGAACGCGTTCAGGTCGCCGTAGTACGGGTGCCGGGCCCGGGCGGCCAGATCCGGCCTCGCGGGAAAGCCCGCGGCGAGCGCGCTCATGGCCTCCCGGGCCTTCGCGGCGAGGGCGGCGATGCCCTCGCGCGTGGCGCGCGCGGCCGCCGGACGCGGCTGCCCGGTCGGACCGGACGGCTCGCCCTTCGCGAGCCGCAGGGCGATGCCGGCCACCCCGCGGTCGATCAACAGGAGGTGAACGGCGACCTGTCCGAGTCCCCAGTCGTCGTCGGTTCCCGCGACAAGGTCGCGCTCGCTCGCCCGGGCCACGCGAGCCAGGAGCTCGTCACGCCACGCGCCGGTCGTCTGGCCGACGAGGCGGATCGTCTCGCTCATCCACTCGGGCCGGTCGGGGGGTTCATCGGTGACCGTCAGGGTCATGTCCGTCTGATAGTGCGGCCTTTCCCCGCGAGCGACCTCCGCTCTTCGTCCGTCGTTGTGTGAGAATGCGCCGCGAACCAAGCAAATATGGCCCTCGAGGCTTTAGGAGGACGAAGTGGCGGGGATCTCGAAGTCGGAGACGCTGAATCGGCTCGCGGAGAAGACCGGTCTCGCGAAGAAGCAGGTGGCGAGCGTGCTCGACGAGCTCGCGGCCCTGGCGTACAAGGAAGCCCGCAACGGCTTCACCTTCCCCGGCGTCGGCAAGCTCGTCGTCGTCGACCGCAAGGCCCGGCTCGGTCGCAACCCGGCCACCGGCGAGACGATCCAGATCCCGGCGAAGCGCGTGCTGAAGTTCCGTATCGCCAAGCAGGCGAAGGACGCGGTGCTGGCGAAGCGCGCCAAGTAATCCCGAACACACACACGCACGTATCTTGAAGCGAGGTCCTTCATCGCCGGTGCCGCACATCGCGGAGCTTTCGGTGAAGGACCTCGCTCTCGTATCCGAGCTGCGCCTCGCGCTCTCTCCCGGGCTCACCGTGCTCACCGGGGAGACGGGCGCCGGTAAATCCATGCTCGTCGACGCGCTGCTCGCGGTCACCGGCGGACGCGTCCCGAGCGGAATGGTGCGCGAGGGCGCGGAGCGCGCGTACGTCGAAGCGGTCTTCGCGGGCGTTCGCGACGACGACCTCGTCCTCTCGCGCGAGATCGCGGCCGGACGATCGCCCGCGCGCATCGACCAGAAGACCGTGCCGGTCTCCTCGCTCGCGGAGGTCGGCGCCGACCTCGTCGCGATCCACGGTCAGGGAGATCAGCTCCGTCTCGCGCGTCCGCAGGTCCAGCGCGACGTGCTCGACGCGTTCGGCGGCCACGACTCGCTGCGCGAGCGCGCCGCGGGCGCGCACGCCGCGCTCGTCGCGCTCGAGCGCGAGCGCGCGTCGCTGGGCGGCGATCCGCGCGAGCGGGAGCGGCGCGCGCAGCTGCTCGGGCACGAGGTCGAGGAGATCCGCGCGGCGAGGCTCCGTCCGGACGAGCAGACGCGGCTCGATGCGGAGCTCGCGGTCGCGCGATCGGCGGAGAGGCTGCGGGAAGCGGCCCGCGCCGCGCAGGAGCTGCTCGCCGGCGACCGCGCGAGCGCGCGCGATCGGCTCGCCCTCGCCGAACGGGAGCTGCGACGCGCCGCCGGCCTGGATCCGCGGCTCGCGACCGCGCTCGAGCGCGTGGCCGCGGCCCTTTCGGAGGCGGACGAGATCGCGTCCGACCTGCGTCGCTACGCGGAGAGCGTCGAGACCGATCCGAAGCGTCGCGCGGATCTCGAGGCGCGCTCCGATCTCCTGTACGACCTCCGCCGCAAGTACGGGGACGACGTGGCCGCGATCGTCGCGTACGGCGAGCGCGCCGCGGCGGAGCTCGAGACGCTCCGTCAGAGCGAGACGCGGCTCGCGCAGCTCGACGAGGAGGAGACGAAGGCGCGCGCCGCGCTCGCGAAGGCGGCGAAAGCGCTGCACGACGCGCGCGGCAAGGCCGCGTCGTCGCTGGCCGCCGCGGTCGAGGCGCACCTTGTGGATCTCGCGCTCGAGCGCTGCCGCTTCAGCGTGCGGCTCACGGAGCGCGCGCCGGACGCGACGGGCGGCGACGACGTGCGCTTCCTCATCGCGCCGAATCCCGGGGAGCCGCCCAAGCCGATCGACGAGATCGCGTCGGGTGGCGAGCTCTCGCGGATCATGCTCGCGCTCGAGGTCACCCTCGCCGCGAGCGACCGGACGCCGGTGCTCGTGTTCGACGAGGTCGATGCCGGCGTCGGCGGCCGCGTCGGCGAGGCCGTCGGCCGCGCGCTCTGGTCGCTCGCCCGTCACCATCAGGTCATGGTGGTCTCGCATCTCTCGCAGGTCGCCGCGTACGCCGACCATCACGTCGCGGTACGCAAGGAGGTCCGCAGGGGCCGCACCCACGTCGTCGCCGCGCCGCTCGGCGAACGCGAGGTCGTGGACGAGCTCGCCGAGATGCTCGGGGCGAGCGGCGCGCGCTCGCTCGCGGCGGGCGCGAAGGAGCTGCGTGAGAGGGCGCTCGCGTGGCGCGCGGCCCAGATGAAGGCGAGAGCACGAACGTGAGATCAGCGAGAGCGAAGAAAGCGACCATCGTCTCGCCGGCGGGTCCGAACGTGCCGTTCCCGCCGCAGGAAGCGCTCCTCGTGGAGAAGATCCCCGAGGGTCCGAGCTGGTGGTACGAGCCGAAGTGGGACGGCTTCCGCGGCGTCTTCGAGAACGACGGCGGAGCGCTCGGGCTCTGGAGCCGCAACGGCCGTCCGCTCCTGCGGTACTTCCCCGAGCTGCGGCCGCTCGGCGAGCGGCTCCCGCCACACTCCGCGCTGGACGGCGAGATCGTGATCGAGCAGAAGGGACGTCTCGAGTTCGACCTCATGCAGCTGCGCCTGCACCCGGCGGAGTCGCGCATCCGCAAGCTCTCCGCGGAGACGCCCGCGCTCTTCATCGCGTTCGACGTCCTCCTGTGGAGCGGCGAGCCGGTCCACACGCGGCCGCTCGCGGAGCGGCGTGCCTTCCTCGAGAGGAACGCGCAGGGGTTCCAGCTCTCCGAGACCACGCGCGACGCCGGCAAGGCCCGCTTCTGGCTCGAGCGGCTCGAGGTGCTCGGGCTCGACGGGATCGTCGCGAAGCGCACCGACCTCCCCTACCTCCCGGGCTCGCGCGAAGCCGTTCGGAAGGTGAAGCACCACCGCACCGTCGATTGCGTCATCGTGGGCTACCGCACCAGCGGGAAGCGCATCGCCACCCTGCTGCTCGGCCTGTACCGGGCGGACGGCGGCGCGCTCGATTTCGTCGGCCACACCTCGGGCATCCCGGTCGAGCTCGAGGAGCAGCTCCAGACGCTCCTTCCGCCGCTCGAGGAGGAAGCGGGGACCTTCGCGAAGCAGCTCGCGGAGCTCGAGGGCCGCATCCCCGGCGCAGGCTCGCGCTGGTCCGGCGGCAAAGACCTTCCCTGGCACGAGGTGCGGCCCGAGCTGGCGTGCGAGGTGCGCTTCGACAAGCTCGAAGGCGATCGCTTCCGCCACGGCGCGCGCTTCATACGCTTCCGGCCCGACAAGGAGCCGCGGGACTGCACCTGGGCGCAGCTCGACACCACGCGCCGCGCAGGGGACCCGGCGCTTCCGGATCTCCTGCGCGGCGCGTGACCGCCGGACCACCGCGACCGCCGCGGGGATGGTCGGGATCGGCGACGTCGCGGTCGGCTCGTCCGAGACGTCGCCGCGACGATCTACGCCTCCGGCGGACGCCTGCTCGTGCCGCGGACGCGGCTCGGGCGCACCAGCACGCGGTCGTCGAGGACGGGGTCCTTGAGGCGCAGCGCCTTGAAGACCGGTATGAGGCTCGCGGCGTGCGACCAGATGTCCGCGGTGAGATCGCCAACGCTGGCGATGCGGTCGCGCATCGTGGCGAGGGTGAACTTCGCCGGATCGACGTCCGCGACCTCGTCCCACCGCAGCGGCGCGGACGCGCGCGCGTCGGCCATCGGGCGGATCGAGTACGCCGACGCGATGGTGCGGTCGAACGCGTTCTGGCCGTAGTCGACGAAGACGCCGGTGCGATCCTTGACCACCCAGGTCGTCGTCGCGATCTTCGGCACTCTGCCGGCCACCTCGACGGCGATCGCCTTCGCGAGGCGCCGCACCTCCGGGAACGGCAGCTCCGGCACGATCGGCGTGAGGATGTGCATGCCGGACACGCCGGAGGTCTTCGGGTAGGAAGGCAGCGACAGCTCGTCGAGGACGTCCTTCACGACGAGCGCGATCTCTCGCACGTGTTCCCACGGGTCGCCCTCGCTCGGATCGAGGTCGATGAGCATGTAGTCGGGCTTCGTGACCTCGGGCACGCGCGAGTGCCAGGTGTGCATCTCGATGCAGCCGAGGTTCGCGATCCACGCGAGGCCCGCCGCATCGGTCACCACCGGGAAGTCGGCGACGTTGCCGCTCGGGTACCGGATACGGACGGTCGCGAGCCAGTCGGGGTGCGGATTCGGGACGCGCTTCTGATAGAAGAAGTCGCCGTCGACGCCGTTCGGATGCCGCTTCATCTGCATCGGACGGCTCCGGACGTGATTCAGCGTCGGCCCGGCGACGTCGACGTAGTACTGGACGAGATCGCCCTTGGTGAGGCCGACCGCGGGGAAGAACACCTTGTCCGCGTTCGTGACCGCGACCTCGCGTCCTGCGACGAGCATCCCCGGATTGTGGGCGTTTCGCGCGGGGACGGGAGGTCCGCGAGTGTCGCCCGCCACCCACGCGGACGTCCCACGTGTGAGACGCCGGCGCCGGCGGCCGGGCGTAGCCTTGCGGCGTGCGCATCCGTGACGCGGAGCGGCTCTCGCGCGCCATCGGGACGCTCGGCGGGGGCGCGTCGCTCGACCGCCTCGTCGATCGCGTCTACGACCTGACCGACGGCTCGCTCGCGCTCGACCGGGCGACGCTGCACCGCATCGCGCGCGGCAAGACGCGGATCGCGCGCGCGATCGATTCGCCGGAGGAGTGCGTGCGTCTGTACTTCGCGTTGATGATCGTCGGCTGCGAGCAGCGGCTCTCCGTCGAGACCGTCGTCGCCGAGGGGCGCGCGGTGCTCGCGAGCTTCGTCGGTGAACCGCTCGCGGCACTCATCTTCCGCGACCTGGAAGCGACGCTTCCCAAGCTGAGCGATCGCACGACGCTCAGGGAATACCTCGAGGAGGGCATACGCGTATGGCTGCCGAAGTGACGATCGCTCCCCGCGCGGAGAGCCATACGCTGCTCGCCGAAGAGGTCCGGCTGCGCGCCCATCTGCGGGACGATCTCGGGGTCCGCACGCGCTTCGCCGCCCTGCCCGACGTCCGCGCGCTCCTCGTGAGTCCGGCCGCGAGGGACGGCGCGAAGGCGCTCGTCGTCGCGTCGGACGCCACCGCGGCGGAGCGGATCTACCTCTACGTGCACGTCGCCGCCCACATCGCGCTCGAGCACCACCTGCCGCTCGTGACGATCGTCGAGGGCCCACCGGGCATCGCGCGCCTGGAGACCGACGCGCGCCGCCATCGCGAGGCCGAAGACCTCGCCCGCGCGATGTGGTGGGGCCGTCGCGGCGAGGGTCTCGCGGCGCCGCGCCTGGTGCGCGGCTCGGCCGTGCTGCGCGAGCTCGTCTCCCGCGGCATCACGCGCGCCGCGCTGCGATCGCTCTTGCTCGCGATGCGGGCCGCGTACTACGACCTGCGCATCGAACGCGCGCTCGCGCGCACGAGGCTGGCGGCGTGGCTCCGCGACGCGCTCTGCGTCACCGCGGTGGTCTCGGCGGCGCCGCAGCTCTCCGACTGACCAAAGGCCGAGTGCCGCGACGCGCTCCGTGCCGCGCTGCGTTCGCGCCGGCCATCGCTCATCGCCGCGCACGTGGACCCGACCGCGTACCGGCTGGGCTGAGCGCGGGCTAGGAGGCGCGGACGGCGGGGCGGAGCCGGCGCGCGATCGTGGAGCGCGAGCCGTGGCGCTCGAGCTGCGCGGCGAGCACGTCGAGCAGCAGGTCGATCGCGGAGAGGATGCGCCGGTCGACGAGGCTGTAGCGCATGTAATTCCCGTCGCGGCGTGCGACAACGATGCCCTTCTCGCGCAGGATTGCGAGCTGCCGGGAGGTGAGCGACTGGCTCGCGCCGATCGCCCTGGCGAGCTCGCTCACCGTCCGCGCGCCGTCGCGCAGCTCGACGATGAGCAGGAGGCGGTTCCCGTCGCCCAGCGCCTTGCAGAACTGGGCGTGTAGCCGAAAGACCTCGTCGCGGGACGTCCGTCTCACGGTCGCAACTATATGAGCGTATCCGCATATGGTCATGTCGGCTGTTGCCCGACATGGCTACCGGCCTTCGGCCCGCGCGCGGACGACGTTCAGCGCACGACGCGCGGCGGCGGCTGGACGAGGATGGATCCCGTACGTGGAGGTCGCATCGATGGAAGACGCCACCCTCTCGCTCGTCCTCTTCTCCGGCACCGACGACCGCCTCGGCGCGGCCGCGATCCTCGCGACCGGCGCCGCGGCGATGGGACGGCCGGTGAACGTGTTCCTGCAGTACTGGGCGCTCGACGCGTTCCGCAAGGACAGGGTCGGGACCGATCACGGCGTCGCGGCCGAGGCCGGCAGCGGCGGCGCGGCGCTGGTGAAGAAGGACCAGGCGGGCGACCGGCACTGGAGCGCGCTCCTGCGGCAGGCCAAGGACATCGGCGAGGTGCGCATCCACGCCTGCGCGCTGTCGATGGAGCTCTTCGGCATCACCAAGGACGATCTCGATCCGCTCGTCGACGACGTGGAAGGCGTCGCGGCGTTCATGAGCGACGCGCAGACGGGCCCGATCACCTTCATCTAAAGGAACGGAGGTACCCGAGATGACCCCGACCGACCTCACGCTCACCAGGAGCATCGACGCGCGCGGGATGGCGTGCCCCGGGCCGCTGCTGAACCTCATCGGCGCGATCCGCGCCGGCCAGGTCGGCGACGTCATCGAGGTCGTCTCGAGCGACGCGGGATCGCGGACCGACATCCCCGCGTGGGTCGCCAAGGCGAAGCACGAGCTCGTCGCGGTCGTCGAGGACGACGGCTTCGCGCACTTCGTCGTCCGGAAGACGCACTGATGCCCGCCCGTGTGGTGGTCCTCGGCGGAGGCGTGGGCGGGACGCTCGTCGCGAACCTCCTCGAGAAGCATCTGAAGCAGGACGCGACGGTCACGGTCGTGGACGGCACGGGGATGCACCTCTACCAGCCCGGCTTCCTGTACGTGGCGCTCGACCAGGCGAACGCGCTCTGGCTCACGCGGGACGAGCGCACGCTCCTGCGAAGGCACGTCGAGCTCGTCGTCGAGCAGGCGACGAAGATCGATCCCGCGGCACAGACGGTCACGCTCTCGCGTGGCGGGTCGCTCCCCTACGACTACCTGGTCCTCGCCACGGGGTCGCGCCTCGATCGCGAGGCCGTACCCGGCTACGACGGCACGCACGACTTCTATTCGCTCGACGGCGCGCTGCGGCTCCGCGAGGAGCTCCGCCGCTTCAGGGGCGGGAAGATCCTCGTGGGCGTCGCGGGCATCCCCTACAAGTGCCCGCCGGCGCCGGTCGAGTTCGTGCTCATGCTGGAGGAGCACCTCCGCAGGCGCGGCATCCGGGATAGGAGCGGCGTCACGCTGCTCTCGCCGCTCAACCGCGCCTTCACGATCGAATCCGCGTCCAAGCTCGTGCAGCCGATCTTCGAGAAGCGCGGCGTCGAGCTGCGGACGTTCTTCAACGTCGACTCCGTCGACCCGGTGCGGCGGAACGTGACCTCCATCGAAGGCGAGTCGGCCGATTACGACCTGCTCGTCCTCGTTCCGCCGCACCGCGGCTCGGCGGTCATCGAGGCCTCGGGCCTCGGCGACGCCGGCGGGTGGGTCCCGACCGATCGCAACACGCTCCAGCACACGGCGCACGAGCGCATCTTCGCGCTCGGCGACGCGACCGACCTGCCGATCTCAAAGAGCGGATCCACCGCGCACTTCGAGGCGCCCGTCGTCGCGAGCCGCATCGCCTCGCTCGTCCGCGGCACCGCGCCGAAGACGGCGTACGCGGGCCGCGTCATGTGCTTCCTCGAGACGGGCGGCGGCCGGGCCACGTCGCTCCGCTTCGACTACGCACATCCACCCATCCCGCCGCGGCCCTCGCGGCTCTGGCACTGGGCGAAATGGGCGTTCAACCGCGCGTACTGGATCACGGTCCCGCAGGGCCGTGTGGGATAGGAGGCACCTCATGGCCACCACCGTCGCGCGCACGCTCGACGTGAAGGGGCAGAGCTGCCCCGTCCCGATCGTGAAGACCGCGCAGGCGATGAAGCAGCTCGGCCCCGGCGAGCTCGTCGAGGTCCTGGCGACCGACCCGGGCTCCGTGAAGGACTTCGCGGCGTGGTCGAAGACGACGGGGCACCAGCTCGTCGAGACATCGCAGCAGGACGGCGTGTTCCGGTTCGTCCTGCGCAAGAAGGGGTGATCGCATGACGCTCGCCATCGATCGCCCGGCCGCGGCGACCGCGGTCGCGGCCGAGGATGCCAGGGAGACGGGCGGGCTCGTGATCCTCGCGTGCAGCGGCGATCTCGAGCGCACCTGGGCCACGCTCGTCCTCGCGAATACCGCTGCCGCGCTCGGCAAGCCGGTCACGATCTTCTTCACGTTCTGGGGACTGTTCACGCTCGTGCGCAACGAGCGCGGGATCACCGGTCAGAGCTGGATGCAGAAGATGCTCGCGATGATGAATCCGGGCGGCACGTCGAAGCTCAAGCTCTCGAAGCTGAACTTCATGGGCATGGGCCCGGCGATGATGCGAAGCCTGGCCAAGCGCTACAACGTCGCGAGCCCGCAGGAGCTCCTCGACACGGCGAAGGAGATGGGCGTGCGGCTCATCCCCTGCCAGATGACGATGGAGATGATGGGGCTCACGCGAGCGGACCTCATCGACGGCGTCGAGGAGCCCGCCGGCGCCGCGACCGCGCTCGCCGCGGCCGAGGGCGCGACGACCCTCTTCATCTAGGTGCCCTCGACGCCGCCGAGCGTCTTGCGCGTCAGGATGCAGAGGCGCACCGCGACGAGGCCGGCGAGCTCCGCGCCGACGACGATGACGTCCGCGTCCACGCGCGGCACTCCAACCGCGGCGCGCGACTACGGCGGCGGCGTGTTCGTCCCGGGACCGCTCGCCGACCACTTGAGGTCGACGAGCCGGCGGATCTCCGCGAGCGGCTGGCCCTGCTTCTCGAGCGCGATCACGTCACGCGTGATCCCGACGCAGACGCCTCAGCCGTAGCCGTGCAGGTCCAGCGCGACCCAGCCCTTCGCGAGGAACTCCCGGACGTAACAATCCTGATTGTTCCGGTGGCCCTGCGCGCCACACCCGCAGTAGCACGGGATGAACTGCAGCGACCTCGGCCGGCGCACCGCGTACTCGTACGCCTCCCGGATCTCCCTCGCCGACTTGGTGATGCGGTCCGGCCAGATCCCGAGGTCGGCGTTGGCGGCGAGGGGGTCGTTCGGGCGAGCGTCGCTCGCGACGGCGGCGGGGGTCGTGGCGCACGCCGCGGCGACGAGGCCGACGCTCGCGCGCAGCACGGCACGGCGGGTCCAGATCATGCGCCTCGCAGGATGCCCCGCCGCCGACCGCGGAGATAGGGATGAAGGTCCTCATCCGGGGACCTTTGGCCCTGGCTCTCGGCGCGCGCCGAGGGCAGAGTCGACGATGCGCCGCTTCGCGCGGCTGAGAGGTTGGTCATGAGCCAGATCACCGTCCGCCACGAGGCGGGCGACCGCTTCCGTATCGCGGTCCGCGGCCATGAGGTCGTCGTCGATCAGCCGGCGCCCTCGAGCGGCGACGCCGGACCGACGCCGACGGAGCTCTTCGTCGCGAGCCTCGCCGCGTGCGCGGGCTTTCACGCCCACCGGTTCCTCGCGCGTCACGGCCTCGGCGACAGGGAGCTGACCGTCGCCTGCGACTTCGCGTGGGCGGCCGACCATTCGCGTGTCGCCGCGATCTCACTGCGCATCGAGGCCGCGCACGGCTTCCCCGCGGCGCTGAGGCCCGCGTTGCTTCGCGTGCTCGAGCACTGCACCGTGCACGAATCGCTGGTGCACGTGCCGACCGTGCTCTTCGACATCGCCGCCGAGCCCGTCGCCCCGGTCGCCTGAACGCGACGGGGGGCCCACGACGCTTCGTGACCGGCGACGCACAGGCGCGGCTACGGCGCGGACGGTCGCGTGCCGCTCGCGAATCAGGCGCGCAAGGACTTCGCGGGACCGGACGTGCTCGCGCTCGGCGCCGCCATCGCGCGCACCGCGCCCGCTCGCGAGGACGGCGAGCCGATCGCGCGCGAGGAGCTGCCCGCGCTCCGCGCGCTGCGCGGCGAGGTCGTGCACGCCGAACGGCTGCGGCTGCACGCCGCGCATCAGCCGTCGCATCGCCGAGGCGCACGGCGGTCGGCTGTGGCTCGAGGACACCGGTCCGGCCGGAACGATGGCCGCGCTCGCCCACCCCGCGCGGACCGCTTCCTGGGCGAGGCCGCGCTTCTTCGCAGCGTGGGCAGCCGTCCGGTGGCCGGGGCGACCGGCCATGACGTACCGTCGGCTGCTATGCGGATCACCACGGCCGAGGCCCGGCGCGTCGCGATCGTGGCGCAGCGCCTCGCCGGGCCGCGCCCGCGGCCGACGCGCGCCGGCATCCTCGGACTCGTCCGCGACATCGGCTACCTGCAGCTCGATCCGACGAACGTCGTGGCCCGGAATCCGTACCTCGTGCCGTGGAGCCGCCTTGGCGACTACGACGTCGCGTTGCTCGATGCGCTGCTCGTGAAGCGCGACCTGTTCGAGACGGTCTCGCTCATCCTGCCGGCGAGCGACCTCACCATTCACGGCGCGACGATCCGCGCGTATCGCGCCGCGACGTCGCCCGGCGCGCGGAACACCAAGCGCGCCCGACTCGAGGGTGGCGGCGGCGGCACGTGGCCCAAGCGCGCCGCGGCATTCCTCGCGAACAACCCTGGATTGCGCCGGAGCGTCATGACCCGCCTGCGCCGCGACGGGCCGCTCCCGCTCGCCGCGTTCGAAGACCGCGCGGCCGTGAGCTGGACCTCCGGCGGATGGAACGACGGGCGGAACGTCACGATGATGCTCGCCGTCCTTCAGCGTCGCGGCGAGGTCATCGTCGCCGGACGCCGGCGCGGTCAGAAGCTCTGGGCGGTCGCGGACGGATGGCTGAAAGAGGCCCGGCCGCTCTCCGGCCGCGCGCTCGCGCGCGAGGCGACGCTTCGGGCGCTGCGCGCCCACGGCCTCGCGACGGCGAAGCAGCTCCGCCGGCACTACGCGTTCGGCCGGCACGCCGGCACGGACGCGCTCGACGCTCTCGAGCGCACCGGTGAGGTCGAGCGCGTCGAGATCACGGACGCGGCGTGGAAGGGACCGTACTACGCGATCCCGTCCGTGGTGGGGCGCGCCCTCGCGCGCTGGGAGCCGCGCACGACCCTCCTCTCGCCGTTCGACAACCTGATCATCGACCGCGACCGGACCGAGGAGCTCTTCGGCTACCGCTACCGCATGGAGATCTACGTGCCGCCGCGGCTGCGCACGCTCGGGTACTGGGCGATGCCCGTGCTGCACGGCGATCGCATCATCGGAAGCGCCGATCCGCGCTTCGACCGCGTGCGCGGCGAGCTCATCGTGAACAACGTGGTCCGCGTGCCGGACGCGCCACGCAGCGGGTCGCGCGCGATCAGGACCGCGGTCGCCGAGCTGGCCGAGTTCGTCGGAGCCGAGAAGGTGCGCTGGCCCTGAACCCGCGAGGTCGGTAGCCCGGAGGGGATTCGAACCTACGGAAGCCTTGCGACTTCAGCGTTCTTCGTGCACAACCAGTCCTGGCGCGCAGGCACGGGCGCGTAGTGGAAGAGGTCGTAGGAGTCCTTTGCCTCTGGTCTCGGTACCGACGGCGATGTCCATCCGGTCATGCTTGAGGCAGAGCGGGGCGCGCCAGCTGATGTTGATCGAATCTGGACCTTGGCTCGGCCGGAGGGTGCGAGACAATCGAGGCCGACGACGGTGATGCTCTGATCGCCCGGTCGGAAGCGTGACGGCGCCGCGAACACGACACGCTGGGCGGCCTTGGTGGAGAGCGCCTGGTCGATCCACTCCTTACTTGATCGGGAGCGCGGTCACGGCGTTGGCGTCGAGGTCGTTCGATCGACGCGGGCTGCCGTCGACGAGGTGCATGATCGCGCCGCCCTTGTAGGCGTGGTTGTCCTTCGTGCGAGGATGCGCGAGCAGGAGACTCGCGATCTGCGCGAGCACGCGCGCGCGGTCGATCTCCTCGGGATGCACGCTGGCGGCGGCGGCCGCACGCAGCACCTCGCGCCGGCCGCGCAAGGGCGGGACGCCCTTGCCCATCAGCGGGCCGCCTGCCGATGGCGGCAGCAGGTCGAGGCGATGGCTAGGCGGCGCCGATCTTGAAGATCTTCGTGCCGCAGACCGGGCAGGAGCCCTGGGTCGCGGGTCGCCCATTCTTCATCGTGATCGGTTTCGCGTCCTTGATCTCGCGGGCGGCTTTGCACTTGACGCAATAGCCGTTCGCCATCAGGCACCTCCGGCGCGGTGTCGGCGCATCGTACCCTAGGCCTCCCGGCCCCCTGGAACCACGAAACCCCGCCGTGCGGCGGGGTCTCGTGGTGAGGAAGGGAAGGGTTGGGATTTCTTCAGTTGTCGCGAGCGTTCGAAGCAAGACGTGTGCCAGGAGGTCGCGTGCGAGCCGAGATCCTGTCCATCGGCACCGAGCTCCTGCTGGGGCAGATCCTCGACACCAACGCCCAGTACCTGGCCCAGCGCCTGGCCGCGCTCGGGATCGACCTCCTCTACATCTCCACCGTCGGCGACAACTTGACGCGCTGCCGCCAGACGATCGAGCGAGCGTTCGGCCGGTCGGACCTGATCGTGTGCACGGGCGGCCTCGGGCCGACCGAGGACGATCTCACGCGGGAGGCGATCGCCGCCACGGTCGGCGAGGAGCCGGCGGTCGATCCCGGGCTCGAGCGGGAGCTGCGCGAGTGGTTCGGAGGGCGCGGGCTGCAGATGCCCGAGCGCAACCGCAAGCAGGCCTGGCTCATCCCGTCGGCGCGAGCGATCCCGAACCCGAACGGCACCGCGCCGGGGTGGGACGTCCGAAAGGATGGGAAACGGATCGTGGCCATGCCCGGCGTCCCTCGCGAGATGACCGACATGTGGGAGCGGCACATCGAGCCGACGCTCGTCGCGGGTGCGGTCCTTCGCTGGCGCACGCTGAAGATGCTCGGCATCGGCGAATCGGCGGTGGAGGAGGCGCTCGCGGAGCTCGTGCGGTCCACCGCGCCGACGGTCGCGACGTACGCGAAGAACGATGGCGTCCACGTGCGCATCACCGACAAGGCGCCGGACGCCGCCGCCGCCGACGCGCGCATCGCGACGATGGAGCGCACCATCCGCGAGCGTCTCGGCCGGTACGTCTGGGGGACCGACGACGATACGCTCGGATCCGTCATCGGGCGCTCGCTCGATGCGCGGGGCTGGCGCCTCGCGACGGCTGAGTCGCTCTCGGCCGGCGACGTGGCGCGGACGCTCAGCGACACGCCGGGTGCGGAGTCCTGGTTCGCGCGCGGCCTCGTGCTGCCGCACGCCGGCGGCGACGCCCTCGAACGGGCGATCGCGACCGACGCGCCGGTGCGCCTGGTGGTTCCGTACGGCGAGAGCGCGAGCGAGATCGCCGTCACGACGCCGGATGGCCGGTCCCCCGTCGCGGTGCGGTTCGGCTCGCCCGCCGAGGGGCGCCGCCGCGCGCATCTCGCGGCGCTCGATCTGCTGCGACGCGTGCTCTCCTCGCCGGGCGCGTGACTACGCCGCGGGTGCCACGACGGCGTTCGCGGCGGCCGCTCGCGCGGCCGCGTCGGGCGCGCCGCGGCGGCGCCACAGCAGCGCGACGATCGTGACGAACGCGGCATCGGGAACGACGCAGCTGAAGGTCTCATCGTGGCGCGCCACGCCGATCGCGTACAGCACGGGCGACACCGCGACGAACACGAGCGCCCAGGCGATGACGAAGCGGCGAGCGGCGAGCGGCGACGTGCGCGAGAGGATGCCCGCGGTGATCGTGATCGGTACGAAGAGGAGCAGCTGGTCGTACGACCAGCTGTAGATCGCGCCGGCGCTCGACAGGCTGATCCACGCCGCGAGCGAGGCGTCGCTGCCGGGCGGGAATCGCGACGCGACCGCGGCGCCCGCGAGGATGAGCACCGCGGCGACGATCCGCCCGGCCGGGCCGACGAGCTCGTTGAGCGCGGACGGCAGCACGGCGGAGCGGAGCGTGCGACGTCCCGGGATGTCGGCGAGCCATGGCGTGAGCCAGTCCCCCACCGCGAGCCAGCTCGCGGCGACGACCGCGAGGCCGAGGACGCCGGCCATGACGACGTAGCGGCGGTGGGACGGCCGCCGGAGCGCCCCGTAGGCGAGCCCGAGGGCCGTGAACACGAAGAGCTGCGGCTTCGCGAGGAACAGGAGCGACGGGACGGCCGCGAGCGATGGCCGGCCGGCGCGCAGCGCGAGCACCGTCGCCGCGACCGCGGACATGAGCACCGGGCTCCACTGCCCGAGCACGACCGCGTGGAATCCCGGCTGGCCGACGAAGAGCGCCAGGCCGAGGGCGAAGTGCGCCGCGGGGTCGCCGGGAAGATAGGCGCGGAGCAGCGCGCGCAGAGCGAACGTGGCCGCGCTCATCGAGACGAGCATCCAGATCCAGCCGGCGACCTCGATCGGGACGAGCGCGAACGGCAGCATGCCGAACAAGACCCAGGGCATGTAGTCCCACACCAGGGAATCCGGCGTCTTCGCGCCGAGGGCGATCGCCGTGTCGACGAAGCGAGCGTGATCCCAGGGGCTCACGCCGGCGAGGTACGCGCTCGGTCCCGACCATACGCCTGAGAAATCGTTGAAGTGCACCATCTCGAGGCGACGGCCCAGCGGACCGCCGAGGATGACGAAGAGCAGGCCGAACGCGATCGCGGTGAAGTACGCGAGGTCCGCGCGGCGCGTCGTGCTCACGCCCGCAAGCCTAGCGAGTTACCTGTGGTGCTTCGCCTTGTCGGCGGCGGCCCTGGCCTCTTGGAGGGCCTTGCGCACGACTTTCAGCGCCTCGCTCGCGCGCCCGTCCGGCTCGCTCGGACGCGATGCGCGCGTTCCGCCGTCGCGCGCGTCCGGCGCCGCGTCGTTGCGCGCGGTGTCGCCCGGCGTCGCGTCGTTCGGACCGGAGCGCTCGTGATCGTCGCGCTGGCGCGCCCGAGTGGTCGTGGTCGCGTTCGTCGGTGTCGCGGTGTTCCGAAGCGCCGGCGTCGGCGCGCTCGTCGAGGTGTCGGCGGCGCGCACCGGCGACGACGACGGCGCTCGCGTCTGTTCGATCTCGGCCGTGCGCTGCGGAGCGACGACGGGTGCGGTCGCACGCGCTGGCGCGCTCGACGGGGCGGCCGCCGATGGCGCGGGCGTGAAGACGACCGTCGACGACCCCGTCGCGTCCGCCTCGGCCTCCTCCGCGGCGAACACGAGCTGCTGCGCGACACCCGCCGCGGTGTCCGCGACGCGCTGGACGCTCGTGCCACCGGGCGCCATCGTGGGCGTCGCGATCATCGCGAGGATCCGCGCCGCCGGCGCGCTCTTCGCGTTCGTCGCGAGAGCGGTCGCGAGCGTCTGCGCGCGATCGCGCTGCGCTTCGAAGCGCCTCTCGAGCTGCCGCGGAAGGTCGGAGGTATCGGTGCGCGGCGCGAGCTCGGCGGCCGCCCACGCGAGGTGCTGTGAATAGACCGCCGCCGCGACAAGCGCGTCGGAGGTACGACCGCTCGCCGCGAGCTTCTCGGCCTCGCCCAGGCGATGCTCGGCGATCGACAGCTCGACCTCGGCGCGATCCTCAGGCGCCCCGGCGAGCGCCAGGCGGACGCCTTCGGACGCGATCTTCACCGGATACAGGAGGTCGTCGGGAAGGGTGTCCGCGCTCGCGACCGTCGCGCCCATGCCCACGGCGACGAGCAGCGCGGCGATGGAGATGGAGCGGGCGATGACCGGCGCCGGGCGCGCGAGGAGCTCGAGGGCGGTCCAGGCGTGGTCGGCAAGGCTCGGCCCGCGCGGTCTCAGGTTGCCCAGCACGCGGGCGCGCATGCGCAGCTTGGCGTACTCATCCGGGACATCGGGCGACTGCCGGTGGATGCGGAGCGCGATGCGTATCGCCTCGCGGAGCCGGTCATCCCGGACCGACGACAGCGGCCGCCGACCCCGGGCCACGTCCTCGATGAGCCGATCCAGCTGGTCCGGCTTGTTTCGCCCCACCACGGCCGTCTAACGGCTCGCCTGCGTGCCCTGTTATCCCCCGTCGGGGGGAGCGCCGCGCCACGGCGCGCTCGTATCGCCCGATATCGAAAACGGATGCGAGCCGCTCGCGTACGCCCGGCTCAGCGGATCGTCATCTGCTCCGCGGCGCCGCCCCACACGGGCGCGTAGTGCGACCACCAGGTGTCTTGGTGGACGACAGCGCCGCTCGCGTCGGTGACGGTGCGCGTGCGCATCACGTCGCGGCCACGGATCGCGTAGCCCTTCGGGAACGCGGTGTCGGCGGGCTGGTCCGCCGGCACGTTCACGAAGTTGCGCTGGAGGGCGTCGCTGAAGGTCACCGTACGACCCGTGGGCAGGCCCCACACGTCGAACGTCACGCTCGTGTCCGAGACCCACGACCACAAGAAGACGGGGCTCGCGGTGTCGTTCTTCCACCGGAAGTCGAGGCCCGGATCGAAGACCGCGGCGTCGAGGCCGAGCGGATAGCGCTCGATGAGATAGCCGTGCTCGTGGCGCTCCACGATGTCGTACCCGAGGCGCGAGACCGCGTTGAAGATGGTGGTCGAGACCTGACACAGGCCGCCGCCGATGACGCTCTCGTCCGAGCGGTTCTCGATGATCGCGCCGGCATACGCGTAGCCGCGCTCCGGGGTGACCGGGCCGAGCAGCGTCCAGAAGGAGAACGTCTGGCCGGGCACGATCACGACGCCGTCGAACTGCGACGCGCCGGTCGCGATGTTCGCGTGACGCGACGGGCTCACCGGGAAGCTCGTCGTGAACGTCGACGTGCGCGAGAGCCTGGAGAGCCATTCCTTCGCCTGATCGGTCGTGAATGCCGTGGGGTCGGCGCCCGACGGCGCGATCAGCTCGCGCACCGCGCCTGCCGGCTTCAGCAGCTCGTCGAGCATGAGCGCGCGCATCTTCTCCTGATCGAGGCGGATGCCATTCACGCCGGGCACGATGCCGAGGACGCCGTCCTTAGACACCGTGTAGCGCGCGTTCACCGCGGGACGGTCCAGCTTCGCGGCGAGGGCGCTCACCCACTCCGTGAGACGCGTCTGGTCGAGCGTGACGGTGTAGCGGTAGCGGGTCGCGGGCGCGATCGCGCCGGCGGGCACCGGCGGGAGCTCGCCCGGCTTCGCGACGATGCGCTCGACGACGAGGAGCGACGCGAGGCCGGCCGCGTCATCGTTGACGCGGCGGTCCTCGACGACGACGGACAGCGGGGTCGTGACCGCCTTCGCGCGATCGGCGGCCTCGCGGAAGCCGGCCTCATCGACCGCCGGATAGATCTGCCGCACCGCGAGATCGATGCGCCGGTCGTCGACGCTCTGGGCGGCGAGCACGGTCGCGGCAGTGACGACCCTGTCGAGCTGCCGGCCGACGCGCGGCTCGGTGACGGAGAGCCCGCGCGCGTCGACGGCGAGCGCGCCGGCGATCGCGGGACGATCCACCTCCGCCGCGATCGTCGCGAGCCAGCGCTCGAGCGCGTCGCCGCCCGCGCGCAGGGTCAGCGGGACGCGCGCGTCGCCGCGGAGCGAGTCCGCCCACGCGCCGAGACGGTCGCCGAGCGAACCCGTCTTGCCGTACGCCAGCGCGGCGTCGGCGGCCGCCGCGAGGTCGGCCCGCACGCCGAGCGCGCCGTTCGTGGTGACCCACTCGCGCCCGCCGGACGTCGCGATGATCGTGCTCTCGGCGGACGAATGCGCGAGCTCGGCCTGCAGCCGATCCAGGGTCTGCCGCCGCGTGAGCGATCCGACATCCACGCCGGCGACCGTGACGCCGGGAAGCGCGCGCTGGGCGTACAGCTCCTCGGCCGCGAACACGATCGCGAGCGCGACGCAGAGGACGGTCAGCGGGACGATCGCGAGCGCCCACGACACCGCGCGCAGGCGCGCACGGAAGCCGCGGCGGTTCGCGTCGCTGGTGATGACTGCCACTGCGCTCTGTTCCTCCCCGCTCGTGCGTGCCGACGGCGTGTCCATTCTGACGGCGACGCTGTCCATTAGACGCGCAACACCCTGCCATCTGTTCCGCGAGCCATCGTCATATTTCGTTCGGCGCAAGTACTAGCACCCGGATAGCAAGCGGGCGGCCAGTAGCGCGAGAAAGTCAACGAAAAGCCAAAGAAAAAGCCCCGGCGGTCCAGGGGAGCAGGAACCGCCGGGGCTGGAGGCGGACTGACCGGCGGGCGGGCCGGTCAGAGCCTGGCTAAGGAGTTAGGAACACCCGGTCGTCTCGCCGCAGTTCTCGCACTTGTGGCAGGTGCCGCTGCGCACGGTCAGCCAGCCACACCGCGGACACGGCGGCGCGTCGGGTGTCGAGTTGAGTCGCATCGCGCCGGGGCCCGTCGTGGGCTGTGCGGTCGACGCCATCGCGGGGGCGGGCTCAACGGACTGCGCAAGGTACGGCTTGATGAGCTCGAGCTGCGGCGCGGCGTCCGCGATCTCGCTGTGGCGGACGAGGCCCAGCGTCTCGCGGTCGCTCTCCGACAGGAATCGATAGCCGAGCCAGCGGAAGACGTAGTCGACGATCGACTTCGCCATGCCGATCTCGGGGTTGCCGGTCCAGCCGGACGGCTCGAAGCGCATGTGGCCGAACTTGTCGACCATGTGCGCGAGCGGCACGCCGTACTGGAAGAGGAGCGACACGCTCGTCGCGAACGCGTCCATCATCCCGGAGAGGGTCGAGCCCTCCTTCGCCATGGTGACGAACAGCTCGCCCGGCGTCCCGTCCTCGAAGAGGCCGACGGTGATGTACCCCTCGTGCCCCTCGATCGAGAACTTGTGGGTCAGGCTGGCGCGCGTGTCGGGGAGCCGGCGGCGCTGCGGGCGGTTGACCTCGACGATCTTCTCGACCGTCACGGTCTCCACCCTCTTCTTGGAGTTCGAGGCGTCCGCGTTCGTCGAGAGTGGCTGGACCTTCTTGCTGCCGTCGCGGTAGATCGCGATCGCCTTCACGCCGTGCTTCCACGACTCGATGTACGCGTCCATGACGTCCTCGACGGAGGCGTTCTCGGGCAGGTTCACGGTCTTGCTGATCGCGCCCGAGATGAACGGCTGGACGGCGCCCATCATCTTGATGTGGCCCATGTGGCTGATCGAGCGCACGCCGTTCGTGGGCTTGAAGGCGCAATCGAAGACCGGCAGGTGCTCGTCCTTGAGCTCCGGCGCTCCCTCGATGGTGCCCCGCTGCTCGATGTACGTGGTGATGGCGGCGGTCTGCGTCTCGGTGTACCCGAGGCGGCGGAGCGCGGCGGGGACGGTCTGGTTGACGAGCTTCAGCATCCCGCCGCCGACGAGCCGCTTGTACTTCACGAGCGCGATGTCGGGCTCAACGCCGGTCGTGTCGCAATCCATCATGAAGCTGATCGTCCCGGTGGGAGCGAGCACCGACGCCTGCGCGTTGCGGTAGCCGTTCGTCTTGCCGAGCGCGACCGCGTCGTCCCAGGCCTGGCGGGCCGCGGAGAGGAGCGCCGGCGGCACGAGATCGCCGGCGATCTGGTACGCCGCCGCGCGGTGCTTCTCCATGACCCGGTCGTGCCCGGCCTTGTTCTTGGGATACGCCTCGTACGGCCCCACCACCGCGGCCATCCGCGCCGACTGCGCGTAGGCCTCACCGGTCATGAGCGCGGTGATCGCGGCCGAGTAGGCGCGGCCCTCGTTGCTGTCGTACGCGAGGCCGCGGTGCATGAGGAGGGCGCCGAGGTTCGCGTAGCCCAGGCCCAGCTGGCGGTGCGACTTCGCGTTGCGGGTGATCGCCGGGGTCGGGTAGTCGGAGAACCCGACGAGGATCTCCTGCGCGGTGAAGACGACGTCGACGGTGCGCACGAAGCGCTCGACGTCGAATTCGCCGTCGGGGCGCACGAAGCGCATCAGGTTGAGCGACGCGAGGTTGCAGGCGGAGTCGTCGATGTGCATGTACTCGCTGCAGTTCGCGACGAGGAAGCCGTCCACCACGTAGGAGTGATTGATCGGCTCGTTTAGGTTGTAGACGACCGCCTGACCGTCGAACTCGCGGGACACCAAGCGCGTCCCCGGCTTGGTCTCGTAACGCGTGGTCGTCTCGATGAGCTCCAGCAGGTCGGCCTGCTTGCGCGGCGAAGTGAATCCGACGCACGCCGCGAACGTCTCGAGGTCGCTGCCCGTGACGCGCAGGTCGTAGGCGGCACCTGACTCATACGTGACCGTCGTGCCATCCTTGCGTACGTCGTCGAACGTGCTCGTGCCGCCCTCACTGGTGCGGTAGATCCGCGCGCGTACGCCGAACGTCGCGAGCAGTCGCTGCACGTCCTTCAGGAGACCTTCGCTGTGGCTGCCGAGTCCGACGTAGCCACTTGCCTTGCGCCCTTCGACGCGCGAGACGCATCCATCCGAACCGAAGAGACCACGCAGATACGCCGCTTGAATCTCGGTCGGCGCGGTGAAGATCGCCTTCGGCACGCGCTTCGCCGCCGCATGATCGGTCGTCACGCCGAGCTCGCCTAGGAACTCGCGGACGGCAGAACTCCCGACGCCGTCGACCCACACGGTCGAGTCCTCGGTCAGGCAGCCGTCGCCCGTGAGGTGGCCGAGGAGTTCACCGAGCTCGGTGGACCAGCGGTCAGGTAGGTCGCGCGTGGTGACATGGCCGCCCCGCCTCGCCGTCTTGACCTTCGCGGTGACGGCGACCGGCAGCTCCCACGACGCTTGGCTCGCCGGGGTCGCGGCGTCGTTCAACATTACGAGGTCATCACCACCGAGCTCCTCGGCCGCGACGTACCCACGGTTCAGTGTCCAGATCCGGTGATTCGGCGTGCACCGCAGCTCCGCGCCGTTCGCAAAGCGCAGACGCACCACGGTGGATGTCCCGTTCCGCATCACCGCGATCGGCAGGCTGGCCACGACGCCGACGCCGGCCCTCTCCGCGGTCGCGTGGTGCGTGTAGACGCGGATGTCTTCGCCGGCCTTCGTGCGCTCGAACAGCTCGGCGATCGGGAGCAAGCCGAACGTGGTGTGCACCCGAGCGTCTCCCGGGAAGCACGGGTTCGAGCCGTTGATGCGCCCGGATGCCGGGCAGGTGTGCCAGTCGTTGATCGTCGTGTCGAACTGCATGCCCGGATCGCCGCACTCCCAGGCCGCCTCCGCGATCTCGCGGAGCAGCCCGCGCGCGTTGAGGGTCTCGACCGGCGTGCCGTCGACGCGCGCGGTGAGAGGCCATTCCTCGCCCGCGAGCGCCTTGCGCATGAAGTCGTCCGTCGCGCGGACCGAGTTGTTGGCGTTCTGGAACTGGATCGACTGCCAGGCCTCGCCGTTGAGGCTCATGTCGTAGCCCGCCTCGCCGAGCGCCCAGGCCTTCTTCTCTTCCTTCGCCTTGCACCATACGAACTCGCGCACGTCCGGATGGTCGGCGTCGAGGACCACCATCTTCGCGGCGCGGCGCGTCGTCCCGCCCGACTTGATCGAGCCGGCGACGGAGTCGGCGCCGCGCATGAAGGAGACCGGACCCGAGGCGTAGCCGCCGCCGGAGAGCTGCTCCTTGCTCGAGCGGATCTTCGAGATGTTGATGCCCGATCCGGAGCCGCCTTTGAAGATGATCCCTTCGTTCTTGAACCAATCGAGGATCGAATGCATGTCGTCGTCGACCGACAAGATGAAGCACGCGCTGGCCTGCTGCGGCACGCCCTCGACGCCGATGTTGAACCAGACCGGCGAGTTGAACGAGGCGTGCTGGTGGACCATGAGGTACTTCAGCTCGTGGTTGAAGATCTCGGCGTCGCGCTCCGTCGTGAAGTAGCCGCCCTCGACGCCCCATTTCGTGATCCGGTCGACGACGCGATCGACCATCTGCTTCACGGACCACTCCCGGTCCGGCGCGGTCAGCTTGCCGCGGAAGTACTTGGACGCGACGACGTTCGTGGCGGTCATCGACCAGAACTTCGGGACCTCGACGCCCTTCTGCTCGAAGACCGTGCCGCCTTCGCCACCGATCTTGGCATCGCGACGCTCCCACTCGACCTCGTCGTAGGGGTGCACGCCCTCGGTCGTGAAGTAGCGCTGGAAGCGGACGCCCTTGCGGGGCCCCTCGCTCGGGACGGACTGACGCGGTAGCTCTGCGATTGCCATGTCTGGACTCCCCTAGAACGAGCCGGTGTTCGTGCGGCGCCGGGGTGCGGTGCAGCGCAGTAGAAGGAGGAGCGCTCGCTGGATCGCGGCATCCGCCGTGGAAGCTGTCGGCTGGACCATCATGTTGACCCCTCCTGTTCGTGCCTGCGCTCTCGCCACCACATCTCGCCCCCGCCGCCCCGGCAGACACAAGATGTGGTATGGGCGCAGAAGCGGAACAGTACTCGGCGCAGCGAACGTGTCAAGGGCGTACGCGCCGGCGCCTGCCTGATAGCTGCGACACGGACCGGCCTGCGTCCAGCGGCGGGCGCGCTGGAGACGGGTCGCGCTACTCGACGATCGTCGGCAGGCCGCTATTGGCCGAGAGGCTCTTGTGGTAGTTCACCGTCAGGTTGCCGCTCGACTGGAAGTTGATCGCGCTCACCACGAGCTGCGCGTCCACCGTGAGCGCGGACTGCGATTGCAGGTCGATGAGCGCGCTGGGTGCATAAAACGTCCCGTGGAAGTTGTAGCCGCCGTTGGACTGCACCGCGATCGTCGCGGTGCAGGCCGCGTCCTGGTAGTAGGCCATGCCCGCGTACAGGCCCGTCGTCATCGCCCAGATGTCCACGCCGCCGCCCTGCTCCGCGGCGAGCCCGTTCCCGCCGCAGGTGCCCGAGCCGATCGGTCCGGGGTAGTTCGAGTGCGTGTTGAAGAGCATCGCGCCGCCGGGCACGGTCGTGATCTTGTACCCGGCCGACGCGTTCTGGCGCAGGCCCCCACCCTTCAGGATGAAGACGCCGCTGCCCAGATACACGTTGCAGTTCTGGTCGTTGGTGATGCCGCCGACGTACACGCCGGGGGTGAGCGGGGTCGCGGGATTGCAGGCACTGCTCGGGACGGTGAATCCGGGGCCGAACGTCGGCAGACCGGTGACCGAGGGCTTGGGAAAGCCGGCGAAGGGGTCCGGCTGCTTCGGCGCCTGCTGCTGCAGCCCGGCGTTCGGCACGACGCGCAACGGGTTGCTCACGGTCCCCACCGTACGGACGCCGAGGTTGTCGTAGATGCTGCCGGCGCCGCCGAACTGGACCGAGGTCCCGCTGCAGTTCGCCTGGATCATGCCGCCCAGATCCGGCCCGTCGGGCACCATCACGCTGCCGGTGCCGGCCAGGGTGATGCAGGGCCCGGTGCTCTTCAGTGCGACGATCGCGAAGGGGCTCTTGGCCGGGTCCGCGCCGGCGACGCTGCGTGCGCGCACCGAGTTGAGCGTCGACTGCGCCGGAACGAGGCTCGTGGGTACGAGCTGGACGATGGTCACCTCGATGTACTTCGTATTGTTCGCATGCGGGCCGGTGCGCGGCGGCCAGTCGTAGGTGATGGTCGTGTTCGCGACACCGTCGACGTACCCGTTCGCGGCGGCGTCGTTCATGGCGGCCGGGCGCGGATCGGCTCCGGGGGTCTGGTAGATGACGACCGCGCCGGCGAACGCCGCCGCGTCGGCCGCTTCCTGCATCGAGCGCTTCGCCACGAAGAGCTGTCCCGCGTCGATGGCCAGGCCCACCGCGAACAGCATCGCCGTCATCGTGATCGCGATGAGGACGACGGCCTGGCCGCCCTGGCCGTGCGGACCGAAGAACTCCCGCAGCGCGGATCGGGTGATCAATTCTCGATCACCAGCTGCGAGCCGCCGCGGAGCGTGATCTGGAACGTACCGCCGAGCAGGTATATCGAGGGCAGCGGGACGAAAGGCGCGCTCGCCTCCACAGCGACGCGCATGCCGCGCTCGTTGTCTCCGTCGGGCCAGCTCGTGGTGACGGAGATGTTCGCGACCCCGACGGCGTTCTGCCGGACCACCGCGGCGATGTTCGGGTCGGATGGCGAGTTCGGCCCGAGGGGCAGCGAGCTGTTGGCACCGTGCACCATGGCGTAGCGCGACCCCTCGCGGGCCGCGAAGGCGAGGCTGTTCTCCTGCCACGCCGCGCGCGCGAGGTCGAACAGCCCGGTGATGAGGAGCAGCACGAGCGGCAGGACGAGCGCGAACTCGACGAGCGACTGGCCGCCCTCGCTCCTCAGCAGCTTCATAGGTACGTCCGCATGACCGTCGAGCGGTCGAAGTTGAACGTGTTCGGGATGAGCGGCCACGGGATGATCGTCCGGAACTGGTAGCGGACCCGGACCGTGACAAAGCAGGGCGTCGTCGGGTCCGGCGTCGCCGGGCATTGCGACCCGTTCGCCTGCAGCTTGGTCATGGTGATGACCGCGCTGGCGGAGTTCATCCCCGGCGTCCGACTCATCTCCTGGATGGCGTAGCTCTGTGCCTCGCCGACCGTCGGCGTGAAGTCCAGTACGGTGGCCTCGGCGCCTGCGCGCGCCCCATTCTGCACGGCGAGCTGGACCGCGTACGCGCGCGCGAGATCGGCGCCGCCGACGAGCAAGTACACCATGAACGGCAGGAGCAGCGCCACCTCGACGAGAGACTGGCCGCACTCGAGGACGGCGAGTCCATGCAGCCGCATGCGCACGAGCGGACCGTACGGGCGGTGGATGAACCGCCCCTGAACGGCGGTGGTACGAACGCGTCAGGCTGAGCGTCGGACCAGTGGCAATCGCACGCGGACGGAGGTGCCGCCGCCCCGTGCGGGCGCGAGGTCGATCGAGCCACCCTGGGACTCGGCGATCCGCCGCGCGATGGCCAGGCCGAGACCGCTCCCGGGCGCGAGTCGGCGGGCGGCCTGACCCCGATAGAAGCGGTCGAACACCCGCGGCAGATCCGCGGGCGGTATGCCGACCCCGGTGTCGCGCACCTCAAGCTCCCCGTGGCCCGCGCGCGTCCGCACCGAGACGTGGATGGAGCCGCGCTCGGTGTAGGCCGCGGCGTTCCCGACGAGGTCGCGCAGGAGGGCCTCCAGGAGCTCGGGCGACACTTCCACCTGCACGCCCTCCTGGATCTCCAGCTCGAGCGCGACCTCCGGGCGGCGCCGCGTCGCCTCCGAGACCGCCCGCGCGATGATGCCGAGATCCGCCGTCGCGCCGCGCTCGGCGTTCGCGTCGGCCTTGGAGAGGACGAGCAGCCGTTCGACGAGGGCCGCGAGCTGCACGAGCTGACGCCGGGCGTCCGCCAGGGCGGCCGCCTCGTCCGGCGCGAGCGGAGACTCGCGGACGAATGCCAGGTTGCCGCGGATCGCGGCGAGCGGATTGCGCAGCTCATGCGCGGCGTCGGCGACGAAGGCGCGCTGCGCCTCGAGCGCGCGGCCCAGCGCCGCGTGGGCCTCGCGCAGGCGTGCCGCGCCGCGGCCGGCGACCTCCACGGTGGCCAGCGGGAGCACGAGCAGGACGATGAGGAACGGCGACGTGGACCAGACGGCTGCTCCGAGCGCTCCGATGGCGATGAGCGTCGCCATCGGGAGCGTCTCTCGGCCGAAGAATCCCGCGACGGACCCGCCGCCGCGGGTCCATGCGACCATCGCCGCGACCGGCACGAGCGTGGCGACGAGGTAGAGCGCGCCCGCGACAAGCACCTCCAGCAGGTCCGGGGCGGGGACCGTGCTGAGACGCAGCGAACCGACCGCCGCGGCCGCCGCGCCCGCGGCGCCGACCGCCTTCGCCACGTTGACGACCGTGCTGATCGCGCTCGTGCGGCGGGTGATCCGCGCGAGCAGCTCCGCGACGGCGACCGCGCCGACCGCCTGGGCGCCCGGCAGCACGAGGACGCCGAAGAACGCGATCGCCGCGGCGAGGCTCAGCTTCTCGCCGGGCGTCGGCTCGAACGGGCGCAGCAGCGCGCCGAGTGAGATGAGCGCGATCGCGAGCGCGAGCGGGAGCGTCTCGGGCGGCGCCGGCTCGGCGAGCACCACCGTCGCTGCGATGCCCGCGTACGGCAGAGCGACCGCGATCGCGGGTATCCACGACGACGCCGTACCGCGGACAAGGGGCGCGGTGCTCATGGCGATCCGGCGGCCCGCACCGCGCCCCAGCTAGGGACCGACGTGCTGCGCGGGCGCGTGCGCGAGGGCCGTCGTCATGCCGTGAGCCACTCCGCCTGTGAGCGTGTTCACGTACGGGTCGAACGAGAGGGTCCCGCCGGTCGTGCTCTGGATCCACGCGGTCGGCGAGTCGACGCTGCCGCCACCGGTCTGCCGGAAGCGCCAGTCGTTGGGCGGTGGAGAGCCGTTGTCGCACCACTCGGTGCCGGCGAGTGCCGGGCCGCCGAGCAGGAGCATCGCGAGCGCGGTCGCCGGAACGAGCAGGACACGCTTCATGTCGCCACCCCCATCGCTGATGTGGTCGATCGCAGGACGTACCCCGCGCGGCGTACGGCGCGGATCTCGACGCCGCCGCCCGCCGCGCCGATCTTCTGACGGAGCCGCCCGACGAGCACCTCGGTGACGTTCGAGGTCGCGTCGTTCTTGCGCCAGGGCACGCTGTCGAGCGCGCCGCGCGGCGTGAGCGCGGGATACGAGCGCGCGAGCTGCACGAGCACCGACCGTTCGCCGGTCGTGAGCTCGAGCTGCCGATCGTCGATCCACGCGTCGCCGGTCGCGAGGGCGACTCGCAGCGGACCGATACGGCGCACGACGCGCGCGTCGCTGCGGCGCCGGAGCAGCGCATGCAAGCGTGCGACGAGCTCCACCGGCTCGCATGGCTTGACCACGTAGTCGTCCGCGCCGAGCGCGAAGAGCATCACCTTCGTATTGACGTCGTCGCGCGCGGTGAGGACGAGGATCGGTACGTCGCCGATGGCGGGCATCTCGCGGATGCGCCGGCAGACCTCGGCACCCTCGCCGTCGGCGAGGCCGAGGTCGAGGATGACGATGCTGGGCGCGGTCTCCGAGGCGCGCCGGACCGCGTCCGCCACGGTCGCGGCGTCGTGGACGACGAAGCCCGCGCGCCCGAGGTGACGCCGCAGCATCGTGCTGACGGCGGGATCGTCCTCGACGACGAGCACGGCGTCCTGCGCTTGCGTTCCCTCCACCTCCCATTGCGATTCAAGTCGCGTTCGCTGAACCGATGCTGAACGCCTCCTGAAGTATCCGTGGCCGAGGTGGCGATGCCGGATCAGGCCGGGGCGGCGACCGTGGAGGTGCGGACGGCGTCGACCAGAGCGCTCGTCCCGAGGCGCAGATCGGCCTCGCTGATGTTGAGAGGCGGGATGAGCCGCACGGCCTGGTCGTGGAAGCCGCAGGTGATGAGGAGCACGTCGCGCTCGAGCGCACCCGCGATCGCGGCTTTGGAATGCTTGGAGTCGTCGAACTCGACCGCGACCATCGCGCCGAAGCGCCGGACCTCACGCACGTGTGGCTCGCGCAGCAGCGGCGAGAGCTCGCGCACCATCTGCGCGCCCAGACGCTCGGCGCGGGCGACGAGGCCCTCGTCGCGGATGATCTCCAGCGTCGCGAGCCCCGAGGCGCAGGACACCGGGTTGCCGCCGAACGTCGAGCCGTGCGTGCCGGCGAGCCAACGATCCTGCAGCTCGCGCGGCGCGACCACCGCGCCGAGCGGCAGACCGCCGCCGAGCGCCTTCGCGAGGGCCATGACATCCGGCGTCACGCCGATCTTCTGGGCCGCGAACCACGCACCGGTGCGCCCGAAGCCGGTCTGCACCTCGTCGAAGATGAGGAGCGCGCCGATGCGCGTCGCGAGATCCCGCAGCGCGAGCAGGAACGACGCGGGGGGCGCCACGTATCCGCCCTCCCCGAGCACCGGCTCGATGAGGATCGCCGCGACGTGCTCCGGGGGGACGTGGTGCTCGAGCAGGACGTCGAGCTCCGCGAGGCAATGCTCCGCGCACGTCGCGGCGTCGTGCGCGGGCGTGATCGGGCACGCGAGCGGGTACGGGAACGGCGCCATGTACACGTCGGGCAGGAGCGCACCGTACCCACGGCGGTACGCGGCCTTCGACGTCGTCACCGCCATCGCGCCGGTCGATCGGCCGTGGAAGCCGCCGCGGAAGACGATCACGGCGCCGCGGCGCGTGACCTGCCGCGCGAGCTTCAGCGATCCTTCGATCGCCTCGGCGCCGCTGTTGCCGAAGAACACCGTGTCGAGTCCCCGCGGCGTGACCTTGGTGAGCTCCTCCGCGAGCGCGACGTTCGGCTCGTAGAGCGCGACGCCGGCGCAGATGTGCGAGAGCTTCGAGGCCTGCTCCGCGATCGCGGCGACGACCTTGGGATGCGCGTGGCCGACCGGCGTGACGGCGATGCCGCAGGTGAGGTCGAGGATGCGACGCCCGCTCTCGGTGACGAGCCAGCTGCCCTCGCCGCGCGCCAGCGGAAGCCAGGTGTAGTGGCCGAGGACGGGAGAGAGGACGCGCTTCGCGCGCGCTTCGAGGTCGCTCACAAAGGGCAGTCTAGGTCGCATACACGGGCCGCGCGTTTATGCAGAGGTCAGCCTGACCGCCGCTCGCCGCCTTCCGAGGACACGAGGATCTGCACCGTGCTGCGGTCCTCGCCGAGGATGCGCACGCGGTATCCGGGGATCCCGTCGCGCAGCGCCTGCGAGAGGCGCTCGGTGCCTTCAAAGCCGACCCGCACCTTCAACACGCCGTGCCGGTAGTACTCGGTGCGCACCTGGCCGACGCCGCGCACGCGACGGAGCGCGAGCTCGAAGCGGTGCCAGTCATCCAGCGTCGGCAGCGGTGTGGCGACGACGTCCGTCTCGCCGGGGCCGGGCACGGTGCGCGGCGACTGGATCGCGCCGCTCTTCGGCGCTTCTTCTTCGGCGACCGGGGCCGGCGGCGCGGGAGCGATCGGCTCGTTCATGCCGATCATCGCCGGGCGGGTCTCGGTCCTGCGCGGCGGCAGCGGCCCGTCGAGCCGCGGCGGCAGCGCGCCGTCCGGCGCGGGAGGCGCCGCGGGCGTCTCCACCGGCAGATGGCCGGCTCCGCCGATGCGTGCGGCGAGGTCCTCGAGCGGCATCTCCTGCGCGGATGAGCTGTCCCTTTCCTTCTTCGCCACGGCCCGGAGCGTAGTCCTCCCCGAGCGGCGCGGACCACCCCCGGGGGAGGAAGAAACACCGAAACGATGGGCGAACCGTTGCCAGGTTGTGTACATTTCACGTACACGCGGGGAGTTGGTGAGGAAGAAAGGCGGTACGCCTTGGAAAGCGGCCGCGTGAACGGCACTGACGACGTCATTGCCACGCTCTCGTCGCGCGTCAGCGAGCTCTCCAAACGTGTCGCTGTGCTGCAGGCGGAGCTCGAAGCCTCGCAGAAGCGCGTCGCGATCTACGAGGAGCATGACTCCACCATCCAGGACGCGCTGTCCGGCGCGCTCCGCGCCGCGTACACCATCCGCGAGCGCGCGGAGACCACCGCCGCACAGATCCTCGAGCAGGCCCGGGAAGAGCGCCGTCTCCTGCTGAAGGAGATCGAGCGGCTCCGCGACGAGCGCGATTCGCTCCAGGAGGAGATCGCGGCCCACCGCCGCAGCGGCATCGCCGCTGTCGCGCCGCGCCCGCTCTCGACCGACGCCGCCGCCGCGGAGCTGCGCGCCGTCGCGAGCGAAGCGCTCCGGGGACTGTTCCAGGAGATCGTCGACGGCATCCGCGCGACGCCGCGGCCGACCGCGCCGCCGGCGGGTGCGGTCCCCGCGGCGCCGGTGCCGCCGGCGGCTCCCCCGCAGGCCTATTCGCCCGCTCCCGCCTCGTCGCCGGAATCACCGGCTCCGCCGCCGGCGATGACGGCGCAGACGCCATCGGCGCCTCCGGCGGAGCGGCCCACTTACGAATACATGTCGAAGATCAAGCGGGCGCCGCTCGCGGACGAGTCTGAGGAGGAAGAGGTCGCGCCGCAGGCGCAGACGAGCTCGCCGGCGCCCGCCGCGCCCGCACCCGTCCCACAGTCCGCGCCGCCCGCTCCGGTGCCCGAGCGTGCCGCGCCTCCCCCGCTGGAGGTAGTCCCGCGTTCTGCCGACGCGGACGAGATCGCTCGGCCGAGGGTGGAGGCGGCGGTCGCCACCAGCGACATTCTGCTCGTGCTCTCGCCGGTCGCTTCGTTCCCTCGACTCGTGGAGGTCGAGCGTCATATCCAGGCGCTTCCCGTGGTGCGCACGCTCTACGTGCGCGACTTCCGCGGTGGGACCGCCACGCTCGCGGTCGCGCTGCGCTCAGCGATGACGCCGGAGGAATTCGCCGGGATGCTCTCCGGGCTCGAGCAGCCGCGTCTGCGGCTCGTCTCGGGATCGCGGAACACGATCGAGCTGAGGGTCGAAGGCGAAGCCGGCGTCGCGTAGCGGGAGGGTGAGGTGACGGCACGGCTCGAGGCCGACGGGTGGCCGGTCCGGCTCTCCCACCTCGCCGCTCTCATGCGCGTCGACGCGCTCGCGATCGTGCTCCCGTCGCGCGACGCCCCGACGACGTACGCCGCGCACAACCTTCCGAGCATCAGCTGGTCGAACACGCCCGCCGCGGCGACGATCGCGGGCGTCCTGTCGCAGCGGAAGGCGGCGCAGCTCGGCGCGGCGGGGATCCCGCTGGCGGACGGACGCAACGCGGAGACGCTCGTGGCCGCGCCGATCGTGTGGAAGGACCAGCTCGTCGGAGCGCTCGTCGGCGTCGCGGCGCGGCCGGTCGCCGCCGATGACGCGGCGCAGATCTCGCGCGCGGCCGACCTCGTCGCCGTCGAGCTCGCCGACGCGAACGCCTCGTGGCGCGCGCAGCGGCAAGCGCAGGACCTCGAGGGGCGGCTTCGCGCGTCGCGCGAGCTCCAGCGTTCGCTGCGTCAGCACGATCCATCGGCGGTCCTCGAGCGTGGCGTGAGCCAGCTCGCCGAGCTCTTCGGCGCGGACGGCGTCTCGATCATGCTCATGGACGAGCGGGCCGGCCTCTCGGTCGGCGCGGCGCGCGGTCTCTCGGAAGAGGCGAAGCGCGACCGCAAGCAGGGCGGCGAGGGCATCAGCGGCGGTGTCGCGAGGAGCGGGCAGCCGACGATCCTCACCGGCCCGGTCGCGGGCGGAAGCGATCCGTCGGTCAGCGAAGCGATGATCGCGCCGCTCCGCACGGGCGATCGCACGATCGGCGTCGTGAACGTGAAGCATCGCGCGCCGCAGCAGAGGTACGCGCAGGCGCAGCTCGATTCGCTCTCCCTCGTCGCGCAGGACATCGCGAGCGCGTATACGATCGCCGACGAGCTGAAGCGCGCCGAGGACGACCGCCAGCAGGCGATCGTGCTGTACGAGCTCTCGCGGCTGGCGACGCTCGGCACCGACCCGCAGAACGACCTCGCGTCCGCGGTCGCCATGCTCGCGGGCACCCTGCATCACGACGCCGTCGCGGTCTGGCAGCACGACAACGACCGTCTGCGCCTTCGCGCCGCGACGGGGTACGAGGCCGAGGCCGACGCGGAGATCCCGCTCGACGAGGCGGACACGACCCTCGCGACGGTGCTGCGCGAGAGGCACACCGCGCGCGAGCAGATCGGCGTGTCGCAGGAGCGGCCCGCGTGGGCCGCGCCCGGTTGCACGCAGTTCCTCCTCGCGCCGATCGGCTCGCACGGGGTGCTCGTGTTCGCCCGGTCCACGACGGCGTACGCGGCGAGCGAGCTCGACTTCAGCGCCACCGTCGCCGAGTTCCTCGGCGGCATGCTGCAGAAGACGTCGGCGCAGGACGTCGTCGACCGCGGCGTCGCGACGGAGCGCCGCCGCATCGCGCAGGAGATCCACGACGGCCTCGCGCAGGAGCTCACGGGCGTGGTCCTCGCGCTCGAGGGATGCCAGCGCGCGTTCGAGAAGGATCCGAGCCTTCTCGGCCCGCAGCTCGCGAAGGCCGCGCGCGACGCGCGCGCGACGCTCGCCGACGTGCGCCAGTACATGGCCGCGCTTCGCCAGAGCGAGACCGGAGCGCTCAACCTCCCCGTCACGCTGGCGCGTCTGGTCGACGACCTGCGCCGCCAGACGGGGCTGCAGGTGGCGATGGAGGAGTCCGGCGCACAGCGCGAGCTCGAACCCATCGTCGAACGTGCCGTGATCCGCATAGTGGGCGAGGCGCTTCGCAACGTCGCGCAGCACGCCGGCGCAAAGCAGGCGAAGGTCGCCCTCCTCTACGGCCCCGAAGGCGTCGTCGTGACGATCGAAGACGACGGCAAGGGCTTCGACGTCGAGCAGACCTTCGCGAAGGCGGAGGGCAGCGGGCACTTCGGCGTCGTGGGCATGCGCGAGCGCGCCGAGGCCGCGGGCGGGCAGCTCGTGGTCCGCAGCGAGCCGGGTCGGGGGACCATCGTGCGCGCGAGCATCCCCTACGCGAATTTCCCGGCGGTCCCGGGCATGACGAGCGGTCCCATCGAGGACGTCGAGCGCCAGCCGGGGATCGAGGATCAGGACAGCGCGGAGCGCGGCGGCTTCCTCGGGAGGCTCTTCGGACGATGAGCGACCGGCAGAAGGTGCGCGTGCTCATCGCCGACGACCACGCGGTGGTCCGCAGCGGCCTGCGCTCGATCCTCGACAGCGAGGACGACATCGAGGTCGTGGGCGAGGCGTCCGACGGCCACCAGGCGCTCGAGCTCGCACAGGAGCTGCTCCCCGACGTGATCCTCATGGACATCAACATGGGCGACTGGGACGGCGTCACCGCGACACGCCGAGTGCGCAACTCGGTCCCGTCGGCGCGCGTCATCGTGCTCACGAACTACGACGAGGACAACCTCGTGTTCTCGTCGATCCGCGCGGGCGCGTCGGGCTACCTCCTGAAGGAGGTGAGCGCGCACCAGCTCACGAACGCGATCCGCACGGTTGCCGACGGCTTCTCGCTCATCTACCCGAGCGTCGCGCGGCGCGTGCTCGACGAATTCGGCCGGCTGCGCGTCGGCTCGGCGCAACCGGATGAGGACCAGGGCTACGCCGACCTCACGCCGCGCGAGCGCGAGGTGCTGAAGCTCATCGCCAGCGGTCGCGCGAACAAGGAGATCGGGACCGAGCTCGGCATCAGCGAGCGCACGGTGAAGACGCACATCTCGAATATCTTCAGCAAGCTGCAGCTCACCGACCGCACGCAGGCCGCGCTCTATGTGCACAACCGGGGTCTGCTCGAGAAGGCGTAGGTCCCCGCTCGAGCCCGGACGTGGTCTCGCTCAGCGTGTGTCTTGCACCGCGCCTTGCCGCGGGATCACTTGACGGTGACGGTCCCGCGCATGTTCTGCGGGTGGAACGGGCAGTCGTACGCGTAGGTACCGGGCGCGCTGAAGACATGGCTCACCGACTCGCCCGGCCTGACCGTGCCGACGTCCCGCCTCGTCGGCGAGAGCAGGCGGATGCCGTGGGTGAACTGGTCGGAGTTGGTCCAGGTCACCTTCGTGCCCGCGGTCACCGTGATGTCCGCCGGCGCGAAGAGGTACGAGCGGGGCAGGTCGACGCGATCGACCTGGACAGGGGCGGTGCCGCTCGCCGCCGACGCGCAGCCGGCGGCGAGCAGGACGGCCAAGCCCGCGAGGAGGCGCACCGGGCGGGTCATGCCCGCTGCGTGAGCAGCGCCCGCTGCGTCGCGGCCACGAAGACGGCGATGAACGCGAGCAGGTCGAGGACCTCGCTGATCGTGTGCGCGAAGAGGAACGTCGTCGCGTCGAGGTGGTAGGTCATGTAGCTAACTTCGGCGATCGCGAACAGTGAGAAGGCCCAGCCGAGCATGCGGGCCTCTCCGCTGAACGAGCGCCACGCGAAGTACGCGCCGATGACGAACGCCGTGAGATGGATCGCGATGAAGACCGGATTCGGGATGGCGTTGATGAAGCTACCGATGGGCATGTCCAACCTCCTACCCTTTCGCCGGCGACGGAAGGCTGCCGCGGACGACGAGCCCGAGGGCGACCACGGACATCGACACGACGAGCGCGAGATGGATCGGGGCCTCCGCCGCGTCGACGAGCGACAGGTGGACCGCGAAGTCCGCGGTCGCCGCCGCCCCGAACGCGGCGAAGCCCAGTCGGAAGAGTCCGGTGGCCAGGGCCGGGCCGAGGCGCGCTGCGTTCTCTATCACCAGCACGCGCTTGTTTTAGACTGCCGGAGCGGCGCTGTCAATTCTTTCGCTAATCGCCGCTCGCGTTAGAGATACACTGCACCGGTGAGATCGCAGCGCGACGCGCAGCTCGAGCGGGCGGCCGTGCTCGCCGACCCGGTCCGCCGGCGCGTGTACGACCAGGTCGCCCGTGCCGGTCGGGACGTCAGTCGAGACGAGGCCGCGCGCGGCGCGAGGATCGGCCGCGCCCTCGCGGCGTTCCACCTGGACAAGCTCGTCGCCGCGGGATTCCTCGACGCAACCTACCGCCACCTCAGGGGACGGGCGGGCCCCGGAGCGGGCCGGCCGTCGAAGGTGTACCGACGCGCCAGGACGGAGCTCGCCATCACGCTCCCCGAGCGACGGTACGAGCAGCTCGCGCACCTCCTCGCCACCGCGATCGAGGGATCGGGTTCGCGTGCCCTCGCGCGCGCGATCGCCGACGCCGCGCGATCGTTGGGCGAGCGCCTCGGCCAGGACGTGCGCGACGCTGCGGGCGCCCGCGCGGATCGCGACCGCACGCTCTCGGCCGCCGAGCGCGTCCTCGCGAGGAACGGATTCGAGCCCTATCGCGAGGCCGGCGCCATCCGGATGCGCAACTGCCCGTACGACGCGCTCGCGAGCGAGCACCGCGACCTGGTGTGCGGCCTGAACCTCTCGCTCATGGAGGGGCTGGTCGGCGCGAGCGGGCTGACCGGCGTGGACGCTTCGCTGGAGCCCGGCGAGGGCCGGTGCTGCGTCGTCCTGCGTCGCGACCGCTGAGGCGAGGCCGGAGCGGGTCTCAGCGGCCCGTCGAGAAGGTCGCCTCCGCCCCGGCGGCGCGCACCGTGTAGAGGCCCGGCGCCGCCGTCGATCCGAAGGAGCCGCGGTACATCCCGAGCGCGTCGGTCCGCACCGTGAACGTCACGCGGTAGCCCGGGCCGCCGTCGATGCGCACCATCATGTCGGCGCCCGGCGTGCCGCTCAGGAGCGTCCAGCGCACGTTCCCACTGTCGTCGAACGAGCTCACCGCGATCTCCGGTCCTCGTCGCCCAAGACGCGCCTCCACCGCCGCCAGGCTCTCGCCCGCGCGCGCGTAGTAGGCCGCGTCGATGTGCGCCCCCGCATTCGCCGCGCGGAGCAGGTCGAGGACGCCGTCCCAGCCGATGCGCGCTTCGAGCCCGCGCACCGCCTCGGCGACGTAGCCGTAGAGCGGACGGCCGATGCGTGCGTAGGCGCTGTGGAAGTCGCTCACGCTCTCGAGCTCCGCGAGCGACACAAGGCCGGTCTGCGCGACCGCGCGACCGGCGAGCACGTCGTCCTGCGTCCACGGCGCGTTCGCGGCGGCGTCCTGCTCGATGGCCGTCGCGATGCCCTCGTCGAGCCAGGCGGGGATCTCGGCGTTGCCGGTCACCTCGCGGATCATCAGATGCGAGAGCTCGTGCTCGATCGCGGCGCTCATGCGAGAGCTCCCGGCGGAGCTCCAGTTGAGCGCGATGGTCATCGTGCCGCGGTCGAAGATGCCGCCGTACGTGCTCGCGACGTACGCGGAGTTCTCCGCCGAGTAGCCGAACAGCTCCCGCGTGGCCGTCGCGAACGACGCGCTCGTGCCGAAGAGGAGGACGCGCGGACGTGGGTCGAACGCGTGCCGGAAGAGCGCTTCGACGCGCTCGACCGAGCGGTCGACGTCGGCCGTGAGGGCGGCGGCGTCTGACCCTGGGACCGTCGTTTCGACGCGCACGTCCGCGCGTGCTGTTGGGAGGGAGACGAGCGGAATCGTCGTTTCGCGGCGCGCGCCGGTGGCGGGGACGTTGAGGCAGAAGCTGAGGTACCCATCGATCCGCGTGCAGGTCGCGCCGTCCTGCGCGGCGGCCTGACCGCGGAACGCGACGAGGATCGCGATCGCGGCCGTCGCCGAGAGCGCGGCCAGCCATGCCAGACGTGCCATCCCACCCTCGCTTCGGTAACCCCGCTAACTCGGTGAGTCCGGAGGCTTTGCGTCCCCGCCTCGCGACGGGTTTGCCGTTTCGTGCTGGGCTCGGGCCACCACCCGAGTCGCCGACTACGGTAGGCCCCGCGTGCCCACCGAACAGGGGCGAGGAAGTCCCACTCCGACCATCCGCATGGGGCAGGGCGACATGGTGTTCCGGCTACACCAAATGCACTAGGCCGGCGGCGTGGCGCCGCGGCGCCTGAGGCCGAGCACGGAGAGGAAGAAGCTCGCGAGCACCGTCTCGAAGCCGAGCGCGAGGGCCGTCGCGGAGACGATCGCGAGCCGGAGCGTGGTCGACGACTCGTCCGCGAGCGAGCCGAAGCCCGCCTCGGACCAGACCCGGAGCGCGAGCACGCCGCAGCCGAGGCCCACGACGACGAGGGCGAAGCCGACGGCGAGCCCGGTCTCGAGCGTGACCACGCGGAAGAGGCGGCCGAAGCGCGGATCGTCCGGCAGGAGCCCCTCGCTGATCGCGAAGACCTTTGTGAACACCGCGAACGTCACCGCCTGGAAGCCGACGATGATCGCGGCGGCCGCGTAGACGAAGGTGTGGACGTCGAAGCTCACCCGGCCGACGGCGAACGGACCGAGGAGCAGCCGCGCGCCCACGAGCGTGCCGATCGCGATGAGGACGAGGCCCGGGTACAGGAAGAGCCAGCGCGGGCTGTAGAGCAGGAGGAAGCGCAGGTGGCGCCAGCCGTCGCGCCAGGTCCGCAGGTGCGGGCGGCGCGGACGCCGATCCCGCCGCAGGACGGTCGGCACCTCGGCGATGCGCAGGCGCGCGAGATGCGCCTTCACCACCATCTCGCTCGCGAACTCCATCCCGGTCGTGCGCAGATCGAGGGCGAGGATCGCGTCGCGCCGGAACGCGCGCATGCCGCAGTGGAAGTCGCTCGTGCTGCCGCCGAAGAAGAGCCGCGCCACGAACGAGAGCACCGGATTGCCGACGTACCGATGGAGCGCCGGCATCGCGCCGCGCTCGATGCCGCCGGCGAAGCGATCCCCCATCACGAGGTCGTTCCCGGCGCGCAGCGCCCTCACGAAGGGATCGATCGCGCCGAGGTCGTACGAGTCGTCCGCGTCGGCCATGAGCACGTACGTCCCGCGCGCGGCGCCGATGCCCGCGAGCAGCGCGGCGCCGTACCCGCGCGTCGGCACGTCCACGACGCGCGCGCCGGCGGCGCGCGCGACCTCGCGGGAGCGGTCGGCTGAGCCGTTGTCCGCGACGACCACCTCGCCGCGCACGCCGAGACGCGCGAGCGAGGCGATCCCCGTCGCCACCACGTCGCCGACGGTGGCCTCCTCGTCGAGGCACGGGACGACGATCGACAGCTCGAGCTCGCTCATCGCGGAAGACCGCGCGGACCGAACGCGAGCAGGTACCAGCGCAGGTACTGCGGGAGCCAGCGCCGCAGCTCGAACCGGCTCGTCCCCGCGGTGCGATCGCGCCAGGTCGTCGGCACCTCCGCCAGGCGGCGACCGGCGCGATGCGCCTTCACCGTGAGCTCGAGCGCGAGCTCGAAGCCCGAGCGGCTCTCGATGCGCACGCTCTCGAGGTAGGCGCGCCGGTACAGACGGAAGTTGCTCGTCGCGTCGTGGATCGGGAGGCCCGCGAGCCGGTGCAGCGAGAGGCCCGCGAGCCGGCTGAGGAGCGTCTTCAGGCGCGGCCCGCCGATCTGGCGCCCGCCGCGCATGTAGCGGCTCGCCGCGACGACGTCGGCGCCGCCGTTCGCTAGCGCGACCATGCGATCGACGACCTCCGGCTCGTCGGAGCCGTCGGCCATCGAGATGAGCACGAGCTCCCCGCGCGACGCCTCGATCCCCGCCCGCATCGCGTTCAGCACGCCCCGACCGCGGGTGTTGCGATGCAGGCGCACGCGCGGCAGCTCGGCGGCGAGGCCGCGCACGACGGGCACGGTGGTGTCCTCGTCGAAGTCATAGACGACGAGGATCTCGTGCGGCGTGCGCACCGACGCCACGAGTCCCCGCAGCACCGGGGTGATGCTGTCGGCCTCGTTGAAGACGGGGAGCACGATGCTGAGGACGGGCGCGACGCTCATTCGCGGGTGCCGACGTACAGCGTCTGCTTTCCGAGCAGCGCCCACGCGGGCGGGAACGCGAGGTACGCGCGCACGAGCGCGGGCGCTCGCGGCAGGCGTCCCTTCGTCGAGTACGGCAGGAACCGCCGGATCACGCGCTCCGTGCGCAGCCCCGCGAGCTCCGCCGCCTCGACCAGGCTGCGGTCGGTGAGGGCGACCTTGTGATCGATGAAGTCCCAGTACACGCCGCCGACGAGCGCGACGTTCGGCTGGAGGACGATCGCGCGGCCACCGGGCTTCAGGAGCCCGCGCATCACGCGCAGCTGCTCGACGACCGCGTCCGCGCTCGGCAGGTGCTCGAGGTAGTTGCTCGTGAACGCGACGTCGAAGTCCGCGCGCGGGAGGATCTCCGCGAGCCGCAGACCGTCCGAGCGGACGAAGTGGACGTCCTCCCCCACGTCCGCGCGCATGTCGCGCAGGTCCGTGGCCCACCGCTCGCGCGCGGCGATGTTGCGGATGAAGTAGCCGCGGTCGCACGCGAGATCCAGCACCACGGCGTCGCGCGGCACGAAGCGCTGCAGCCACCGCGCGATCTCGCGCCAGAGCGCGTCCTTGGCGCGCGCCTCCGCCTCCGGGAAGCGCCGCGCGTAGACCTCGTCGGCGCGCACGCTAGGCAGCCCCGGCGGGTGTCTCGGCGCGCAGCCACGCGATGACCTCGTCGAGCGCGTGATCGAGGCTCGTGGCGGCCTCGAAGCCGAGGACGCGCTTCGCCTTCGTCACGTCCGGGACGCGCAGCCGCACGTCGTGCTCGAACGCGGGGTCGCTCACCAGGCGCAGCGGGACGTCGCCCCTGATCTTCCGCCAGATCCGCGCTGCGAGTTCGCGCACGGTGACGCCCTCGGCGGTCGAGATGTTGAAGTCGTCGTTCAGCGCGGCGGCGGACTCCATCGCGAGACGGATGCCGCGCGCGATGTCCCCGCCGTACGTGTAGTGACGGACCTGCGAGCCATCCCCAAGGATGTGAAGCGGGTCCTGGCCCGCGAGGACCTTCTGCACGAGGTCGGGCACGACGTGCGAGAGCGCCTGCCGGCGGTTGCCGGCGGTCATCTCCGCGGCGCGCAGCGGGCGGCGCTCGCCGATGCCGACGCAATTGAAGGGACGGACGATCGTGTACGGAAGCCCGTACTGCTCGTACGCGCCCTGCGCGAAGTATTCGGTCGCGAGCTTCTGGAACCCGTAGGTCGAGCGTGGCGGCGGGCTGATCTTCTCCGCGCCCTCGGGCGTCGGGAACACGGTCGCGGATTCGAAGACCATCGAGCTGGAGATCACCACGATGCGCGAGAGGCGCCCATCCCGGTGCGCCGCGATGGCGGCGTCGAACGTCGCGGCGCTGATGCGCTCGTTCTCCGCGAGCAGGTCGTACGCGAAGTCGTGGAAGTACGCGATGCCGCCGATCATCGCGGCGCCGGCGACGAGCTGGTCGCAGTCCCGCGCGAGCTTGCCGAGGAGCTCCGCGTCCCTCGCGTCGCCGCGCACCGCCGTGTAGCGGGGGTGCGTGTCGAACGACCGGCGCACGGGTCCGTACTTGCTCTCGTTGTCGAGGCCGATCACCTCGTGCCCGGCGGCGAGCAGCTCGGGGATGAGGTAGCCGGCGATGAAGCCGCCCGCGCCGGTGACGAGGATCCGCATCAGACGCGGATCGCGCCGGACGCGCCCCAGACGTCGACGAGATGTTCTCCGTCGAGCGCGAGGTCGCGATACGCGCGGTGCGGGACACCGAGCACGAGGATGTCGCTCGTCGCCAGCACCTCGTCCAGCGGCACGAGCGCCTCGTCGCGAACGTACGGATCGGTGCAGCGCACATCCGCGCCGGCCCAGAGGAGCAGCCGCCGCAGCTTGTAGGAGAGCGAGGCACGCGGATCGTCGGACTCGGCCTTGAAGGCCATGCCCAGGATGCCGACACGCTTCCCGCGCAGCGGATGGAAGCGCTTCTCCATGACCGAGACGACGTACGCCGGCAGGCCCTCGTTGATCTGCATCGCCGAGTGCCCGAGCGGGAAGTGGTCCTGCGCGAACGCCGCGAGCTGCATGGTGTCCTTCAAGAGGCACGGTCCGGCGGCGAAGCCCGGGCCGGGCAGGTCCGCGGCGCGCGGGTAGTCCTCCTTGATCGCCCGCAGCACGTTCGTGTAGTCGACGCCGGACTGGTGGGCGAGCATGAAGAACTGGTTCGCCACCGCGAACTTCATGTAGCGCCACGTGTTCGTGAGGAGCTTCGCGAGCTCCGCCTCGCGCGTCGAGACGCGAACCGTGCGCGGCTGCAGGCGCGTGAAGAGCCGCTCGGCGCGCTCGGCGGCGCGATCGGTGTCGGCGCCGATGATCTCCGGCAGATGCCGGAGCTCCTCGAGCGCCTGTCCCTCGACGATCCGTTCCGGGCACATCGCGACGTCCACCGTCTTCCCCGCATCGGCGAACGCGTCCGCGACGACGGCGGTGGTCCCGGGGAACACCGTGCTGCGCAGCACGACGAGCGCGCCGTCCCGCACGTACGGCGCGAGATCACGGATCGCCTCGCGCATCGCGGCGAGGCGGGGATTGAGGAACTCGTCGATCGGCGTGCCGATGACGACCACGACGCTCTCGGTCTTGCCGAGCATGTCCGGCGAGGAGGAGAAGACGAGACGATCGGCGGCGAGCATCCCGCCGAGGAGCTCGGGTGCGCCGCGCTCGGCGAACGGCACCTCGCCATGCGCGATGCGCGCGAGCGCGGAGCGGTCGGTGTCGTAGATGCCGACGCGCATGCCGGTCGAGGCGAACGCGAGGCTGAGCGGCAGCCCCACGTGCCCCGCACCGCCGACGACGACGAGATCGAGGTCGATGCCCGCAGCATGCCAGATGGCGCTGCCCCGGTCGATGGTCATCGTGCCGGCGGTGGCGCCGCCACCACGCGCTCGATGCTGAGTGATCCCGGTCCATAACAGCTCGCCGTGATGGTCGACCGTCCGTACATCGACTGCGGTGTGAGAACGAAGACGCGGCGAATCGGGAGCGGGCCTTCGAGGAGATCGAGCGAGACGATCGTCCCGGCGGGCGCGCTCGTGAGGAGCCACGTGCCCGAGGGATCGACGGGCACGGTCACGCCGTGGCCGTCACAGGCGATCGCGGACGGCGCGCCCGCCAGTGGGCGCCCGCGCGAAGCGGCCGCGTCGAAGGCCGTGGCGTCGTCGGTCGACAGGATCGCGGATCGCGCGAGCGCCCGCGGATCGGCACCGATCTCGTACGTCCGCGGCCCGACAGCGCCGTTCCATGTCCACCAGCGCATGATGTCCGTCGCGTCGTGCGCCGGATCGAGGCTGAAGAAGACCCGATAGCCCTGCGACGGAAGCGTGCGATAGAGCTGCGGGGTGCCGTTCTCGTACGTGAGGAGCAGACCCTGCCGTCGCGCGTAGTACAGGACGTCGGGGTCCCAGCCGCGCCCGATCATGACGACGAGATCGTCGGGGCGGCTGAGGGCGGCGAGCTCTCGCGCCGGCGCGAGCGCACCTTCGGGGTCGGCGACCGGTACGTAGATGCGCTGCCACCGATCCGCCTCCATCAGGTACACGAGACCGAGCGACCCGATCGCCGCCACGCCGAGCGTGACCGCCGCCCAGCGGCGATAGGACAGCGTTCGCGCGAGGAGCCATGCGCCGCCGACCCCGATGAACGCCGCGATCTGCGGCGAGATCGCGGCTTGGTAATAGTCGTGGCGGCGATACCCGCCGTAGAAGATGAGGACCGCGAGGGCGACCGCGAGGCCCATCCCGGCCCAGAAGGCCCGAGCGTGCCCGCGCCACGCCACGACCATGCCGACGGCGAGGACGAGCAGGAACGGCAGACCGACCACCGAGAAGGCGAACTCGTGCGCGATGAGCCCCCAGGCGTCGGCGTTCCCCCGGCCGATCGTCAGATCGAGGAAGTAGTCGCGCAGGTTGCTCGGAGCGAGGAACTGCGTCGCGAGCTTTCCGCGGAAGTACACGTCCGCCATCGCCGTCCAGGCGATGGCGAGGGCCGTCGGTGCGAGGCCGAGCACGACGAGCCGGGGATCGCGGCGATCGCGGAGCCAGGCACGCCAGCCGCGTCGGTCGCGGCACGACCGATAGAGCGCGAGCGGGATCGCGCCGAACACGCCCGTCGTCGGCTTGACCAGCACACCGACGACGCCCGCGGCCAGCGCGAACGCGAAGGAGCGCCACGAGCGATCGTCGCGATACCGGATGCCCATCCAGAGGTACGCCACGGTGCCCGCGGTCGCGAGGTACTCGATGAGCGACGCGCGGCTCCACACCAGCCCAAAGGGCGTGGCCACGAAGAAGAGGACCGCGATCGCCGCGGCGCGGACGCCGGAGACGTAGCGCACGAGCCCGAAGAGCGCGCCCGCGGTCGCGGCGAAGCACCCGAGCGCGGTAAGGCGCATCGCGAGATCAGGCGCGACGCCCGCGTCCATGAGGAGCGCCGCGAACGCCTGGAACAGCGGGAACTCCTGTGGGTGCAAGAACGGCGGGCCGAAGACCGGCAGCTGGGGATGCAGCAGGTCGATGCCCGCGTCGCGATAGACGAGCGCGGTGTACGCCGTCCAGGTCTGCCGGAAGCCGTGCTCCTCGAGCAGGGGCTGACCGAGGCTCGGCAGCCGTGCCGCGAGCGCGAGGGCGACCGTGGCGATGACCAGCGCGGCGGATCTCACGGCGGTGGCGCGTCGAGGAGCCCATCGACGACGATCTCGGGCGCGCCATCGCAGTAGAGCGCGATCTGCTCCTGCCCGGCGTAGATGGCTGGATCGACGGTCACGACGGTGCGCACGGCCTGCGGCGCGAGCAGGGGTGTGAGCCACACGCGCGCGAACGGATCGGGGCGCAGCCGCAGCCACGTTCCGGCCCGTCCGGCCGGCACGGCGTGGCTCACGAGGTCGCACGGGACACGGAGCGCCTCGGTCGTGAGCGGCCGCGCGTCACGCGAGCGCAGGTCGTATGCGCCGCCGTCGTCGGTCGCGGTGACGCGGGCGCCGCGCAGGTCCCCGGGCGACGCACCGATGGCGTAGGTGTGCGGTCCGACGAGCCCATCCCACGGCCACCAGCGCACGATGTCGATCGCGTCGTGCGCGGGATCCCAGCTGAAGAACGCGCGGTACGGTCCGGCGGCGAGCGAGCGGTAGAGAGGCGGACCCGCGTTCTCGATGGTGATCATCGCGCCCCTGCGCCGAGCGTAATACAGCAGATCCGGATCGAAGCCGCGGCCGAGCACGACGACGAGGTCGTCCGACCGCGTGAGCGTCGCGAGCTCATGTGCGCGCGCGAGCACGCCCTCGAAGTCGTCGAGCGGCGGATACGCGCGCCGCCATTCCTCCTCCCCGTGCTGCAGCGTGACGAGCGAGGCGAGCACGAGCGTCAGCGCGACGCCCGTGCGCAGCGGCCAGCCGCGCGACCGGTGCCACAGCCACGACGCGCCGAGGCCGACGAGGATCGCCGCCTCCGGCGTCACCGCGGTCCAGTAGTAGTCGTGCTTGAAGTAGCCGCCGAAGAAGAGCGCGATCGCGAGCAGCGCCGCCAGCGTCGCGCCGATCCACAGGAGGCGCCGCTCCGACCGGACCGCGGCCCACACGCCGAGCACGGCGAACGGGAGGAGGCCCGCGCCGATCACGAGGTCGCGAACCCAGTCGTCGATGCGGGCCCAGATCGCGGGGTCGGTGCGCTCCTTCAGGTCCGAGTAATAGAAGTGCCGGCTGAAGTCCGAGGTCGACGCGAGGAACGCGGCCGCGATCTGGCCGCTCTTCACACCGTCCGCGTACGTGGTCCACGCGTACGCGATCGCGACGGGTGCGAGCACGAGAGCGATGAGCCGCGGATCGAGACGCTGCCGGAGCCACGAGGCGACGCCCGCGCCGCCGGTGCCGGCGGGCGCGAGGACGAGGGGCACCGTCCAAAACAGCGGCGTCGTCGGCTTCGCAAGCATCCCCACGGTCCCCGCGATGAAAGCGATCGCGTACCAGCGACCCCGTCCTGCCTCGCGCCAGCGCAGACCCGCCAGGAGCCAGCCCAGTGCGCCCGCCGTGGCGAGATATTCGGGCAGCGAGCCCTTCCCGAACAGCAGGTTGATGGGGACGAAGAGGAACGCGGCCAGCGCGACGAACGCGGCGGCGGAGCCCGCGTAGCGGCGGAGGAGGACCCACAGCAGTACCGCGGTCAGGATGAACGTGGCGAGACCCGTGACGCGCATCGCCGTGTCGGGCTCGACGCCCAAATGCATCACCAGCGCGCCGAGCCATTGGAATAGGGGGAGCTCCATGGGCGCTTCGAACGGTGGACCAAAGATCGGAAGCTGCGCGTGGAACAGATCGAAGGGATGGTCACGCAGCCAGAGCGCGGTGAACGCCGTCTGCGTCTGGCGCCATCCGTGCCATTCGATGAGCGGGAGCCCCAGTCCAGGGACGCGGACGGCGACCGCGACGAGGAGGATCGCCGCGAGCCCGATCCGCTCCCGGGAGCGCGTCAGGAAAGCCATCGGATCCTCGAGAGGCGGCGGCGGAAGAGGACGAGTCCGACGATCGTCACGAGGCCGAGCGCGACGAGCGGCGTCTTCACCGGGGTCGAGGTGTACTGCGCGGTCACGAAGTGCTGGCCGGCCGGGACCTCGAAGCCGATGAAGCCCGGCGACACCATGAACGTCTCGACCGGACGGTCGTCGACGGTAACGTGCCAGTTCGGGTGGTACGTCACCTTGAGCACCACGGTCGACGGGCCGTCGCAGCCAAGCAGTCCGTCGAAGCGGTCCGCCTGCATGCGCTCGTACGCGACGCGCCCGGCCGCGCACCATTGCCGCGGAGCGCTCGGCGCGGCGTCGGGCGCGGGGTAGTCGTACCGCACGTATGCGCGCTTCGCGGGCGCGCCGGATACGAGCCAGTCTCGGAGCTGGAAGAAGAGGACGCGATCCTCGCTCGCCCCGGCGCGGGTCGTCGTCGCGGCGAATGCGATCCATCCCGACCCTGGCGCGGTGTAGATGACGTACTTGCCGACCGTCCGGATGGGCACGAGGAACGGCGGGACGCGCTGGTCCGCGCGCGCGACGGCGTAGCGGACGCCGAACGCGTCCCACATGGCCGGATCGTTCTCGTTGAAGTCGAATGCGAGATCGCCGTCGAGGGAGAGCGACGCGTACGGCTTCGCGAGACGCGGCAGGCCCGCGGCGTTCAACACATCGGGCATGCGGACGCTGTTGAACGGCACGAAGTCGAGAGCGCGCTGCCAGTCGTTCGACAGTCCCGCGTAGACCCGCCCCGGCGGCAGGTCCTCGAGCGCGGCGACCACCGCGGCCACGTCGGTGTCACGCGCGAGCGCGTCCCGCGTCTGGCTCAGCCACGTCGTGTTCCAGCCGTAGTAGTCCGCGCGCTCCCACATCGCGGGCGCGAGGAGGATGAGGAAGCCGGCGGTGACCGCCAGAGCGCGGCGGCGCGACCACTCCGCCCCGGCGAGCACCCAGAGCGTCCCCGCGCCGAGTCCCATCAGCAGCACCGCCGCCACGTCCACGCCGCCGATGAAGCGGTGCACGTGCATCCCACGCGAGAACGGCAGGAGGTCGGCGAGCGCACCGAGGCTCGTGCGACCGGACCAGAGGACCATCCACAAGGCGAAGAGCGCGACGGCGAGCGTGGCGACGCGGTCGCGGCGCAGCGCGGCCGCGGCGACGCCCGCCGCCACGAGGAGCGTGAGCACCGGCAGTCGCGCGTGATCGAACAGGTCGCCCGTGACGAGCCAGCTCGCGATCTGGCCGAAGCCGAAGCTGTCGAACCGCCACGAGGGCAGGTACGGCTGGCTCACGTTCAGGTACGCGCGCTCGGCGAGGAACGGCAGCCACATGTAGGCGGTCACGAGCGCGACGACGGCGCCCGCGGCCGCAAGGCGAGCAAGCCGAGCGCGCCACGTCGCGCGACGCAGCCCGACGAGGAACAGGACGAGCACGCTGATCGCGGTCATGTAGGCCCAGATGAGATGAGAGAGCGCCAGCGCCGAGAGGATGAGGACCGCGCGCACGAATCCCCGTCCGCGCTCGAGCAGATCGTGCAGCAGCGCGAGCGAGAGGAACGTGAGATGCACGGCCCAGAGCTCCGTGTACATCCCCCAGCCCCGCCACACGAACGAGTCGTATTCGATGCCGAAGCGCCCGTTGCCCGCGACGAGCGCGGCCGCGGCGCCGGCGACGGCGGCGCCCGCCGCCGGCAGACCGAGCGTCCGCAGCGACCAGCACACGGTGAGCGGGAGCGTCACCAGAAGGATCCAGCGGACGAGATCGAAGAGCACGAGGAGGTCGATGAGCCCGAACGTGAGACGACCCAGCGCGACGATCGCGAGATGCGGAAGGTGCTGGTAGTAGACGAACGGCGGGAAGCCGAACTCCATCTCCGGCGCCCAGAAGTCGAGGACGTTACCGCCCTGCGACAGGACCTGATCGGCGCGCGCGATGTACGCGTAGTGGTCGGCGTCGTCGTTGTTGCTCGGGATCGCGATGGTGATCTCGGGGAGGAGCGCGATCGCGTTGAAGAGCATCGGCACGACGAGCACGAGCGCGAGCGCCGCGCGCTGCAGGCGCCGCTCGTGCGCGCGCTCGAAGGCGATGCGCGCGACGATCGCGTCGCGCCCCGCGGCAAGAGCGCCGCTGACGCGGCCCCACGCCGAGCCCGCACTCGCCCGCCAGCCCGCGGGATGCGGCGCGAACGTACGGTCGGCCGTCGCGACGAGCGCGGCGGACGCCGCACCCGACGCGCACATGAGCCACGCGATCAACACCTGCCCCGTTCGCGAGAACGCTCCCGTATCGAGCCACGACGGTACCGTCACGTCCGTGTAGACCGTGCGCGCGAGCGCGAACACGAGCGTGAGCGCGTACAGCGACGAGAGGACGAGCCAGGCCGGCAGCACGCGCCACCGCGCGGCGGCAAAGGGCACGAGGAGCGCGACCGCCGGGAAGAGGTACCGCTCGTGCGCGCGCGTGGGCAGGAAGTAGAACGCGAGGGACGTAAGAGTGCCGGCCGCGAGGAACGTCGCGAGGTCGCGTCGCCACCAGAGCGGCACGACCGCGGCGACGCACGCGACCGCGAGCAGCACCCCGCCCCACACGACGAGCACGTCGTCCGGTTTCCAGAAGCCCGGCTCGATCGCCCAGATGTTGAAGGCGTACAGGCTCGTGAACGGGTACTCCTGCCCCGCGTTGCGAAGCAGCGTCCACAGCTCGGCCGGCCCTTGGCCGAAGGGCAGCCCGACCGCGAGCACCGCGAGGACCGCTGCGGGGAGCGCGAGCAGAGGACGCCAGGTACGTTCGCGCGCGGCCTCGATCGCGGCCGCGACGACGACGATGAAGAGGGTGAGTCCGAACTGGAACTTCAGGACGGCGGCCAGGCCCGCGAGGGCACCGGCGAGCATCCATCGCCGCCGCGCCGCGAACGCGAGTGCGCCGAGCACCACGATCGTCCCGATCGCGTCGGCCTGCCCCCAGTACGGGCCGGCGATAATCGCGCCCGGTGCGAGCATCCAGAGCGACGCCGCGATCGCGGCGCGCCCCGGGCCGGCGGGCCGCCACAAGAGCGCCGCGAACGCGATCGCGAGACCGACGTCGGCGGGGACGGAGGCCGCTTTGACCGCGAGGCGCAGCGCCTCGCCCGAGAAGACCTTCGCGAGAAGGCCGAGGACGTACAAGTACGCCGGCGGGTAATCGGCGAAATAGCCGGGGCGGTAGAAGCCTCCGGGGCCGTTGCGCGCGACGGTCTCGCCCCAGTCCATGAAGAGACGGACGTCGCCCGGATAGCCGCCGGCCGGGACGTAGTGGAGGCGAATGGCCACGCCGACGACGACGCTGATCGCGATGATGATCCGCGCACGCGTCGGGGTCGCTTCTTACCTCGTGGCGGACGGGCGCGCGGTGGGCGTGGGCGACGGCGCGGGCGGCGGCACGAGCCTCGGGTCGATCTGCTGCGCGCGCTGGAGCATCTGGTCCGCTTCCGCGGTGCTGCCGGTCTCGCGCAGCAGCAGCCCGAGGTTGTAGTAGGCCGCGCCGTTGTTCGGGTCGGCCTGGATGTCACGGCGGTACAGGTCGACGGCCTCCTGCTTCGCGCCCGCATCGTTGCGGATGATCGCGAGGTTGAAGAGCGCGGAGCCGAACTTCGCGTCGATGTCGAGCGCGCTGCGGTAGTACCCCTCGGCGACCTGCGGCCTCTTCTGCGTCTGCGCGATCTGGCCGAGGTTGAAGTACGCGAACTTGTTCCTCGGATCGTGAAAGAGCGTCTCGAAGTACGCCTTCGTCGCCTCGTCGTAGTTGCCGGCGTTGTGCGCCTTGAGTCCGCGGTTCAGCGCGTCGGCGGCGAGGTCTGCCTCCGATTTCGAGCCGCTGCCTCCGATGAGGCCGCAGCCGGCCAGGACGAACGCGAGCATGACCAGCGAGAGCGTCCGACCAGCCATACCCATTCCTCAGTGCCGGATGGTAGCCGAGCAGGTATGACAGCGGCTCGGTCTTTCGGGGGAGCTAGCGGTCCCGGAGGCCCACGACCGTGCCGAAGCCAGCATCGCCGAGCCTGCCGTCGAACGCCTTCGTCTTTCGGGCGCCGTCATCGCGACCGCGGTCGTCGCCGCGATCACGGTCGTGGTCGCGGCCCGGCGGTGACACGCGGAGGATCGCGATCCCGACGACGTTGCCGGTGATCACGTCCTTCGTCTTGGTGGCGCTCGAGGTGAGGATCACACCGATGTACTGCGGCACGCCCGACGGAGCCTTCGCGCTGTCGCCGGTGCGGCCCGTCCAGGAGGCGTCCAAGACGGTCGTCGCGTATCCCTTGAAGTCGTTCAGCGTCTTGCGCGCCGCCCTGTCGCCGATCCGCATCGCCCAATCGGCGCCGTAGAACTGCACCACGGCGCCGAGCGTCGCGTTCGGCGCCCAGACGACGAAGCGCGTCTGCGCGTAGACGACCAGCTCCTGCCGGTCCGCGCTCGGGAAGTAGCCGGGGGTACCGGCGTAGGTGGCCGTCAAGGCGTATGCGCCCGATGCGAGCCGGAGGTCGACCGTCGCGACGCCGGTCGCGTCCGTCACCGCGCTCCGCGTCACCCCGTTCGCCGCGAAGCTCACGGTCTCGCCGGCGACGGGCACGCCCGCATCGGTGTTCACGAGCCGGGCCGTGACCGGCGTGCCGGTGGGCAGGAACGGCGCGGAGGTGATGGCGAGCGAGGTGTGCCGGCGGAAGATCACGGAGAACGTGCTCGTCTTGTCGCTCTCCACGTTGCCGGCGGCGTCGACGGCATGGAAGACGACGTGGTGCACGCCCGGCGTATCGACGACGAGCGTGGCGCTCGCACCCGCGACCGACCGCGGCGTGGCGCCGTCGAGCGAATAGCTGATCGCGAAGACGCCCGAGCCGAGATCCGTGGACGCCAGACCCACGCTCACCGCGAACAGAAACGTGGCGGGCCCCGCGGAGGTGCCGGTCAGCGTCGCGGTGGTGACCGGCGGCGTGCGATCGATCCGGATCGGTGCCGTGGTCGCGGTCGCGGTGTTGCCCGCGACGTCGCGCGCCGTGCCGCTCACCGAGCCGTTCCGATCCGCGACGAGGTCCTGGTCGGGCGGGCACGACGCGAGCTGCCGGTCGTCGGCGCAGGTGAAGTGGACGAGGACCGGACCCTGCGTCCAGGAGCCGTCATACGGAAGGCCGCCCACGGTCACGGCCGCCACGATCGTCGGCGGCGTGCGATCGATGACCACGGGGCCGAACGACGTGGACGCGCCGTTCCCTGCCGCGTCCGTCGCGGACCCGGTCGCCGTGCTCGACCCCGCAGCGGTGTACGTCACATCGGGACCGCACGAGACGACGGGTGCGGCGTCCGTGCCGCACACGAAATGGACCGTCACGTTCTGGTTCGTCGGCGTGCCCGCGAGGTAAGGGTCGCCGTCGGCCGTCGTCGCGGCCGCATCGATCGTCGGCGCGGTCTTGTCGATGTCGATCGGGCCGGTCGTGAGCTGCGCGGTGTTCCCGGCAAGGTCGGTGGCGGTGACCGTCACGCCGGTCGTCGTCGCGCTGACCACCTGTGGCGCCGGACACGATGCGACGCCGCGATCGTCGGCGCAGCTGAAGACGAGGTGGACATCGGCGTTCGTCCACGAGCCGAACGTGTACGAGCCGGGGTCCACCGTGATCGTCGGAGGCGTCGCGTCGATCTCGATCGGCCCGAAGGTCGCGGTCGTCGTTTGACCCGCGATGTCGGTCGCCGTGCCCGTCGCCGTGTGGCTTCCGCTGAGGCTGAACGACTGGTCCGCCGGGCACGAGAGCCCGGTCGTGATCGGGCTTGTCGAGCAGTCGAAGTGGACGGCCACCGGGAAACGCGTGACGGACCCGACGGTGTACGGAGCGCCGTTCGCCATCGCGCTCGCCGTAACGACAGGCGGGCTCAGGACCGCGTTGATCGTCACCGACAGCGTCGCGCTCGCGAGGCCATCGCCGTTGAACGCGGTGCACGACTGCACGTGTCCCAGAGGACCGGGCTGGCCGACGAGCGTGTAGGGATCGCAGGCGATCGTCGTGCCGATGCCGGACGCGCCCGTCGTGGTGACGTGGAACGTGATGGTCGGCGGCTTCGTGAACCATCCGCACACGACGTTCGGCTGGATGCCCACCGGGAACGAGGCGGAGGTGGTCGTCGTGTCGCAGGCGAAGCTCAGCCCGGTGCCGCCGCTCGGGACCGTGTAGCTGAATGCGATGGTCGGCGCGACGGTATCGAGCGCGCGAAGCCAGTTCACGGTGATCGTGTTCGAGGTCGCCGGGAAGCCGTCCGCCGAGGTCGTCGCGTAGATCGTGTCCACCCCGACGACCAGGCTCGAGTACGACAGGTTGGCGTTGCCGCTGCTGTCGCTCGTGACGTCACGCGTGAAGGTGTTCGTGCCGGAGACGTGGAACGTGACGACGTGGCCGCCGAGGGTCGACGCGTTCGTGAGATGCGCGTTGATCGTGACGGCGGGTCCGCCGACGTGCGGATCCTGCCCGCTCGTGTTCGCGATCGCGACGGCCGGCGGCGTCACGCCCGCCGTCGACAGCTGGCACGTGCCACCACCATCCGCGACGCGCAGCACCGACGCTCCCATGCTCGCGTACGCACAGCGGTCCGGTCCGACGGACACCTCGCCGCCCGCGCCCGCGCCGTCGAGCACGAGCGTCGTGTCGCTCGTCGTGCCGCCGATGGGGGTCTTGTACACGGCACCCGCGGACGTCGTGAGCAGCAGGAACTGCGGGAGCGTGTCTACGCCGTTGGTGATGACCGAGACGCCGACGATGCCGCTCACCGGCGCACCGATGCCCGCGGCGTTCGCCGTACCCGTGTGCGTCGCGGCCGCGGCCGTGGACTCGATCGTCCATAGCTGTCCGTAGTCGTTCACCACGAAGATCGTCCCGCTCGGTCCGATCGCGATCGCGCGCGTCCCGACGTTTCCGGGCAGCTGCGTGTAGAACGACGTCACCGGCGTCGACGCGAGACTTGCGATCCGGTAGATGAACGCCGCGCCGGTCACGATGAGATCGCCGGTGAGGGGATCGGTCGCGATGCCGCGCGGCGCGATGCCGCTGGCGATCGTTCGGATGCGCGCGGCATTCGTCTTGTCGAGCTCGACGACCTCGCCACTGTCGACGAGCGTCGCGTAGAGGTGGCCGCCGCTCAGCGCGAGACCGCGCAGGCCGCCGGTGACCGTGCCGAGGGACGTCGCGGTGAGGGCGAGGGATGGACCGGGTCCGCCCGGCCCGGCGTCGGCCCGGTACAGGCCGCCGTCGCTGTAGTCCGCCGCGTAGAGCGCGTTCCCGTCCCAGGCGGTCGCCCGCACCGACGACCCGGCCGGGAACCCGGAGGCGTAGGCGGTCGCCGAAAAGCCGGCGTTCCGCACGGTGAACGCGAAGGCGGATGAAGAGAGCAACGCCGTCGCGACCGCGAACGCGCCGAGCGCAGGCGTGCCGCGACGCAGAAGCGCCGGTATCTTCAGCTCTCCACCCCGTCCACGCAATCTGCGAACCCGACGCTCCCCCGGTCATCAGGCTAACAAGGACGGCGGCGTCGGGCGAGCAACCGACCCTAGTAGCAGGCGCGGGGCGCTGGTCAGCGACCGGTGGGCGAGGCGCTGGGACTCGTCGTCGGTCGAGGGGTACGTGACGGTGCGGCCGAGGGGCTCGCTGCGGGTGAGCCGGACGGCTGTGCCTGCGTCATCTCGCGGATGCCCTGGTCGGTGAGCTGGCTCGTGAGCTGACCCATCCGCTCGACGATCGCGTACAGGCGTGGCGCGAGCAGGACCGGCGCGCTCGACGCCGCGGGTGTGCCATCGAGCCGCGGCTCGGCCTGGGCGGCGTACTGCGCGCTCTGGTCGGCGGTCTGTCCATATGCGTCCCCGACAGCCTGCAGCGCGCTCCGGCGCAGCGCCTTCAGCTGATCGGCGTACTTCTGCTCGATCGCCGCGGCCTGCGCGTCGGTGATCGCGAGCTTCAGCGAGCGGGTCGTCTTGAGCTGATCGAGGCCCGCCGCGTACACGCGCTGGATCGCGCGCTCCGCGGCGCCGCGCTGCGCGTCGAGCTCGCCCGCGCTCGCGACGGTCGTCGGCGCGAACGCGGCGGAGGCCATCGAGAGCCCCACGACGGCAGCGAGCGCGACGACGACCGCCACGAGCCAGCGCACGACGCGCCGATCGAGGCGCATCACTTGGTGCTCGCGCGCTCGAGCGCGCGCTGCGCCGCGATGGCGCGGCCCACCGGCGATCCGAGACCAACGCGCTCGATGACGAGCACCTTGTCACGCCGTATGCGCATGCCGTCCGCCGGTTGATGCACCTCCGTGCCGCGACGGACGACCGATGCGTCGTAGTCGGTCCCCCGTCCCTTCGCATCGCCGAGGTAGTAGACGTCGCGGAGCGTCAGCGTCCCCGACAGCGCGCTGTCGTCGAGGTGTCCGAAATAGGCCTGGCCGTCGGTGAAGAACACGGCCGAGATCCGCTCCGTGCCGACGAACGGCAGCGAGGTCACGTCGACGACCGCCCCGAGCGCCACGCCGACGATCGCCGGCGCGATGATCCACGGGACGATCCACGGGATCCTCACGGCAGGTTCCTGTCCATGAACTGCGCGACCTGGGAGTCGGGACGGAGGTCCTCGACGAACAGGATCGCGTCCTTGGGGACGAGCATCTCGGCGTCGGGCTGGTGCAGCTCGGAGCCGCGTCGCACGAGCTTGAGCTCGGGGTTCTGCGTCTGCTGCTGCGCCGGCTGCTGCTGGATGTAGAACGCGTTCTCGATCTTCACGTAGGGGCCGAGACGATCGAGATACCGGCCGAAGTACGTCTGCCCGTTGCTGAGGAACACAGCCTGGTACTTGGCGTGGCCGATCGGCGGCGTGAGGACGAAGTCCCAGTACTTCGTGAATCCGAACGCGGCGGCGAGGACGACGAGCGCGACGAGGACGCGGGAGGCGCGCATCAGCGCGTCGCGCTCGGGGCCGGGGTGGCCGTGCGCGCCGGGGCGGGCGTGGACGTATTGCCGGACTTGATCTGCCGGATCGCGTTCATCACCTGCGAGTCCTGCCGCATGTTCTCGAAGAACAGCACGGCGCTGCCCGGGATGACCATGGGTTCGGCCGGGCCGCTCAGCTCGCCACCGCGCTTCACGAGCTGCACGCTGCCGCTCGACGAGTCGCCGGACGCGTTGAGCGAGTACACGTCGCTCAGGAGGTACACGTCGCCGTCGATGCGCAGCCTGCCGAAGTAGACCTGGTTCGTCGTGAGCACGACCGACTGGTACGTGGTCGCGTCGATGTACGCCGCGGGAGTGCCACCGACCAGGAGGCGCACGCGGTCACGCTGGCTGACCGCGACGATGAGAACAAGGGCGACGATCGCCGCCGCGACGACGATCGTGACGATCCTCCGCAGCGGAGCGACGGGGATCGTGATCGCGTCATCCGAACGAACACCCGTTCCCAATGTGGGCAGCCTAATGCCTGACGATCAGGACGTTCCAGATGAGGTTGGTGCCCGGGTTGCCACCGGCGCAGTTGATTCGGAAGCTCGTGCCCGCCTGGATGTTGTCGACCATGCACGGACGACCATTGGTCGCGGACGTACGCGCAGTGACGGTGATGCTGTCGGTCGTCGTCAGGGCCGAGAGCGTGATGCCCGTGGTATTGCCGTTGGCGGCGCTGCAGGTCGTGGTCTGCGTACCACCGGTGTTCTGACAGGTGCCGACCTCGATCGCCGAGATCGTGGCGACGTTCGCGGTCGAGCCGACCTGGATGCCGGTCTCGTTCACCCTGAAGACGCCCGTGCCGTTCACGTTCAGATCCAGCAGGCTGCCCGTGTAGCCGGCGCTCGTGTTCACGTAGATGCCGGTGCCGGCCGTCCCGAGCGTGACCGCGAACGCCTTGCCCGGTGTCGCGTTCGTCAGACCCGTCGCGCTGATGCCCATCACCACACCGGAGGTGGTGCTGTTGGCGGTGATGCCGAACGCACCGCCTGACGTAGACGTGAAGTTGGACGTTCCGGTGTCGATGGTCACGGCCTGACCGGTCGTGAGGCCGTTGCCCGTCGAGATGGCGACGGCCTTACCGGTCGTCAGCGCCGAGCTCACGGTCACCGCGGTACCGGTCGTGATGCCCGAGCCCGCGGTCACCGTCACGCCGCTCGCGGTCGAGGTGTTGCCGTTCAGCGTGACCGCGCCCGTGCCGGTGCTGAACGTCGTGGCGCCAGTCTGCGAGAAGTTCAGGCTCGTGCTGACGGTCGAGTTGCTGACGCTGAACACACTTGCCGCGTTGATCCGCAGATCGAGCAGGTTGCCCGTGTAGCCGGTGGCCGAGTTGACGTAGACGCCCGTGCCGGAGGCGGCGCCGCCGAGCGCGACCGCGAGCGCCTTGCCAACGGCCGGGTCGGCGCCGCTGGGAGTGCCGGTCGCCACTTTGATCCCGGTGCCGCCGTTCGCGCCGAGTGTCGTTCCCGAGACGTTGACGAGCGTGCCGGTCGCCGCGGTGTTCGCGGTCACATCGATGGCGCCGGTGCCGGTGTAGGCCGCCGTCCCGAGATCCACCTGGACCGCCTTCCCCGTCGTGAGGCCGGTCGCCGTGACGCCGAGCACCGTGCCCGCCGTCGTGCTGTTCGCGGTGAGGCGCGCGAGCGTGCCGGTGAAGTTGCCGGTGCTCGTGACCGACACGGCGCCGTTCGTCGAGAACGCTGATGTGCCGGTGTCGATCGCGAGCGCCTTACCCGTCGTCACGCCGTTGCCGGTCGCGAGCGTCGTACCCGTGCCGGTCGTAACGCCCTGCGACGCGGTGAGGGTCGCGCCCGACGCGACGGTCGTGTTGCCGTTCAGGCTGTTCGCACCGGTACCGGTCGAGAACGTGCCGGAGCCTGCCTGCGTGAAGTTCTTGCCCGACGCCACGGTCACGTTGCCGTTCAGGTTCACATTGCCCGTGCTCGTGTCGAACTGGCCGCTCGCGGCCGAGAAGTTGAAGGCGCTCGTGCCACCCGCCGCGGTGAAGTTCTTGCTGTTCGCGAGGGTCACGTCGCCGTTCAGGCTGATCGCCCCCGTGCCGGTCGAGAGCGTCCCGCTACCGGTCTGCGTGATGTTGCCGGTCGTCGCGAGGTTCGCGGCGGTCAGCGTTCCCGTCGAGTCGACGCTGAACACCGACCCCGTGCCGATGATCTGGAAGTCGACGAACTTGCCGCTGAAGCCGCTCGCGGCGTCGATGAGCAGACCCGTGCCCGTCGGCGAACCGGTGGTCGGGTTCAGCGCGATCTCGACGGCGCCGGTGCCCGCGTACGCGCCGGTCGAGTTCACGTAGAGGAGACGACCGACGAGCTGCTGGCTCGTGAGATTCGCGAGGTTCGACGACGCGAGCTGGCCCGTGCCGATCGACGACACCGAGAAGATGTTGCCGGTGAACGCGCCGGCTTGGACGTTCACCGCGCCCGTCGTCGCCGACGTGCCCGAGTAGAGCGCGGCGAGCTGGATGTCGACGGCGCGGCCCGTCGTGAGGCTGATCGCGCTGATGCCCAGGACCGTGCCGCTCGTCGTGCTGTTCGCGACGAGGTTCACGAGCGTCCCGGTGAAGGTCCCTGAGTTCTCGATGCGCACGAAGTTCGTCGAGGTGAACGCGCCGGAACCGCTGACATTCAGACCGAAGCCCTGTGTGTTCCCGGCCGTCGGCGCGGACGTGCCGGTGTTCACGTTCAGCGCGCTGCCCGAGCTCAGGCTCGCGCTCGGCTGCACCGTGAGCGTGTTCGTGTTGCCGGTGCCGTCGCCGGTGAACGTCTTGTTCCCATTCACGCTCTCGCTCACGTTTCCGGTGCGGTGCACGAAGCCACTGCCGTCGATCGTCGCGGTCGCACCATTCGTCCCTGACACCGCGAAGCCGTTCGTGAAGCTGAGTGAGGTCGGGTTCGTGATCGTCGTCGTCCCGTCGGTCACGGTCCCGACGGTACCGGTCGCACCGGTGTTGCCCTGCGGTCCAGTGGCGCCGGTGTTGCCTTGCGGACCCGTCGCGCCGGTCGCGCCGGTGTCACCGGTCGGACCCTGCGGACCGGTGGGACCGACAGGACCTGTGGCACCGGTCGCACCGACCGGACCGGTCGCACCGGTG
>Ga0070741_10001700_pt1 | contig 64338 bp, 49 predicted proteins | sample Coa_R1_4_FD_66440 | JGI IMG/M metagenome (GOLD analysis project Ga0070741, IMG submission 66440) | Surface soil microbial communities from Centralia Pennsylvania, which are recovering from an underground coalmine fire - Coalmine... | ecosystem: Environmental > Terrestrial > Soil > Unclassified ...
GTCCTCGTCCGGTGTCGCTCCGCGTTTCCGTGTGCCGGCGATCGGGCGGATCTCGATTTTGCCATTGATCGCGCGGACGTGGACTTCCGGTGAGCTGCCGACCAATGCAAACTCGCCCGCGAATTTAAAGCAGAACATGTAAGGCGATGGATTCACGAAACGCAGGCTGCGATACAACGTCAGCGCGTCGCCGCGATACTCGGTCTCGAATCGCTGCGACAGCACGATCTGGAAAATGTCGCCCGCGTGGATGTATTCGTGCGAGTCACGCACCATCTGCTCGTATTCCTCGCGCGTCGTGTTCGAGCGCGGCGTGACCGGCTGCGGCTCGCGGTAGATGTTGACGTTCGGCAATTGCGTCGGCTGCTCGAGCTTGCGCGAAATCTCGCGGATGCGCGCGCACGCTTCATCGTAGGCGGCATCGACATCGTCACCGACGTGCGCATTTGCGAGAACGCGGAGGCGGCGCAGTTGATGATCGAAAATCAGCAGCGTGTCGGTGACGAAGAAAAACGCCTCGGGCAATTGCAGTTCGTCTTTCGGCGCGTCGCCGATCGTCGGCTCAAAAAAGCGGACGACATCGTAAGCGAGATAACCGACCGCGCCGCCGATGAACCGTGGCAGGTCCGGCAGAATCACCGGGCGAAATTGCGCCATCAGTTTTTGCAATTCGCCAAGCGGATCGCTGTCGGTAACGAACTCGCGCACAGAGCCGTTTTCCGAGATGCGGATGTTGCGTCCGCTGCTTTTGAAAATGATCCGCGGATTGCTGCCAACAAACGAATAGCGTCCGCCGGTATCGATGTGCTCCGCGCTTTCGAGCAGGAACGAATGGCCGCCGTCGTCGATTTTTGAAAACGCGGAAACCGGCGTCTCCGCATCGGCGATGAGTTCGGTGTAAACGGGAATCAAGTTCCCGCATTTCGCGAGCTCGCGGAACTCTTCGCGGCCCGGTTTAAAAATAGTTTCGTGCATTTAATGGTAAGTCTTTGCCGGATCGAAAAGTGGTTGCTCCGCGATTTCAGCCGGTGATCCGTCCCGGTTGAGCGGTTGAAAAAAGCAGCTCTCATAGCCTGTGTGGCACGCGCCGCCGGTCTGCTCGACTTCGAACAACAACGTGTCCGCGTCACAATCCTTGAACCATCGGACGACCCGTTGCGTATGCCCGCTGCTCTCGCCTTTCAGCCAAAGCTTTTGACGCGAGCGGCTCCAGTATGTCATCAGACCGCTTTCGCATGTTTTTTCAAGCGATTCGCGGTTCATCCACGCCATCATCAGCACGCGTTTCGTTTGCGCGTCCTGCACGATCGCGGGAATCAATCCATCGGCATTGTATTTGAAATCGAGGTTCATGGTTTTGTGTGGAAAAGAAAAAGCCCGACGATTCGTTTTTGGAATCATCGGGCTGGAGAGTTCGACGCATTGGCGCGACGACTGCGACTTTATAAAAAGTCGCGAGCCCGTCTAGTTACGCCACCAATGCAGGAGAGAATTCACGGCGTTTCTCTAATCGTGCGCAGAGTGCCGTGCAAGCGAAATGTGCAGAGCGTTTACGGCACGACATTGACACCGAACGGCGCGAACTTCGATACGCCGCCGATTTGCACCTGCGCAAAAAGGCGCACGAAACCGGGTTTCGTCGCGAAAAAGGTGAACTCGAGTTCAGGGCCGCCGCGGTCGTTCGGCATCTGGGGCGGTGCGCCTTTCGGGTGGAGATGCAGCACGGTTTTGTAGTCTTCGCAGAAGCCGACGAGATGCGCGTAAGTCGCCATGATCGGCTCGAGCTGCGAAAACGGCTCACCGTTTGTGTCGGTGACGCGCAGCTTCGCATTGATCGGCTGACCGGCTTTGATCTCCCTTTTTTCAAACGATAAATCGTAGCGCAGCCCCTCGACTTCCGCGTGCAGCTTCGTGGCTTTATCGGCGAGTTGCTCCGGCGTCCCCTCGCCCGGAATGTCGGTCATCGCATATTCCTGAAAGCCCGTCGCGACGGAGCGCAGATCGGCCCAGACGCGATACGGCCCCGGTTTTTGCGGCGTAAAACTGAACGCGTAATCGCCCGCCGTCTGCGCCGGTAGCGGATGCTCGTGGTGATAATCCGTTAAACTCCTGTCAACGATGAGCAAATGCACTTTTTGTGTGTGCGTCTCACGCAAATCGGCAGGGCTGATCGCATCTCCGCCGAAAATTTTCGCGAGGTGAATCGTCACGTATTTGCGTTCGCCGATTTTTAACGGCGAGTCGACATTCGCTGTCGCGCGAATCGTCGGCGCGGGCATTTGCATTTTACCGGGCTGGAAAAGCGAAGGCCGCACGAGCTGGTCGAGCGGCATTCCGCAAAACGGGCACGGGTCGCCTTTTTTGCCGATCGCATTCGCGTGCATCGGACAGGTGTAACGCTCGGCGAGAGCGCGCGCGGATGCGAGCGTCGGCTCGTCATAAAACGTCGTCAGCTTTTGCACCGCCGCATCGACCGGCCCGATCTGCGCATCGATTTTCGCCGCGTCGTTGGCGTCCGCCGCCGCGTGCAAATCGGCGACCTGCCAGCCCAGCGACGTGAGTGCGAGTTGCAGGTCGTTGCGTTTGTCGGCTGGCGTGTTCGCGCTTTCGCGCAGCAACGACGAGACGGCGATTTGCAGCGGCATATCTTCGTCGTGAATCGTGGTCAGTTCATGTGCCGCGATGTGCTCGTGAATTTTGCCCATGACTTGCAGCACGACGACCCACGCTTCGATCGACGGCGTTTCGGCGCGCAAACTCGCCGCGCAGAGCAGCACCACCGAGAGAATGATTTTCGCGATTCGCATTCGCATTCTTTAGCAGCGTTAAAACTGCATCGCAAAGCCCGCGCGAATCCGATAGTCCGGCACGGCTTGCAGCTTCGTGTTGTTCATCAGCACGGGCAAATCAGCTTCGATTTCGCCGCTGTAACGGCCGAACGACGCAAGCACGCGAGGCCCGAGGAAAAGCGACGTCACACCGGTGTCGTCCGCGACTTCGCCGCGAAAGCGATCGGTGTCTTTCGACTCGCCGGAGAGCACGCATTGCAGGCCGATAACCGCATCGCCTTTCCGCACGAGATACCAGCCCGGCCCGCCGCTCCACGAGAGCTCGTTGGCAAAATGATACGAGTAGTGGCTCGCGCCCCGTAGCGTGAATTGCGTCTCCGCCTCGAAAAACGCGCTATTATATCGCAGCGCGATTTGCCCGCCGAAAATGCCGTCATGCGAGCCGGTGCCGAGCGTGAGATCGTGCCCGTGAATGCCGCTCTCCGGCGCGCCATCGACGTCTACCTCGTGAAATTCCTCCTTGATGCGGCTGCTGTCGCCGGTTGGAAATTTCGCGCCGCCGAGCAAGATCACCGATGCCGTGAAGTCCGGCTCGGCTGGCTCGACCACCGCTTTTTTTCCGTCGACTGCTTCACGTTGCACGAAACTTTTCTCCGTGTGAAAGAGCACGAACTTTCCGAGCAGCGACACATCGCCCAGTCCCGACTCGCTGCCGCGCTGGATGTCGAAGCCTTCAGGTCGTTTGTAATAACGATAGATGAACGGCACGTTGACCTGGAGCGCAAAGCGACTGTTGAAGCTGTAGCCCGCGACGACTTGCGTGATCGAGCTCTCCTCGCGCTGACCGGTGGGATTTTCGACTTCGTGCCCGTTGTATTGCATCGTGCCGAAATGCGTGAACTGTTCGCCGACCGCGCCGTAAAGGCCGGTCATCGCAGAGCTGCCGAGCAGCGGATCGATAGCGCGATGCGCCGTTTCGATTTGCGGCGTGTAGCAGCCGCACAGATCGCAAGCCCGCGCCGCGACTGTAACTAAAATAGTGGAAACAAAAATGAGTTTGGAAATTTTCATGAGATTGCGCGAGTGGCGAAACCGCGCGCAACGGCGCTGCGGCTTCGGGTGAAAGGATGCACCGTGGACTCACGGCGCGTGAATAAAACGGAACTAACTCACGCCACGCGCGGCGGCGGCAACGGCGGCTGCTCGAATCGCAGCTCGCTCGCAAAATCCCCGACCCGCATCTTCCACATCTCCCGCTCGCGCATCACAAAACGCGCATCCGCCTGATGGAACAAATTGATTTTCGTAACCACGAAAGTGACGTCGGCTTTCTTCTCCGACTTTTTCCCTTGCTCGATTTTTTTGCAAAGCGCACACGGATGCGCGCCGTCGAATGTCCTGTGCACCGCCTCCGACCACGCCGAATGCCGCGCATTCTCCGCGAGCATCGTGCCCCACGCGATCGATTGCAGCACAAACCACTGCGCACCGCTGATGCCGAGCAACGCCACGATCAGCAGCGCATTGCCGAGCCGGAGCAAAGTTCGTGGCATGCGGCGACGCTACGGGTTCGGCGAGGTGCGGTCAAACTTTCCCGGAAAATGGTGCGACTTCGATTTACCGAACACGGCAAAACGCACGGAAAACTGTGCTCGGAAAAATGAGCGTCGCGCGCTGTCGGTTCCGAAACTGGAAGAAATCGGCGATGTTTGGACGGGACGGCGCCTGTCCCTCCAGTGGATCTCAGCCGTTGAGCGAGAAGCGCACCGGGACATCAACGCGGCTCACTACGGGAATGCCTGCGGTGCGAGCGGGCTCGAAAGTCCAACGGCGGACTGCGGCAATGGCAGCCTGGTCGAGCGAAAGGACTCCGCTGCTGCGCTTCAATGAGACGCTAAGCGGGTGGCCATCGGCGCTGACTTCGACGCTCACTACGACAACACCTTCCTGTCGTAACCGGCGCGCGTCTGCCGGATATTCCGGCTTCGGGTTGCTGCGGTAGCTCGGTCGCGCGACGGCTGTGATCCGACTGGTTGGCGCTGCATTTCCCGAGGTCACGGAATGCGCAGACGCGACAGGACGCGCCGGTTTCGATTCCGATGGCGCGGGAAGTTTCGGCGCGGGTTTGGCGCTTTCGCGCGATGACTGCACGATCGCGAGCGGCGGAGGTGTCCCTTGTTCCGTAATCACCGGCTCGGGAGTCGGCGCGGGTGTTGGCAATTGCACCGGAGCCGGAGGCGGCATCGCGGACGGAACCGTCTGCGTGAGCAAAGTGACGTTTGGAGTTTCCAAATCATCGATCGGCAACGGCCGCGCCGGTGTGCGCAATTGCAGCGCGACGATCACGACTGCATGGCACACCAGCGCGAGCGCGATGCTCACGAGCCCTTCGCTCGAGATCCGCCGCGACATTCTAGAACGTGGCGCGGATACCGAGAATGACGCTGCGACCGGGCAGCGGCATCACTTCTTTCAAGAACGACGTGTGCTCGCGCGCTTCCTCGTTCGTGAGGTTCATGCCGCGCACATAGGCGTTGTAGGTGAGCGGGCCGAGCGCGAAGTTGTAGCTCAGGTCGGCGTTGAGGAACGTGTATCCTGGCGTGCTCATCTCAAACTCGGCGGTGCGGCCCTGGCCATCCACGCGCTCCGCCTCGACGCGCGCGCCGATCTTTGGGCTTTGATACGCGAGCGCCGCCGTCCAGCGCCACGGAGGAATGCGGGGAAGCGGCTCGTGGTCGGTCGCGTTTTGCGCATGCACGTAATCGCTCTTCACTTCGAGGTAGAGATCGTTCGGATTCGGCGCGGTCGTGTCGCCACCGGGCGCGACGACGTCTTTCACCGAATGATCCGGCACCGATGCGGGCACCGTGATCTCGCGCGGCAGCAGGTGGAAATCCACCAAGCCTTCCCCGCCGTAGAAATCGGCGCGTTTGTCGGCGTAATCGTAAACGCGCAGGCCGTCCTCGAATTCACCCGTCGGTGTGAAGTCAACGTAGTCGAAGAAGTGGTTGTAGAAACCGCTGATCGCTCCGGTGACGACACCGGCTTTCTTGCGAATGCTGAGGTCGAGGCCGAGCAGTTTTTCCTTCGGCAGCGTCGGATCTCCGATGAGAAATTGGAATGTCGCATCGTGCGAGCCGCGCGCGAATAATTCCTCAGCTGTCGGCGCACGCTCCGAGTAGCGCACGGTGAACGCCGCATTCATGTCGCGTGCGAAGTCGTAAATCGCGCCTGCTGCCGCACTGAGCGGAACGAAGTCGCGATGCGTGCTTTCGCCGGCACGAAGCGACGTGAGCGCCGGATCGCTCGAATCGATGTCCACGGAATTGTATTCCGCGCGACCGCCGAATTGCAGGCGCACCGGATCGAGCTTCACTTCCTCGAACACGAAACCCGCAAGCTGCAGCGTATGCGTCGGCTGCAGGAACGCATCCGCGCCGGTAACCGACAGGTTTTTGTAAGTCGCCTGCGCGCCGATCGAGCCTTCGAATTTGCCGACCGGCCGATGCACCAGTTCAAGCCGCGAGTCGAAGCCGTTTGTTTTAAAAATCGAGCCGACGGTGTCGGTGTCGATTTCGAGATGCTTGTAATCGGTGTAGGTGAACTTGAAGTTGCCGTTGACGAAGAGCGGCAGTGGATCGGCCATCGCAGCGCGCAAGCTGTATTGGCGCTTCGTCATGTCGATGCGCACGCGGTCCGGCGCGGCAACCGGATCGTCCACCTCGGGATCATCCGGCACGCCGTAAACGCTGAGGAATTGGTTGAAGGCAACGCCGACGTAACCTTTGTCCCAGACGTAGCTGGTGCCGATGCCAAAATCGCGCGTGAACACTTTCGTGTTCGGCACGAAGCCGTGCGGATCGCCGCCAAATTCGTTGCCGCGCGCACGCTGCTCCGGCGAAAGCTTGCGCCGGATGCGCCCGTCGAGAGCGTAGCCGGGAATCGCGATGTCGTCGGTTTTGGAAATCGAACCGTCGATGTGCAAAACCCAGTGCTGACTGAGCGCGATGTCGAGCGAACCGGCGCCGGAGCGCTCGTCGTCGTTCGAATTGTAGCGCGCGTCGGCTTCGCCGGTGAAGAGATTCGCCGACACCTCGGTCGGGATTCGGTTGTCGATGACGTTAACCACGCCGCCGATGGCGCTCGATCCGTAAAGAATCGTCGCCGCGCCGCGCACCACTTCGATGCTCTGGCTGATAAGCGGGTCAACGCTGGGCGCGTGATCCGGGCTCAAGTTCGAGACGTCGAGGATATCCGTGCCGTTGTTTAGAACGGTCACGCGATTATCCGAGAGGCCGCGAATGATCGGACGGCTCGCACCGTGCGTGAAGTTACTCGACGCGACGCCGGGTTCGCCGCTGAGCGTTTCGCCGAGAGTCGGCGCGATTTTTTGCGCAAGCTGATCGCCGGTCAATGTGCTGACCGGCTGCGCGAGATCGAACGCGCTGCGGCCTAATGGGCTCGCAGTAACGACGACCTCCTGTAATTGCGTTTCCGCCGGATTGTTCGCGGCGGAAGCTTGTGCGTCAGCGCGCGCTACAATGAGCGCGGCGAACGCGATGAAACGAAAGGAATTTTTCAAGGTATTCTCCTGTGATTTTTTTGGAAATGAGTGCACGTGCGGTCACACACGTGACGGCGTGCGGGTGCGAACGCAGGCGAGCAATCGCTGCGAATCAGTTTTGAGATGAAGCGCGAGATGCGCTCAGGAGAGCGTCGGCGGCGCGTGCTCGAGCACGCATTGCGACAGGAAAAGCGGCTCGGCCCATTGCGGCTCGAACTGCGCTACTTTGTAAAAACACTGCGATAATACCGCGCCGGCGAGCACAGGCTCTGCGTGCGGTTGCTCCGTTCCGCCGGAATGAAAAACGAGCACGATACAATCGTGGTCATCGTCATTGTCATCATTGCCGTCATGATGATGCATCAGCGTGTGGTGGATGAACTCGTGGATCGGCGGAGCAGCCGCCATCGCGATGCCGACCACGATGTGCAAAAGCGTTATCGCTGCGATGAATCGCACGAAAGAATCGCGGGTTCGCAGCGCCTTGAGCATTGCGAGATGACTAGGCGCAAAAACGAGTCGCGCAAGCTTTTTTCCGCCGCGGATGCGCATGCTTTTAGCTCTATGCCATCAGTGCGCCGAACGATTATTTCTCAATTTTGCGCCGTGGCACCATCGAGGCACGCTTTTAGCTAACCACAGGGGAGCACCAGATGATGACCGCGCCGTCAGTTTCAAACGAGGAACTCGAACAGATCCTGCAAACGATCGAAATGTTCGAGGTGATTCTCCAATCCAATCCGCATGACAGCGGATCGATGGAGATTTTGAAGGAAGCTTACTGGAAAGTAGGCCGCCAGAAAGACGCCCTTACCGTAACGCGCAAGCTTGCGGATGCCTACTACTCGCAAGGCCAATACGCCTCCGCTCTTCTCGAATACGAAGGCATTTTGCAAAAAGATCCCGACGCCGCCGATGTCGTCGCGATGCTGGGCGAGGTCGAGGCAAAGCTGCACTCGCCTGCACCGCAAAAAGATTCCGGTGATCCCGACGCTCCTTCGGCCATCTCGGTTGATTTCGGTTCGGTCGTCGAGGACCCGACGCTCATCACCACGCACCAGACCGTAAAAGCGGATGGCACTCCCGGACTCCATTTCAAACTCGACAGCGACGGCAATGAGCCGCTCGCGAAATTTTTGATCCAGCACAAACTCGTGCCCGAGGATGTGGTGCTCCAGGCGGTGGATCGCGTGCAAAGAATGAATCGCGACCAGAGCGGCCAGATGCTCGCGGTTGCATTGCTCGACGAGATCAGCCGCACGGACCTGGTGCAGCTCGAGCCGTTGCTCTGCGGCATTTTGGATCGCTCGAAATTCGCTTTCATCCCGCTCGATTGCTACGACGTCGATCGCCAGATCGTGAAGATGCTGCCGGAGTCGCTCACGCTCGGCCGCCTCTTCGTTCCGTTCGATGTCGTCAGCCGCACGATCATGGTCGCCACGGCGAATCCGTTCGACTCGCAGGGCAAGGAAGCCGTGCAGCAATTACTCGATTACAACATCCAGTGGCATCTCGCCGCTCCGGCCGCGATCACGAAAGTGCTTCGCGAGATATACCGGCTCGATTCCCGTGACTAATTTTCTCCGCGACGAAATATGAGCATCAAATCATTCGGTGAACGCATCGCAGACGTCCTGATCGAGGACGGCCTTCTCCTTCCCGCACAGCTCGAGGAAGCGATGGACATCCAGAAAAAGCAGGGCGGCCGCTTGCTCAAGCTGCTGACCGACCGCAATTACGTCACCGAGCAGGACATGGTGATCTCCATGGGCCGCTGCCTCGATACGCCGCCGATCAACCTGAGCAAAGTCCGCGTGCCCGAAGAGGTGCTTGACCTCGTGCCGAAGGAAATGGCGCGCAGCTACAAACTCGCGCCGGTCTGCAGGCTCGGCAGCAAGCTTTTCGTCGCAATGGCCGACCCGTTGAACGTGCTCGCGCTCGACGATCTCCGCCAGCGCACGAAGTTGGAAATTGTGCCGATGATCACGACCGAGCGCGCGGTCATGGAAGCGCTCAGCGGCGTAAACAGCGCCAGCTCCGCGATGGAGTCGATGCTCAAGGAAGCCGCGACCGCGACCACCGAAACCGAAGTCGTCCAGAGCAAGAAAGAGGACATCGATCTCGACAAACTCGCGCACGAAAGCGAGGACGCGCCGGTCATCAAGATCGTCAACCTCATCCTCGTCCAGGCGCTGAAGGAAAAAGCGAGCGACATTCACATCGAGCCCTTCGAGCGAACGCTCAAGCTCCGCTATCGCGTGGACGGCGCTCTTATCGAGGCCAGCTCGCCGCCGAAATCGCTGCAGCTTCCCATCGCCTCACGTATCAAAATTTTGGCCGGACTGGACATCGCGGAGCGGCGACTCCCGCAGGACGGCCGTTTCCGCATTCGCGTCTCAGGCAAGGAAGTCGATCTCCGCGTCTCCGTGCTGCCCACCGTGCATGGCGAGAAAATCGTCATCCGTCTCCTCGATAAGAGCGCACTCAGCGGCTCGGTCGAGCAGCTCGGCATGGACGATTACACGCTCGAGCAATTCAAGAAAGCCATCGACGCACCGCACGGCATGATCCTCGTCACCGGCCCGACCGGTTCCGGCAAAACGACGACGCTCTACACCGTCCTCCAGGAACTCAACAATCCCGACTACAACATCGTCACCGTCGAAGACCCGATCGAATACCAGCTCGCCGGCGTCAACCAGGTCGCGGTGAAAAGCGACATCGGCCTCGACTTCTCCGCCGCGCTCCGTTCGATTTTGCGTCAGGACCCCGACATCGTGATGATCGGTGAAATTCGCGACAACGAAACCGCCGACATCGCCGTCAAGGCCGCGCTCACCGGCCACCAAGTGCTCTCCACTTTGCACACCAACGACGCCGCCGGCGCGATCACCCGTCTCGACGACATGGGCATCGAGCCGTTCCTGATTTCCACATCCATCCTCCTCACCTGCGCGCAACGTCTCGTCCGCCGCATCTGCCCGAACTGCCGCGAGGAATTCAAACCCGAGCCGGAAATGCTCGAGCGTCTCGGCATCGAGGACACCGACGCCACGTTCTTCCGCGGCGCAGGCTGCGACCGCTGCAAACGCCGCGGTTATCTCGGCCGCGCCGCGATCCTCGAAGTCCTCCCCGTCAGCGAAGCCATCCGCCGCCTCGTCATCAAGCGCGCCTCCTCAGCGGTCATCAAAAACCAGGCGCTCGCCGAGGGAATGAAATCGCTGCGCATGGTCGGCATCGACAAAGCGCGCGAAGGCATCACCACGCTCGAGGAAGTCTGCCGGGTCACCGCCGAAGATCACTAGAGCCCTCCTGCTCTTACTCCTAATCCTCTTCCGGTGATTAGGATTACGAGAAAGATTAAGATTAGGCACTACGCGCGGAGATCTTGGGCTGAACTCCTAACCTACCTGCAGCACTTCTACTACCGCTTCACCGCGTCGAATAGCGAGCGGACCATGATGGCGCGAACCTCGTGGCGCGGGACTTTGATGCGCACGCTGGTTTCCAACGGCGGATGTTTACGCAAATAGAGCAGCGTCCGCACGCCGAGTGCCCACGGGAGGATGCACGCGTAACGCAGCCGCCAGCTTCGGATCGCGTCGATGTAACGCTTGCCATCGGCGAGCAGCTCTTCGGCGCGCGCGATCCATTTTTCGACGATCTCGTGCGCGCCAAACGGTTTTGTGAGCAATTCCTTCGGGTGAATATGCGCGGCGGCGAGCTCGTCGTTCGGCAAGTAGCAGCGGCCGCTTTTTAAATCCGCGGGCAGATCGCGCAAGATGTTTACGAGTTGCAATCCTTTTCCAAAATTGCGCCCGAGCCCCTCCATCGCCTCGATGTCGAGCGAAGCGTAATTTGCCACGTGCCGGAAGCAGATCCGCGTCCAGAATTCACCAACGCATCCGGCGACGAGATACGTGTATTCCTCAAGCTCCTGCGTGTTCGCGACGGTGCCGGCGCAGGAATTGAGCCGCACGAGGTCGAGCTCCTGCCCGCGCGTGATGGTGCGCAGCACATCGACGATGTCCGCGCGATCGACGCTGAAAACCGAGTGCAGCCACGTCAGGCATTCGTCGGCGCAATCGATCAGATACCGCTCCGATGTATCGGCAGGCACAATCTCCGCGCGCAGCATCCGTAGCTTTACCGAGTCGAGTCCCTGCTCGATCATCTCGCGAAACGCCGCAAGATTTTTCAGCCGCACCTCGGCAGGTGCGGTCGTCGAGTCGGCGATGGTGTCGCTCGTCCGCGCGAGCAAATAAGCCAGCCCGATCGGCTCGCGCAATTCGCGCGGCAGCACACGGATCGTCAGGTAAAACGACCGCGAGACGGATTTCAGGATTTCGTTGCCAAGATGGTTTTGGTTCATCGCACCTCCACGTTTTTTAATTCTATTCGTTCGCGCGCTGAATTGCCGATGCGCATTTGCTCTGCAGTTTCCAGATATGAAGAGCGTTTTGCGATTGATGGCAACTGCGACTGCGCGCGCCAGATGTCGATCTCTCGCAAAATGGTTGCGTCGAGCGCGACGGGATCTTTGCTCGCGTAGATCGTCGCATGCGCCCATGCGTAGTTAGGTTGAAAACCAGGACCACCGGCGAATTGCGCGATGAGGCCGTCGACGATGTTGAGGACGACTTTCGGCTGGATGCGCGGGTCGCGGTAAAGATCGCAGATGGTGTCGGGGGCCTGGACGAAGCGGCGCCAGTTATCGACGTTCGGGATTGTTGCGTTGTAAAGGCAGCCGGCGACGCCGCAGTGTTCCTCGGTGCTGAGCACGGGCACGTTGATGATTTTTGTCACTTCGCCCAACACGCGGCTCCAGTGGCTCTCGTCGCTGATTTGATCGGGCTCGATGCGGTTCGCGATCTTCTTTTCCCGCTGCACAAACATCGCGTCGCCCCAAATTAATTTGCCCATCATCGGCGAGGAAAAAATGGCTTTCGGATCGTAGCCGGTGACGGGCTCGACTTCCCGCACGATGTAGTCGTTCGTTCTAAAACCGGCTGCCGCCATGTCCGCCCGATCCCAGACGATAATGTTCCGCACACCGACGCGCGACAGGCCGTCGGCGATCGTGCGGACGATCGCTTTGTGCGTTGAAAAAAGCACGCCGCCGCTCGCGGAGATTTTGATCCCGACGCGATCCGACGGCTGTGCGAGCGAGCGCCACGCGTCGGTCGCGTTTGTTTTTCCAGTTGCCGCGACGACGAGCGCCTCGACCATTCGCCGCACCAGCGGTCCATTTTCATCGTATCCGGAAATCGCCGCTTCGTTTTGTGCGAAAAACACGGTGGAAGAGGGCGCCGGTTCCTCCGCGGCGCAGACGCCGGCAAAAAACAAAAACAAAAAAACGCGCAGCACAGCGCCCGACTATGTTCGGCGCATGCACGAAGTCAAAACGCACGTTTGTTGAAAAATCGGAAAACCCTGCGATATTCCGTGCTTCCTCGGCAGCCCAAGGTTTCCCCAAATGAATTTTACGATTTTCATCCATAGAGTCTTTTTGCGTTTTTGCGCCGCGATACTCGTCGTTTTCAGCGCATCCGCCGCGTTCGCGACGGTGCTCAGTGGGCCGCAAATCGCCTCGATTCCAGACCAGAAGGTGCCGATCGGAAAATCGCTCGTCGTGCCGGTGCACGTGGACAGCAACGGGCCTGTCACGATTTCGGTCTCGGGCGGCGGCGGCAAGGTCATTCCTCTTGTTAAAACGGGCGATCCGTTTTTGAAAATCCATGTCGATTACGCCGGAACGAGTGGCACGGACGCATTTTCGGGCGACATGGTTTTCCAGCTTTTCCGGGAGTTGACGCCGAAGACAGTCGGCTACATCGGCGGTTTCGCGCAAGCCGGGCTCTATGACGGACTGACGTTTGATCGCGTGGCTACGCTGACGGGCGGCACGGATGGCTTTATCGCGCAAAGTGAGCACCCCGCCAATGGCGCGCCCTTTTTCAGCTACGAAAGCGAATTTAGCGCGCCGTTGATTTATTCGGGGCGCGGCCAGATCGGCCTCGCGAACAAGAGCTATTATTCAAATCCTTATTCGCCCTCCAACGGCGCGGATTTTTTCATCACCAACGGCAATGCGATGCGGCACATCGATTTTACGAATCCGATTTTCGGCCAGCTAGTCCGGGACGAAAACGATCTGCTCGACAAAATTATGGCGGTGCCGACGAACAACACCCAGCCGACGGTGAATGTTACGATGACGCAGGTTGTTTTCGCACCGGATGAATCTGCGTGGGTTTCGACTGCGCACGATTGCACGGTGTTCGTCAGCGGCATCGGCATAACAAGCGGCGCCGGTGTGCCGGTAACCGTCACGGCAATCAGTGCGAGCGGGACCGACAGCAAAACGTTCAACGTCGTCGCTGCGCAGGACATCGTGAACGATCCACCGTTTTTCAAGCCGTATTCGGATGTGGTCGCGCCATTGCACCAGCCGGCGCGGATTCCGATGCCGGCCACGGATCTGGAATTCGATTATTTGCAGACCAACGCTATTTTCCTTTCCGGCACGAGCCATCCATCCGGTGGAATTAACGGCAACGTGATTACGCTGACCCCAAACAGCTCGTTCCCCAGTGGCGCGCAGATGCTCGGCGTTTCTGTCGATCAGACCCTCAACGCCAGCTCACGGATAGTTCAGGGAAACCAAGTGCCCGACGAAGCGATCGTGAATATCGGGTTTGGGGATGCGCGTTTAACGCCAGTCAACACGACGCTCAGCAGCGTCGCCGGCTCGCCAATGACCGCCGCTGCGCTCGGAACATTCAGCGACGCCGATCCGCTGGCAAAAGCAGGAAATTTCACCGCGACGATCAATTGGGGCGATGGCACGCAACTCACGAGCGGCAGCGATGTCGTCATCACGCGCGTGGCGCATCCTGCGCCAACCGGCTTTGCGATTTCGACAGGCACAGCGGCAGTTCACACGTATGCGAATGCGGGGATTTATCCGCTGACGATTACGGTCAGCGATTCCGGCGGCGCGACCGCAAAAATCGAAAACGCCGTCGTCGTCACCGGCTCCAGCAGCGCGCTTGTCGCGACGGGACGTTCGCTCACCGCAGGCAGCGGCGCGATTTCGAATCGGATCGTTGCGACGTTCACCGACAGCTCGCCGGGAAAACCGGGCGATTACACCGCGAGCATTGACTGGGGCGACGGCGCGAACTCCACCGGAAAAATCCGCGCGAGCCGCAACGGATTCGCCATTTACGGCTCGCACAAATATACGAGCAACCTCACTGCCGCAGTCCACGTAGTGATCACAAAAACGAGCACAAACGAAGTAGCGCACGCGCTCAGCACAGCACAGCCGATCCACGTCCCCGGTCTCGACGTGCCGCCATTCCCGCAGGCGCACTTCGTCGCCAGCGTCAGCAACGTCTCGCCGGGGAATCCGCCATTTTTAAATGCGTCGATTTTCGTGCTGAATACCGGCAACAAAGCCGCCGCGCCAGTCGAGCTGAAATTCTTTTTGTCAAACGACCAGACGCTCGACGGCGGCGACACGCAACTGCTCGTCGGGCTTCAAAATTCGCTGATCATTAAATCCATCGCGCCAGGCGGCAGCGTTTCCGGCACGCTGAATAACATCCACATCGGCACTACGACGAAAGACAAATACCTGATCCTGCAAGTAAATTACACCGATCCAATCGGCGATCACATGCTCTATCCGCGCTATTTCGTCTCGGCAAAAATTACGAACTAAAACATGAGCCGTTTTTTCGAAATTATCCGCCGTTGGTTCCACACGCGCACTCAGCCGGTGTCGCACAAATCGCAGCGCATGCTCGAGCCACTTGAGTCCCGCATCGCACCGGCGACGCTGGTGAATCCGACCACGATCACGTTTCAAGATCACGATGGCGATCTCGTGACTGTCAAAAGTTCAAAGGCGATCTTCAGTTCGGAGGCAACCGCGGATTTGATTTTGCACTTCGATACTGGAACGGTTTCCGGCGACAACTCAGTAAAACAACAGTTGCAGCTCGTTGATTTAACCAAAGCGACGTCAAGCCTCGTCACCGGTGCAAATTTTTCGGTCACCGCAGTCAAAAGCGGCGGCGATGGTTTTGTCGACGTCGGCTACATTAAAGCGGCAAACATTTCGCTCGGCGCGGTATCGGTGCAAGGCGATCTCGGGCGCATCGATGCGGGATTCGTGACAAACACGACCGGAATAAAAAGCCTGACAGTCCAATCGCTCGGCGCGCACGGCACGAGCACGCAAGCATCCGGCGGTTCGCTCAACAGTAACATCACCGGCGCACTCGGCTCATTGGTCGTCAAAAGCGACATCGATGGCGCATTCGTCAAGGTTTCCAACGGAATCTCCAGCGCTCCCGGAAAAATTAGCTCTATCCAAATCGGTGGCTCGCTCAACGGCGGCAGCACTGCCTCGGCTGGATTCATCAGCGCCGCTGCGGACATCGGCACGATTAAAATTGGCGGCAATATTTCCGGCGGCTCGGACACGAACACCGGCGCCATCAACGCAGCCGGCAAGATTGGAAACATAACCATCGGCGGCGCGATTCTCGGCAGCACTGGCGCGGGAAGCGGTTCAATTGTGAGTGGCACAAACTTTTCGCTCAATGGCAACATGGGTGCTGTAAAAATCGGCGGCAACTTGCAAGGAAACGACGGCGCAAATTCCGGAGAGATCAATGCCGGCGGCAGCATCGCGAGTGTGACGATTGCAAACGGTTCGTTAATCGGCGGAAAAGGCGCGAACAGCGGTGCGATTTTGAGCGGCGACTCGATTGGCGCGGTTTCGATCAAAAACAAAATTCAAGGCTCGAGCGATCCGGCAGCCGCTGCGAATTCGGGCGAAATTCTCAGCGGCAACGATATTGGCGCGATCACCGTCGGCTCGATCGCGGGCGGCGCATCGGATTACAGCGGCTTTGTTTTTGCGCCGGGAAATATCGGCGCGATCAAAGTGCTCGCGGACATCAGCGGCGGCGCGGGAATCGATGCGGGCACGATTATCAGCGGTGGAAAAATTGCCTCGCTTACCGTGACCGGAAAACTAACCGGCGATGCAGGTTTAAACAGCGGTTCCATCTTCAGCGGCGACAATCTCGGCGCGGTTAAAATCGGCGGTGATGTCCACGGTGGCAACGGCGATAATTCCGGGCAGATCAACAGCGCCGGTCAAATCGCGGGCGTTACGCTCGTCAAATCGTTGCTCGGCGGCGCGGGCGATTCGAGCGGTGCGATTTTGAGCGGCGACATAATGGGCACGGTAAAAATCAGCGGCGATGTCAGCGGCAACATCGGCGTAAATTCCGGCCAGATCAGCAGCGCGACGAGCATCGGCGCGGTAACAATCGGCGGCTCGCTCATCGGAAACAACGGAAGCAACAGTGGCGCGATTTTGAGTCACACGCTATCGACGGATAGCGACGATATTCAGGGCAATATCGGCGCGGTGAAAATTCTCGGTGCAACGGGAATTAGCGGCGGAAATGGCGATGGCTCCGGGCAAATCAATGCTGCCGGAACGTTAGCGAGTGTTTTCGTGCAAAAATCCGTGACCGGCGGCGCAGGAAATGGCAGCGGCGCTATTTTCAGCGGCACAGATTTCGTCACTTCCGGCGCGATGGGGCAAGTCACAATAGGTGGCGATTTGCAAGGCGGTGACGTGTCGGGAAGTGCTTCGCTCACGAAATCCGGCTACATCGAAGGCCAGCGCATCGCCGGCGTGACGATCGGCGGCTCGATCATTTCCGGCACGAACAGCGGCACCGGCATTTTGACAAAGAGCGGCTCGATCCGCGTGGCGGATGACATCGGCGCGGTTTCCGTCAAGGCACTCGTTGGCAATGCGAGCAATCCCGTCGTCATTTCAGCGCGCGGCCAAGCGACGCAAGGCGCGACGACCGATCTCGCGATCAAAAGCGTGACTGTTTTGACCGATACCGATCTCGCAAACATTCTCGCCGGCTACGACACTGATTTAACGCCGGTTAATCCAGATGCACAGATCGGCGCCGTGAAGGTGAATGGCTTGTGGACGGCGAGCAATTTGATTGCGGGCGTTCAAAACAATTCGTCGAGCAACAAAAATTTTGGCGAGAACGACACGCTGATCAGCGGCTCGGACAATCCGAACATTATATCCAAAATTGCGAGCGTCATCATCGGCGGCTCGGTGAGCGGGACGCAGGCATCGGGCGATCATTTCGGTTTTGTCGCGCAGCAAATCGGCTCGTTTAAATTCGATGGAACAACCGTGACGCTGCACACGACTCCGCCGCCCGATGTGGCCGATCCGCTCGGCCTGACGAACGACGTTTCGCTGCGCGAAATCGCTTAGCCGTTAAAAACAGAGCGCCCCGGATCATACGATCCGAGGCGTCTGCGAGTCAGCCCAGAGAAAACGTTATTTGTTGTTTGCGGCGACCGGCGAGTTGCTGTGATTCGCCACTGCGTCGGCCACGTAAATCTGCGTCGCGTGATGGCGATAAGTGCCGTCTTTTGCGAACGAGTAAAACGGAATGTATTCGCGCGAGGAGACGCGGTCGGCGGGGATTGGCTCGCGCTTGTTCGTGCAATCGAGAATCCACCAGCGCGAATCGTGCTGCCACATCAGCCATGCGTGACTGATGCGCGAGCTGGCGCGGGCTTTGCCAATGACGAAGCGGACATTCGAGTCGTGCAATTGATCGGCCAGCCAGAGCGCCTTCGCCTTGCAGTCGCCGGCTTGAATCGCGGCGGTCTGGCTCGGCAGCGCGGCGACATACGGATCAGTAAACGAATAGCGAAAACTGCGACCGATGTGCATCATCTCGCGAACCTGGTCCATCGACGCTTCTTCGCCGTCGAGATGCGTGAGAACCTGTTTGACCGGGGCCATGTAGCGATCGTAAGGAGTGAAGTTGGAAGGTAAGCCGAGGTCTAGCGGAGTGGATGCGAATCCGAGGCTGGAACTGGCAACTACAAAGAAACTGAGGAGGAGTTTTTTCATAATCATTGTGTTTGTTATAATTTCCATATCTCCTAAGCCGGATGCGTGCCACGGCGCTTTCCGTTTTTTATTTTTTCTCAAAATTCCCGGTAAAATGCCTCGTCTGAAGCTCCGTAAAATTTCCTGCTTCCCTGCCGCGCGCTTTTCGCTTCCCATCACCGCCGAATGAAACTTCGCAATCAACTGCTCGCGTTGTTTTGCCTGCTCGTTTTTATCGGGCTCGGCTTTCTCTATTTTCACACATGGGTAGTGCAAAAACCGTTCGCGATCATCCTCTTTGTCGGCGACGGGCTCGTGCCTGGAAACCTCGCAGCTGCGCGGCTTTACGAAGGCGGCGCCGACCACAAACTCACGTTGGAATCGCTGCCGAACGTTGCTCTTTTATCGAATCACGCGAACGATTTCGCGGTGCCGGATACGCCTGCAGCGGCGAGCGCGATTGCCACAGGAGCGAAGGTGAATAACCGGAGTGTCGCGATGAATTCGCACGGAAAACCGCTGGAAACCATCGTCGAACTCGCGAGTAAAAGCGGACGCGCGGTCGGCGTCGTCACGACCGGCGCTCTCACCGATGCGAGCATCGCCGCATTTTATGCGCATGCGGACAAAAGCGACGACATCGACGGAATCGCCGCGCAATTTGCCGATGGCGCGAAGCTCGACGTGGCGCTCGGCGGCGGCGCGCATGCGTTTACGGCTGAAGCTAACGGCGGTCACCGCAAGGATGGGCGCGATTTGATTCTCGAGATGAAGCAAAAAGGCCGCGAGCTGATCCGGTCGAAAGCCGATCTCGAAAACGCGCCGGTTTTCAGCACCGCGGATCGCGTCGGCATTTTTGCGACGGGCAATCTCCCCTACTCCGACCAAATCGAGAGCGGCAGCCAGCAACCGTCGCTTTCCGACATGGTCCGCCGTGCGATTCAATTTTTACAGGTGAGTCGCGGCGGTTATTTGCTGGTTGTCGACGCGGCATTAATCAGTCGCGCAGCCGAGCAAAATGACGGCGAACACACCATTACGGAGACGATCGACCTCGACCACGCCGTCGCGACCGCGCTGAAATACGCGGGCGACAAAGCACTCATTTTAGCCGTCGGCAAAAGCGCGATCGGCGGGATGACGCTGAATGGTTACCCGCTGCAACAGGATCACGGCGTCGGTTTGCTCGGGACGAATCCGTTTGGTTATCCGGCAATCACCTGGGCGACCGGTCCAAACGGAACGCCATCGTCAAACGCATTGCCACCGGCGCAAGCGGAGCCATCAGCTTCGCCAAACTCCGCAGCAAAAGAACCGGCGGCCTTTTTCGCGCCGACTGCGATTAACAATGCAAGCGACGTGATCGGCGTCGGCATCGGCCCCGGTTCGCACGCGCTGAAGGGTTTTCTCGATAACACAGCAATTTTTCAAATCATCAAAAGCAACCTGTGAGCTACTACGTTTTGAAAAACGGAAAACAGGAAGGTCCCTACGACGAGCTCGCCGTTCGCGAGTTATTCCAGGAAGGCACGTATCACGAAACCGATCCAGCCATGTCCGATGGAATGACCGAATGGCGTCCGCTCGGTGAATTACTCGGCGTGCAGCCATCTCCATCGCCACTGCCTCCGCCTTTGCCACAGGCACCGACTCCGCCACCCGTGGAGCAATTCATCAAAGTCACACGCGTAAATGAGCCGCAAACGGTCGTCGTCACCGACATCAGCATGCCGTTTGGCTCGATGGTGATTTTCATTTTGAAATGGACGCTGGCGGCGATACCGGCGCTGTTCATTCTCGGAGGCATCGCGTTCCTCATCTGGCTGTTTTTCTTCGTGGCGCTCGTCGGCGCGATGAGCCACAGCCACTGAAACCGGGCTGTATCATTTCCAAACTGTAATTTGCCGTAAAGCTCGCAGCGATTGACACGCGGAGCCGCATTGTTACTATCTCGGCGGCTTGTTACAAAAAGTATGAGATTTCCACTCGCGTTAACCGCAAAGATCGCGGCTTACATCATCAAACACAAAATCCGCGGCACCAAAAAGTTCGCCACCGTCCTCCAATTGGAGCCGCTTCACACCTGCAACCTCACCTGCACCGGCTGCGGCCGCATCCGTGAGTATTCGACCTCGCTCAAGGACGTGCTGCCGCTCGAGGATTGCCTCTCGGCTGCGGCGGAATGCGACGCGCCGATGGTCTCGATCTGCGGCGGCGAACCACTGATTTATCCGCAAATCGAGGCGCTCGTGCAGGGACTGCTCACGCAGAAACGCATCGTTTACATCTGCACCAACGCGATGTTTATGCGCAAAAAAATGCGCGAATATCTGGCGTCGCGCTTTTCGAAGAACCCGGCGGAGGTCGAGGCGAAGCTGCAGGTTTTGCAAAGCGAAGAGCTGATCACGGCAAAGGATGCCGATGAAATTCGCAAAGGCCCGAAAGATGCGGCGAAGCCGGTGATCGCGCCGACGCGATGGATGTATTGGAACGTCCATCTCGACGGCCTCGAGCGCACGCACGATCTCATCGTCGAGCGCGAAGGCGTTTTCAAGGAAGCGGTGCTCGCGATGCGCATGGCGAAAATCCTCGGCTACCAAGTCGCGACGAACACGACGGTTTACAAGGAAACCGAGATGGATGAGCTCGAAGCGATGTTTAAATATTTGTCCAGCCTCGGCGTGGACGGCCACACGATTTCGCCCGGCTACGAATACGACGCAGCGAAGAAGGACATGATCAAGCGGCTTAACATCGAGCCTGAGAATTTTTTCCTCACGCGCAAGATGACCATCGAGAAGTTCAGCCAGATCGAGGAATGGGGCCGCAAGTTTACGTTCTTCGGCACGCCGATTTACCTCGAGTTCCTCGCGGGCAAACGCGATCTCACCTGCTCCGCATGGGCAATCCCGACGCGCAACATTCGTGGCTGGAAAGCGCCGTGCTATTTGATGACCGACACGATCGGCAGCGCCGGCCACTACGGCAGCTACGCTGAACTTTTGGAAAAGGTGAAATGGGAAAACTACGGCGTCGTCAACGGCGTCGCGAAGGATGTCCGCTGCGAAAATTGCATGGTTCACTGCGGCTACGAGCCGACGGCGAGCCTCGGCTTGCAGGCGAAGCCGGGCGACACGTGGAAGAACATCCGATTCAACTTCGGCGCAAAACCAAAACCGATCGACGAAGGCCGCGAAGTCCACGCACACAATGGCGTTACCAGCGGCAACGGCCATCTCTCCGGCCAAAAATCCACCGAACCGGCAACTCCGGCGACTGTCTAAATTTAAAGGCGGTTATCGCATGAACAGCGATGTTTTGCATTCCGACAACGGCATTGCGCGCGAGGACGGCAGATCGCTCGCAGATGCAATTCGGCTCGCGCAGCAAAATCTGCTGCGGCTCCAGAATGCCGATGGCTACTGGGCCGGCGAGCTGATCGTCGACTCGACGCTTTGCTCGGACTACGTGCTTTACATGCACTGGGCCGACCGCGTCGATCCCGTGCTGCAGGAAAAATGCGTCGCGCATATCCGCCGCCGCCAGCTTCCGGACGGCGGTTGGAACATTTATGAAGGCGGCCCGAGCGAAATCAACGCGACGGTCAAAGCCTACTTCGCGCTGAAGCTCGCCGGCCACTCGCCCGAATCGCCGTGGATGCGCGAAGCGCGCGCGGCGGCGTTGCGGCTTGGTGGGATTCCGCGGATGAACACCTACGCGAAGCTTTACCTCGCGCTGCTCGGTCAGTTTCCGTGGAAATATCTGCCGGCGATCCCGGTCGAGCTCGTGCTTTTGCCAGACTGGCTGTTTTTCAATATCTACGAAATGTCGTCGTGGAGCCGCGCGATGCTGATGCCGCTGGCGATCATCAACCATGTCAAACCGACACGCCAGCTTCCGGCGGAAAAACATCTGCACGAGCTTTATCCCGCGGGCACGGAGCACAAGAATCTCTCGCTGCCACGCGATCCGCGCCTGCTCACGTGGCGCAACTTTTTCCTCACCGCGACCGAGGCGTTTCGCGGGCTGCACGCGATCAAGCCGCTCCGCACTTTTGCACTGCGCAAGGCGATCGATTGGATGACCGAGCGCATGGACGAAGGCAGCGATGGACTCGCCGCCGTCTTCCCCGCTATGCTCAATTCCATCATCGCACTCGAGTCGCTCGGCTGGCCCGCCGACAATCCGCTTTTGCAAAAAGCGCATCGCGATTTTGAGGGCCTGTTCGTGGACGATCCGGAGGATTTCCGCATCCAGCCGTGCCTCTCGCCCGTGTGGGACACTGCGATCACCATGATCGCGCTCGGCGAGTCCGGCTTCGATCCCGCGCACGATGCGCTGCAGCGCGCGCGGCAGTGGATGGAGCAAAAGGAAGTGCGCGTGCCCGGCGATTGGCGCCGGAAGAATCCGCACCACGAATCGAGCGGCTGGGCATTCGAATTTAACAACGTCTACTATCCGGACACCGACGACACCGCCATGGTGCTCATGGGTCTGCGCCTGAGCAAACCTGCCGACCGCGAGCAATACGGCGCGATGTTCAAGCGCGCCCTCGAATGGCTGCTGAGCTTCCAGTGCCGCGACGGCGGCTGGGCGGCGTTCGACAAAGATGTGACGCAGCACTGGCTCGAGGACGTGCCGTTTGCCGATCACAACGCGATCCTCGACCCGACGTGCAGCGATCTCACCGGGCGCACGCTCGAACTGCTCGGCTACATCAATTTTGATCGTAACGACATCCGCGTGCAGCGCGCGCTCGAGTTTTTGAAAGAGACACAGGAGGACGACGGCTCGTGGTATGGCCGCTGGGGCGTCAATTACATCTACGGCACATGGCAGGTGCTGCGCGGCCTCCGCGCGATCGGCGAAGACATGCGCCAGGATTGGATCGTGCGCGCAAAGGAATGGCTCGAGAGCTGCCAGAACGAAGACGGCGGCTGGGGTGAAACGTGCGCGACTTACGACGATCCCTCGCTCAAGGGCAAAGGCCCTAGCACCGCGTCGCAAACCGCGTGGGCATTGATGGGACTCTGCGCCGCGGGCGACATCCACTCGCGTGCCGTGCAACGCGGCATCAACTATCTGGTCGCCACGCAAAATCGCGACGGCTCATGGAGCGAGCCCGAGACGACCGGCACCGGATTTCCGCGGGTGTTCTATTTGAAATACGACATGTATCGGAACAACTTCCCGCTGCTCGCGCTCGCGACCTACGTGAATTACCGCGACGGAATTTTCCATCGGCCCAGTTTCTTCCGCTGCGAAAATTAACCGATGCTCATGCAAGCCGTCTCGCAGGTTCATCTTGACCTCGACGGCGCATGGCCGCGCGATGTGTTCTGCGACGGCGAGTATCTCGACTGCCGCGAATGGGGCGCGCAACTCCGCTACAGCACGACCCGGGGGCTCGTGTGCGATTTCTTCCAGCACGTGCAGTCGCGCCTCGCGCCATTCACGCTCTACGGCTCCGGCGATTACCACTACCTCACCGCGCTTTGGCTACGGCGCATCGACGAGCCGTTTACACTCGTTTCATTCGACAATCATCCCGACTGGGATATTCGCCCGCCGCATTGGTGCTGCGGCACGTGGCTCAATCGCGCCTTTGAGCTGCCAAACTTGAAACGCGCCGTCGTCTGGGGCTGCGGCAATTTCGAGCTGAACTGGCCAAACCGGCTTTTCGCAAACCATAAGGCACTCCGCGCCGACCGGCTCCGCGTCTGGCCGTGGAGGGAACGCATCTCGAAATCGGCGCAGGAAATCTGGCCCGGCATGTCGCGCGAAAACTGGCGCGAACGATTCGCCGAATTTGCCGCTGGCATGAAGGGCGAAAAGATTTACGTCACCGTGGACATCGATTGTCTCGGCCGCGATCACTCGTTTACGAATTGGGAAAACGGTTTGTTTTCGAGCGAGGACATCGCGTGGGCGCTCGGCGAATTGCGCAGCCACGCCGAAATGCTCGGCGGCGATCTTTGCGGAGCCTACTCGCCGATCCGTTATGCACGTTTTAAACAAAGCATCGAAGGGACGCTGGATCATCCGAAGCTCGAAAAGATCGGCCAGGCAGAAGCCGCGCAGCGCAATCGACGCGCGCTCGGAATCATCTGGCCAGCGCTAACTGGCCGAAACCAGCACCACGCCGGCGCTGATCAGGATCACGCCCGCCCATAGGTTCAGCGTCATCTTCTCGCGCAGAAAAAGCGCCGCCGCGAGCACCAGCAGCACCGGGCTGATGCCTTCGAACGGATAGAGATAGCTCAGCTCGAACTTCGACAGCAGCCCGAGCCAGAGAAAAAACGCGAGCGCCTTCACCGCGATCCCGCTGAGAAACATCCCGAGAAACTTTGCGCGCGGCCCGCCCTCCGGCTGGCTCATCGCGTGCTTAAAAAAGATCTGCCCCGCGACCGAGCACAGCTCGGTTAAGATCACGCAAAGCAAACTGATCGCCGTCACAGTTTCTCCTCCAGCTTCACCAGCGGCCGCGCGATCACCGCCACGCCGGCAATCACCAGTGCGATACCGATCCAGCGCTTCAGCGGAATCACCTCACCCAGCAGCAGCCAGGAGCTCAGCGGCACCAGCGCATGCGTCGAGCACGCCAGACTGAACGCCACATTCAGCGGCAGCGACCGCAGCGCGTGCAGCCACGCCGCGAGACTCGCAATCATCGCGAAAATCCCGAGCCACACCCACCCCGAGTGCAGCCCCGAAAACCCGAGCCACGCATCGTGCACCGAATCATCCGCACCCCGTTTCATCAGCAACTGCGACGCCGCTGAAAACACGATGCTGATGACCACCTGCACGTATGCATTGCCAAACCAGTGCGGTTTTTGCACCGTCACAGGCGCAGTCGCATGCGTCGGTTGAAGTTCTGACGAAAGCATGAGCCGCGCAGTCTATGTGCGCCCGCACCATTTGTCATTTGGGAAAGCAGATAGGCGCTCCATTCAAACCATCGCCCGCAAACCGCGACAACGTGAGTTCGGTGAAATGGACGCGGCTTCTGCTCTTCGCCTAGGCCGCAATCCTGTCGGCAAGAGGAAAGCTTTCCTCAATCTGCAATCCGCAATCTGCAATTGCCAGCGCGCGGATGGCGTTGTTTCATGCACGCCATGTCGAGTCAATACGGCCATCTTTTTCGCATCGCGACCTTTGGCGAATCGCACGGTGGCGGCGTGGGTGTGGTGATCGATGGCTGTCCGCCGCTGGTGGAGTTGAGCGAGGCGGTGATCCAGCGCGATCTCGACCGGCGCAGGCCGGGTCAGAGTGAGATCGTGACGCAGCGCGCGGAGGAGGATCGCTGCGAGATTTTGTCGGGCGTGTTTGAGGGGAAGACGACGGGGACGCCGATCGCGATCCTGGTGCGCAACAAGGATGCGCGCCCGGAGGCTTACGCGGAAATGCAGACGGCGTATCGGCCTTCGCATGCAGATTTCACCTACGACGCGAAATACGGGATTCGCAACTGGCAGGGCGGCGGGCGCGCATCGGCGCGGGAGACGATCGGCCGCGTGGCAGCGGCCGCGGTGGCGAAGCAGGTGCTCAAGCAGCTCGCGCCGAAGCTGGAGATCGTCGCTTTCGTAAAATCGATCCACGAGCTGGTCGCGGAAGTGGACGGGGCGACAGTCACGCAGGAGCAGGTCGAGAGCAACATCGTGCGATGCCCGGACGAAAAGAGCGTCGAGCCGATGATCGAGCTGATCAAGACGATGCGCAGCCACGGTGATTCCGTGGGCGGGACGGTCGAGTGCGTGATTCGCGGTGTGCCGGCGGGACTGGGCGAGCCGGTTTTCGACAAGCTGGAAGCGGAGCTGGCGAAGGCAATGATGAGCCTGCCGGCGACGAAGGGGTTCGAGATCGGCAGCGGCTTTGCCGGGACGCGGCTGACCGGTTCGCAGCACAACGATCCGTTCGAGATTCGCGGCGGGGAGATTCGCACCACCAGCAACCGCTCCGGCGGCGTGCAGGGCGGCATCAGCAACGGCGAACCGATTTTCTTCCGCGTGGCTTTTAAACCGACGGCGACCATCGCGCAGAAACAGCAGACGGTGACCAACGCCGGCGAGCCGACCGAACTCGCGGCACGCGGACGTCACGATCCGTGCGTGCTGCCACGTGCGGTGCCGATGGTAGAGGCGATGGCGGCGCTGGTTTTGTGCGACCACGCGTTGCGCCAGCGCGCGCAATGTGGGAAAATATGAGCCGTGTTCGATGACGTGGACCGCTGGCAATTTGTTTTCATCATCTCGGCAGCGCTCTTCGTAGCCTACCAGATGGTGCGTGGGTGGCGTGTCGGCATCGTGCGGCAGGCCGTGAATCTGTTCGCGCTGATCCTGGCTTACGCCGTCGCGATCTTCGGCGGGCGGCTCGCGGTGCCGGTGCTGCGGCCGTTTGGCTATCCCGATTTCGTCGTGTCACTCATCATCGGCTCGATCATGGCGCTGCTGGTTTTTGCGGCGATCTCGATGGCCGGGCGCATTTTATTCCGCCGCACCAACCAGCAGGGCATCGGCCTGCTGCGGCTCGGCTACGGCGTCGGAGGCTCGGCGATCGGCATGGTGTTCGGCTTTTTCACGGTCTGGCTCGTGGTGCTCGGCATTCGCCTGCTCGGCACCGTCGCGGAGACGGAGATGGACGCGAGCCGGCCCGCGCCGCGAAAGAACATCCGCATCGAGCAGCGTTATCCCATGTTTGCGCAAAACATGGCGCACATGAAGCAATCGCTCGATCAAGGCCCGACCGGGGCGTTCGTGCAAGCGATCGATCCGATCCCAGAACGCGCCTACGACATCATCGCAAAAGTGGGCCGCGTCGTGTCGCGCGAGGAGTCGATCGAACGCTTCCTCACTTACCCCGGCGCGAAACATCTCAGCCAGCACCCGCGCATCATCGCGCTGCAAAACGACCCGTCCGTAGTGCACGCGATCGAGCAGCGAAACTATTTCGCCCTTTTGAAAAACCAGCGCATCGTCGCCGCGGTCAATGACCCCGAAGTAAGCGAGCTGATCCGGAAGTTCGACCTGGATAAGGCGCTGGATTACGCGCTGGCAAAATAGATTGCTAATTGCTGATTGCTAATTGCTAATTAGCGCGGTGACGCCAGAAGAGTTGAAGCAACGCACCAAGGCATTCGCGCTCAGAATTGTGAAGCTGGTTCGTGCCATGCCGCGTAGTATCGAGAGCCGCGCGATTGCCGGACAGATTATCCGTTCCGGCACATCTGTCGCGGCGAATTACCGCTCGGCTTGTCGCGCGCGCTCTCGTGCGGAATTCATCGCTAAAATCGGTATCGTCATTGAAGAGGCCGATGAAACAGGTCTCTGGCTGGAGTTGATCATCGACGCCGAAATTTTACCATCCGACCGCGTCAAACCATTGTGGGAAGAAGCACGCGAGCTTGCCGCCATCATGACCGCCTCTTCAAAATCCGCCGCCTCGCGCAACACTCGCCAATTAGCAATCAGCAATTAGCAATCAGCAATGAATTACGTCGCAACGATCGGCCTCGAAGTCCACGTCCAGCTCAAGACGCGCAGCAAGATGTTTTGCGCGTGTCCCATTGAATACGGTGCGCCGCCGAATGCGCACACGTGTCCGGTTTGCCTCGGCTTACCTGGCGCGTTGCCGGTGATGAATGAGGAAGCCCTGCGCATGACGGCGCTCACGGGATTGATGCTCGGATGCGACATCGCGCCGGTGTGCAAGTTCGACCGGAAAAATTACTTCTACCCCGACATGCCAAAGAACTACCAGATCTCGCAATACGACCTGCCGATCTGCCTCGGCGGCGGCGTGCCGCTGCACGACATGGCTTATCCAAAGGACGCGCAGAAAAACATCGCGCATCCCGACAAGGTCGTGCACCTCACGCGCATTCATCTCGAGGAGGACGTCGCGAAATCGCAGCACTTCGAGACGAGCACCGGCATCGATTTCAACCGCGCCGGCTCGCCGCTGATGGAGATCGTCAGCGAGCCTGAAATCGATTCGCCCGAGGAGGCGTTCGCGTATCTCACTTCGCTAAAACAAATACTTCTCTACGGCGGCGTGAGCGATGCCGACATGGAGAAAGGCCAGCTTCGCTGCGATTGCAACGTCAGCGTGCGGCCCGAGGGCGAGTCGCAGCTCGGCACAAAGATCGAGATTAAAAACATGAACTCCATCAGCGGCGTCCGGCGCGCTCTTGCCTACGAGATCGAGCGGCAAATCGCGGCCGTCTCCGCCGGCGGAAAATTGCAGCAGGAGACGCGCGGCTGGAATGACGCGAGCGGCCAGACCTTTCTCATGCGCACAAAGGAAATGGCGCACGACTACCGCTATTTTCCCGATCCCGATTTGCTGCCGGTGAAGACCGACGCGTTCATGGACGATGTGCGCAAGCGCGTTCCCGAGCTGCCGTCGCAAAAACGCGCGCGCTTTGTCTCGCAATACGGCGTGAGCTCCTACGATGCCGGCGTGCTCGCGAACGATCTCGCGCTTTCCCGCTATTTCGAGCAGGCCGCCTCGCACGCGAAAAAGCCAAAGAACGTCGCCAACTGGGTTCTCAACGATCTGCAAAGCGCGTTAAACAACTCGGAAAAGGCAATCGAGGACTCGCCGATCAGCGCCGAGTCGCTTGACGAGCTGGTGAACTTGATCGACGACGGAAAAATCAACAGCTCGCAAGGCCGCGAAGTCTTCAACGAGATGTTCGCGCATCCCGGCAAAAGCGCCGCGCAAATCGTCGAGGAACGCGGTATGAAACAGGAAAGCGATCTCGGCGCCATCGAGTCGCTCTGCGATCAGGCCATTGCCGGCAATCCCAAAGCCGTCGCCGAATACAAATCCGGCAAACTTCAAGCCATCAACGCCATCAAAGGCCAGGTGATGAAACTCTCGCAGGGCAAGGCGAACCCAACGGTCGTCGGCGAAGTCCTCGCGAAAAAACTCGCCCTGTAGAGCCTGCTCTCTGCGAAAGCAGGCGCCGTCCTCCTCGAAGATGGAGGCTGGCAAGACTCACACGCGAAGGTAACCTGTCCGTTCCCTGAAATTATATCCGCACCAAATCATGAAACCAAAACTGCTTCCCACGTCCGCAAAAGTCGCATCGCCGGTGCATTATTGTTGTCAGCCGATTCATTGTTCACCGGAAGGACGGCAAGGGACGATCCTGCCGGAGAAACAGTGAGCTTTCCGCTGAAGGTTCTGGATTGGCTGGCAGCATTGGTTGTTGTTGCTGCGTTGGTAGTCGGCCTTGATTCATCCGCGTCGGATGTCGGCACGCGGTTCATCATAAACTCGACAGCCAATAACACCGGCAAATTTGCAACCGACTTTCATGACCCGAACGTTCTGTTCGGACTGGGTTACAATGGGCAGATCACCGGTTCGATAGAGGGGCTTCAAACTTTCGACTCGGTAATCCCTGGCCTGTTTCCAGAGGGGTCGCCGGAAGCCGCCTGGATTTGTAAACGGGCCGCCGATTTGGACAATACAATCCGCAAGGTTCACAAGGCCGGCCTGAAGTGTTATGCGGCCACGGACCTTCTAGTGTTGCCGAAAGCTTTGGTGAAGAAGCTCCACTCCGAAATCTGCGACGAAAAGGACCGGATCGATGTCGGGCGTCCCAAGACTCAGGAACTGCTTCGCGCCATGTTTCGCGAGACCTTCCAACGATTTCCTGACCTGGATGGCGTTGTTGTTCGCACCGGCGAGGTTTATCTGCACGATTTTCCCTATCACACCGCCACGGGTGGAACCAGCGGGACGCAGAATCTCCGGCAGGGAAACACAGCCATTTTGCACGGGCCGCAAAGTCATATCGACATCCTGACCATCCTCCGCGACGAGGTATGCGTGAAACAGAACAAGACCTTGTTCTATCGAACATGGGACTTCGGGCCAAAAGGCTTTCACGAAAATCCCGAGTTCTATTTGAAAGTTACTCAAGCCATCGAGCCGCATCCGAACCTGTTCTTTTCCATCAAGCATCAAAAAGGTGATTTCCATCAACTAACACCGTTTAATCCCACCTTGATGATCGGCAGGCACCGGCAGATCGTTGAAGTGCAGAGCCAGCGAGAGGCTTATGGCAAGGGCGCCCATCCTTACTACATAGGCAAAGGTGTTATAGAAGATTGGGAGGAATATGACTGGCTCATGAAGCCGGGACAGCGCAAAGGCTTGCGCGATCTAATTCATGATCCGTTGTTCGCCGGTGTCTGGACCTGGTCCGGCGGCGGCGGCTGGGAAGGTCCGTATATTACGAATGACTTCTGGAATGAACTGAACACCTATGTTGTCAGCCAGTATGTCCGCAATCCCGACCGTGATGAGAGCAGTGTCTTTGCTGAGTTTGCCAAGGCAAAGGGTCTTAATGATGATGACGCGGCTTTGTTTCGCAAGCTATGCCTGCTCTCGACCCAAGCCGTGCTCCGCGGCCAACTGACTTGTCTTCCCGCAAAAATCGACGTTTGGTGGGCACGCGATCATTTTCTCGGCGCGCCTGACTTGAAGGACTTCCTGGACAAGGGACTCATGGAAAAGGCTCTCGCCGAGAAGGCGGAAGCGGTGCGCATGTGGAAAGAAATAGAAGCGCTTTCTCAAAGGATACAGTTTCCCGACGCCTCGCTTAACGATTTTGTCGCGACCTCGGCGACCTATGGTCGCATCAAATACGCCATTATCGAACAGGGCTGGACAATCCTAATGCTCGGCGCGGAGGGCGATGTTTCCGGGACCTACGACACCGACCGGCTCAGTGTGGCGATAGCAAGATACGACTCGTTGTGGAAGGAATGGCGTGAGCTAAAAGAAACAAGACCTTCCTGCTCGTCGTTGTATAAAGATGTCGGCTTTGACAACAAGCCCGGCCTTGGCGCGGCGGTCGAGCGTTACCGGAATGTTGTTACGGCCGCAGCCATGCATGGGCGAGCTAGTTGACTGTGAATCGCACAGGTCTCAGGCTGCTTTCAATGAAGAGAAGCCACTTTTGCCTGTTGCTCATCCTTGCCATTCATCTCAGATGTTAAGTTTCGCAGCGGATAGCCTCGTCCCTACGGGTTAGGCCATTCGGTCATTCAAGATCAAGGCGTTTGAGCCTGTTGCCGGTTAACGTGTAGGATGCGCTCAATTGGTATCCATAGCCACGGCCGCCGTGAGCCTCCTTGATCGTGACGATCGGACGCATGCCCTCCTCGCCGAGTTGGTAGCCCGTGCCGACGCCCGCTGTAAGCTCACAAGTAACCTCTGCATACTTGCCAGTAGCGGTGAATCTATGCAAGTCCGAGATGCTCCATCGGTGATGTGACTGGGAAAGTAGGAAAAGCACGCCCGCAGCGGATCGAGTAGCTTCGGTCTTGGGAGTCGCCACCGCGAATACGAGTGCATGTGTCGCGTCCTCCCAAACTGCTTCACACGAGTTCAAGTCCTCCGGCACCACGGGCTTTCCGGTCCTTGGGTCTTCCGGCTGGCCCATCTCTGCGATCGTGAATAAGCGGGCGATATCTGTCTTCGACTCTGCGGGACGAAATGCCTTCGCAGCAGCAACGAATGCGGCGACTGAATCGAACGAGCTGGCGCGCGTAAACTCACTCGCATGGGCTGACACGAAAAAGGCGACGCTGCAAAAAAGAGAAAGATACTTCGTTTTCATGTCGAGAGTGGCCTAACGAGAACAAGATCAACTACAGGCGGAGCCTGTTAGCTGCAGCGGCTGGATTGGAAGTTTCCACAAGTAGTTCATCTCAAATGACATCCCTCACTGCGCCACCCGCAGACGCGGAGATTTTACACAAAATTCTATCCCCTGCTTTGACATCGGCCCCACGGCAGATGAAAGCGAGGAAAAAACGAAATCGCACGGTGATCAGCGTGGGGACGGATGCCGCGGAGGTCAAGATTTACACGCTCCGCAGCAAGCTTGGCTATACGACGAACCAGTGCCGCTGGTATGACTTGGGCAAACGTCAGGCGCGTGCCTTCAGCGATCTCGCCGCAGCCAAAATCTTCGCGCAACAGAAGTCCATCGCACTGGCCAACGGTTTGCGCGACATTGATGCGGTAAGCCTTCGTGACGTAGAGATCTTCAAGAGCTGCGAGCATCGCGTCCGGCGGTTTGGGGTCACCTTACCTGCCGTGGTTGAGGAATGGCTCTCCGCCAGGGAGGTCCTCTCCGACGTATCGCTTATGGAAGCGACTCGATTCTACACTCGCCATCATGCCGGCGTCACAAGAATCGCTCTTAATGACGCGCTTCCTCTGTTTTATCAGGCAAAACAAGCAGCCAAGGTCTCAAACGCTTACCTAAAGGTCACACGCTGCTACATGGCGAAGTTTCAAAAGCAGTTTGGGCCGATCCTTTTGACCGATATTACCACGCCGGAAATCGATCGGTTCCTGCGCGAGTCATCAGGAGCTGGTGTGACCAAGAATAACCTTCGCCGCACGCTGGTGACGCTTTTCACATGGGCACGGTCGCAAGGTTATCTGCAAGAGGACCGAAAGACTGCGCCGGAGCGCTCGCAGACGTTCCAGGTAACGGACGATGCCCCTGCAATCTGGACGCCAGAGGAAATGCGGAAGCTGCTCGCGGTTTGTCCGAAGAATCTGCTGCCGCTTGTTGTCATAGGAGCCTTTTCGGGAATCCGATCGGCGGAGATTGATCGGCTCGAATGGCAGGACGTGCTTTGGGATCAGGGTTATATCGAGGTCAAAGGACGCAAGGCGAAAACGAAGGCGCGCCGATTGGTGCCTCTACGCGACAATCTCAAGCAATGGCTGGAACCGCATCGTAAAGACACGGGCTTTATTTGCCACCTGAACAATCATTCACTGCGCCTGAGCTACCTTGGCCAGAAGGCTGGTTTCGGTTGGCGGCAAAATGCCTTGCGGCATAGCTACGCCAGCTATCGACTGGCCGAGATTCAGGATGCGGCAAAGGTTGCCTTGGAATTGGGAAATAGCCCCGAGAAGCTCTTCAAGCACTACCGGGAATTGGTAACACCAGAGGCGGCTAAGGAATGGTTCGGCATCACGCCACTGCGAGGCCAAGCTAGCGCCTCGATTTAGGCGAATTGCATGAGCGAGTCGCTCGGTGACAGCATGAGAACCAAAGCTTTAAGCCTAAGCAGTCATTTCAGTGCCACTCTCGACTGCAATTGAGGCGAAGGTGTCCAGCCCGCAGACTTCATATCCTGCATCAATCGCAGCGCATCTCCGTCAAGCCGTGCCCCTCTCGCCATGTTTTCAGTCTCCGATAGATACCTGAGATTCGCCAAGTTGTTACTTAGCTCAGGGGCCTCTTTAACTGAGATTATGTGATCTACTTCCACAGCCTTACCAGCATACGGGCCCCGCTGGATGGTTGGGGCATATCCTCGGCGCATCTTGTCGAGATTTGAGGCATCTTCAAAAATTCCCAATTCTTTGGCTGCTTTATAGTTCGCCAAGATCTGACGCTTCACTAACGGTTGACTGTAATAGAACTCGCCTTTCATCCCTGGAACAAGTGCTCTATCCAACGCTCGACCAATATTGCCACCGTCTTTTTCCAAATCGTATAGGTGATACAAGACCTTATGCACTCGGCTGTTTGCTCCTCTTATTCCGAGCGAAGTAAGCTTTACCGGATCGCAAAGAGGCCGAAGGATTTGCTCAGCGATCTTCCTTTCTGCTGAGGTAATACGAGCCATTCGGCGCAGAGAATCCAGAATTTCCTCGGACTGAGAAAAAAGCGCTCCCCCCTTGGCTATGGTTTCATATCCTTTTGCGGCTTCTCCGATCTCTTCAGCTTTCTCAAGCGTCGATGCCCCTTTGGCGATCTCTGCAACTTCTGCGCTCGTTTTTACGGCTGTGATTTTTGAAATCGGCACGAGAAGAAGCGCCGCCTCCGTGAGGCCTCGACCGCTCAGTTTCCAATTGGTCATGGCGTTTGCCGTCTTTCGTGCATCCTCAGTAACGATTTCCTGATAGCTAAAATGAGCATCCGAAGCGATTTTTGATGCCGTGTTGATATAGAGTGAATTCGCAAGGTTTTTGATGTCATTTGTCGGATCAACCTTACCGACGCTGGCATTATAGAGGTATATCGCAAGCTCCTTGGCGCCATTGCCGATGCCCTTGGCGCTGTCAATCGGATGGCGGACCTCGCGGATCGGCTTGGCGTCACACGCGGGGAAAAGGGAATCGCCGAAGCAGTGAAATACTTCCGCGAAAGAACCGCCAAGCTGCTTGCCGAACAAGCGCACCTTGCCTGCGAAGGAAACGACGTAATTGCGACGACTGCGCGCGGATATCAACTTTTACCGAAGCTGAATGTTCAGGTTACAGCACCGCGAAAGCGGGAATCCGGCACGCTGGTCGTGCCGGAGCGATCCGATGCGGACGCACGTAAGCAATGGTTGCTTGATCAACTTCAGAACGGGAAAAAGCTGCGCCGGCGCGATTACGAAGCGCATTTCAGTATTTCGACGCCGACTGCTAAGCGTGATCTTGCGAGTTTGGATCGCGAAGTGGAGTTTATTGGCACCGGTGAAACAGGTTACTACCGATTGGTCACGGCATAGGAATCGGTATCATGAATCATAGCTTCAGGACGATCAAGGCAGACGTTCGCGAAGGACGTATCGCGTCTTTACTGCACCTATTGGAATCCCTGACCACGGCGGCCGAATTACGGGAGATTCGCGAACAAAAACTTCTGTTTGGAATCAAGAATCTCGCAGACCAGGCGAGGGCGCTCGATAAGTATTCGCAGGTTGCTAAGTGCATTTGTCCGAAGTTGGCGGAGCAAGAGGCCAATTACACAGCGCTTATAAGGATTGTGGGTGAACAGCAGGCGGAATGGACTGTGCGTGGACAGCCCTCACTGGCAATCCTTAGAGCGCTTTCACCTGATCAGATTCTCCAAATCGCGAACAAGGTGGCTGACGACCTCGTTCATGATGTGGCAAACACTTTTGCCAAGTCCGTCGAGGACCACGCCCTCACCCTCAAGAATGATCTTGGCTCGGCGACAGCCGTTTCGGAGCAGCTGATGCATCTGCGAAACGGTGACTACAACGATAGGATGTGGTCTGTCGCGAGGGCTTTCAATCACGCGATCGCAGGGGGTAGTCCACGACATCCAGCCAATCCTACCCGAAAGATTCTGTCGGCATCACACGCCGCGTTTCAAAACTTGGTGGGAATTGCCTCGCGGCTCAACGGGCTGGACTATCTAATTGACAAGGTTTCCTACGGTGAATGGACCATTCGGCAGGTCGAAGTAGGGCCTCCTTGCAAGGTCGTATTCGATCTCGCCGATGTTTTAATGGAGCGAGCCAAAGTCATCGGCATACGGCGGCATCTGAGTTCGATGTTCCGCCCACGGAAAGACCGGCGTTTCATTCAACGCGTCCTTTTCCCGTTCGCGAAGCAAGCATTTCTTACTGCTGTAGCATACTACTTAAGAGACACCCCGAAGGATGAGGCTATCGATAATCAAGAGGCAAAGAAGATTGAAGCGGTGCTCTCCGTGTTGGGACATGAAGACGAGATAATCTTGGCGGCCACAGAGGCTGACGCTGACATCCTGTCAGGGTATCTGGCCGCGATTGCGCTGAGGATGAGCCTGCTGGCGGTCGAATTCGTTTCGAAACGGGCTGCCAAAAAACAGCGATCGAAGTTGCGGAATTCCGCAATGCCGTTGTCCTTGCTTCGGCAGTGTCTAACCCAAGCGAACATTCCGGAGAGTATTGCGTCCGCCGCGATTGAGAGACAGATCGCTCCCGTTCCGCGCGACCGATATTTCGATCTCATTCGCGTTCCCTTCATGCGGTTCAATTCACCCGATGTCCGAACGATTCGATGGCTGGCCTTTGGGGATTGGGTCTCTCCTATTAGATCAACTGCGATTTGCGGTGGCACGCGAGGCAAGACGTTTGGTGATTTCTGGGAGCGCGAATGTGAACAGACCTTCTCCGAATTCGGTTGGAGTTTGTTAGGGCGGGGTTGCAAAATCCGGGAAGGTGGGAGGACGATCACGGACGTAGATGCGCTCGTTTTCAAAGAGGATTTGCTTCTTGTTGTGCAGTTCAAGGCTACTGGTGTCGATGCCGCCTCCGTATACGACCACTGGAAAGCGCGCAAAATTGTTGAGAAAGGAGCATGGCAGGCGAAGCTGGCCGCTGACGCGATACGTGCGCGGCCGGGATGGTTGAGGCATGTCTTGTCAAGCCAGCGGATCAAGACCACTGTTACACGGATCCAGCCGCTGGTGATCACTACATCAAAAATCTTCACCGGCTGGCCGGTATTAAGCATTCCGATCATCAGCTACGGCTACTTGGTTTCGCTGTTGCGTGGTGCAAAAGTCGATTACGTGGATGGATCGGGTGAGGTCGTCGGCATGAAGAGTTTTGGGTCGTCTCTCGTGTTGCCAACAGCTGAGTTCTTAAGTCTGCTAGCCGAACCGCTGGATTGGCTAATCGCAGAGAATCTCGCTGTTACCCATCGAGTCATCGCTGATCACGGCCTCACTCTCGCCCTGCCAGAATTGCAGGTCGTTTCATCAGTCACACCAACGGGGTCTATTTACCCATCAGCGGCAGGATAACAACGCATTCTTCGCGATGAATCTCGAAATGCATCAGCTTAACGTAGCATCGATTAGCTATGGTAAGCGTTTGCCCGGTGCCACCTACATACTCCGTCCTCGCGAACAAGATGTTCCACCAGAGATCTGGAGAATGATTCGACGCGCTGAACTCGCAGCGCAGCCAAATACCTCGTGGAATCTGCTCAAGGTTCACACCGATCAGGTTGCAGTCACATTTCTGACCTACCCTGAGTTCGACTCTGAACCGCATCCAGCCTTGGCGGAAGCGACCAAGATTAACCTCAATACCGGATCAGTTACTCGCACGGACTACCGGCAGCGCTCGAACCCGCCGATTCTACACCGCAAGGAGACTTTTCTTCCATTGACCGATCCGCGCATTGACGGCTACGCGGCTCTCACAAAACGCGAGGAAGAAGCGGGTCTCTATCGCGATCCATCACGGATCGGATTGCGTGTGCACTGGCTGGCGCTGCTGAAGCGGGTGGGATTGGCCTATAACGATCACACGCTCGTTTCGATGCGTGAAGAATGCACGAATGCAACGTTGGGAAACCATGAGCTGGCGGATGTGGCCCGCCATCGCACAGCGATCAAGCGTTACGATCTTTCCAAGCCTGTGAAGCAGCTCCTGGAACGCGGACTGTTGAGGCAGACAGACACCTTTTTCGACTATGGCTGCGGTCATGGCATGGACGTCGAGGCGCTACAAAATCTCGGCTACCGAGCCACCGGCTGGGACCCCGCGTTCCGCCCCAATGCACCGAAGAATTCCGCTGCCGTGGTGAATCTCGGCTACGTCCTAAACGTCATCGAGGAACAAGCCGAGCGAATCGCCGCACTCCGCGGAGCATATGCGCTGGCTGAACGCACACTCATTGTCTCCACGCTAGGGACTGGACAAGAGACGGATGCGCACTCGCGTCCATACCGCGATGGCTTCCTCACGAAAGCGAACACGTTTCAGAAGTTCTACGCGCCGGGGGAACTCGAGAGTCTCATCGAGCAAACGCTTGATGCAGAGGCGAGCACGTTGGGCCTTGGAATGTGCGTTGTGTTCAAGAACCCTGAGGACGCAGAACTGTTTGAAGCCAGCAGGAGTCGTCGCCGGATTGATTGGAGCGACATCAGCACGCAGTTGAGGTTCTCAATCCCGGTCGCGCGCGAGCGCCGAAACGTCGATCGCTACGACCTCCACAAAGAACTCTTCGTGGGGTTTTGGCAGACCTTGCTGGACTTGGGGCGCACGCCGGAGGCCGGCGAGTTCGACCGGCTGTCCGAAGTCAAGAAGATCGGCGGTGGAATCAATCGCGCGGTCGCGTTGGTCGTCTCACGCCACGGAGAACCGCTCTGGCAGATGGCGCGCAAGGCACGCACCGAAGACGTGCTGGTCTATCTGGCGATGACCAAATTCCGAAAGCACTTTCGCCGACGCGAAATCCCTCTGCGCATCAAGAACGACATTCGCAGCTTCTTCGGCGACCTCGCGACCGCCCAGGCCAAAGCGCGCGAGCTTCTATTTGCCGCAGGAGACCCCGGCGAAATCGAACTCGCCTGCGAAAGCGTCAGCTTCGGATGGCAGGACGACGACGCTCTGATGATTCACCGCAGCCTGTTCGCCGAATTGCCGCCGCTGCTCCGCATCTACGTCCAATGTGCGGCGCATCGTTACGGCGACCCAGCGCAGGCCGACCTCATCAAGATTCACAAGCACTCCGGCAAGGTCACGTTTCAGCACTACGACGACTTCGATGGCAAGCCGCTCCCAGAATTACAGACACGCATCAAAGTGAATCTTCGGACTCTTTTCGTAGAGGTGTTCGATCACTCGAAAGGCCCAAAGGTGCAGCTTCTTTATTTTAAGGAACGGTTCGTTGCGAACGATCACCCACATCGCCCGGCAATGGAGAAATTCGGCGCGAAACTTCGCAAGCTGGGATTCGATGAGGCCACGATCGGGTTCGGACCAGACAAACACACCTTTCTCAGCGTCCTTGCCGCTGCTCAATATAACCTAAATCTCAATCCCAAGCGGAAGCCAACCTCGTCCGCGTCATTCAAGTGAAATTTGTCCAGAGCACCCGATTTACCAAGCGTGGAAGTGAAATCGAGGGTGCATGGAAGTTTTTGTTTTGACTTCCATTTTCCTTTCGTCAAATTCCGCTCATGAGCACTTCCACGGACAATTTCCAAATCTCGTTTCCAGCAATCCGCGGAATTCAAGCGAGCCGCGAATATTACGTGGCGATGTGTCCCTTGGAAATGGTGGTAAAACTCATTCGTCTCGATGAAGAAAATGAAGATATTCCGCCTGACTTACGCGCCCAACGGATTCTCAATAAAGCGCGCATTCCAGGGATTTCCCGCTACATAGTTGAAAACCCCGAAACATACGCGTTTTCATCTCTGACGATATCGGTCGATGCGAAGGTCACATTTGAACCGCACTCATCCGATGGAATCGCAAGCAAGTTGGGAGTGCTTTCACTTCCACTCGACGCCACGTTTCTAATCAATGATGGGCAACACCGGCGTGCAGCCATTGCCCATGCCCTACTGGAAAGGCCAAAGCTCAAATACGAAACCATTTCGCTCGTCATCTACATCGATCAAGGACTCAAGCGAAGCCAACAACTCTTCGCCGATCTGAATCGCTATGTCGTCCGTCCCACGACTTCGTTGAGCATCCTGTATGACCATCGCGATCCTCTATCCAGATTGGCCCACAACGTCGTTGAGAATGTGACGGTATTTAAAGGAATGACCGAAACAGCAAAGAGCACAATTTCCAACCGCTCGCGCAAGCTCTTTACCCTAAGCAGCATTTACCAGGCAACTTGCAAACTGCTTGGCGCTAAAAAGGATGGAACGGTTACGTCCGACGACGAAAAGTTGATCATAGACTTCTGGAACGAAGTTGCGAAGCATATGCCGGATTGGACACTAGCCGCACAGCGCAAAGTCGTTCCAAGCGAACTACGGCGAGACTTCATACACGCTCACGGCATTGCTCTGCGGGCATTGTCTTGCGCAGGAGTTGATCTCCTCACTCAGCCGGCCGTTGTGTGGAAAAAGCAACTTAAGAACTTGGGAAAAATCGACTGGTCAAGGTCCAACGCGGGGGTGTGGGAGGGACGCGCAATGGTAGCGGGCAAGATCAGTAAAGCTCACAACAACATTATTCTTTCCGCCAATGTTATCAAGAGAGCGCTGGGGCTTTCCCTGAATCCGAAGGAGGAGGAGATCGAATCGCTTTACTCCCTTGGGAAACTCTAAAATCAAAAATCTATGTCTGAAAAAGAGCCACTCACAAAAGACGATATTTCCGCCCTTTATCGCTCGATCCAGGAAATCTACCTCAACGACAGCCGCCCTTGGGTTATCGGCTACAGTGGAGGGAAGGATTCGTCCTGCGTGCTGCAAGCAACATGGTATGCACTCTCAGCGCTTCCTCGCGAAAAGTTAACCAAACCAATTTATGTAATCTCTTCAGATACCTTGGTTGAAACCCCAGCAGTGGTGAACCAACTGGATGCATCGCTGAAACTAATTCGCGAGGGGGCGAGCGCTCAACACCTCCCCTTTGAGGTGCATAAGGTGGTGCCTGCAATTAACGACACATTTTGGGTCAATATGATCGGCAGAGGCATTCCGGCGCCATACACAAACTTTCGTTGGTGCACAGAACGGATGAAAATTGCCCCGACGACGGGCTTCATTAAAAAGAAGATCGCGGAATACGGCGAGGTGATGATTGTCCTCGGTTCGCGCCGCTCAGAAAGCGCGTCTCGTGGTCAAGTAATGAACAATCGCCATGATAAGGCTAAGTTCCTGTCCTGGCATAACGACATCCCGAATGCATTAGTCTTCACTCCGATTGAGGTGTGGTCTACAGATGATGTTTGGACTTACATCATCAATACTCCGAACCCTTGGGGTGGTGAGAACCGCGAACTCATCACGATGTATCGGAACGCCCAAGCTGGAGAATGCCCGCTAGTCATTGACAAATCCACTCCATCTTGTGGCGGCGGGCGGTTTGGATGCTGGACATGCACTGTGGTTCAAAAGGATCGCTCGATGGAGGCCATGATCGAAAATGGAGAGGACTGGATGCAGCCCATGCTGGACCTCCGCGACTGGCTTACAGAAACGCAGGCTCCCGATGAGAAGGAAAAGATCCGCGATCATCGTCGACGCAACGGGCGGGTGCAGTTTTTCGATGCGAAGGCGACTCGGGACAATCGGCGCCGCGATGCACGCGTCGAGTATTTCGATGCCAACGGCGAGGTTAAGATTATTTGGGGGCCTTACCTCTTCGATTTCAGAAAAACCATCTTACGGAAACTTCTGCAGGCTCAAGTTGAGGTTAGAAAAAATGGGCCAGACCCTAATGTTCATCTTATTCGACCGGAAGAGCTAAACAAGATTCGGCAGTTATGGATTCATGAGGAAGGTGATTGGGAGGATAGCCTTCCGAGCGTCTACAAAGAAGTGACAGGAGAGTCTCTCGATTGGGTTCAAGACGATCATGCTGGCTTAGGAGGCCAGGAAAAAGCCGTGCTTGAGGAAGTCGCCTCGGAAGCCGGAATTCCGACAGGGATGCTACGCGAACTCTTCGACATAGAACGTGCATTGCACGGCATGAGCCGCCGCTCTGGTATTTACGACAAAATCGACCAAGTGCTTTGTAAGGATTGGCGGACACGAGAGGATGTTCTGGCGGGCTTGCAACGGCTAAACAAAGACAATCCATGATCTTCAATCGCATCGTCTTTGAGAACTATGGCCTTTTCGCCGGCCGCAATGAATTCGATCTCCGGCCGCGAACTCGGTATGGAAGAATGTGCCCCATCGTGCTTTTCGGCGGCAAGAACGGTGCGGGCAAAACCACCTTTCTCGATGCGATCCGCCTTGCGTTATATGGTCGGCAAGGTGTCGGTTCTCGTCTTACTGACCGCGAGTATCACGAGGTTCTCGGGAATAAAATCCATCGCCAGAAGAACTCACAGACTAGCCCGCGTTTCGCAAGGGTTGGAATTGAATTCGAATTCGTCACTGGTGGCGAAAAGAACCAATTCTATGTCGAACGCTCTTGGCTTAGGCGGCAGAGAGATACCGTCGATGAATATTTTCGCGTTGAAAAAGATGGCAAACTTCTCGATGAGGTAAGCGCTGAACACTGGGAAAGCTTCATTGCCGATGTTGTCCCGGAACGCCTATCACAGTTGTTCTTTTTCGACGGAGAGAAGATCAAGCTCATCGCCGAAGATATAAGTGGCAACGCCGCGATTTGCCGCTCGATTCATAGCCTTCTTGGGCTTGACCTCGTGGAGCGTCTCAAGGCTGATCTTTCCATCTTCACAACAAGGATCGCAAAGAACGAGAACCCCGACGGTTTCGAAAAGGAACTGACGGCAGTGCAGACCCAAATTGATTCGCTCGAAAGTAAAACGGCCGAGATTGACGAAAAGCAGTTGCCACCCCTCAGAACCGAGCAGCATGGGCTACAAAGCGACGTCAATCGACTTGAGACAGCGCTCAAAGAACAAGGGGGGACGTTTGCCGACGAGCGCGACAAGAATATTGGCAAACGGAACCAATTCGAAATCACCGTGGCTGAAATCGAACGCCGGATTCGCTATGAATGCGACGCCGCCTTGCCCTTCGCGTTGTGTCCCTCAATTCGACTACGCCTAATCGAGGACATCGAGTTCGAATCACGCCAAAGAAAGTCAGCTTCTCTACTAAGTGAAGTTCAGACGTTGAGGAAATCAATCGACAGCGCTCTTCATGCAACGGAGGAGGCAAAGCTTTCACTCGCGAAAGACGCCGTTGCAGGGTTACTAGACGACTGTTTTGCCAGTTTCACAAAACGGTTTACTGCGGATTCTGTCCGCGAACTATTGCATCATCTTTCCGACAGTGAATCTGCCCAGCTAACCGACATCATTACCAACCAAGCTCACGCGAGTTGCCGCGCCGCGATCGGGGCGATTCACGACCTGGAAAGGGCGAATCGCCAGCTGCATGAAACCAAACGCCGACTACGCGATACGCCTGATCAAGAGGTCCTACAGCCCACATTTGCGGCATTGGCGGACGCACATCAAAAACTGGGAGCCACCAATCAGCGAATCGCACAACTCCAAGAGGACAGGACGAAGTGCGAGAATCAGTTAGCGGCTCTACAGCGGCAGAAGGAGCGGATTCTCGAGCGTCTCGCAGAAACAACTGCCGCAACCGAAAAACTCGAGGCAATTAAGAAGATTCTGCCGGCATTGGACAAATATCGAGAACGGCTCACGAAACTGAAAATCGCCTCCCTGGAAAGCGAGATCACCGAATGCTTCAACCGCCTCGCCCGAAAGACGGACTTTATTCGAAACATTAGCATTGATCCGAACACATTCGCGGTGCATGTGCACGATAAACATGGCCAAAACGTTCCGAAGGCGGAGTTGTCGTCGGGCGAGAAGCAGATGTTCGCCATCGCAATGCTATGGGGTCTGGCCAAAACATCTGGGCGGGCCTTGCCTGTTGTGGTTGATACGCCCCTGGGACGTCTTGATAGTGACCACCGAAGGAACCTCATTGAGCATTACTTCCCACATGCGAGTCAGCAGGTAATTTTGCTCTCCACAGACACGGAAGTAGATCAACCTCTTTTCGAGGCTTTGAGCCCGCATATTTCCCATTGCTATCACCTGCGCTACGACGAGACGGCGGAAGCTACCGTCCCCGAGAAACGCTATTTCTGGAGGACCAAAGAAGTTGCCTAACGTCACAATCCAACGCATTCCCTTTTCGGCTAGCGTCGATAACAAGCTGCGCCAGTTGAAGGGGCGCACCGGGATCACACCGAATATTCTCTGCCGCCTCGGCTTTTGCCTTTCGCTCGAAGAGCGTGGCGTTCCCACTGACCCGTTTCATGGCGACGCCGTGGGACGAGAAATTAACCGCTATACGCTGCTCGGAGAATACGACACGGTATTCATTTCACTACTCAAGACATGGGCGACAATGAATGGCTATCAGGCGAATGAAGACAAGGATTTGAACGAAGTCCTGGTGGCTCACATGAACCGCGGTGCAGAACTCCTTTCTGCAAGGGTGCGGACCCTCGTCGATCTACAAAACATCCTTCCACGCGAACCTGCAACCAAATCAGACGATGGAGCAAAAGAGACCGATCTATCTTGATCATCACGCCACCACGCCCGTTGACTCGCGAGTGCTGGAGGCAATGCTTCCCTACTTCACGGAGAAGTTTGGGAACCCAGCTTCGAAAACGCATCTTTACGGAAATGAGGCCTTTGCGGCCGTCGAGGAAAGTCGCGCGGTTCTAGCTAAAGCCATAAATGCCAAGGCGCAGGAAATTGTCTACACGTCGGGTGCTACCGAAGCCATCAATCTGGCGATTAAAGGAGTCGCGTCAGCAAGCAAAGACCGTGGACGCCATTTCATCACCCTGGCCACGGAGCACAAAGCCATGCTCGACTGTTTCGAGTGGCTGACGCGAAATGGATTCGAAACCACGATTCTACCAGTCGATTCTGAAGGAATGCTGGATACAGCAAAGCTTCGGGCGGCGATCCGCCCCGAGACTATTCTCGTTTCGGTGATGGCCGCAAATAACGAGATAGGTGTCTTGCAGCCGCTTGAAGAAATTGGCTCGATCTGCCGAGAAGCTGGGGCTTACTTCATGACGGATGCAACTCAGGCGCTGGGAAAGATTCCCGTGGATGTGCAAAAGCTAAAGATTGACCTCTTAGCGGCGTCTGCGCACAAAATCTACGGACCAAAAGGCATCGGGACTCTCTATGTTAGGCGCAGCAATCCACGGGTCGGCATTAACCCAATCATAGATGGCGGTGGACACGAGCGCGGGTTGCGCTCGGGGACGCTCGCGACACAAAATATCGTCGGATTTGCCAAAGCCGTCGAAATCGCCGGGAAGGAGCTGAAGACCGAACAAGAGCGCATTGGTCGATTAAGAGATCGCTTGGAAGCGACGCTTTTGAGTGGAATACCGCAGGCTAAAGTCAACGGTCACCCCACAAAGCGACTCGCGGCTAATTTGAACATAGCGCTCCCAGGCGTTGAAAGTGAAGCCCTGATGATCGCACTTAAGGATACCATTGCAGTATCATCAGGCTCGGCTTGCACGACCGCGTCAGTTCTTCCATCTCACGTGCTCTCAGCAATCGGCTGCTCATCTGAAATCGTTTATTCCTCTCTTCGTATTTCGCTGGGACGATTTACGCGTGAAGATGATGTTCAAGTTGCCGCTGAAGCTATCATTCAGCACGTCCAACGCATCAGAGCGTTTCAAGAGTTACCCGCCTACAGTGCGATTGGGAAATGAGTTTCTAAGTCATGTAATCCCAATTTAGAAACGTCTAAGAGTTTTTCAGCGTGTAAAGAAACGTGGATGTGTAACTGCCAGCACTTCTGTGGATACGGAATTGAATATGAGTGTTTCGAAGCGCTCGTCTGAGAGGGAGTGAGTCATTCGCCGATAATAGTCGATGGCCTGACTGCGCTCGGTGGGGGGGAAGCTATACTCGTGAAGCAGTTGGCCCAGCTCATTGTCGAAGACAACAATGAAAGTATTTCCTGAGTGATGCGGCGTGTAGTGATTTGTAGCTCGGTAAAAATCGCGCTTGAGATTTTGGAACAGGCCGGCGAGCGGGGTGCGTTCTGTGACGAATGGAATGTCGGCGAATTGGTTATCAGTCAGCGTTTCCCCCTGATCAAGGTGCTGCGAAGCTTTCGAGAGAGTTGTTAAATAAGATTGAATCCGGTCGGAACGGCGACCTTCCTTCACCTGTTCCCCGAAGGCCTCAGACTCAACCGCCCAAAGGTGCTGTGGTAATGTCCTCAGTTGAATTTCAAGAAGTTGTTGGTCGGTGCGGACAATTACGTGAATGCAACGATAGAGGCGCTCGGCAGTGCGGTAATCGTAAACCGTTTTCGTGACCAGCTCATTCGTTAACAAGTCAAGGGCTCGGTTCTGGTTCTCGATCGAATCCATTATTACCCTAACTCCAACAATGTCGCTCATTCGGGATAAATCCATGCCTTGGTTTTGCGGCCGTTGAAGTTTACGAATGATTGATTTTGTCCGTTTTGAACGACCTGACAGGAGAAATGGGAGGCCATTTCGGGCAAAAAGCTCATCTACTGTGCAAGCCATTTGAATCAGAAGCGGATCATACTCGGCCCTAAGGTCCTCTAACATCTTGATATCCTCGGACTCGCGACTTCCGTCACGCAGGCGTTTCCCGAGTTTCTTGATCTCGTTAGACGAAAAATTCAAAACGCTTGCGCTATCGGTTCTTTGTTCGTCCGTGGACCTATCCGCGAATCGGCGGTGGTAGTTCTTCGATGTCCCATTCAAACCGGGCTAGTTTGCCCGTTTGATTTCTCCAGGTCTGCTTATGCCGGTCTGTGGCTCGCGCTCCGAGCCAGCTCCACCAGAGCTGCTTTCGAGTCTCCAAATCCTTGATGCCTGCAACTAAGTGCACCAAAAGTTTGTGTGCCCAGGATTTGTTCCGGTTGATGATGCGATTTGTAGTGGGTGCGTAGGTCACCCCATACCAGACGCTCTTGGTTCGCCTAGCTTCGAACCCTTCGTCGGAATCAATCTCGCCGATGCGACGAAAGATTGTCTTCATCGTGAGTCCGTAACCGCCGCTCTCTTCAGACGAAGCCAGTTCAGCTACGGCATTCACGAGAATCGCCTGCCCGAGCGGACGCAACAGCAGATGCCCTCGATTGCCTCCAGTCCCATCGAGAACCTGGCCAGTGCGTGAGTATTTTGGAAATTCCCTCCACTTTTCGAGGAGATCGAGATTCTCATCCACGTCTTGTTCTTCAAGTCGCCGGAAAATAGGCAGTTTATGGATGTGGTCGAACAGTTCCGCCAGCCGTTCATAAGCCGTGTCCACTTCCTCATCAGGCGGACGAACGGGAACCATTCCAGAAATCGGTGATTCCCATCGACGCACCAGATCGCCAGCAACCGCTGGTAGGTAGGTCTGCGCAATTTCCTGGATGGTGCTCAATGTCGTGATAAATGGTGTTCTTCCACTGGGAATCGACGTGGTTTTCCAGTTCACCCGGCGATTAGTGCCGCCTCCTTCGAAAAGAGGATGATTCACGGCCAGCCGTCGGGCGACGATCGCGTAGCCATCAGTCTCATCGAGCAGAATATTCTCCCCCTTCTCCGTTTTTTTAGCGTATGAGTTCAGCGCAATGAAGGTCCTGCGGATACGGCGCGTAGCCTCGCTGTGCGTTTCACCCACGACGACCGCTGGAATGTATTCAACCGGCATGGTGTCATTGAAGATTGCCTGTAGTTCCTCGATGCCGAGGCCGAAGCTCTCGAAGAATTCATCGCGAGAAAATTCTGATCCCCGTGGCGTCCCGTCTTTGGTGCGGAGCTGTAGGAATCCCTGATCCCGCAATTCCCGAAGCCCGCGCATTCCTAGGATGCGGTGTTGACCGTCGAGCGCGTAAACCCGAACTCCGTCCAGCTTCACCAAGCCAATAGTTCCGCCCGGTTCGAGAGGCAGGAACTCGGCAGCCCCCAGGCGCGCTCGTCCGCGCTCATCCCAGTTTTCATGATTAGGATCCTCCACCCAGTCGGGGCTAATGACCGCCATGATCGGCCCAAATTTCCTCTGCGGTTGCGCCAAGTAGGCAGCGAGGGCCGCCTGTCTTGTCCAATCTGGCGCACGCTGTTTGATCTCGTCCGCATTGGAGTAGTCCACGATCAACCGTCCAGTCTGGTGATCGATCTTGTTTTCCATGAATGGCATTTCGGAGCCCAAGCGAATATGCCTACTGATCCATTCTAAGGAGTGTAGGGCCGTATAGGAGAAGACCGCAGTCGAAGTAGCATCACTCGCCACGGTCTTTCCCATCGCACTGGCGAAAGCCGCGAAGTGCCCATTCCTAGAGATTGCTTTGCTAAGGAGCGTCGCGAGAATCTCGCGGCGTTGCTCGTTCATCTCCGCTTGCTCGCCGAAGAATCGGTCAGTCGATTCTACAGTGGAGACGTCATCCGTATTCATATCGGGCTGCATTAGGGCTTGGATGGCTCTTTTCTTGTCACGGCCGCGACACCCGCTTGAGGCCGATGCGAATTTCCACGCGCTTCTTAGCCGCTACGATCTTGCGCTGTTGCACGGTGCTTCCACCCTTGCTGAAAGGGCCGTCTCCGAAAGCGATTTTGTAAACGATCTCAATAGCTTTCTCGGAGCGGTCGAGTAGTTTGCTGAGCCAGTAGATACTAGCTGAGGTGGGCGGCAGACTCAAAATTACTTCGAGTTCGCCATCCTTATACGGTTCGTTAGTGCGGCTTGGCATTTTCTTTCTCCGTTGGTGTTTTGCGTGGTGATTTGCGACCCAGTTCGATTCCTAAAGACTGCTTGGCAGCTAAGACTTTTCGATTGAAGGCCTTGCCTTCCGGGAACGCGCCGTAGCCAAAAGCGCAACGGTAGACGAGTTGGACAGCAGACTCCGAGCGCCCCAAGACCTTGCTCAACCTCTGGATGTTCTCCGCCGTTGGAGCAAGACTGAGAATCAATTCCAGCTCACCTTCGCGATATTCTCTGCTTATTGATCGTGCCATAGTTATTCTCAAGCAATTGCAATTTCAGTGGGTTCAAATCGGAGCGGGAAGCTCCTGGCGACCGAGGTCAAACGGGGATGCCTCGCCTGCTAGGTTCCTCCAAGTCCCCTTCGCCCTATCGACAACCCGCGCAGAAACAAACTCTTCCCACAAGGTCTGCCGTTCCGGTTCATCCAGCCCACTCACTAAATAGACGAGGAGGTCAGGCGCCCAAGTTTGGTTTCCCATGATCATCTTCTCGTCCTTTGGATCATATGTAACTCCATACCAGACGTTGTCCGGACGATGGGCTTCGAAACCGCCCACCGCATCGTATTGAGTCAGTTTCTGGAACACTGAATCGAGCGACATTCCTTTTCCGCCCAATTGCCGCGGTTGCACCAGCCGTGCGACCGCACGAGCTAGAATGATCTGGCCGATCGGACGCAGGAGGAGATGTCCCTTGTTATCCGGAGCCTCCTCGCTAGGGAATTCCCGCCAACGTTCGAGATCTTCGGCTCGCTTTGCATGATCGCCACGTTCCAGTTCCTTAAAGACGGGCAACTTGAAGACATGATCGAGGAACTCAAAGAATTCCGACCGTGCGACATCGAGTTCGGGTTCGGATGGTCTGATCGGCATTTGTCCTTTAAACGCTGTATCCCACCTTGTGGAGCGTTCAGTATCGACGCCTTCAAGATATTTCTCCGCCATTTCACGGATCGTTTGCAGGGTTGTATACCACTCAGTGCGCTTGGTTGGTATTGACGTGTTCTTCCAGTTGACCCGATTGTTCTTTCCCTTGGCGTTAAACAAAGGGTGGAAAACGCCAGCTTTGCGCGCAATGATCGCGTAGCCATCATGCTCATCTAGCAGGATGTTCTCACCCTTATCCGTTTTCTTGGCGTAAGAATTGATCGATATAAAGGTGCTTCGGATCCGACGCGACGCCTCTTCGCGGGTTTCACCGGCAATTACGGCGGGTATGTATTCGACGATCATGGTCTCGTTGAGCAGACTCTGGAGTTCTTCGAGATTCATATTGAACATCTTGAGAAACTCTTCGCGTGAGTAGGCCATTTTCTTTTCGGCCCCATCTTTGGTCTTCAAAACTAGCCCGCGCGGGTTGTCGCGGACGTCGCGAATTCCTTGAATACCGATGACTCGATGTTGGCCATCTAGTGCATAGATTAGGACCCCTTCCAACTTGAGCAGGCCGGCTCGTCCTTCAAGATCGAGTGGGGAAAACTCCGCAGCGCTTTTGAGCGCCCGCCCATTGCTCCAATTTTCATGCTTTGGATCGTCAACCCACGGCGGATTGACGACTGCGATAATGGGGCCGAATTTCCGCGTGCTTTGTGCCAAATATGCTGCGAGCGCAGGTTGGCGACTCCAATCCGGGGCTCGTTGCTTCACTTCTTCGGCGTTTTCTTCGTCAATTTCCAGCCGCCCGGTCTCTGGATTGATCTTACTTTCCATGAACGGCATTTGCGAGCCGAGCTTGATGTTATCGGCGATCCATTCCAAGGAGTGAGTAGCCGCATACGAAGGCACCAGTTTTGGACTGCCGCTTTCGTTGAGGGTTCTTCCCATAGCGCTAGCATGAACCAGCACGTAGCCTTTCTTGTCTGTGGCTTCTTGAAGCAACTCTTGCAGCATGAGTTTCCGGCGTTCACTTCGCTGCCGGTCTTCAGCAATCATTTCGTCGAGCTTATCCATTTTTTTAGGTTCAGTGTTCATTGGTTTGAGAAATATCGAACTTTGTTTGTTGTCGGTTTTAGAGATCGGATTAAGGTTTTCTCAGCCGAAGCGATGTCTTCGCCCGGCATGAAATGGCACCAGAATTCGAGAGTGCTGCGGTCGGGGAGGAAGCTGACTTCGTTGTGGGCGACCATTGGACTCAGATGTCGCCCCAGTCTAATGCGCAGGTTTCCACTTCGGCCGATGTAGAGCACCTCGACTTGGTGCGGTAGCCCCAAAATCCTTTCCACTCGAAGAATCGCATACACGCCGGGGTGCGACGGAACTGACCGTTTGCCGCCAACGGAAAAGGCCGCTACGCGCCAGTCGCCGAGATTTTTTTGCTTCGTCATGAGGTGCAGTTTTGCACCCCATGCACCTTATGTCAACAACAAATTATTTGTTTCCGAAACAAAGAAGTGAATGCACACAACAAACCATGTGTTTTACTCATTTACACGTCACATCGCAAAACGCCGCAATCTTACAGACGTTCCAGAAGCCGATGTGCAAGCCATTCAATACGTTCGTCCGCAATCGGCGGATTTGAATTCGGCTGGAGCAGATCCTGACGGTCCAAAAAACTCTCGTGCTTTGCTTGATTCATCACCAGCCACTCGATGTAGGGATGGATATTCTCATCATTATGCATTTCCACGTGGTATGATCCGCCGTCGCACAGCTTCTGCGAACACATCAAATTGGATTGTTTATTATTTGCCGTGCGCCGGATGGGACCGAAGTTCATCAAGAGATGCCCCTGCGGTTCGCCGAGAGCATTCTCGATGAGGGCGCTTTCGGGGATGAGATGATCGATTTGATAGCTGCTAGCCGACTTGCCGTAGCGATGTGGTTTGAACTCCGTATCGGCACCATTCCCCAACAAGCATGCATTGAAAACCCGTGGCGCGCGTCTTTTGTCGGTCTCCTTAAGACTTGCTATGAGCCAGGCAGGATCGACCGATTCACTCAATGTTCGCTTCGTGAACTGCGTGGAGATCTCATCCGCTATCTGCATTAGAGTGCACTCGTCAACGAGTAGTTTTTCTGCGTGATCCCGTGTGCGGCCAATACGACCATCAAACAAGGCCCGATAATTCGCGCGGAGATACGCTCTCAGTTCTCCGTTCTCGTCGGTGCCATCGGTTAGAAACGATGGATCCCTCTTTGATCCCAGAAACAGCCGGTAGTAGTAGCAAAGGCAGCCCGCAAACGGAATCGCGCCGCATTGGCGAAGCTCGGCGAAGTATTCGTTCTTTCGATGTTCGAACATCCGAGCGACAAAATCGAGGAAGTCGAGAACCTCCTGCACGGCAAGCCCCGTCTTCCAACTTGGAAAGACCTTCGACGCCTGCGCTTCACTTTCTATGCAACCCTTGATGATCGCCGCGAATGGCATCAACTCCCGCTCTGGATCTGTGCCGCGGATGAAAACCTCGGTAAACCTGTTCTCGACCGCTTCGACGACAGTTCCCGGCCATTTCGACCGATCCCCTTTCTCGACAATCAACGAGCGCAGCCAGTCAACGATGCTGAGTTGGACACGAATTGTGTTCAGCCCGATAAAGGTGTTTGAGACTTCGTAGGGGCTGCCGAAGCCGTGATAAGTGTCGGGGGCGATCTGGCGACTGAGGAAGAGTCGTTGAGCCTTTTGAGCGAACCCTTCTACGTTCCCGCCTTTGAATTCCAACTCCACCCAGCGCGCCAATGTCGCTCTGAACTCGCGGTAGCTATCGCGAACCGCCCTTCTGGAGTGATTCTCCAGCTCGGTATCATTGTGCTGAAAGACCGCAGAATACGGCATGCAATGTTGCTTCAGGGCTGTGAATAGGGGTGCCTCGACTGCTTTCGATGGGTGATTGGTCAGCACCAGAGGAAAAAGAATGTTGAGCAAAGCGGTGCCAATGGAGAAGCGCTGCAAACCGTCGATCAAGATTTCGTAGTCATGGACCCCTGTCGGCACCTTCTCAAAGCCAGCCCGGTCCTCTGGAATTCGGAAACAGCCTAGGATGGCGTTGCCTAGAAATACCGAAGTGCTGTCGAGTAGCTCCTCGAATTTTACGTCATCCCAGACGAGTCCGCGCTGATAGCTTGGAATGTCGATCCAGCGAAAGCCGCCGAATTCTGTCACGCGGACAAACTCTGGTGTCGGAGTTGCGGAGCGTGGGATCAGAACCTGTTTAATGACGTATTCGAGAAAGCTCGGAGTGTTTCCAGTGCGTGTGATGCCCATAATTGGATGGTGTTATTGGTCTAAGACTTCTGTTCAAGCAAGATGCTCTTTTGCAGCTTTCCGGAGCAGCTTTGCCAATTCGACGTGAAAGGTCGTGTCGGTAGTCTTGTCCAGAATGGTTTCCATCTCTGAAAATCCCTGATGTGCAAAGCCCTCGATAAGGCGGCAAATCCGATTCTCGTCTCGGATGATTTCTTGGCTTTTTTCAGTCGCAAGAGCCATCAACAAAACGTTCTGAAACAGCCCTTGACTCTTAAAGATATCCAGGTCGATCGGATACACCTGCTTGGTGCCCTCAATCTGCCCCTTGGGCTTTTTTCCTTCAGTGAGTTTGTATCCGAGAGAGGCAGCAAAAATCACCATCTCGGCATACGTATCGAAGCATGCATTATCAGCGGGCTCTGTAGCCGTGCGGCAGAAGCAGAGCAGTGGCTCTGCCGATTTTGGAACGTGGATGGAAGGCATTATTTGAGCACGCTAATTTCAGTATATGGGAGGTCCCCGGAAGGGAGCAAATTTAGCAGGCGGTGAGTATTCTTCCCAAAGTCAAAGTCGAAATCCTTGAGGTCGACTTTGAGCTCCTCTTTCGGCGTGTGAAGAGTGAACGAGTAAATCTTAGCAGCGTTCTTCTCCAACTCACCGCGCACCAGATCCCATTGCTGCCGTGCCATCAACACGACGATCTGACGCGCACTACCGAGAAGAAAGCGCGCAATCGCCTTGGAGTAATGGTTGTCTGTTTTAGCGAATGGAGAATCGAGAACGAACGACTGATCATCGATCTTTCCAAGGCTAATCCCAAGACTTACTAGTTGCTGATGAAGTTCTTTACGCAGCTTTGCAAGTGCCACAATATAGCTGACAGCCAATAGTTGTGATTGACCGCCCCCGGCCGACGTCACCTGTTGATCATACTTTTCGAGAGCCGGCAGGAGATCATGCTTGATGATCGCATGGCTCTTGTCGGTGGCCACCGGGTCATAATCACGCGTAACCGAGTGTTGCAGGATCCGTCGGAAGGATTGCTTAAGTATATTCAGAGAATCTGAGATCAAATCTCGCAGGGTAGCGGCACGCTCTTGCGCCTTCTCTAGTGCTTTTTGCTTCTGTGCGGCAACTCCGACGGGTTTCAGCTTCTCCAACTCCTTCTTGAAGACTTCGAGGCTTCTCATGAGCGTGTTGATATGCGCTTTAAGGCCGTGGATGTCCTGCCCCAGTTTTTCCCTCGTTTGAACAAGCTTTCTCAATTGCTGCGTAAGGTCTCGGATCTGCTCGACAGGCGAATGCAGTAACTTATCTTCCAAATCTTTGACTCTTCCGCGCAGCATATTCGCTTGCGCAATCGCTTCCGCTCGCAGCTTCAAATGCCCACCAACGCTCTCTTCTATCTCCGCACTCTTGTTCAAGATGTTCTGTGAGTTGTTGCCACTCACCGTATTCAGCAAGTCTGTGAGGCCGCGATTCGCATCTTCCGTTAATGTCTTATCCTTGTAGCGATTCCATGCTGCCTTTGAGTCTTTGTTGTGGTCACGCCCGCATATGCACGCCTTCTGCTTAAGCACACGGTCGACGAAACCTTCAGAAACATCAGCCGGAAGAATATTTTCGTCCTCCAATTTTTTGAGCAGCGTCGCTACTGGGGGGATTGCGTCCAATACAAAGGAACACCCATGTGATCTCCCGACAGTCCGACAGAGGTCCGCATCCGCGCGATCGTGCTTCTTCTGAGCCAGTTCTTGTTCTGTCTTTGCTTGTCTCAACTCAGAAATTAACTTCTCGCTTTCCGTCGAGTCTCCGAGCTTTTGGAGATCCATACTTACGCAGTCAAACTCTTCGTGGGCGGCTTCAAGTTCCTCTTCGCGTTTAGCCAATTTTTCCTTCTCTTTGGCGATATTGGCTCGGACGTTTTCAGTAGTCTCCAGCTTATTAACATATTCCTTATGTCCTTTGCTCGCTTTGGCGAGTTCTTGGAAGAAAAACAGGCGCGCATTTTCTGCGGCTGCTTTGGCTTCTTCCCAGCGATCCTCGTGAAGAAAACCCGCCAGGCTAGCCCGGATGGAAAACACGCCCTTCAATAAGTCTCCTCGCATCGGCTCCCCTTGAAAGTAGAAGGCGTCGAAGAGAGGTTCTGGCACCAATGTATCGATTGTCCGTTGGAACACTCCGTTCTGGTCGGGTCTAAAATCAGTATTCGCTCCAGTGCGGACGACTTCTTCAAAACAGACTTCGGTTGTGCGCCACAGATTTCCCTTTGCCTTTTTGGCCCTGATGGTGCGACGCAGTTCAAAGGTTCTTCCATCTCGCTCGATCGTCGCCTCGATCCACCCCTCGATCTCTACATCATTCGCAGCAAGTTGCCTGGTCTTATCGTTAATTACTTTGTAGGCTGTCTCGCGAGTGCAATCATCAGGGTAGCGTCCGTAAAACAGGAACTTTAGGGCTCTGACAATCGTCGTCTTTCCACTGTTGTTCGGCGCTAGAATAACAACCAAACTGCTGTCTTCGTCGGACGGCAGCGAGAGTGACTGCTCGCCAGGGAACACCAGAAAATTGCAGAAACGGAGCTTCTTAATTATCATCGGAAATATCGTTAATACTGGCTCCCACTGATTTCAGAATCTCTGCTCGCAGTTCAGCGCCCTTCTCCGCTAATGACTTTAACCCTGCCTTGGGATCTGCAAAGATACCCAATGCCTTACCGAACAAGCTTTTCAAAGCAGGCTGCTTGTCCAGCAGTTCATCGATGGATTCTATATCTACGTGTTCCGTGTCGCTCATAGTATTATTGTGCCGGTGGCATCTCTTCGCCCGCGGCGACATTGAGCGCCCGCTGGATGATTTCGGCCGCTTCGGCCTTATTATTGGCGAGTTCAGCGAATGTTCGATAACGCCGAAGCTCGTTTGCTAAGAGAGTCTTGGCTTGACTTGGTGCCATCTTACTGCCTTGAGGCAAGACGACGACATCATAAATTTCGGCGACCTTATTGGCGTCACTGGAGGAACGCCGTAAGATGCGACCGCGCCGTTGCACGAATTGCTTTTCCCTATTTACACTTGAGAGCACAATCGCTCTCTCAATACTGGGAACGTCAACACCTTCATCGAGACAGCCAATCGCGCAAACTACCTGTATGCGGCCCGAAACAAAATCGTGAAGTGTCCGCTCCCGTTGAATTTGAGATGTGCCTCCGAGAATTGAAGAGACTTCGATGTCATTTCCCCGAAGCGTTTCGCCGACCTGCTCCAAGAGACGCGCCTCGTCTTCTTCTTCACCGATGTCATCAGAAGTATCAGCACCGCCGATGTCCGCTTTTGAACCAAACCCTGGCGGGCAATACACCAAGGTGTGCGCAAGTCTCTGAACATCTCCGAGAATCTTTGGCAAAAGCTCTCGGAAAGCCGCCACCTGAATGCCGGATTTTCTGACTAGGTCACGCTTTTCACGATAAAGATTAACGTCGGTGCGGCCCTTCGATTCGCTGCTTTCAATCTTCTGCAACAGCTCCAAGTATTGTTGGCCAAGATCGGGATCAAGGTAGCACGGAAAGGGATGATATACATAATGACAGAGCACTCCGTCTTTTATCCCGTCTGCAAGCTCATACGTGGCGGCGATCCCGCCGAAGAATTTCAACAGGCGATTTGTTCGATCTGGATTAGCTTCGATCTCCGGGGTTGCACTGAGGCCGAGACGGTATTTTAGATAACTTCCCCTTTCGGACATTAGGGCCAAAAGCCGAGGGGAAGCGAGGTTGTGCATTTCGTCGGCAATCCACATAGCAGTATGGCCCTCTGACTGAAGTTCATTGAGGACATGTTGGAAGCGAGCATCAGCAAACGTGCGGTAAGTGCTCACTACAAATATCGGCTTATCCTTTTTTTCGAACATCAGCATTGCCTCCAACTGTTGAATCCACTGATCCACCGAATTGTAAGCTTGGATGGGCCAGTCAAATCCCATCTTCCGAATTTCACGACACCATTGGTCAGCGAGCACGCGAGTGGGCACGGTAACAATCACTGGCGGCAGCAATTTATCCCCCTCACGTAGATGCGCCGCCAAATGCCACACGGCTGCAAGCGAAGCAATCGTTTTTCCCGAGCCGGTGCACATCTTGAACAGACCTGTCCAATTCATCCGCTCCCATTCGTCGATGGCTTTGCGCTGATGCTCATAGAGACGAATCCCTTCTTCCACCGGAACAGATTCATCAAATGGCTCCTCGAATGGAATTTCCGGTAAGGGAAACTGCTCAAGATCAAGGGAGAGCGCTTGCTCAAATGCAACACACCGTGCATCCGCTGATGTTCTCTGAAGGCGCTCAATCTCGCATTTTGCGCCGGCGACGCGTTGTCGAGGATCTCCGTAAGACCAGTAAAAAGAATATTCCAATTCGACCGTGCCGTTTGTCGACGGAATCGGAGTTCTAGCCAAAAAGATACTACAACCATTCGAATCAGTGAGGAGCAGTCCGCCAACGGCACCTTCCAGCATTTCATTCAGGAATGGGTAGGTTTGATCCGAGAATTCGGTTGGACAGCAAATAGAAAGAAGCTTCCTTTCGTTGATGAGGCGAAGGAGCCCGAGCCTCATTTGCAACCCGTTCCTGAATCCAGGACCACTAGTCAACCCGGTATTCCGTTCGCCCTCGGTCGGGAAGAGCACAAGGAGATTCATTCGAAGTGACTCCAGTTCCGCGCTCGAAAAGCCAAGTGTTCCCAAGGCCAATGATTCAGGAGAGAAGTCTTTTAGAACGAAAGTCACTTCTTTCGCGCGAGCCACTATTCCGCAAAGTCTCTTCTCCGTTACCTCCCGCGCGCTGCCTCGAATCTGACGAGGAAGTGGCAAGGTAAGAAATGAGATGGCTAGACCGGGATCCACGACTTTAGATTTCAACAGAAATAGCCACAACGCCATTTTATACGGACCGCATCGTCAAACAATCCCAAAAGCTTTCCGTGTCTCTTGGTGTGACAGAAGGACTCGCATTCCGAGACCTTATTGAAAAGGGGTGATTTCCATGGCTGCCAGGAAAAAGCCGGCTCGTGCCATGAATAGGACAGAGTGCGTGAGAAATTTGACTCGCCCGCATTCCCTCGAAGGATTGGCATGGCCAACGACTTGGAATAGCTTCTCGGCAGCCAACAATAGCCGAACGCGACTGGTCGGCGCAGCAACGCTGCGAAACGCTGCATCGCCTTTACACAGCTTTTATACAAATCACACGGCAACGCTGCGGAATCTTGCATTACGGCGGAATTCTGGTAATGCATAAGTCGCTATGAATTCGCAAACTTACGCAAGTTCTACGGATTCCAGACTAGCTGCATCGCATGGTTAGGCGACTTGGTCATAGCATCCAAATAGTCAAAGTCGTTCCGGCGTGAAGCTCTTCTCTCGCGCCCATGCTGTCGAACAGAGAAAACTCCGCTGCGTGTTGCGCCAGACAGGGATGGAGGCAATAAATAAAGGAACGGCGATCAGCGCGACTAGAGGGTGTCCAAAAGCAGCCGCGACGAAAAGCGGCACTGCTAACGACGCTGCCACCCAAAGACCATAAAGAATGCCATGCATTGTAGCCTTCCTTCTCTCTGCTTCAGTCATATGCTCACAAATCTCACGCACTTTCGGCGATTGAAATGGAGCCCAAGTTTTCCAGTTTTGTTTCATAGTGTGTGAAGTCGCCTAACGAGAACAAGTGTATTCGCGATTTCGGTTTGAGAAGATTGCGCAAAGGTTTGAGAAAGATCGCCTAAAATGTATCGCGGCTGCAAGCCGCTTGCATCAGCTCTTCACGATCTTTGCAAGGCAGTTGCTGAGGGCGTAGCTGGCGGCGCCTTTGGCTTTGGTGACGCTGTTCTCGGTGTCGAATTGGATCAGGCGCGCGCGCAACGCGAAGTTGGCGTCGTCGGGTGCGGTGGCTCCGCCGGTCAAGGTGCCGTAAAGATTGCGCTGGGCGGTGATCGTGGTGCCCGCTTTGTCGCGGCTCACGGCGACGCCGAATGTGCCTTTGACGAGCACGTCGCTCAAGATCAGTCGTTGGCTCAGCATCGGGCTGGCGGTGTTCCAGGTCACGTTTTGCAGGTTGGCAGCCGTCGTTGCGGGCGAGGTGTCCTGCGGGAAGCTGCCCAGCTCCACCACGAGCAGCCATTGCGCGCGGGTGTTGGCCTTCAGGAGCTGCAGCGCGAGGTCAAAATTGAGCGTGAGCACGCTGCCGGCGCTAAGCATCGCGTCGTTGCAATCGAGCACGAAAAGTGTGCGCTCGAAATCAGCCGGGTAAAACGAATTGCTCGAGCCGACGCGGTTGACGATATACCAAATGCGGCCATCGCTACCGACGTAGCCCTGGTCGGCCACGTAGCTCTCATCGCGGCCAAATCCGCCGGGGATGAGCACCGGGCTGCCGGTGTTGTTTTTAACGACTGATCCAGCGGTGCCGGGCTCTGTGAGCGGGAAGCTGCCATTGGTCACGTCGCCGATCGCTTTATGGATCGCCGGCAACAATGCGCCGACGCGCGTGGTCGAGTTGTAGGGCAACGCCTCGGAGTGATCCGGGATGGTGATCGTCAAAACCTCGCTGCTCGAGCTGCTGCCGATCGACGGCGGCGCGCTCGGGAGCAAATCCTCGATCGTAGTCAGCCTGGCGCCGATGTCTTCGAGCGCGGTTTCCAGTCCGTTGACCTGCCCGATCTCCAGCGTCAAATCATCGGCAAAAGCCGCAACCGTCTGCGCGCTCATCACGAAAAACGCCCATTGGTTCAGCGTCGGCACCACGCCATTGAGCGCGGTGATCGTCACCTGGTTGGCGCTGTCGATCGTCACCGCGAAATCCGCGTTCGTGTCGCCCGCTTTGCCGTTGATGAGCTGGCGGCCTCCATCGGTATTGATGCGCCCAAAGACAAACACCGCCTCGGTCGCCAGCCCGTGGGCGACGACGAAAGAGGTATGCACCGCGTCGCCGAGCACTGCCTGGTAATACTGCTGCCCGGTGATGACCTGCGACGCGTTGAAAGGAATGTAGTTTTTCGGCGATGGCGGGCGCAGCCAGTCGATCTGCGGCGTGGTCGCCAGCTCGGGGAACGCGACCGGGCGATTCACCGTGACCGGCACGGTAAACGCCACCACTTCGCGCACCGTCGCATCCTCGCTATCGCTGATCTTCATCCGCACCTCGAGGGGCAGCGTTAATGTCGGCAACTGGCGCAGCATTGCCAGCAGCTCCGCGCGATCGAGCGTGAGGGTAAATACCACGTCTCCCGGCGGCGCGTTATCGATCACGATATCAAAGAGCGCCTGCGACGCGCCGGCGAAGTCGCCGATAAACTCGATGTTCGCCGTGTTGTCGAGCGGGTTGCTGACGTTGAAACCATCGCCGAACACCGCGAGCGCGGCCTTGATTTCATCCGGTCCATCAGCGGTGGACAGCAGCGCCGTGCGCTTAAAATCGCGCTTGAGTTGGTAAGCCCCGCGGAAATCCGGCGGCACGTAGAGCGCCTGCACTTCATTCCACGCGATCTCGCCGCTCGAGCCACCCTCCTGCACCTCGGTGATGCTCGGGCCTGCCGGCACCACGACCGCCGAGGCATCCGTGAACGCCGCGGGCGATTGCACCAGCCGCAGCTCGTGAATCCAGCGGCCATCGCGCAGGTAAGCGCCCACTTTGCCGAATGTCACGGGCCAGAGCCGATTGTCCACCAGCGTGAGCGCGATCTCCTCGGTGCCATCGCCAAAAAGCAAAAAGAGCGAATCATCAGCCGACCAGCAATTCACCGAGCCGTAAGCCTCGACGATGGCCGTGAGCGCGTTGATTTTCGCCTTGAGATCGGACGCGGTGACGTTGAACTCCAGCCAGTCGGTGGTGTTCGCGCCGCTCTGCGCATCGGGGCCGATCTTGAGCTTGGTTTTGCCGCCGACCGGGCGCGCATCGATGTTGCCGAGCGAGGCGGTGAGGCTGTGGACGGTGGGGTAATAATCGACCGCAGAGCTGCCGACGGTGCGCTGGAAACGGAGCGCGAGCGTGAGGTCCTCGTTAAAAGTGAGCGGCGGCGGTGTCCAGCCCGAGCCGCCGAGCTGCGCAGTTTTGCTGGTGAGATTGACGGTGAGCGTGGTTTTCATGGGATTAAAAAGGAGACTGGAAACGGTTGCCCGCGGAACGGGTAAGAGGGGTCGAGCTTGGAAGTTTTCATCGCATCTGCAGCGGCGATGCGACGACGTTGCAAGCGGCGGCTTTTTTCCAACCCCGTCGTGTCTTCCGAGCTTTCATCGACGGGGAAAACGGCGCTCGTGCCGGCGCCCGTCGGCGTCCAGAACGTCCCGGACATCGAATGCGCGGTGAGGATGTTCAGCGCCTGCTGCGTGGCGTCGTTGAGCGAGGCGGTCAAAAAGTTGATGATGATCTGCGCAGCGCCTCCGGCCAGCGGCGGGATGAAGGGAATGCCGGGGTCAGTATCGAGCACGCGAAACTCCGGCGTGCCGTAGTGCAAATTCCAGAAAAGATTGTGCCGCACGTAAGGCGTCCATGTTCCATCCGGGTCGCTGCCTGGCGTGGCGTTTGGCGGGCTCAGCAGAAACACCGTGGCAATTAGAACCTCATCCCACGTCGGCTCCTCGTAATCGCCCGCGAGCGGATCGAAGCCCTCGGCGATCTCCGCCAGCGGCGAAAACTTCGAAGTCGCGAAAACCTTGAGCCGGTCGGCGGGATCGACGCTGCGCAGCGTGAGCGTTTGCGTGACGTTCGAGATGCCGGTGGCCGGGCCGGGCGCGAGTGTGATCGAGGAGCTGAGCGCGAGCCGCGGCTGGTGCAGCACCAGGTCGCATGCGCGGAGCAATCGCATTCCGGGTTTCGGCGCGGTGTCAGTGACATTTTGCGAGCCATCTTTATTCAATGGCACCGGCGGCTGCACACCGCGATCGAGAAAGAACTGCGGCACGTCACCATCGCCGTCGAAGCCGATGCTGCGAAAGCCGAGCGCGATGGCCGGCGCCGCCGTGATCGGCACATCGATGGTCACGTCATAGGTCTGCGATTTCGGCTTGGAAAAAACGTCGTCGGAGAAAAAAGGACGGCCCGTGAGCGGATTGATGCCGAAATCCTGCTCGACGCTTTTTGCTCCTTTGATGGTTGTGCGGTAAACCGGCGCGTTCCCGTTCACAAAGCCCGGCTTGATGAAGGCGACCCAGCGCTGCTGCGCGGGCAGCCAGCGCGGCGTGACCCACCACGGATGCCGCCAGCGCCCGCCGGGGTTCATGCTGATGCAATCGCCAAACGGCGTCTGCGTGAGCTGCGCGTTTTTGCCGACGCGACGGATCGCCCGCCGCTTGTTTCCGCCTGTGGTTTCGCTCGGGAAGATCACAGGAAAAAATGTTTCGCCGGACCTGCACCCGGCGCCGGCACGACGTGGACGTAGCGCAGGTTAAAGTAAGCGATTTCAAACGCTCGAAACGGCATCTTCGCGGCACTCCACAAGATCATCGCCAGCGGTGCCCGGCCAAACTTGCCCGTGAGCACCAGCGGTTGCGAAAACTCGTGCACGATCTCCACGCGCGAATGTTCATCGAGCACGCCGTCGGCATTCGGCTCCGCCTCGACACAGACCCACGAGGCGAGCGTGCCGGTGTTCAAATTTTTCGCATCGAGCTTGAGCGCCGGCTGCGCGTTTTTCGTGTCGCCGGAAATGGGCACGCCATTGATTTTCGGCTCGATATTTTTGAGCGATAGAATCAGCCCGCGCGAGATTTTCACCGCCGCACCAATGCCGACCTGCAGCGCCGGTTTGAACGGGTGCGGATAGGATGCCGCCGGTGCATTGCCTTCAACGTAAAAGCCGAATTGGTTGATGCCGATTCGAGAGCCGACCGCTGGGCGGAGTTGTTTTACAGGCTGCTCCATACCTCAAAGTCGTAGATGGGCGAGGGCCAGCCGCCGGGCCCGCTGAGCCAGTAATACTCCGTGATGTCGAAAATGGTCCCGCGGCGACGCACCAGCGGCGCGGCTTTCAGCCAGTTGCGTCCCTCGAAATGAGGTGGCTGGCCGGGCAATGAATGCGAGATAAATTCCACGCCGTCGAAAAGCGAATTGCTCATCTGCGTTGCCGCGTAGCGAAAGCGATAGGTGCCATCGAGCCGGAACCAATCCTCGATGCCGAACATCGGGTTTGTTTTGGTCGCATCCTGCCGGGCTGCGCTGAGGCCGCTTGATGATGTATTGCCTGTCGGCAATGTCGGCGGCCAGATCACGTTGCCGGAGTCGGGATCGAGAAAACCGCCGTATTTAGTGAGGAGCGCTTGAAACTTGGAAAGCAGCTTGATCGACACCTGCGCCATGCCCGGCTCAAAGCCGTAGTCTAGCGAGTTGGTGCGGTCCTTGAACGTCACGCTTTTGCCGTCGCCATTGATGCCCTCGAATGTCCAGAGCGTCTTGTAGCTGCCGCCAAAAGGACGCGTCTGTTCGCCGATCAAAAGCACGCCACCGGGCACGGCGGGAATGCCCGGTTTTTCGGCGTCGATTTCCGCCTGGCTTAGATCAGAACGCGAAGCCTCCCACGTCTGCTGCAGCAAGAGTGTGCGAACGCCGATGCGGTCGGTCTGATCGTCGGCGCGGGTGACAATCGGCGTTCCGTAAATCATTGCTCCGAAAAATCCTTTCGCTCACCGCTCAGCACGCTGTTGAGGTGCGTGCGGGCAATGTTAATGTGCTCATCGAGCTTGCGGATCACCTCGGCGTTGCTGCCGATGCCTTGTGACTGCGCGAGCGATGCGGCGGCTGCGATGTCACCTGCGCCGCTGCGGGCGTTGACGAGACCGCCTGCGGCGTTCAATCCCTGCTTGTAAAGCTCCTCGCGCACCTTCATGTGCGCACCTTCGAGCGCCTGCGTGTTGCTCGCGCCCTCCTTGACCAGCCGGTTGTATTCGCGCAGGCCGCTAAGGCTCTCCATGTCGATGCGCAGTGCGCGGTTTCCGGCGATGGAATGTTGCGCGCGATCGCGCTCCACTTGCAGGCCGAGACCGCCCTCGCCCTCGTCAAATTGCCGCTGGCGAATCCGCTCCTGCTGGCGCGCGTCTTCCTCGGCCCGGCGTTGCTCGTTTGCATTGCGCTCGATTGCGCGTGCGCTTTCCGGTTTATACCAGCCAGCTCCCTTTGTGAAAAAGCTAGGAAAAAACCGGCCTAAAATTCCCGATTTGGCCTCGCGCTCCAAATCCTCGCGCTGCTGCCTGAGCTGCTGCAGACGGTCGCCGCTTTCCACCTCGGCGGAAAATGCAGCGCCGGCGCCGCCGAGCGGGCTGTTGAGTTTGAGCAAACCGCGCGTGCTCGTCTCGCCCGCGTGCGCGGCTGCCATCTGCTGCGCGGCATCGAGGTCGGCCTGCCCGACCCGCGCACGGATCAGCGCCGCGCCGATGCCGATGCCGGCGACGGCAGCGCCACCGGCGAGGATCGCCATGCGCCCGATGGTCGTGGTGATCTGCGGCAGAATCTGCCCCATCGCGGCGCTGAGCGAGCGCACACCCTGGCCGAAATCTCCCTGTGCAAAATTGCGCCCGGCCGTGAAAAGTTCCTGCTTCGCGCGCGGGCTGAAAATGGCCTGCTTCGCTTTCTCGCCCGTGATGCCCTTTTCAATTTCCGCGATCTCTTTTTTCGCTCGCAGGATGTCCTTCTCGTAATTCGCCGCATCGGAGCGCGCGCTTTTCGCAGCGTCGCCCATCCCTTTCCCCTCGTAAGCGGTGGCGCTCTGGAGCAGCCGACTGCGCTCGGCATTGGCGCGCGCGATCGCGGCGTGCAGATCGTTGATCTTGCGCTGCTCGGCGGTGATCGCGTTGCCCTGCGCCACCTCGCGAATGA